>TARA_B100001093_G_scaffold519883_1_pt1 | contig 77086 bp, 71 predicted proteins | sample TARA_B100001093 | Tara Oceans TARA_B100001093 (sample SAMEA2623116) | marine metagenome | biome: marine biome (ENVO:00000447); feature: surface water layer (ENVO:00002042); material: "saline water (ENVO:00002010), including plankton (ENVO:xxxxxxxx)" | depth 5 m | reverse complement strand
TTAATAAGAAACTAATTCTTCAATAAGAAGTTAAGTTATTCTTAATAAAAAAGAGGCTCGATAAATTCGAGCCTCTTTTTTATACTATCTCAATCTCATATGATCTATATTCTTTTGCTTGAGAAACAAGAATATCTTTATATTCTTTTGAAGTGTAGACAGAGTGAGAAAATTTAATAAAATATATTTGGCTATTTGATTCAACATAATAACCATCAACTGTTAAAAAAATCATTTTAGCGTTTACATCTTTAACTTGATGATGATAATTTAAAGCTGAACAAATATTCTTTTTGTGGTCATCGTTCATATGTTGAATTATATTGTTTTCTCTGCTTAGCCAATCTATATTTTGTTTAGTCCAATTTTTAGTTTCTAACCATGCAATTTTTCCAAATCCTCCTATCCACCTGACTTGAGTAATATTCATTTTATAAAATTTAAAATCATGAAATTTTTCATACGCTTTGCTTTGAGGAAAATGTTTAAAAAATCTTTTTCTACAATAATCAATAAATTTACTTTCAACTTCTTCAATATCACCAATAAGTGTTAGCCTTTCACTATTCTGTTTATCTTTCTTTGTAGTTGTTCTAAAAAGCGTAAGACAAGCTTTTGAGTTATTATTAATATTTTTAGTGTGCTGAGCCAAATCGCTAATATAAAAAAATACATTTCTGGACCGATCCGTGATAAATGTCACGAAACTTCCAAAAGGATATCCATTATGTAATTTTGATATCGTAGATAAAATACCTTCTTCACTGTTTCTAAATAAATTCACAGCATCATTTTCATATTGGTCAAGTTTGCTTGTCATATTTTATTATTTAATAATAATTAATTCGTTTTTTTTCTTCGTCAACAACAATTGGAATATTATATACTTCAGATAAATATTCATCATTATAAATTTCTTTAGGAGTTCCATAATGAGCCACTTGTCCATCTTTTAATAAAATTATTTTATCAGCAAAATTATATGCTAAATTCAAATCATGAAGTACTAATAAAACTCCAAAACCTTTTCTAGATAATTTTTTAAGAATTTTAATTAACGATATTTCATGAGGTAAATCCAAATTAGCAGTTGGTTCATCAAGAAAAATATATTGATTCGTATTAGTGTAGGAGTAACTATATAATTGTATTAATGTTCTGGCAAAATGAACTCTTCTTTGTTCTCCGCCAGAAAGAGTATTAAAATATCTGAACAATAAATTTTCAATTTCACACTCTCTTATTACTTCGCTTACAATATCATGATAGTTCGGATTTATTTGAATTCGTAAATCTCTTATCCAACCCATTTCTAAGATTTCAGAAACAGTATAATTAAAAACAATATTTGATGATTGTGACATTACACTTCTTAATTTTGCTTTATCAAAAAAATTTATCTTAGATAAACAAATGTTATCATAATAAATCTTGCCAAATTTTAAATTATAATCTCCTGAAACTGCGTTAATTAATGTGCTTTTACCTGAGCCGTTAGGTCCTAAAACAACTAATAGCTCATTTGTATTAAATTCAAATGAAATATCTTTTAATATTTGTTTTTCTTTTACAAAATATGATATGTTTTTTACAGATATACTCATGTTTTTTTCATATTAAAAATTAACCATAAAAAAAATGGAGCACCGATTGCACTTGTAATTAATCCAACTGGGAGTTCCGCAGGACTTATGATTATTCTTGAAATTAAATCTGCTAAAACCATTAAAAATGCGCCAAAAAAAATAGAACCTTGCAACAAATACTTATGATTTACGCCAATAATTAATCTAACCATGTGTGGAACAATTAGTCCAACAAAACCAATCATTCCAGTCAAAGAAACACTTACACCCACAATAATTGCGGAAGAAAATATGATGTTTTTTTTAAGTTTTTTTATATCAACTCCTAATCTTGAAGCCTCAATCTCGCCTAACTGAACTAAATCTAATTTTCTTGATATTTTTAATGTAAATAAAATTGTAAAAAATATAATAATTATTGCAGGTAAAATTAATTTCCATGATGCTGATCCAAAACTTCCCATTGTCCAAAAGGTTAATCCTCTGAGCTCAACATCATCGCTTATATAAGTTAAAACTCCTATACCAACACCTGATATTGCGTTAATCGCTATACCAGCTAATAACATATATGTCACTCCATTATAGCCAAATCCTTTTGTGATTATAAATAGTACAATTATAACTAAAAAAGATCCTAAAATAGCAAAACTTGGAAGTAGAAATAACCCTAAATATGTTGGTAGAAAATTTGATAAGACTATAGAACTAGCTGCCCCCAGGGCAGCACCACTAGAAACACCTATTAATCCAGGGTCTGCTAAAGGATTTCTGAATAGTCCTTGTAAACAAGATCCAGAAAAAGCAAGGGATGCACCTACAAATGCAGCTAAAACAACTCTTGGTAAACGTATTTGAAGTAAAACTTTTTTTTGTAATTCATCTAAATTTCCATTTACTAACTTCCAAAATGGAGTTTCGAAACTTCCAATTGAAATTGCAAACACTAATGATAAAAACAATATAACTAGAAAAAATATAAGATAAAGTTGTTTTTTATTTAAACCATAATTCAACAAAGACTGCATAAACTATTTTTTATTTATTTCAATTGCAATTTCTAAGGCACTTGAAATTGTTCGAGGTCCAAAACCTAAAATAGCCATCCCGTCAACCAAAATAAAGCTACCGTTCTTTCCAGCTGTTGTATTAGAAAAAAAGGGATTTTCAATAAGCTCTTCGGTATTTGAATTAGCATGCATTTCTCTATTAGGGATTATAATAAAATCAGGATCTTCTTTAATGATTGATTCAAGTGTTACAGGCTTCCATCCTTCTACAGAATTGAAAATGTTTTCTGCTCCAATCATTTTAATAAATGCATTTCCAGATGTGCCTTTTCCTGCAACAACCGGAGAAGTTCCCTTCATACTTAAAACTAACATTATCTTAATCTTACCTTTTAAATTGTTTTGTTTCAACTTATTTAAATTTTTTACCTCTCTATCTTTTTCTTGGTATTTAGACAAACTCTTAATGTCATCTAAACCTAAGATTTTTGCTACGCAATATATTTTTTTTAAAATTCCTTCTGCAGTTTGTTCTTCTGGCACAATCTCTAAGTCAATTTTAGCTGCTTTTAATTGTTTAATGATATGTGGTGGCCCCATGTCATCCTCTCCAATTACAAGAGTTGGTTGCAAGGACAATATTCCTTCAGTAGATAAATTTCTTACGTATCCTATTGAAGGGAACTTTTGTAAATCTGAGGGAAACACTGATGTTACATCAACACCGACAATTTTATTTTGTAAATTTAAAAAATACATTATCTCGGCAATTGATCCGCCTGCCACTACTACTCTATTGCTATTTTTCGAAGAATTACAATCATCTATATTTTGAGAATACAAAATTGTTGTTATACTAATAAATATAAAAAATAATATTTTATCCATTTGAAGTTATTTAAATCAAATATACTATTTAGAAGTAATTTAAATAAGATAAATTTTACTATTTTAAAAAATTGTACTTTTAGCGTTATTTTTTGTTTCTTATATCAACAATATATAATACATTTCTTAATATTTTGATATTAAATATTGTTAAATTTGCAAAAAAAAAATCTCATGAAAAAAACTATTTTATTTTTACCTATATATTTGATGATTTCAGTTGTTATTTACGCTCAAAGTGTACAGATTTCTTTAAACCCAGGTTATTCTACACAAAGTTTCTATAGTATGCAAAATGGAGAAACACAAAATGTTAGCTCAGAAAATTGGGATATTGCATTTAGTGTTAGCTCAATGAGTTCTGCTATTAGAATTAATGATGGAAAAAATGTACGACTATACAGCTACACATTAGGAGATACCACTGATTGGAATAATATTAATGCAGGGTCTACTGCAAACATTGGACCAGCCCTTTACAACAGTGAGACATCTTGGTCTACAGGTGCTTTTGACTTACATCAAACCAGTCAGTTTGACTTGGGATGGGGAATTTATAGTATGATCACGCACCATGTTACAGGAGATTCACTTTATTTAATTGAAACAATAAATGGTAATTGGAAAAAACTTTGGATGAAGAAATTAGCTAGCGGAACATATACTTTTCGCCATGCTAATTTAGATGGTTCGAATGATGTTTTAGTTACAATAGATAAAAATAATTATACTAATAAAAATTTTGTGTATTATTCGTTAGACAATAATTCTATTGAAGATCGTGAGCCTGTAAATACGAATTGGGACATGGTTTTTATGAAGTATATTAGTGATCTTGGCATGCCTTACTCTGTAACTGGAGCATTAATAAACAATAATGTTGAAGTGGCTGAAGCAAATGCTGCCGATCCATCAAGCTATACAAACTATTCAGCACATAATTTTACTTCAAATATTAATACTATTGGGTACGATTGGAAATCATTTCAAGGAACATATACAGTTGACCCAAACAGATGCTATTTTCTTAGAGATATGAATCAGAACATTTGGAGAATAGTATTTACAAGTTTTGATGGTATGTCAACTGGTAATTTAGAATTTAATGCCGCACAACTTAATAGTACAAATATTGATAATTCACATAAAGATAAAGCATTTGCCATGTACCCAAATCCGGCATCTGAAAATGTTACATTTATATATGATTTAAATAAAAATAGTACGTTAAATATTTTCGATGTTTCAGGAAAAAAGGTTTATGAAAAAATATTACAAGGAAGTGGCTTCAAAACATATACAGCCTCTTTAAATAATCTTGATAAAGGAATTTACTTTGTGATTATATCTGAAATGGCTAATATATTAGTTAAAGAAAAACTAATTTTACATTAAAATAACTTCATGATTAGATTAGTTGTTACACTTAATTTTATATTATGGTGCAATTTTCTTTATGGTGGTTTTATTGAGTCTAGCAATGATTCAATAAAAATTAAAAAATCCTTAAACGAGGTAGTCGTTACAGCTCAATTTGAAAAAAAAAATAAACAAGATGCCATACATGATGTGATAATTATAAGCGCAAATACAATTAATAGTGGCGCTTTTTCAAATCTTTCGGAAATACTTAAATTTCAAAGTAACATTAAATTGTCAAATGATAATATTTTAGGCTCTCAAATAAATATCCAAGGAATTTCTGGAGAAAATATAAAAATATTAATTGATGGCGTGCCGGTTGTTGGTAGGTTAAATGGAAATATTGACATATCTCAAATTAGCCTAAAAAATGTTGAAAGAATAGAAATTGTTGAGGGGCCATTATCAGTTGAATATGGAAGTGATGCGCTTGGCGGAACGGTAAATATCATTACAAAAAAATCTGAAAATATAGTTCCTGTTTTTGAGAGCTATTACGAATCTATTGGTAAATATTCTAGTAGTTTATCTCTTAAACATAAATATAAACATCAACAACTAACAAACTTCTTTACTAGAGAATACTTTAATGGATGGTCTGAAAATGATGATTTTATTTTTTTACCAAAAAAAACACTGGCAGATACAAATAGATTTAAAAAATGGAAGCCCAAAGAAAAAATAAGTAATAAAATAACTCATTATTATTTGTTAAATAACAATATAAATTTAAGAAGTTATTATGATTATTTTTATGAGAAAATTACAAACAGAGGAATGCCTCTTGAATCAACTAATTTAGCTACTGCATTTGATGACTACTATTATACCTACAGAAAAAATATAGGCACAGAACTTAATATCAAACAATTCTATTATAGTGTACAAATTATTGCAGGGCTAAATAATTACGAAAGGATTAAAAATACTTACTTAACAAATCTAACATCACTTTCACAATCTTTATTAGATGACGCATCTTTACAAGACACGTCAACCTACAAACTTATTTTTGCGAAAGCAACACTTTTTAACAATAAATATGAAAAAATAAATTATCAATTGGGATTTGATTACAACAAGCAAAATGCGAATGGTGTTCGAATTATTAATAATAAACAAGAACAAACAGACTATGCTCTATTCTCTAACTTTGAGTATCAAATTAATAAAAATCTTATTCTTAGACCTGGTATTAGAGTAATATATAATGATAAATATACCGCTCCAATAATACCATCAACTAATTTACTATATAAATTCAAAAGTAGTCGAGTTCGATTATCTTATGCAAAAGGATTTAGGTCCCCATCTCTAAAAGAACTGTTCTTTGAATTTGTTGATATAAACCACTATATTGTTGGAAATCCGAATTTAAATGCTGAAACATCTGATAACTATAGATTATCATTAAGTTTAAATAATAAAGTTAATGCTTTTCAATATGAAATTAACTTATCCTCTTTTTTTAATGATATAAATAATAAAATAAGCCTTAGTAATGTCGAAGATCAGTATAGTTATTTTAATATTGAAAAATATAAAACTAAAGGTTTAAACCTAAAATTTAATTTATCTAAAAACTATTTTTCTTTAACCAATTCTGTTTCTTACATTGGTAGATATAACAAACTATCTAAGACTCAAAATAAAATTCCTGAGTTTAATTACTCATTAGAATTTAATAGTAATATAAAATCAAAAATTTATACAAATACATATCTAAATATTTTTTATAAATTCAATGGAGCCGCACCGGTATATACTGAAACAATAGAAGGAATTAAGGAAATGTTTTCTGATAAATATCAATTTTTAGACATAGCAATCAACAAAAAAATATTGAAAAAGATATTTTTTACAATTGGTTGTAAAAATATTTTAGATGTGATAGATATTAATACGGCTGCTCAAAATACTGCCCACAGTACTAATAACGGAGTAATATCAATTGACTATGGAAGAACTTTTTTTGCTAACTTAAAAATAGAACTATGAGTAAAAAAATTTATTTGTTTTTCATATTATTTATACTTCTCACATCATGTGAAAAAAATGAAATACCTATTAACCTTTCTGGTTGCACTGATGAATTAGCCTCCAACTTTAATCAATATGCTAATATCTCTGATAATTCTACATGTAATTATGAGAGTTTTACAAAAATAATTCCGCTAAACTCTGATTATAGATACCAAATCTTCTACGAAATTAACAGCAACTCAATTGTAAATGAAAATTTAAAAACAGATTGGGATATTGCTTTGGAAAATAATTTAAATGGTTATCATATTATAATTAATTCCTCTACATTTTCACAAATATCAAGTATCGATAATGTTCCTTTTGAAAATATTATAAATGTGTCTAACCTAACCTGGAATTGGGATAATCCAAATGGCGATCTCAATAGTACAGCAATTGGTGACTATAGAGAACTAAATAATACCTTTTGGATAATTGATTTGGGTTATTCGCCTTCGGGAAATCAAAGGGGTTATAAAAAATTCATAATTGAATCTGTAAACCAAGATTACTATACAATTAGACATGCAAATCTTGACAACACTGAAGATGTTACTGTTACTATCTATAAAAGCTATGAAACAAATTTTATTTATTATTCTCTTAATCAAAATTTAGAAGTTGATATTGAACCTTTAAATAATTCTTGGGATTTACTATTTACTCAATATACTCACATTTTTGATTCAGGAATTCCATATTTAGTTACAGGAACACTAATAAACAAACACTCTAATTTGGAAGTTGCTATCGATAGCATATCTGATTTTAATCAAATTAATGACACTTACACTTCAACATATGAATTTATGACTAACCAAAATACAATTGGTTATAGTTGGAAGGAATATTTTTTTGATACACAAACTTATAGCATAAACTCACATATAAATTACATTATTAAAAAAGAAAATGATACTTTTTTTAAGCTCAGATTTATTGACTATTACAATGATTTAGGTGAAAAAGGATTCCCAAAAATAGAAATTCAAAAACTTTAATTACTTAATTGTATTTATATTAGCCAATTATGGCTGGTATTTATATTCATATTCCTTACTGTAAAAAAAAGTGTGTCTATTGTGATTTTTACTTTAAAATAAACAAAGATGACATAAAAGACATGATGATGTGCATTAAAAAGGAACTTGTTAGCAGAAAGAAATATGTCAAAAACAATTTAATTAAAACAATTTATTTTGGTGGAGGAACTCCATCTATTTTAACCAAAGAAGATATAAAAACAACATTAAATACTATATATGATAATTATATAGTAAGTAAAAACCCAGAAATTACATTAGAAGCAAATCCAGAAGACCTAAATGAAGAAAAGCTATATGATTTTATTAATGTTGGAGTTAATAGGCTTAGTATAGGAATTCAATCTTTTAAGGATGATGATTTAATTTTTTTAAATAGAAGTCATTCAGCAGCAGATGCAATAAGTTCTATAAAAGTAGCTCAAGAAATAGGCTATAGAAATATTAGTGTCGATTTAATGTATGGACTTCCAAAACAGAGTTTAAAGGACTGGGAAGATAATTTAAATTTGCTTTTTGGTTTAAATATCCAACATTTTTCTGCTTATATGCTAACATTAGAAAAAAAAACAAGGCTTTTTGAATATGTAAAAACAAATAAAGTTAAAATGTTAGATGATATAACTATAATTAATCAATATAATAATTTACTAAGCATAGCAAAAAAAAATAATTTTGTACAATACGAAATTTCAAATTTTGCAAAAGAAAATATTTTTTCTAAACATAACACATCATATTGGCAAAATAAATTGTTTTTAGGAATTGGTCCATCTGCTCACTCATTTAATTATATCTCAAGAAGATGGAATATAGCATCCAACAAAAAATACATTGAAAAATTAAATAGTAGTAATATATATTTTGAAGAAGAATTATTAACTATTAATCAACAGTATAATGAGTATATTTTGACGAATTTAAGAACAATGTGGGGAATAAATATTAATTTAATTAAAGTAAAATTTGGTAGAAAATTTGCTTCACATGCCAAAAAAATGATGCCTAAGTGGTGCAAAAAAAAATATATCAAAGAAAGTAAAGGACACGTTATTTTAACAGATAAAGGATCTGTATTTGCAGATAAAATTATAAGTGATTTATTTTTTATTTAAAATTTCTAAAAAATACTTTTCATATTTCTCAACAATAAGAGGCCAATTATATAATTGATCTATTTTTTTTAAATTACTTTCAACAAATTTATTTTTATTAAATGATAAGTTCTTTCTTTTTAACGTTTTAGTAATATCTTCTGCATTATTAAAATAAAAAGCATCATCATTTATAACTGATTTATTATATCTGTTATTATGAGCTATAATTAACGCTTTTGCAGCCATTGCTTCTAACAATGCAGGGTTAGTTCCACCTACAGAATGGCCGTGAATATAACAATATGAATAATATCTGATGTTGGCAAGGCATTCTTGATCATAGATGCCTCCTAAAAATTTTATACCACAGTCCCTATATTTATCTTTTAAATAATCTCCATAATCTGTCAAATGATTTCCAATAATAAAATACGGCATATTAATTTTACTTTTAATATATCCGTCACAAATCATTTCTATATTATTTTCAGGTTCAAGTCTTGCGATTGTCACAATATAATTTCCTTCAATCATGTTATGTTGTTGCAAAAAAGCTAAATCTGGTTTTTGTATTGGCATAGCACCATATTCAATTAACTTGGACTCTACATTATACTCTTTAAATAAATAATCTTTTATTGCATGATTGTCAGCAATTAAATAATCTGAATATTTAACACCATATTTTTCTAATAATCTTGTTAGGTTTTGTATTAATCTATTCCATTTTGATCTTTTCCATTCCAAACCATCAATATTTGTAGCGATTATCTTTCCTCTGTGTCTACAAAATATTATCGAGAGCGATGAAGTAATTAATCCTAATTGTAAAATAATATCAAAATCCTTTTTTGTTGCATCCTTTAAACATAAATAATCGTAAATGAAATTTGAAGCAGAATTACCAAAAATATTTTGTGGGCTATTTTTTTTTATAATTTTTACTCCTTCATAAAAACTTTCATTGTAAGGATGAAAAGATGGTGAATAAACTGTAACTGAATGACCTTTTTTAACTAATCCAATTGATAAAAATTCAGCACATTGTTCAAATCCACCATAGTTATTTGGAATGCCTCTAGTTCCTAGAATTGCAATCTTCATTGTTGTTTGTCATTTGATACAAATATAAAAAACTAAAAACTAAATAGTATTTAGTTTTTTATTGATTATATATCCTATGAAGTTGATTAATTAACAAATTTATGTTCACATCTTACTGCATAGTTTATGCAAATCAATATTGTACAGTTTTATATTTGTGCTGTCGTAATACTTGTTTTGGGTTGTACATTACCTTTATAGTACAACATAAAAAGCCCTCATTAATGAGGGCTTTTCCTTTTATTTATAAAATATTATTTACTTAATTGATTTTGTTGTAGTCCAAGAAATTTGATTCCTAAAATAAATTCGTGCGACATCCCTAATTCAGAGTTTGACATATCTACTGAATAACCAATAGTATAACGGTCACTTATTGTGTATCCCGCTATAGCAGAAATATCTGCATTACTTCTATAGCTAGTACCTAACCATAATTTATCATCCCAAATACCTCTAACACCAACATCAAACTGATTAGTGGTTGAACTACTTTTAAAAAGAAAAGTAGGTTCAACAGTCCAAAAAGGATTTATTTCATACTTGTATGCTCCAACTATATAATAGTGTCTATCTAACTTTCCATCGCCATCAGTATCATCTTGAAAATTCATCGCATTTCTATCTTGATGATTTACGTTATTAGCTAAAAGTTGTGGCACTGATATACCAGCATACCATTTATTTGCATAAACTACTGTTCCAAATGTGGCGTCTGGCAATGACCTAATAACATCTCCTCCCACAAATAGTGGATCATTAGGATCCTGTACGTTTGTCTGCCCTTTAATGATTTTATACTGTATAAATCCTGCAGATAATGATAGTGATATTTTAATTTGATCAGATAACTTGGTATGGTATGCATAAGAGACATTTCCACCTATTCTACTTAGTGCACCAGCTTGATCACTATATACTGAACCTCCAATTCCAATATTTTCAGATCTCTTACCATATATACTTAAAATTGTAGTTTTAGGTGCATCGGGAACACCATCCCACATATTTCTTACTGTAGTGTTTAACTGATAATAATCATACATTCCTGCAAAAGCAGGGTTTATTGCATAATTATTTTCCATGTATTGTGTTATTTGTGGTAATTGTTGCGCTTTTAAAACAACACTTACTGGAACTGCAAATAATAATATTAATATAAATTTTTTCATCTTTACTATTTTAATTTATCTTATAAGGGTTATAGATCCTTTAAGCAACTCTGTACCATCATTATGGTCAATAATATAATAATATGCTCCAACCGGGGCATCTTTACCATCAATTTTTCCATCCCAACAATTAGGTGAGCAACTGTCTTCAAAAATAAGCTCTCCCCACCTATTATAAATTTGTACTTTATTTCCATTAAACTGATCAATATCTTCTACAAACCAGAAATCGTTATAACCATCACCATTTGGTGAGAAGGCATCAACAGGTTGAGAACCAACTATAACATATGAGGAATCATAATCTTTACAACCCGATCCACTTTCGACATATAACCAGAACCAACTAGACTTTTGGATATCAAATATATCGTAATCTTTTTCTGTTGAAACAGTATCACCAAACTCATTAGTCCAAATATATGTGCTAAAACCAGATGCAGAACTTAGAGTCAGTGAAGATCCAGGAGTGACATTAACTTGAGGAGTAGCAGCAGCATTAACATCTTCTTTTTCAATAGTCACATCTATTGAGGTAATACAACCATTTTCATCTGTTATATTTAAAGTTAAGATTTCTATTGGTAACCATGAAATATCACTAAATATTTCTAACGATGATGTGTTTGCTATTGTATCTTGAGATTTTGTCCAAAAATATGTACACCCATCACACTCCTCAACTTGAATTTGAACTAAACCTCCTTGGCAGATAATCTCAGAAAAAGCATTTGAATTATCCGGCAAGAAAATGTTTTCATAACCCCGAACTCTAGTTGTAGCATCTACAATGCAGCCATTTTTATCAGTTACTAATACACTATAGTCAGCTAAACCAACATCAGGAACTTCAACAGACGTTGAGCCAGAGTTTCCAGAACCTGTTGGTGAAGTAATACCATTAGTGTTCCCCTCTAAGTTATTAAACTCATAAGAATAATCAGCTGTACCACCTGAGATATAAACTGATAATGAAGCAGAATTATCACATGTTCCATTCATTCCATCAATTATAACAGATAATGGTTCATTCGGTTGATCAACATAAATGTCTCCTGTAACATAGGAACATCCAAAATAATCAGTTACCTCTATTTTATATATACCCACTGTTAAACCACTAAAGACAGCGGAGGGGTTATTTATAACTGCAGAAATCACATTATCATTTTCGTCAAGTAAAACGTATTCGTATGTTCCAGGTATTCCAGGAATTAAAGTACCTCCTGTAGCTGTAACTTCAATTGATCCAGTTGCATCTGCATAGCATTTAACATCACTAATTAAAATATTAGCAAATGGAATATCTAACTGTTGAGGTTCTGTAAGGTCATAATGAGCTGTATCAGTACATCCATTGGCGTCTTCTACAAAAACGGAGTAAACTGCTGGCGCAAGACCATTAATTGTACTTGTTAGTTGACCATTTAATATTGTGCCTTGTGACCAAGTGAAATTATATGGACTAGTACCACTAGATGCTAAGGCTCTTAATTCACCATCAGAACTACCATTACACGAAACAGGTTCAATTAAATCAATTGTTGCCTCTAACATATCTGGTTGATCTAAAATAAATTCTTTAGTAACTACACAACCAGCCATATCTGTTACTGTACAAACAAAGGTGTCAGCACATAGCCCAATAGCAGTTTCATTAGTTTGTGATAAAACATCATCCCATTGATAGTAATATGGTGCCTGTCCTGCTACTTGAGATGAATCACCTCCGTTAACTACAATTGTAATAGAACCATCACAATATCCATTACAGGATGGTTCGATTGAATTAAATACAGTAGCAATAGAATCAATTCTTAAAACATTTGAACCAATTGACCATGAAAAATTTGATTCACATCCATTGTCATCACTAACATTAAGTGAGTAAGTGTCAATTGGATCGATACATAAATTTTGTAGTACAAAAGATGTACCAATTACTTGTCCAGTAGTTGATGTTCCTTCATACCATTGATACTGATAATTTGTACCAATTCCTTGTCCTACACCTCCAGAAATAACAGCATTAATAACACCTGTGCAAGCGCCTTCACAAAGAACCTCTGTAATTGTAGAGTTTGCTGCGCTAATAGGATCAGGAGCTGCAAAATAAATATTTGTATCTATCAAACAATTATTTGCATCAAATATTTCAAATAAATGCCAACCCTCATTAATATTAGACCACTCATAAGTTGAAACTGTTGTATTATAATTTAACGAATCTCCATCTAAAATAATGGTATAAATTGGATCCCCTCCGCTAACTACAATAAAAGCAGTATCTAAATCACCATCACATAAAATTTGATAATTATTATAGTTATTTGTTGAAACCGCAAATTGCATTGGAGATGGCTCTGTAACAGTAAAAGCATATGAATTGGCACAGTTATTTGAATCATATATTTCTATAGTATGTACACCTGGGTCCAATCCTGTAAACACGTAGCCTGTAGGGCATGATGGGTTTTGATTATTACATAACCATGAAGGATATCTTGTTGAACTTCCATCTATTGAATATTCGTATGGCCAAGTACCACCTGTAGCAACAATATCCCATACATAGCCATCATCAAAACCATGACAACTTAAATTTTCCCACTGCACGCTTACAATATAAACAGAATCAACATCAAAAATTTCAAATGTATCTCTATCTACACAACCAATACCATCTTGTACATGGGCGACATAATTTCCAGAGCTTAAACCTTGATTAAAACCTAAATTACCTTGAGCTGTTATAATTGAAGGATTAGAAGGATCATAAATTGTATATAAATAAGGTAATGGCTCAGGTCCTGTTGCAATAATATCTACACTTCCGTTGTTGTAGTTATAGCATGTAATTTGAGTTATCAATAATGAGTCTATTTCTACAGAAATGGTTGGTTCTGTAATAGTAATTGTATCAGAAATATTACAACCATTAGCATCATGAATTTCAACTATATAATCTCCTGCTCTTAGAGTATCTGCCAGAGCTGTTGTATCATTATTTGACCCTACTATATTGTTTGGATTTATATAAGAAGGTGAAATAGTATCACCATTATTCCAAGAATAAATATATGTAGGAGTTGCACCTGATACCCAAACTGTAGCATTTCCTCTATCACCACCAACACAAAGCACATTATTTATTGTGAAACTATCAATCTGTAAAGGTGTTGGTTCAGTAAGTTGTATGCTATCAAACGATGAACAATTGTTTACATCTTGTACATGTAAAATATACCATTCATTTGCTTGAATGTTATTTGCGGTATCATTTATAGATACTGTATCAGTGTTATGGTACCAAGTATATGAATAATTATATAAAACACTATCATATGTTCCTCCACTTACATAGCCAAATGATGAACCATCACTAAAACCATTACATGACACACCCCATCCTCCATTGTAGACAGATACAGCAAAAGAATCAATTTTTATTTCGTCAGGCTGTGTAAGTATTATACTATCTCTATATGTACATCCGTTGGCATCTAAGATATCTGTATAATACCATGCCGCTGCTAAACTGTCAAACGCGTGATCAGTACTATCACCGTTGTAAAAACCACCTGCAACCGGTCCAGGTGTTCCGTTTATTGAATAATAATAAGGAGAAGTTCCACCTGAAACACTATCAATACTCAATGAACCATTAAGATCACCAAAACACTTAACGTTTGCACCACCAGTATATAGTGATGGGGAAACATTGTGAATTATTAATGAATCTGGTTCAGTAAAAACATGTGTTATATTATCGACACAGCCGAAATTATCTTTTAATCTTATTGTTATAGAGTCCCCAGAAGCAAATCCTGATCCAGATGGAATATATCCAGGTGTCCATGCGCCAGCAGCAAAATCCCAATATATGTAAGGGTATGACTGACTGCCATTTACAGAATCAATAATTGCTATGTAAGAACCATCACTTAATCCATTACAACTTATGTTAACAAATGATGATGAGTCTAGTGATGGATTTAATCCTTCGTTTATCGTAACAGTATCTCTTTTAGAACAACCTGCAGAATCAGTAATAATAGTGGAATATGTACCAGAAGGTAATACTCCAACTGAATCTAAATTTCCACTAATTATACCGCTATTGATTGTCGAAAAGTTTCCAGATGGCCACCAATTAAAATTATATTCATTGTTTTGAAACGGAGAACCTCCATTAGCTTGAATGTGAAATTCTCCAATACTATTGTTTCCTGTTGAACCTCCTGAAGCAGCACAACTATCAATAGTTGTAACCGTTAAGCTAATTATAATATCATTTGGCTGTAAAACTTGAATAGAATCTATTGTAGCTGGCTGACAATTTTGAATATCTGTAACACTTAAAGTGTACCAACCAGCAGGTAAATTAGCTGCTGAGCTAGTTGTACCTACTACAGCTCCTAGATTATTAGTCCAAGTATAATTATATGAACCTATATTACCTCCAACTATTGAAGAAACTCCAACAGTTCCAGTTGAATCTCCAAAGCATATAGCATCAGTAGATTGAAGTGTTAGTGATATTGGATCAGGTTGTGTTATAACAACTGATACAGTATCAATACAAGAACTTAAATTTGGAAACGTATTTGGTTCTGGAACAACAGTTATTTCGTAAATTCCAGCAGGTAAACCACCTAAACCAGTTAAAACGTTATATGGTGGATTTTGTGCTTGAACTGAAATTCCAGATTGTAAAATTGTATAATTAAATGAATTTGGTGAGGTATAAGACGGGTCTATTAAAGTAAAGTTTTCAAAAACATCTATAGTAATGTTATTAGTTTCATCACCAAAACAAGTTAGCTGCGTAACGGATTGTGTAGTGTTTAATGAGGCATTAACTACTAAGTCTGGTCCAACTTCAACTGATCCAGTATATGGAGCACAACCGTTTCGTTGTACCTGATACCAATATGTTCCTGCTGATAAACCTGTAAGAGTATCAAAAGTTGATGTTAAAGGATCAACCCATTTCAAAGTATCACCTGCAGAGCCTCCAAGAGGTGTCGAGTTAGACCACAAAAGTGTGTTTAATAACACACCGTTTGAGCTTAAAATTATTGAACCAGTTGAGTCATTACATTTATTAAACGTTTGTGCCGTTATTAAAATATTTGTTTCTCCAACAAAAATTGAGTTTATTGCAGTACAATTAAGACTATCAGTAATTGTTATACCGTATGTTCCGCCCGCTAAATTTGTTATCGAATCTGTTGTATTTGGCATTGGCCCTGCACTCTGGCTGAATCCATTAGGTCCAGACCAGTTATATAAATAAGGAGATGTTCCTCCAATTATATTAGCATATACTTTTCCATTATTTTGAGAACAATTTTCATCAATCGCTGTTAATGTAACTAAATATGGGAGAGGCTCAGATAACGAAATATTAGTTGTCGCTTGACAACCATTTGCATCCACAGCAATAATCTCAGTCGGACCACCATTAGTTAAATCTCCATAAATATTATTAATAATTATTGGAGATACAGCGGTAGTTGAGTATAGTGGACCGTTCACATAATAATCTACTAAACCGCTAAAGCTTAAAGCAGCATTAAATGCTTCAAGCGTAAATGATGCATCTTGTGCTCCAGGACATGAAACGTTGAATCCATTAGGGTTTTGAGGAGTTCCATTATTGTATTCGAACGGGTTTGAAGCTATTATTGTAAACAAAGGTGGGTCAACAAGAGTTATTTGCTCTGTATTACTTAAACAGCCTAAATCATCTTCAACAAAGTAGCTATATGTTCCAGCACACAAATTTGAATCAATAATAATACTATCAAAAGGGATGGTAAATAAAAACCCTTGAGGATCTGTATAAAATACACTACTGCTTCCAAATTGTGGTAAATTTCCACCTTGAAAGTTGGTTAGTCTTATTTGACCATTACAATCTCCATTACAAAGAATTGAATCGAATTCTGTGTCAAAAGTTATTGGATCTGGCTCAATTAAAGTTACAGTGTCATATGCAGGACAATTGTTGATATCTCTAGCTTCAATCAACTGTTGACCAACCGACAAAATATTTCCTGTGTTATAAGGAGAAAAACTGTTTGGATTAGCATTACCGTTAATAATAAAATTGTAAGGCTCGAATATATTGTTAGATCCAAGCGCGTTTGGATCAACGGTTATTTCTAACATCCCATCAGAGTATCCATTACAAGTAGGATTGGCTGAGTCTGTTACATTAACTAAAAACTCTGGTGGATTATTTAAATGTACTGTATCAGAAAATTCAACACATCCATTTGCATCAGTAATCTCGCAAATCCATGATCCAGGAGAAAGTACATTACCTGTTGGATTCGTTGTAACGTTTGGCACATTAGTTGATAAATTTGTCCAATCAAATTCATAAGGCTGATTACCACCTGTTACGTTTAATTGTATCTGACCATCATTCGCATCATAACAAGTTATTGAATCAACCAAGATAGTATCAACTAATATTGGAGTAGGCTCATAAACTTCAATTGGAGATGTGGTTGTTGTACAGCCATTATTATCTTCAAAAGTAATTACAAGATTTGGATTTCCACAAATATTTATTACAGTATCGAAAGATGTTGAAAGCAAATTATTAAATGCACCCCCGGAACCTGCATCATGATAAATTGGGGCATATCCTCCAAACACTTGTACTTGAACTGAAGCATTACAATCACCAAAACACTCATTACTATCAAGCGCTAAAGCGGCCGCAATAAAAGGAGGTGCTGGCGGAATAAAAATGTACGCTACAGCATATACATTATTAGTAGTGTCATCCACAAAAATATTATAACTACTGTTAACTAACATTACAGCATACTGACCGTTACTAAGGTTTGTATAAATATTTGTATTTGAAGTAGCTGGAATCGGAAGACCACCTATAAAACTCCATGTGTTTGGACCTGTAGATATAACTAATGCCCATTCCGCATCGGATGGAACAGTTCCTGTTGCAGTAACATTTAATGTTGCTTCATCTCCAGCACAATTGATTGAATCAAGAACAGTTGAAATAGTCTGAGCGTTACTAGATTGAAATGAAAATAATAGGACGCTAAAAAACAATATAAATCTCTTCATATATTAATTTTTAAAAATTAAAATTTCTGCAAGATACGAAAATTTATACTTTTACATGATTTGAAGTAAAAAAATGATTTAAACAATTAAGTATTAATTTCTCCTGAGAGATAATTTTTTAAATTATAAATAAATACAAATTAGTTTTAACAATGCTGATCGAAACAATCTTTGATATTTGCAGCAATCATTTCGGCTGATCTGCCCTCTATGTGATGGCGCTCAATAAAATGTATTAAATTTCCATCTTTAAAAACAGCTATTGAGGGTGAAGAAGGTGGGTATGGCAACATATATTCTCTAGCTTTAGCAGTTGCTTCTGTATCTTGACCAGCAAATACAGTTGCGAAAACATCAACTTTATTGTCAAATGTTGTAGTTAATTTAACTGCAGGCCTGGCATTTCCAGCAGCACAGCCACATACAGAATTCACCATAACTAAGACTGATCCTTTCTTTTTACTAAGCAATTCAGAAACTTGACTAGGGGTTTTTAATTCAACAAATCCAACATTTGTCAAATCTTCTCTCATTGGCACACATATTTCTTCAGGATAAGGCATAATTTTTTTTAACAAAAATACTAGATTTTATCTTTTTTTAGCAAAAAAATCTAACAATAATTTTCTACACTCATACTCTAACACACCAGATTCAATTTGAATTTTAGAAGGAAAAATGTTTGGCGCAACACTCAAAAAACCATTTTTCTCATCTCTTGCTCCAAAAACAATTTTTGGGATTTTTGACCAAAAAGATGCGCCTGCACACATAACGCAAGGTTCTAAAGTAACATACAAAGTACAATCATATAAATATTTTCCTCCAAGAAAGTCAGACGCCATAGTTATTGCCTGCATCTCTGCATGAGCAGTTGCATCATTTAATGTCTGCATATAATTATGAGCTCTTGAGATAATTTTATTATTGGAAACTATTATAGCTCCAACAGGAACTTCATCTAGTCTAAACGCTTTCTCAGCTTCGACTAATGCTTGTTTCATAAAGAACTTGCTATTAAAAGGATCTATGATCATTAAGCAAATATCTTATTAGTTTTGTAATTTTGCAAAAAAAAATTATGTTAAGAACTCATACTTGTGGGGAACTGAATAGTTTAAACATAGGAGAAACTGTTACTTTATCGGCTTGGATTCATAGAAATAGAGATTTGGGAGGCATGACCTTCATCGATTTAAGAGATCGATACGGAATTACACAAATTGCTTTTAATATGGATATTGATGAAAATTTATGCATTAGCGCAAGAAAATTAGGAAGAGAGTTTGTTGTGCAAGTGGTAGGTAAAGTAGTCGAAAGAAGTTCTAAGAATAATAAAATTCCTACCGGAGAAATTGAAATTCAAGCTGAGAAGCTTAATATATTGAATAAAGCAAAAACACCTCCTTTCACAATTGAAGAAAAAACTGATGGTGGTGTTGAACTAAGAATGAAATATCGTTATTTAGATATACGAAGACAAAATATTTTAGCTAATTTGTTACTTAGACACCAAGCATCAAAAGAAACAAGAAAGTATTTAGATAGCCAGGGATTTTTAGAAGTAGAAACTCCATGTTTGATAAAATCAACACCTGAAGGTGCTAGAGATTTTATGGTGCCAAGTCGTTTGAATAAACATCAGTTTTACGCTTTACCACAATCACCTCAAACATTTAAACAATTACTTATGGTTGGTGGTATTGACAAATATTATCAAATTGTAAAATGCTTCAGAGATGAAGATTTAAGGTCTGATCGACAACCTGAATTTACACAAATAGATTGTGAAATGTCTTTTGTCGATCAAGAAGATATTTTAAACACCTTTGAGGGCTTAACTCGTCACTTATTAATGAAAATAAAAAATGTTGATGTAAAAGACTTTCCACGATTAACATTTGATGACGCAATGAAATATTATGGTTCTGACAAACCTGATATTAGATTTGACATGAAGTTGATTGATTTAACAAAATTATGTCAAGGAAATAATTTTAAAGTTTTTGATGATTCTGAACTAGTTATTGGAATTACAGTTTCCCAAGGAGCCTCATTCAGCAGGAAAAAATTGGATACGTTAACTGACTTTGTTAAGTCTCCACAAATAGGAGCTAAAGGGTTAGTTTATTGTAAATTTAATAACGACGGAAGTTCAAAGTCAAATGTAGATAAATTTTACGACGAACATTTAAGAAAAGAATGGAGAGAAAAAGCCAATTGCAAAAACGGTGATCTGTTACTAATTATGTCTGGTGAAAAAGAGAGTACAAGAAAAGCTATTGGTAGCTTGAGAATTCATATTGCAGATGAATTAGGATTGAGAGATCCAAACATATTCGCGCCTCTTTGGGTAATTGATTTTCCACTTCTTGAATGGGATAATGAAACAAAAAGATTTCATGCTATGCATCATCCGTTCACCTCCCCTAAAGAGGAAGATGTTAAAAAGCTAAACTCAAATCCAGCATCGGTAAGAGCAAATGCTTACGATTTAGTTTTAAATGGAAATGAAATTGGAGGCGGAAGCATACGTATACATGATAAAAAAACACAAGAAGTCATGTTTAAGCATTTAGGATTTACAGAAAATGAAGCAAGAGAACAATTCGGTTTTTTAATGGACGCTTTTGAATATGGTGCTCCTCCTCATGGTGGTGTTGCGTTTGGATTTGATAGATTGTGTGCTATACTTGGGGGGGAAGAAAGCATAAGAGATTTTATTGCTTTTCCAAAAAATAATTCGGGTAGAGATGTAATGATTGATTCTCCTTCAAAAATTGATACGCAGCAACTTCAAGAACTCAATATTCTTTTAAATAAATAAATATGACCAAAAAAAATAAATATGGAATTTGGATAAAAATAATATCTGTTATAATTCCATTAGTAGTAGCGACTTTGTTTAGAGTTAAAATTGATTATGATCTTCCAGTATTCTTACCTCCAATCTACGCAACTATTAATGCCATCACGGCCTTACTTTTAGTTTTTGCCTTAATTGCTATTAAAAGAAAAAAAATAACGCTTCACCAAAGATTAATGCAGTCATGTATTGTTCTTTCATTATTGTTTTTAGTTATGTATATTGCATATCACATGACTACTGATCCTACCCCATTTTTAGGTGACGGTAGTGTAAAAACACTATACTTTTTTATACTAATCTCACATATCATTTTATCAGTAGCTTTAATTCCTTTGGTTTTAATTAGCTATGTTAGAGCATTCCAAAAAGAATTTCCTGAACATAAAAAAATATCTAAAATTACATTTCCAATTTGGCTTTACGTTGCAGTAACTGGCGTCATAGTGTATATTATGATTTCTCCGTATTATTAATATGACCAAAACAAATCCATCAATTATTATTTGGCTTTTTTCTGGATGTTTGCTAATTTTTATTATGGTAATTATTGGTGGACTAACAAGGTTAACAGGCTCAGGCCTTTCAATGGTTGACTGGAACCTAGTCAAGGGTGTCGTCCCGCCTTTAACAGTATATGAGTGGCAAGAAACATTTAATCTTTATAAACAATACCCAGAATATCAAATAAAAAATTATAACCTTAGCTTATCAGAATTTAAAACCATATTTTTTTGGGAATATCTTCACAGAATGATTGGTAGACTTCTAGGTTTGGTATTTATAATCCCTTTTATATATTTTATAATTACAAAGCAATTAAATAAAAAACTCATTATCCGTACTTCAATTTTGTTACTATTAGGATCATCACAAGCCTTTTTAGGTTGGTGGATGGTGAAAAGCGGACTAATAGATAAGCCTGATGTCAGTCATTTCAGACTAGCTGCGCATTTAACTACAGCATTTATAACTTTTTCCTATACATTTTGGATTATTTTAACTTTGATATATCCAAATAAAAAATATTATAACGATAAGCTCTTTAAAATTTCAATCTCATTAGTTTTTCTTCTTTTAATACAAATTGTTTACGGAGCATTTGTCGCTGGACTAGAAGCAGGTAAGATTTACAACACTTGGCCAAAAATGAATGAAAAATGGATTGCTGAATCAGTTTATGCAATAACTCCTATTTGGAAAAATTTTACTGAAGGACTAGCAGGAATACAATTTGTTCATAGGACTCTAGCTTTTATTATTCTTATTTTAGTAATCTATTTTTACAGATCAGCAAAAAAAATTAATCTTGAAAAAAAAGATCTGTATGCGGTCAACTTGGTCACTATTTTTGTCTTATTGCAAATTTTCTTTGGAATTTTAGCTTTAATTAACAGTGTGCCGATTTGGTTAGGCTCAATTCATCAAATTTTAGCCTTTTTGCTACTTGCATCCTCTGTTTATTGTGTTTTTATATTTAAAAAAACTGTGTAAAAAACCATCTATCAATCACAAATATTATTTGCGATAGTGGTAAATAAATTAATGAAGAAAACATTAATTTTTTTGCACTGTAATTATCAGCATTAGAAAATAATTTATAACTATTATAAGTAAACCAACAACCCAAAATAAAAATTAAACAACAGGAAAAAAGAGTTAAATCTAAACTTTCTAATGTTAAAAAAAATGGTAATATTGATACTAAGGTCATAAAAATAGCAGAAACAGTTGCTATCAGTGCTGGATATTTTCCTTTTTCGCCACCATACATCATTTTAAATCCAGCTTTTTTATATTCATCATCTCTGATCCACGAAATAGAAATAAAGTGAGGAAACTGCCATAAAAATTGAATTGCAAATAAAATCCCAACTGTAAGTCCAAAATCATCAGTAGCGGCAATCCAACCTAACAATACTGGTATGGCTCCAGGAATAGCTCCAATAAAGATTGATGCAGTTGACATTCTTTTTAATGGAGTATAAGAAAGCACATAAATTAGTAGTGACAGTAATCCAAATGCAGATGATTTTGATAAATATCCATAAAAACTTCCGTGTGGTTTAATCATACTTAAAAGATAAAAACCTAATAATCCAATTAATACAGAAAATAAAACAGCTCTAGTGGTTGTTATATTTTTTTTAGGAAGAGGTCTATTAGCAGTTCTGCTCATCAATTTATCATGATCTTGCTCTAATACCTGATTAAACCCATTAGCAGATCCTGTAACTAAAAAGCCTCCAATTATTAAAAGAAATAATTCTTGAATATTAACTTGTGTTGTTCCTAATAAATAGCCTGCGGTTGCCGAAAAAACTACTGTAGTTGATAAACGAAATTTAATTAGCTGACTATAATATTTTGCGACTTGCATTATTAGTCTTTTTATTATAATAAAATGCTATCGCGAATATTAACATTGCTAGATATGGCATAGACATTAAAAACAGTATACCATCATTTAATCCCGCTCCTTTTAATCCTCCACTATCTAAATTAGATTCAACTGCAGCCTTGCACATTGCACATTGAGCATAAATTAAGTTTGAAATTGAACATAATAAAACAAGTAATATTATATTTTTTAACTTCATTAATCTTTTTTTGGTTTTTTATACTCAGCCATAAGAACTTTCACATCATCTATGAGATTCTTCATGTGAATTTCATTTGTTCCATCATAAGCACCGATAGTATTTTCAAATTTATCTTTTCCAGATCTAATTCGTCCTTCCTTATCAATTAAAATAAAATATTCGGAATGTAAAAAACCGCCAGGTGCTATTGAATCTTCTTTAGCGTTTGCAAAATAAGACATTGCTAATTTATATATATCATTCTTTTCTCCTGTCAAAAAATCCCAGTTTTTTAAATCAATATTTATATTTTTCATTCGCATTTCTTCAATATACTCCAAGAATCTTTCTGGTGTATCATTAACTGGATCTACTGTATAAGAAACAAATTTTATATTTGGATATACTTTTAGATTACTTTGTAAATAGGATATGTTTTTTGTCATCACAGGACAAATATTAGGACAGTTTGTAAAAAAGAAATTCGCAACATATATATTACCATTCAAGCTATCACTATTAACGATTTGATTATTCTGATTTATTAAAGAAAATTCATCTATTTTATGACTTTCTCCCCCAACAATTTCTAAATTTATGAAATTATTATATCCTCTAGTAACATAAAAATATACTAATGATGGAAAAATCAATAGAAGAAATAGTATGGTAATTATAGTGCTGTTTTTAGAGTTTTGCATTTATCAGATCATTATGTTAGCATATAGAGCCTCAGTTATAATAATAAAAAGCAAATATGGTATTAATATGAATGCAGGAATTAAGATTGTCAATTGCAATGACTTTTTTTCAAAACCTAAATGCATAAATATATTGACAATATAAGCGGCCTTAACAAGTGTTAAAACAATAAATATATGTGTAAGCCATTCTAAACCTAAAAACTTATCATTTATTAGGAATTCAGGTAATACCTCGTTCACCTTTAAGATCCCTAAAAGAACTTCTAAAGCAGTAATAAATAATAAAATCCAGAAAACTTTCCAAATCCACCAATTACTTTCATTTACATTGTTTGACATATATAATATTTTAAACTAAATAGAAAAATGTAAATACAAATACCCAAACTAAATCAACAAAATGCCAGTATAGACCAACTTTCTCCACCATCTCATAATGACCTCTTTTCTCATAAGTATCTTTTAATACATTTATCAAAATTATTATTAATATAATTACACCACTAAATACGTGAAAACCATGAAAACCAGTTATAAAGAAAAAATAATCAGCAAACAACCTATGACCATACTCATTCTGCTTTAACTGGGCACCAACTAAAATTGCGGTCGCATTTTCTTTTAAATAAGTTACCGACTCTTCATTAGTAAGATAGGTTCTATCAGCTGTTCTAATATTATATTCTGGTTTTTCCTTTAATTTTTCAATAAGAGTATTAATATTTTGCTCATCAAATGTCGATTTCATTTCATCAGTCAAATCATCTAAGCCAAAATATTTTAAACTATGATCTTTAGAATACTTATCTATTTCTAAAATATCATATACTGAAGATAATTTTTTTCCTTTAGCAACATGACATACAAATTCAGTTTTTGTGGCAATACCACCCTTATCGCCATGAATAAAGTGTCCCCACTCCCATGCTTGAGATCCCAAGAATAAAATACCGCCAATAATGGTCATAACCAGCCATAAAATGACTTTCTTTTTTTGCATTTTATGCCCATAATTTACAGCTAAAACCATTGTTACAGAGCTCATTATTAGAATGAATGTCATTAATGCTACAAACAACAAAGGATAATCTCCCTTTATAAAAGGGAAGTGTGTAAACACATCCTCCGGAACTGGCCAAACATCTGGATATTTAAATCTACTAAATCCATAAGCGGCTAAAAAAGCTGAAAAAGTTAATGCATCAGTTATAAGAAAAAACCACATCATAAGTTTACCATAGCTGGAAGCATACGGCTTATCATCACCAGTCCAAGCTACTCCGTTATTTTCATTTTGGTCCATATTTAAACTGTAAAAATTAGATTGCAAATGTAATTTTTTTGACTTAAAATATTATTAAATACAAAGGAAATGCTGCCTTCCTGTTTGTATTTTAAAAATAGATATAAAAAAATCCATAGGACTCCTAAAAAGTGCCAATATGTTGAAATAAGTTTAAAACCAAGCATGTTATCTCTACTGTATATGTTTTTAAATGAAAAATAAATTGCAAAAATAATGGCTATAATTCCTCCTATCAAGTGAACAAGATGAGCTAGTGTTAAAACGTATAAAAATGAGCCTGCTACATTACTCCCCTCTCCAGTTAAATATACTCCTTGTAATGTTAATTCTTGCCATCCCTTAAACTGAAAATAAACAAAAATAATTGATAACAAAAAAGTAAATAAAATATATGTGCTAGATTGTTTATTCTTCTTTATGAGGCTACTTGCAATTAATAAAAATAAACTGCTTAAAACTATAGTAATGGTACTATACAAAAACCAATTTGGTAAAGAAAATTCTAACCAATTTCCTTCCGCTCTACGAACAATAACTGCAGAAGTTAAGCCTGCAAAAAACATGCAAATAGATCCTATACCTATCCAAAGTAACTGTGTTTTTGCTCTATTTTCTTTAATCTTTAACATTATTAATGTTCTTCTTCTCCTTCTTTTAATGGTACTGTCTGTGGTATAAAATCTTCCTCTGAATTTGGATTTGAATAATCGTATGCCCACCTATGTACTGTTGGAAGTTCACCAGGCCAATTCCCATGAATTCTTTCAATTGGGGTGTCCCATTCCAATGTATTTGAATTCCATGGATTTTTTGTTGTTTTGGTCCCCTTAAAGATACTATAAATGAAATTAAAAATAAATATTACTTGAAATACTGCACCTGCTAATGCAAAAAACGTAATAATATCATTAATATCACTTAAGCCATCAAACATTGGGAAGGCGGTGTTTGAATAATATCTTCTAGGCAAACCTGCTAGACCTAAAAAATGCATTGGAAAAAACACACCATAAGCACAAATAAATGTTGTCCAAAAGTGGATATATCCTAAGTTTTTATTCATCATCTTTCCGTACATTTTTGGAAACCAATGATAAACACCTGCTAACATACCATATATAGCAGACAGTCCCATCACAATATGAAAGTGTCCCACTACAAAATAAGTGTCATGGACATTAATGTCTAGTGCACTATCACCTAATATTAAACCTGTTAAACCTCCAGTTATAAAAGTTGACACAGCTGCAATTGCAAATAGCATGGCGGGGGTAAATCTGATATTACCTCTCCATAATGTTGCTAGATAATTAAAAACTTTAATAGCCGAAGGAATAGCAATAAGCAATGTAGTAAATGTAAATACAGACCCTAAAAAAGGATTCATTCCTGTCATAAACATATGATGTCCCCAAACAACAAAAGACAGAAAAGCTATGCCAAGCAAAGCTCCCACCATAGCTTTGTATCCAAAAATTGGTTTTCTAGAGTTTACAGATATTACCTCTGAAACTATTCCTAATGCTGGCAGTAAAATTATGTATACTTCAGGGTGACCTAAAAACCAAAATAGGTGCTGAAACAAAATAGGGCTACCACCTACATTATGCAAAATTTCTCCATTAATAACTATGTCTGACAAATAAAAACTTGTTCCAAATGAACGATCAAAAATTAACAAAAGACCACAAGACAACAGTACTGGAAAAGATAAAACTCCTAAAATTGCAGTTATTAGCAAAGCCCAAACTGTAAGTGGCAAACGTTTCATACTCATACCTTTAGTTCTTAGATTTAATACGGTAACAATATAATTTAATCCGCCCAACAAAGACCCTACAACAAATAAGGTTATTGCAATTAGCCACAATGTCATACCAGTTCCAGAGCCTGGAATGGCTTGAGGCAATGCACTTAATGGCGGATAGATTGTCCATCCTGCTGAAGCAGGTCCTGTTTCAACCCATATTGAACTCATTAATACAACCGTTGCTATAGCAAAAAACCAATATGATAACATGTTCATAAATCCAGAAGCCATATCACGAGCACCAATCTGTAGAGGTATTAAAAAATTTGCAAAGGTTCCTGATAATCCCGCTGTTAAAACCCAAAATACTAAAATTGTACCATGCATAGTAACTAGAGCTAAATATTTGTCGGGATTAAGTCCCCCAGCTTCATTAACCCAATTGGACGGCAACAGGTTATATAAAATTGATGACTCTCCAGGGTTTGCAAGCTGAACTCTAAATATAGCTGACATAAGCATACCCACCAAAGCCATAAACATTCCAGTTAACAAAAATTGTTTTGCAATCATCTTATGATCCAACGAAAAAATATACTTAGTAATAAATGTTTCTTTGTGATGTCCCATTCTTTTAATTTATCTTTGTGTTAATAATTTTTGCCCTAAAGTTTTTTGTTGATCTATCCACGTGTCGTACTCTTCTTGTGTTTCAACAATAAATTTCATTTGCATATTATAGTGTGCTGAACCACATATTTTATTACATAACAAAATATATTCAAAATCTTCACCCTCTTCTTGTTTCATCTGAGCTGTTGTTTTAGTCGGAGTAAAGCCAAACTGAGTAATTAAGCCCGGAACACAATTCATTTGAACTCTAAAATGGGGAAGAAATGCTGAGTGAATGATGTCTTGAGATCTGAATCGTAATAAAACTGGTTTATCAACAACTAAATGAACTTCTCTAGTAATTTTATCATCTAAAGAATTATTATCAGTCATATCAACCCCCAATGCATTTGAAGCATCAATTAATCTAAAATCAGATTCACCTAACTGATTATCATCACCAGAATATCTAGCTGTCCAGCCAAATTGTTTGCTGTGAATCTCGATATACTTAGCATTCGACAAATCCATGTTCATCGTTTCATTCCATGTCTTTAAGCCATAGATAATGACGCCTGTTAAAACAATGGTTGGTATGATCGTCCAGATAATTTCTAGCTTATTGTTGTGAGCAAAGAAATAAGCTTTATTTGATTTTTTTCCTCTATATAGAAATGAAAAAATAAATAGCATCGGTGTAGTTATAAAAAACACAACTAGTATCAAAGTCATTGTAAACTGCATAAGAGCATCAATTTTTGATCCATGAATTGATGCGGCTTCAGGTAATAATAAATCATTCCAAGCAACCATTTGCCAGACAACAAAAACTAAAAAGCCAAATCCAATTACAAGATACAATATAGCTTGAGTTTTATTATCCGACTCTGTAACCTCATTTACATCCTCCTTTTTTAACTCAGCCAACAATTCACTAACACGAACAATTTGAACCATTGCCGCGGCGACTAATAACGTTACAATTGCAACTAGTATTGATGTCATATTTTATTATTTTATTGAAGAACAAAAATAACCAAATCTAATTAGCCAAGAAAATTTTTTCACTTAATTGTGTGATTAAATTTTTGTTGGTTAAAATTATTTATAGTCATCTGAATGCCACTCGGCAAATGACGTTGCAGTTTCAGACAAAACAACTTTGTGTAATGTAATGTTTTTAGGTAATTTTTTTGTTATAATATTCGCAAAATCTTCAACTAAATTTTCTGATGTTGGTTGATATGGTAAAAAATATACTTTTTCAAAGGCACTGAAATCTATATTAGAATGTGGTGTATGTTTGTTTAAAACAAAAGAATGGTCATACTTATCTATTATATACTTATTAGTAATTTGCTTTAAATCACCGAAATCCATGACCATACCATTTTTTTTATGATTGTTTTTTTGTAAAACATTTCCTATTATAGTTACCCACAATCTATATGAGTGACCGTGTATATTTTTACAAAGCCCATCATATCCATATAGCGCATGAGCCATTTCAAATTTAAACTCCTTAGTTATTCTTATTCTTCTTATCATTTTTTAAATTTAATTTTACTCTTTTGTGACTGTAATACATTTTTTTGTTTTCTACACCTTTTCTTAACTTAATCTGTTCAGACTTTGTAAGATTAATCACATCAATACATTCTAGCGAACAACAATTGTTATACTCTTTTTTACAAACATCGCACTGAATAAACAATAAGTTGCAATTTACATTTGTACAATTAACATGCGTGTCGCAAGAAGACCCACATTGATGACATTTACTTATGATTTTACTAGATATCTTTTCACTTCTTCTTTCGTCAAAAACAAAATTTTTTCCTTCAAATTTATTTTCTAAACAACTATCTTCTTTAATTTGTCTTGTGTAATCAATAATACCACCATGAAGTTGATTTACATCTTTAAATCCATGGTGCTTCAAATATGCAGATGCTTTTTCGCATCTAATTCCTCCTGTGCAATAGAGAAGTATTTTTTTACTTTTTTTATTTTTAAGTAGCTTTTTTACAAGTGGAAGTTCTTGCTTAAACGTTTCTACATCAGGGCAAACTGCGTTTTTAAACCTACCTATTTCACTCTCATAATGATTTCGCATATCAACCACTGTTGCTCCTTGATCCATTGCTTTGTTCCACTGTTCTGCGTTCAAATGTTTACCTACTTTAGTCACGTCGTATTCATTATTCTTTAATCCATCGGCAACTATTTTTTTTCTGACCTTAATTGTAAGCTTAAAAAAAGATTCTTGTCTTTCTTCTATTGCTAACTTAAAAATAATATCCTTGAAATAATGTGTTGACTTAACATCTTTAAGAAAATCATCATATTTATCATCTGGCACACTTATTTGAGCATTTATCCCCTCAAAAGACAAATAAACTCTGCCCAAAACATTCAACTTTTGCCAATTTTTATACAGTTGGTCTCTTAATGCTTTTGGGTATTTAATTATTACATATTTATAAAAAGAAACTGTTTTTCTTGCAAAATTTTCATTTAGAACTTTTTTTAACCCTTGCGACTTGCTCAGCTTATTAAACAGATTTTTTTTACCAGAGTTCGGATCCACCTTTAAGTTAATTTGAATATTACACAAAGATATAAAAATCAAACTTTTTTTGCATGAAAAATATTAGCTTCAAAACAACGGAGAATGTTATATTTGTGAAAAATATTTTTTCATAATGAAAGATGTTATTTTAGTAATTGGTTCTTCAGGACAGATTGGTACAGAATTAGTTCTGGAATTAAGAAAAATTTACGGAAACAATAATGTTATAGCTTCTGATATTCGCGCTTCCTCTAATCAAATATTAGACAGTGGACCATTTGAGATACTAGACGCTCTAGATGAAAAAAAATTAACAGACATTGTAATTAAATACAAAGTCACACAAGTTTACCTGTTAGCTGCATTGTTGTCTGCCAAAGCAGAGAAAGATATTGAATTAGCTTGGAAATTAAATGTTCGTTCACACTCTAATATTTTAGACCTGGCCAAAGAAAAAATTATTAAAAAGATTTTTTGGCCTTCATCAATTGCTGTTTTTGGTCCCAATACGCCTAAAAATAATACTCCTCAATACACCATAACGGAGCCAAACACTGTATATGGAATTAGCAAGCTAACAGGTGAAAGATGGAATGAATACTATCATAATAAATTTGGTGTTGACGTAAGATCGTTAAGGTATCCTGGACTAATTGGCTGGATGGCTGAAGCGGGAGGAGGAACTACTGATTATGCTGTGAATATTTTTCATGAAGCCATTAAAACAAAAGAATATTGTTGTTTTTTAAATAAAAATACAAAACTACCAATGATGTATATGAAAGATGCGATTCGAGCAACAATTGAAATAATGGAAACTAAAGATGAAAAAATAAAAATTAGGTCCTCATATAATCTAGCTGGAATTTCATTTACTCCAGATGAGATTGCAAATGAAATAAGAAAATATATTGAAGATTTTAAAATTTCTTACAAACCTGATTTTCGTCAAAAAATTGCTGATTCATGGCCAGAATCAATAAATGATCAAAATGCACAGCACGACTGGGGTTGGAAATTAAATTATGATTTGCAAAAAATAACTGAAGATATGCTGACGAATTTAAAAACAAAATATAAATAAAGATTTGCTAATGACCTTAACTATTTATAACACATTAAACAGAAAAAAAGAAACCTTTATTCCAATTAATAAAGATCACGTTGGAATGTATGTATGTGGTCCAACTGTTTACGGAAGTCCTCATCTTGGGCACGCTAGACCTGCTATTACTTTTGATGTTGTTTTTAGATATCTACAACACTTAGGCTATAAAGTTAGGTATGTACGAAATATTACTGACGCAGGTCATTTAGAAAATGATGCTGATGAGGGTGAAGATAAAATTACCAAAAAGGCTATTCTAGAAAAATTAGAACCTATGGAAATTGTACAGAAATATACCTTAGAATATCACTCATCATTGGATCTTTTAAATTGCTTGCCACCATCAATTGAGCCAAGAGCTACTGGACATGTTATAGAGCAGATAGAGATGGTTAAAAAAATGATATCCAATGGATTTGCATATGAAAAAAATGGTTCTGTATATCTCGATGTATTTAAATACAACTACAAATATCCATACGGTATTTTATCAGGAAGAAAAATAGATGATTCACTTGAAGGAACAAGAGAATTACACAACCAAAGTGAGAAAAAAAATTCTGTTGATTTTGCAATTTGGAAAAAAGCTGATAAAAAGCATATAATGCGATGGCCATCACCATGGGGAGAAGGTTTCCCTGGTTGGCATTTAGAATGTTCTGCGATGAGCGCTAAATATTTAGGCAAAACATTTGATATTCATGGTGGAGGGATGGATTTAATGTTTCCTCATCATGAAGCAGAAATTGCACAAAGTTATGCGGCAAACAGTTGTACACCATCCAAATATTGGATGCATAATAATATGATTACAATTGATGGACAAAAAATGGGGAAATCCCTTAACAATTTTATCAATCTTGAAGAATTTTTTAGTGGAAAGCATGAAAAACTTGATAAAGCCTATCATCCTATGACTATTAGATTTTTTATACTTCAGGCACACTACAGAGGAACACTAGATTTTAGTAATAATGCATTAGCTGCAGCTGAGAAAGGATACCTAAAGCTAATGAATGCAAGAAATACTTTAAAAAACACCAACCCTAACATAATTTCATCATTAGACATTCAAAACATTGAAAAGAAATATTACGATGCCTTAAATGACGATTTTAACACCCCTGTTTTAATTGCTCATTTATTTGATAGTGTTAAATTTATTAGAGCGCTTAAAATCGGTAAAGAAACACTAAATGAGAAGGATCTTAAAAAATTTACATCAACATTTGAATTTTTTATTAATAATATTTTAGGACTTAAATCTATAACTGAAAATAAAAGAAAGAATAATGCAGAAGAAATGATGAAAATAATTCTTGATTTAAGAAATAAAGCAAAACAAAATCAAGATTTTACAACATCAGATATGATTAGAGATGAGTTGGATAAAATCAATATACAAATAGAAGACGGGCGAGAAGGAACTAAATGGAACATAAAAAACAAAAGTGATTAGAGGATTTTTTTTATTTACAGTTATACTTTTTTCTTGTTGCTCTTCAGACAACAACAAAAAAATTATAAAAAACCCAAACAGTGTATCAAGAATAAATGTGCCTGTTTTTAATGAGGATAGTGCTTATTTTTTCATTCAAGAGCAAGTAGATTTTGGTCCTAGATTTTTAAGTAGCCCTGGTTGGGAAAAATGTTCATTTTATCTTGAGAATAAATTAAAAACATATACTAAAAATGTTTTTATTCAAGAAGCCCGAACAAAAACATATGACAACAAAAAACATACTCTGAAAAATATTATTGCATCATTTTCTCCTGAAAAAAATAACAGAATAGCACTAATGGCACACTGGGATACAAGACATATTGCTGACTATGACACAATTAATCAAAATCAACCAATATTAGGGGCAAACGACGGCGGAAGTGGAGTGGCGGTTCTTTTAGAGCTTGCTAGAGCTTTTCATCTACAAAAACCTAATATTGGGATTGATATTATTCTATTTGATGCAGAAGATTACGGACAACCAGAAAATTCTACATATCCAAGGATGCAAAATTCATGGTGTTTAGGTTCACAATACTGGTCTAAAAATCCTCATAAAAAAAATTATTTTGCTAAACATGGAATTTTACTAGATATGGTGGGGGCCAAAGATGCAGTATTTACATTTGAGGAGACTTCACATTATTACAATTCTAATTTACTTAAAAGAGTGTGGAAAAAAGGACATCAGCTTGGTTATGGCAATCATTTTTCTTTTACAAAAACTAAACAAATTATAGATGATCATTACTATGTCAATCTGATTGCTGGTATACCAACTATAGATATTATTGAGTACGACCTATCAACTAAAACAAACTTTAATAGGTATTGGCATACTCATGGTGACAACATGAATAATGTTAATCGAGAAACACTCAAAGCGGTAGGACAAACCTTAATACATATTATTTATTCTGAGTAATAATTAGTATTCTCCACATCCCTTAACATATGTTATTTTTAAATCAAACACGAACAATGTGTCATTTCTAACATATCCATTTATATTACAATCAACTGGAAAATATTCCATTTCTGCAACCTCTAAATATAGTAATTCTAAATCTTCTTTTCTTTCTTTTAAAAAACTTATCTCAAACTCTTTAAGAGATTTTTCATCTTTAAATAAGTGGAATGAATCTCCATAAATCCACCATCCACTATACTCTTTAGCCATTGGTGTGTCAATTAGTGGTAAGTTTAAAAACAGTATGGTTACTAAAACAAGTATACTTTTCATTTTTTATAAAAATTCATTTCTTCTATATATCTCCATGATTTTTCAGGAACAAGATATGAAGCGTCCTTGTTTTCAGATATTAACCTTCTTACCAAAGAAGATGATATCTCTATTTTTGGCACATCTTTAATTAAATTTATATTTTTATGATTAATCTTTATAGTAACATTTTTTCTAGGATATACATAAATTAAATAGTTTTCTAATATTTTTTCATAATTTTTCCATCTTTTTATGTTATTCAAATTATCATCTCCCATGATTAAAGAAAAATTGTTGCTAGGATATTTTTCTTTCAGATATATTAGTGTGTCTATTGTGTAATTAGGAGTTGGTAATGAAAACTCTATGTCTGATACGTCAAGATTAATATTATCTTCAATTTCCATTTTTATTATCATCAACCGATGATGTTGATCTAATAGTGATTTTTTAGCCTTCATAGGGCTTTGCGGTGAAACTACAAACCATACTTGTTGCATTTTTGCTATATCTCTAATATACGATGCGATAATTTTATGACCTACATGAAATGGGTTAAAAGAACCAAAATATAATCCTATTTTCATATTAATTTTTAATAAAATCTAATACTAACCTTTTAGCATCCAAACATGCTTCATCTAAGCTGTCGTTTACGATTATATGGTCAAACATTTCACTTTTTTTTATTTCTTTTTTAGCTTTTTCTAATCTCATTGACAATTTTTCTTTAGATTCTGATCCTCTAAGCTTTAATCTCTTTTCTAAAACTGATAAAGACGGTGGCATAATAAATATTGACAAACAATCTTTTAAAAATTTATTTTTAATCTTTAGCCCACCAACAACATCAACATCAAAAATCACTGTTTTTTTTTCTCCCCAAATTTTTTTAATTTCAGTCATTAATGTTCCATAAAAATGATTAGGATAAACCTCTTCCCATTCTAAAAATTCATTATTCCTAATTTTATTTTTAAACTGACCTAATGATACAAAATAATAATCTTCTCCTTCAATTTCACCTTTCCTTTTTGGTCTTGAACATGCTGAGATTGAAAATGACAAACTATTTATATTTTTTAACAGATCATTAACTATTGTGCTTTTTCCTGCTCCAGATGGAGCTGATATAACAATAAGTTTTTTCATTATAATATATTTAGCAACTGTTCTTTAATTTTTTCTAATTCGTCTTTCATTTGAACTACTAATTTTTGCATATCTGAATTATTAGACTTAGAGCCTATAGTATTAATCTCTCTACCTATTTCCTGAGAAATAAAAATTAACTTTTTACCATTTGAAATTTCTGAATCTAAAGATTCTAAAAAATAATTAGTATGAGCATTTAATCTAACTTTCTCTTCTGTAATGTCTAATTTTTCTAAATAATAAATTAGTTCTTGTTCAAATCTATTTTGATCGACATCTTGTGTTTCCAAAGAAACCAATTTATTATTTATGTTTGATTTTATCTTTTCAATTCGCTGACTTTCAAATGCCTCCATTTTACTCAAATGGTTTTTAATTAAATTTATTCTTAAGCTAATATCTTCAGACAAATTATTTCCTTCATCTTCTCTAAAGGTTATCAGATTATCAATTGCATAATTTATGTTTTTTTCAATTTCAATCCATTCTTCTTTATCAATTTTCTCATCCTTTTTGATTAAAACATCTGGCATTTTTAAAATTGTCGGTATTAAATCAATATTGTTATTTGAAAAGAAACTCTTTAAATATTTTGATTTTGTTTCAAATTCTTTTTTAATAGAATCTATTTGGTTATAGTATTTTCTAATTAATTCTTTGTCAAATTTGTAAGATGAGTTTATTTGAGATTTTTCACGCCAAATAGCAAGTTCTACCTTTCCTCTTTTTAGTTTTTCAGACAACATCTTCCTTAAAACTATTTCTTTATCTCTGTAAATTGCTGGTATTTTTAAATTAATATCAATAGTTTTCGAGTTAAGCGACTTAATCTCTATAATAAAGTTTTTATTTTTTAAATTAAATTCGACCTTTCCATATCCGGTCATTGACTGTATCATAAATATAAAATTTATACAAATTTATGAAAGTTTATGTCTTTTTACGTTCAAAGATTTAACACTTACTAAGTATACTCCGATAAAAATAAATACTGCCGCAATTATCTTTTGATAATCTAACGCATCTGACCCCCAAAAAATTGCAAATGCTGATGCTAAAATAGGTTGTATGTATATATATGTACTTACTATTGATGGCTTAAGTGTTTTTAGAGCAATTGCATTACACAAATAAGCAATAAATGTTGTACAAACAATAACGAAAATAATTTGCATATATATAAACTTGGGCATCGACGACCATGGAATAATAGTTAAGTTATTTATACCAAAAGGAAATACAAAAAATAGTCCAAAACCAAATAAATAGAACATAATAGTAATTGGATGATATTTTTGCATTAACGGCTTTACTAATACTAAATAAAGAGCATAGCTAGAAGCGTTAATAAAAACTAAAAAATTACCCTTTTGATTGATAGAAGACAGATCAATTTTACCGCCCTCCAATATCAAAGTTAATGCACCAATTAAACCGAATAAAATACCTGCAATTTTTTTTAATGTTATCTTATGCTTAAGAATTAGAAAAGATAATAAAATAACTAGTATTGGATTAACTGTCATTACAATTGAAGCATTAATAGGTGTTGTTAAATTTAATCCTTCAAAAAACAATAATTGATTAATTGCTATCCCAAATAAAGAACAAATGATAAGTTTTTTTATATCTTTTTTTTCAATAATTTCTCTAACAAAAAAAAAGTAAACTAAGGAAAACAAAATTAAAGCGCCGCTTACTCTTATAAAAATAAAAGTTGAGGGTGTGATATATTCAGGCATTACATCTTTTGCAAAGCTATAGTTTATAGCATAAATTAAATTTGCAGTTAACAATGAGAGATGAGAAAAAATAATTTTTTTCAATTACCTAATTTTCTTCAAAAGTAAAATTAATTTGTTGAATTTTTAATAAATTTGTATTGCTAAAAATTAAACCTTTAAAAGATGAAATTTGCAACTAAAACTATTCATGCAGGGCAAAAACCTGATAAATCTACTGGTGCAATTATGACGCCAATATACCAAACATCGACATACATACAAGAATCTCCTGGTAAACATATGGGATTTGAATACTCAAGAACAGGAAATCCAACTAGATCCGCATTAGAGCGCAATATAGCAGGACTTGAAAATGGGAAATATGGGTTATGCTTTGGTAGTGGTCTTGCTGCAATTGATGCAATAATTAAATTACTAGATCCTGGAGATGAAGTTATTTCAACTAATGATTTATATGGTGGTTCGTACAGAATTTTTACGAAGATTTTTTCAAAATATGATATTAAATTTCATTTTGTAGATATGAGTGACATTCATAATATTTCAAAACTTGTCACTTCAAAAACAAAAATGCTTTGGACGGAAACACCAACTAACCCTATGTTAAATATTGTAGATATCAGTGCTTTAAGTAACATTGCTAAAAAGCATAATTTAATTTTTGTGGTTGATAACACTTTTGCTACACCATATTTACAAAAGCCTATTGATCATGGTGCTGATATTGTTATGCACTCTTTAACAAAGTATATGGGGGGGCATTCTGATGTTGTAATGGGAGCGATTGTTTGCAATGATAGTGATATTGCTGAAAAATTATATTTTATACAAAATTCATGTGGTGCAGTTCCAGGGCCAATGGATAGCTTTTTAGTCTTACGAGGAATCAAAACACTACATGTTCGAATGCAAAGACATTGTGATAATGCAAAAGTAATTGCAGATTTTTTAAATCAACATCCAAAAATCCAAAATGTATATTTCCCTGGCCTTAAAACACATAAAAACCATGACATTGCAAAATCACAAATGAAAGATTTTGGCGGAATGATGTCATTTTCACTAAAAGGAGATAAATTAGAAGATGCTGTTTCAATTGTTTCAAACACTCATTATTTTACATTAGCAGAAAGTTTAGGTGGAGTAGAATCATTATGTGGGCACCCAGCAACGATGACTCATGCTGCTATTCCAAAAAAAGAAAGATTAAAGTCCGGCGTTACAGATTCATTAATCAGATTAAGTGTTGGTATTGAGGATGTCGATGATCTTATTTATGATTTAAAATCTTCTTTAGATTAGTTGTTTAAATATAATTAATACATTTTTAGCAAAAATTTACATTTTTAATAAAAAATATCAAAAATTACTGTATTTATTCTTATAATTTTTCTGTAAAGTATTGATAGACATAGCCTTATGTTGTTTCCGTATTTTTTAACATTATTATGTGTAAAAACACCTAATTATTATTGTAATAATTTATTAAAAAAAAACATTAACTATATGATTATTAGATCTTTACAAAGATCCTTAAATTTATAAAAACACAAACAACAAAAAATTGATAGTTTAATAATAATTTAACTGATCATCAATGAAACAACATTTATGTTTTTATGTTTGTGTCATATTAATCAAATTTATTTATTATGGACAATGTATTTAAGTATTTAAACGGTTTCTTTAAAGGACTATCTGGATTAATCATGACTGTTTTAGGTCTTGGGGTTGCAACAGAGATTCTTTTTGGACCGGGAGCTATGATGGGAATTTCTGTTATTGACAATGTAATGGGAGTTATTAATGGTCTTGGCTCTGCAGGATTTGCAGGATTATTAGCTGTATGTGTATTATGGAATCTGTTAACTGCTAAATAAAATACATATATGTATTATAATAAAATAGCCCTGCTTTACGTAGGGCTATTTTATTTATATATATTTACAACATATTCGATAAAATAATAACAGAATGAATAATTTATTTTCAAACCTTAAAAAATTATTAGTAGAATTATCAACAATCAGCTTACAATTTTTATGTTTAGGGGTTATAGTTCAGTTGTTAATTGATGAAAAAATAATGGGTTGGGACCCAATTGGAAATATTCAAGATGCAGGCAGTTCATTTATTGGAATAATAGCTGTAGTTCTTCTATATATTTTGTTTATTAAAAAAAATTAGTTGAGCTCTTAATGAGCCTGTAACCAATTTTCACCTTGTCCAATATCAACGATAAGTGGAACGCCTATATCAACTACATGTTCCATTTTACTTTTAACAAGAGAAATCAACTTGTTTTTTTCGTCATTAAACATGTCAAAAACTAATTCATCATGTACTTGTAGAATCATTTTAGATTGCATTCTTTGTTTGTTTAATTCTTTTTGAATTTCTACCATTGCAATTTTAATAATATCAGCTGCAGTTCCTTGAATTGGAGCGTTAATTGCATTTCTTTCTGCCAGAGATCTAATCACAGCATTTCTAGAGTTAATATTTGGAAGATATCTCCTTCTCATATAATAGGTTTCAACATATTCCTGTTCTCGAGCTTTTAGTATTATGCTATCCATATACTTTTTAATAGCAGGAAATTGAATAAAATATTCCTCAATTATGTTTTTTGCTTCATTTCTTGAAATACCTAAATTTTGTGCCAAACCAAAAGCGGATATCCCATAAATAATTCCAAAATTTACAGACTTTGCATTTGTTCTCATTGTTTTGTCTACTTCATCAACGTTAACATTATAAACTTTAGCGGCAGTTGCACTATGAATATCTATTCCGTTGTTAAATGCCTTTAGCATTTCAGTATCTCCACTAAATGCTGCCATAATTCTAAGTTCAATTTGAGAATAATCTGCACATAAAATAGAATAATTATTGTTTGATGCAACAAATGCCTTTCGTACTTTCATTCCTTGTGGAGTTCGAATCGGAATATTTTGTAAATTTGGATTAACAGATGATAATCTTCCTGTTGATGCAACAGTCTGATTAAATGTTGTATGTATTTTTTTGGTTCTTGAAGACAGTAATTTAGGTAAGCTTGAAACATAAGTTGTTTGTAATTTATTCATTGATCTAAACTCTAATAATTTATCAATTATTGGATGAGTCCCTTTTAATTTAAAAAGGGTTTCTTCAGATGTTGAATATTGACCAGATTTTGTTTTTTTTGGTTTTTTTGATAGGTTTAGTTTTTCAAATAAAATCTCCCCCGTTTGTTTTGGTGATGCAATATTAAATTCCTTACCAGTAATGCTATAAATTTGTTCTGTGAGTGTTGATAAACTTGTTGTTAATTCTGTTTCTAATTTTTGCAAATAGCTTACATCTAATTTTATGCCATTTATTTCCATTTTAGATAAAACTAAAGTTAGTGGTATCTCAATATTATTGTATAGAGAAATTATATTATTATCTCTTAATTTTTCCTCCAAGATTATTGCTAGCTTATATATTAAATCAACATTTTTACAACAATATTCTATTGTTCTATCTGAAATTTCAGTTAGACTAATTTGTTTTTCCTGACTAATATTAACATTTAAGTATTGATTTGACAGTAATTCTAGTGATCTTCTCATATCAGGAAACATTAAATAATGAGCTATTGATATGTCAAACAATTTTCCTACTAAGTTTATTTCTAAAAGACGTAATTTTTTGGCTATATATTTTATATCATAAGCAACTATTTCAATGTTTTCACGTTCACATATTTGCTTCAAAAATTTATTGTTTTGTTTGTTAAAGTCAAAATAAAACGTCTCACCACTTTGTAATCCTATAGCATAACCTAATGGCAACTCAAATAAATCTGTACTTTTTAATATATAAATAGAAAACTTATTATATGTGCTGATTTGTTCATCAATAGAAGTTAATTGTTCAATAGACTGAACACGTACATATTTCGTGTTTAACTTTGTTTGATTTTGCTTAGTTTCATTTGAAAAAAGACTAATTTGAGATTTATTTGGATTAAACTGTTGTTGTGAAGTTTTGGAATCAAAATTTTCTACCTCTTTTTTGCTTGTTAAAACGCGTTTTAATAACTGATTAAATTCCAATTCCTCAAACAAGTCTCTTATCTTCTTCTCGTCAACATCTTTTAACTTCATATTATCCGTTTCATATGAAATTGGAACAGATGTATTTATTGTAACCAATTTTTTACACAATATGGCTAAATCTCTCGATGATTCAATTTTTTCTTTTAATTTACCTTTTATTTGTGATACGTTATCTAACAAACCTTCAACCGACCCAAATTCTTTAATGAACTTTTGAGCTGTTTTTTTACCTACTCCTGGTATTCCTGGAATATTATCTGCAGAATCTCCCATCATAGCTAAAAAATCAATAACTTGATTTATTTTATGAACTTGAAATTTTTCAAGTACTTCTGAAACACCCCACACAGAAGTACCTTCCCATTTAGTTGCTGGTCGGTACATAAAAATATTATCCGAAACTAACTGAGCAAAATCTTTATCTGATGTCATCATGTAAACTTGAAACCCTTTTTTTTCTTCACTCTTTGCAATTGTTCCAATAATATCGTCCGCTTCGTAGCCTTTTTTTAATAGTACCTTAATATTAAAAGCTTCTAGTAACTTAAAGATATATGGGAGTGATTCGCTTAGACCTTCAGGCATTGCATCTCTGTTTGCCTTATATTGCGGGTACTCATCATGTCTTTCAGTAGGATGTTTTGTGTCAAATGCCACGGCTATATGAGATGGTTTTTGCTTCCTTATAACTTCTAGTAAAGTGTTTGCAAAACCAAAAACTGCAGATGTGTTTAACCCATCACTATTAATTCTTGGATTTTTTATAAACGCAAAGTAAGCTCTGTAAATCAAAGCATAACCGTCTAATAAGAATAATTTCTTACCATTATCCATGAAGGTAAAATTACACTTTTAAAGTTTTTTTATGATGATAATTTTGTAATTTTATTTGTAAAATTTTTTAACGTGAAAAAAATCTTTCTTAAAACCATAAAGATTCCTGTAATTTTTGTTTTTGTAATTTGGGCAGTTAAAATATTGGAATTTTATTTTAATATTAATCTATATGAATTTGGTGTTTTTCCGAGAGAAATTAAGGGTTTACGCGGAATATTGTGTGCCCCATTTATACATAATGATTTTACACACTTGTTTAATAACAGTATTCCTGTTTTAATATTAGGTAGTCTATTCATTTTCTTTTACAAAAAAATTTCATGTGAAATTTTCTTGTGGTTATTTTTTATTTCTGGTGTTTTTTTGTGGGGAATTGGTAGGCCGAACTATCATATTGGTGCAAGCGGCATAATCTATGCGCTTGCAACATTTTTATTTGTTAGCGGTATAATTAAAAAAGATACAAGATTAGCTTCAATTAGTTTAATTATAGCATTTTTATATGGTTCATTAATTTGGGGTGTCTTTCCGGTAAAAGAAAATATTTCATGGGAGGGACATTTAAGCGGCCTCATTTCAGGTTTAATTGTTGCTATATTTTATCGACATGAAGGGCCCAAAAGAAAAAAATACAATTGGGAGATTGAAGAAGAATTTAATAATGATATAAAAATAAACTATATTATAAAAAATTAATTTTTAATTACACCATAGTTTGAAACAAACCATAACCTCTCATGAAAATAATACAATATCATTTTTGTAATTACTTCAATTGAAAACATAGATACTGCAATTGCAGCAGCGCCTTGTATAGATGAAAACATTAAATAAAAAACAATAAAAACTAATAAAATTGTATCAATAGCACCAATTAACCTCCAGCTGAAAGTTTTTATTATATGTCTATATTTTTGTCTTATATTAATCCAGGTAATTTTATACCAAAGTCTTTCATGAAAATAATATAAAATTGTTTTGGAGATTAATTCTAATACTGCAATTAATGATGCTGCCTCAGATGCTTTTTTTTTAATTTTTGGATTAATATTAATGTCAAAAAAAGTAACATCTCCAATATATGTTAATAATAACCAACTTATAATCCACGTGTCTAATGTGCCTACTAATCTCCAAGATATAGCCTTAATTATATGTCTTCTTCTCTGAACCTCTACTTTAGTATTCATAATTACAATATTAAAATATTTTTTTGATATAACATCTTTGGTATTTGTCTCCTTAAAACGTATTTTAGCAGCTAGATGAAAAACATTAGAAATTTCTGCATAATTGCCCATATTGACCATGGTAAGTCTACTTTGGCAGATAGGCTTTTAGAATATACTGGCACAGTAACAGGGCGTGACATAGAGGATCAGGTACTTGATGATATGGATTTAGAAAAAGAAAGAGGAATTACAATTAAAAGTCATGCTATACAAATGGAGTATGAATATAATAATGAAAACTATATATTAAATTTAATTGACACACCAGGACATGTAGATTTTTCTTACGAAGTTTCTAGGTCAATTGCTGCGTGTGAGGGGGCATTGTTAATTGTTGACGCTGCTCAAGGAATTCAAGCACAAACTATTTCAAATTTATATCTTGCATTAGAACACGATTTAGAAATAATTCCTGTCATGAACAAGATTGATTTACCTTCTGCTGAGCCTGAAATTGTAAAAGATCAAATTGTTGATTTAATAGATTGTGATAGATCAGATATAATTCCTGTAAGTGCTAAAACTGGCGAGGGTGTTTTATTAATTTTAGATGAAATTATACATAAAATTTCGCCGCCAAAAGGAGATTCTAAAAGCCCTTTGCAAGCAATGATTTTTGATTCAGTATATAATACCTTTAGAGGTATTGAAGCTTACTTTAAAGTAATTAATGGGGAAATTAAAAAAGGAGACGCAGTGAAATTTATGGCAACAGGTATGCAATACAATGCTGATGAAATTGGTGTTTTAAAACTAAATAAAGTACCTAAAAGCACTATAAAAGCTGGTGAAGTAGGTTATATTATTTCAGGTATTAAAGATGCTCGAGAAGTAAAGGTCGGTGATACCATAACAAAAGTTAGTTTTCCAGCTGAAAAAGCTATTCAGGGATTTGAAGAAGTTAAACCAATGGTTTTTGCAGGAATTTATCCTGTTGACACTGAAGATTTTGAAGAGTTAAGAAGTTCAATGGAAAAACTTCAACTGAATGATGCTTCATTAACATATGAACCTGAATCATCCGCTGCTTTAGGATTTGGATTTAGATGTGGTTTTTTAGGTATGTTACATATGGAGATTATTCAAGAAAGACTTGAAAGAGAATTCAATATGACTGTTATCACCACAGTTCCGAATGTATCTTATTATGCATATACAAAAAAAGAAGAAAAATTAATTATTCATAACCCATCAGATTATCCTGATCCAAGTATATTAGATAGCGTGCAAGAACCCTTTATACGTGCTCAAATTATCACAAAGTCAGATTTTATCGGTTCAGTTATGAATTTATGCATTGAAAAAAGAGGAGAATTGAAAAATCAGGTTTACCTAACAATTGACAGAGTAGAGTTGACTTTTGAAATGCCTTTAGGAGAAATTGTTTTTGACTTTTATGATAAACTGAAATCTGTTTCAAAAGGGTATGCTTCATTTGATTATTATCCAATTGAATACAGAACATCTAGCTTAGCTAAGCTAGATATTTTATTAAATGGTGAGCCTGTTGATGCATTGTCTGCACTTGTACATAAATCTAACTCATACACTTTGGGTAAAAAACTATGTTCAAAATTAAAAGAGCTCATCCCAAGACAACAATTTGATATTGCAATACAATCTGCTATTGGCTCTAAGATTGTTTCAAGAGAAACAGTTAAAGCTTTAAGAAAAGATGTAACAGCAAAGTGCTATGGTGGGGATATTACTAGAAAAAGAAAACTACTTGAAAAACAAAAAAAAGGAAAGAAAAGAATGCGACAAGTTGGAAATGTTGAAATACCACAAAAAGCTTTCCTTTCCGTACTACAACTAGATGACTAAAATATAAATATGGGAAGAGCATTTGAATTTAGAAAGGCCCGAAAACTTAAGCGATGGTCAAAAATGTCTAAAATATTCACAAGAATTGGAAAAGATATTGTTATGGCTGTTAAAGAAGGTGGTGGGGATCCAGATACCAATTCTAGATTGAGACAAGTTATGCAAAATGCTAAAAATGCAAATATGCCCAAGGAAAATGTCTTGCGAGCTATTAAAAAAGCTAGCAGTAAAGATGTTGCAAATTATGATGAAATAAGTTTAGAGGGATACGCTGCAAGTGGAGTTGCTGTTTTCATAGATTGTGCGACAAATAATAATAACAGAACAGTAGCAGATGTTAGATCTTATTTTAGTAAATGTAATGGAGAATTAGGCAAAAATGGATCTTTGGAATTTATCTTTGATAGAAAGGGTGTATTTACTGTTCTAAAAGAAAATATTAATATAACTTTAGAGGATTTTGAAATGAAACTTATTGATGGTGGATTAGAAGAGCTTTTTGAAGAAAAAAATATTGTAAGCTTAGTGTGTAGTTATTTAGATTTTAAAAATATGCAACACAAAATAGAAGATTTAGATATTAAGATTGAAAAATCTGAGCTTCAAAGATTACCTAATTCAACTAAAAAAATTTCTGTCAATGAAGCAAAAGATGTTTTAAAACTATTAGATTTGCTCGAAGATAATGATGATGTACAAAATGTATTTCATAATATGGAGATGACAGAAGAAATTTTAAACTTTATTAACTTAGAATGAATGTATTAATTTTAGGTAGTGGCGGTAGAGAAAACGCCTTTGCTTGGAAAATCTCCAAAAGTAGCTCATGCGGTCAACTATATATTTGTCCAGGAAATGCTGGAACAAGTATGATTGGAAGAAATATTAATATTTCTTTGAAAGATTTTGAAGAAATTAAAACCTTTGTACTAAAGAAGGATATAGAAATGGTAATTGTGGGCCCTGAAGATCCACTTGTAGATGGAATTTATGATTTTTTTAAACAAGATGATTTGTTAAAAAAAATATCCGTTATTGGACCATCAAAAAAAGGTGCTAAGCTTGAAGGCAGCAAAAAATTTGCTAAAGAATTTATGTGTCGTCACGCAATACCAACTGCAAAATACAAATCGTTTAACCAAAATAATTTATCTGAGGGTTTTAGTTTTTTAGAATCATTGGAAGCCCCCTATGTTCTTAAGGCTGATGGATTAGCTGGAGGGAAAGGTGTGGTAATTATTTCTGATATTGAAGAAGCAAAAAAAGAATTATCTTCAATGATATTGGACGGTAAATTTGGAGCCGCTTCAAACACAGTTGTTATTGAAGAATTTTTAGATGGTCTTGAAATGTCCGTCTTTATACTAACAGATGGTGAATCATACAAAATTCTTCCATCTGCTAAAGACTATAAACAAATTGGCGAAAATAATACCGGTCTTAATACTGGAGGTATGGGTGCTATTTCCCCAGTACCTTTTCTAGATAGATTTTATCTTGAAAAGATTGAAAATGAAATAATAAAGCCTACAATTTCAGGTTTAAAAAAAGAAGATATTGAATATGTTGGTTTTATATTTTTTGGTCTTATAAATGTTAAGGGTGAACCAAAAGTAATTGAATACAATGTCCGTATGGGTGACCCTGAAACAGAAGTTGTGATTCCAAGAATAAAATCAGATTTACTCAATTTACTTAAAGGAATTAAAGATGGAACTTTTAGTGAAAAAGATCTTAATGTTAGTGATGATGTTGCTGCTACAGTTATGTTAACATCAAGTGGGTATCCCGAAGAATATTCTGTAGGTCATAAAATATCAGGTTTAGATGATGTAGATTATAGTATAGTTTTTCATGCTGGTACTAAATATAAAAATGAGAAAATAATTACTAGCGGAGGAAGGGTTATGTCCATTACATCATTTGGAAAAACAATGGAGGGTGCATTAAAAAACACTTACGAATCAGTTAACAAAATTAATTTTAAAGGAAAATATTATAGAAAAGATATTGGCTTCGATTTATGATGATGCGTGCTCCTCATTATTTTTTCTATGCTTTAGCATTTGTAACGTCCAAATAACCAAAAACACAAAAATAATTACCATATATATATAGTTAACCGTATTTCCTAACATTTCAATATATTGAAAAATAAATTGAAAAAAGTCGGCTATAGCGTACCAAATATTATCCATTTTTTTTTTATTTACAATTACAAAATTAAATAATTATTTTTAAATAATCATGTTACTTCGCAATCTAATAAATCCTAAACCCTACATCGTTGTTTTTTTTATTATATTTTGGTGTTTGTTAATATTTATCCCTTTAATTAATAGTCCATTTGATAGCATCTTTGAACATGATTGGTTATCGCCTTTTTTTATATTCATATTTAGCTTGCTTTTGCCCGCATTTAATGCATTAGGGCTTAACAACCTAGTTTGTGAAAAAAATATAATTAAAAAAAACAATTTAATTACTGGATTTGTGTTTTTATTTTTGTCTGTTCCTTTTTATGATTGCATTAATGAGTGGTTTATTTCATTTTTTTTATTATTCTTTTTAAAATATCTTTTTGAATGTTACCAAAAAGATGAGCCTTTTAAACAAATTTTTAACTGTGGTTTTATTATTGGTTTATTAACTCTAATATACCCTAATATATTTATTATTTCATTTTTGATAATTATAACTTGTTTAAATTATGGAAATGTTTCATATCGCATAATTTTATCGTATTTGATTGGAGTTATAGTTCCTTTTATTTTTTATGTTTCTTATATTATAATGTTTGATAATGATTTTACGTCATTTAAAATTTATTTTTCATATAATCTAGAGATCCCCGTTTTGCATACTAAAGAACCTGTGAAAGTTTTATGGCTATCAATAGTTTTTTTTGTTAGTTTATTGTCTATTAATGAACTTTATAGGTGGCTATATAAAAAAGGGTTGCAATCAAGAAAAAGCTTCATAATTATATTTTTTTATTTATTAATAACTTTTTTATTATTTCTTGATTCATTTAAATATGGGTACTTTGTTGTTACTCCTTTAAGTATAATAGTCGGTAATTATTTTACTTATACAAAAAGAAGATACTTAGCAAATATTCTGTTTTTTATATTTTTAGCAACTTCTATTTTTTACAGAGCTTCTATTATTAATTAATGTACATTTGTAAAAAAAATCATATGAAATTTGGAGTTGTAGTATTTCCCGGTTCAAATTGTGACATGGACATGATACATGTGTTAGAAAAAATATTGAACAAAGAAGTTGTTAAACTTTGGCATAAAAATACAGATTTACAAGAAGTAGATTGCGTAATACTACCTGGTGGATTTTCTTATGGAGATTATTTGCGTTCAGGAGCAATAGCAAAATTTTCTCCGATTATGAAAGAAATTATTGGTTTTGCCAATGCAGGAGGTATTGTTATTGGTATTTGTAATGGGTTTCAAATTTTAACTGAATGTGGTCTGCTTCCAGGCGCATTGCTTCATAATAATTCTCATAAGTTTATTTGCAAAAATGTTTATCTAAAAACTGTAACGCACAAATCTTTGATTTCTGGATACTCGAAAAAATCAGTTTTGAAAATTCCTATTGCTCATGCTGAAGGAAGATTTTATGCTGATGATAAAGCTGTTATTGATCTAATTAAAAATGACCAAATAATTTTTAAATACTGCGATAAAGATGGAAATGTTAATAATGAAGTGAACCCAAACGGATCTCTTAATAACATTGCTGGTATTTGCAATTTAGAGCGTAATGTTTTTGGTATGATGCCACACCCTGAAAGAGCAGCTGACACTTATTTATCTAATGAAGATGGTAAATTTTTGTTTGATAATCTTATTAAAGAATTTACATACTGACGAAAGTCTAATATCATAAAATTGGATGCATTTTTATAAATATAAAGAATAATAAAATTTGCATTAATACATATTTTTTTAATACCTCAGTAAAACCGTTTTTATTTTTTTTTTAACAATTTAAGTTAATAAATATTTTAGTTTTTTTCACACACAAAATTGGACTTTTGAATTATAAATTAAATATTTGTGGTGTTGTTTATCAATTTTCCTTTTTGCTAAATAAACTGTTTTGGTCAATGTAAATGAATTTAGCAAATCGGAGCACCAATTTTTATAAAATATACTTGATTATTAGCAATTTATTGTTAATAAAGATTCAAGTCACTCTGTTTATAAATCTTGTTAAATTGTAAATTTAATTTTTAAAGTTTATTTAATAATATTATGCAAATCAAAGAAATTTTTAAGCGCAATCACACTAAAATGCCGTTTCAAATTGAAAAGATTACAGAAGCTATACTAAAAGCTATGTTATCGGTAAAAAATGGCTCACCTAAAGATGCAGAAGAAATTGCTAACCAAGTCAATAGAAATTTAAATGAGAGAAGAGTTAGTATACCAAATTATGTTCCAAATGTTGAAGAGATTCAAGACTTAGTTGAACAAACTTTAATGAAAAGTGAATTTTTAGATGTTGCAAAAGCTTACATACTATATAGAAATATTCAGTCGAAAAAAAGACAAAGAAATATTTTTGAAAGAAGAATGACTCTCAAACCCTTTGAATATCCAGAACTTTATGAATATGTTCCAGCTATTAGGCATTCTTACTGGATTCATACAGAGTTTAACTTTACGAGTGATATTCAAGATTTTAAAACTCATTTGACTGATCCTGAAAGAAATGCAATTAAAAACGCAATGCTTGCTATTTCTCAAATAGAAGTTGCTGTTAAAAGTTTTTGGGGAGATATTTATCATAAAATCCCTAAGCCAGAAGTTGGAGCTGTTGGTTCTACATTTGCTGAAAGCGAAGTAAGACATACAGACGCATATTCACACTTACTTGAAATATTAGGTTTAAATACAGAGTTTAAAAATTTGAAAAAAAACCCTGTAATCATGAAAAGAGTACGCTATCTAGATGCGGCACTTGTTAGTTCAAAAAGTGAAAATGACAAAGAATATACAGAAGCAATATTATTGTTTTCATTATTCATTGAGCATGTATCTTTATTTTCTCAGTTTTTAATAATAATGGCTTTCAATAAACACAAAAACATGCTTAAAGGGATCTCTAATGTTGTTGAAGCTACATCAAAAGAGGAACAAATTCATGGAGATTTTGGTATTGATTTAATTAGAATAATTAAACAAGAAAACCCTCAATGGTTCGATATTAAGTATGAGTTTAATGTACAGAATATGTGCAAAACCGCATACGAAGCTGAAAGTGCAATTATAGATTGGATTTTTGAAAAAGGTGAGGTTGATTTCTTACCAAAAAATCAAATCAAAGAATTTATAAAAGATCGTTTTAATAGATCATTATCAAGCATTGGTGTGAAAGAGGTATTTGAAACAGACACTAATCTATTAAATGAAACTGAATGGTTTAATGATGAGATTATCGGCACTAAACATGTTGACTTTTTTGTTAAACGATCCATTAATTACAGTAAAAAAACTCAAAGTATAACCGCTCAAGACTTATTTTAAAGATATGCAAAACACAAAAACAGATTTAGCAAAAAACAAATTTCTAGACAACAATAAAGACTCAGAATACGAATATCTGATAGACGCAAGGTCAAAAGCGGTAAATGCAAAAAAAGAAAATACTAGCTTTGATTGGTTAACTGAACATAGTAGAAATTTTTTAGCAGCTGGATATGTTAAAAAAGGTGTTAAACCAGAAGAAAGAATAAGAGAGATTTCAAATAGAGCCGAAGAAATACTAAAAATTCCTGGATTTAGTGATAAGTTTTTTAATTATATGGAAAAGGGTTATTATTCACTTTCTTCTCCTGTATGGTCAAATTTTGGAAAAAAGAGAGGTCTTCCTATCAGTTGTTTTGGATCAAACATTGCTGACGACATGGGAAATATTTTATATACCCAATCAGAGGTAGGTATGATGTCTAAACTTGGTGGTGGAACATCCGGCTATTTTGGTAATGTCAGACATCGAGGAGCAAGTGTTAAAGATAATGGAGAAGCATCGGGTTCGGTACATATTATGCAGTTGTTTGAAACAATGGTTGATGTAGTCAGTCAGGGATCTGTACGTCGAGGGCGCTTTTCACCATATTTACCAGTTGAACATCCTGATATTTCAGAATTTCTTGATATTGGAACTGAAGGAAATCCGATACAAGAGCTTACTCATGGAGTATCTGTTACTGACAAATGGCTACAAGAAATGATAGATGGAGATGTGGAAAAGCGTACAATATGGGCTAAAGTACTACAAAGACGAGGTGAAATTGGCTATCCATACATATTTTTTAAAGATAATGCTAATAATGGAGCTCCAGAAGTATACAAGAAAAATAATTATACGGTCAACGCAAGTAATTTATGTACTGAGATAATGTTACCGTCAAATGATGAATGGTCTTTTGTATGTTGTTTGTCATCAATAAACGTTTTACATTATGATGAGTGGAAAAATACAGATGCTGTTGAAACTATGATTTACTTTTTGGACGCAGTAATAAGTGAATTTGTTGAAAAACTAGATGTTTATAAAGATTCTTCCGATTTAGATGATCAGCAAACCTTCTTATTTATGAAAAGAGCATATAACTTCGCGAAAGATCATAGAGCTTTAGGACTAGGCGTATTAGGTTGGCACTCATTATTACAATCTAAAATGTTTGCTTTTAACAGTCAAGATGCTTACAATCTAAATACAGAAATATTTAAATTTATAAAAATCAAATCCTATGAAGGATCAGCAAAATTAGCTGAAATGTATGGTGAACCAAAAGTTTTAAAAGGTTCTGGAAGAAGAAATACAACATTAAACGCTATTGCTCCAACAACATCATCAGCATTTATTCTTGGGCAAGTTTCGCAAGGAATTGAACCTATTTGGTCAAATATTTATGTTAAAGATATTGCAAAAACAAAATCAACTATCAAAAATCCTTTTTTGGTTAAATTACTTGAATCAAAAGGAAAGAACACTAAAGATATATGGAGAAATATTAGAGATAAAGATGGTTCTGTTCAACATTTAGATTTTTTATCTGATAATGAAAAAGATATATTTAAAACCTATGCTGAGATTGACCAAATGGACATAATTTATCAAGCTGCTAATAGGCAAAACTATATTGACCAAGGACAGTCAGTCAATCTTATGGTTCATCCTAGCATGCCGACAAAAGAAATAAATAAATTGTATATCACAGCTTGGAAACTTGGTTTAAAGTCTTTATACTATCAACACAGTATGAACGCAGCACAGCAGTTTAAGCAAAAAAAAGAATGTGCTTCTTGCGAAGCATAATATTACAAGTATAAGTATTTAGCAGTCAAATTATTTAGTTGAAATTTGTTTTTTATTTTTATGTGATGAAATTACAAGACTTCTTTGTTGTTTTACTTTTATTAGTTTTATACAGTTGTGCCCAAATTGTAAGTCCTACTGGTGGAGAAAAAGACATTACAAAACCCAAACTAGTAAACACATCAATAGATAAACTTAATAATGAGGTGAAAATAAAATTTGACTTTGATGAAAGCATTCAGTTAAATAACTGGAACGAAAACTTCTATATCTCACCACCATTTAATAATACGATTGAAAAAAAAATAAAAAGCAAATCTCTTTTACTTAGTTTTAGCGATTCATTGTTAAATAAAAAAACCTATAATTTCTGTCTTAACAATGCTATAAAAGATATGACGGAAGGAAATATCATTGACAGTCTAAATTATCTTTTTAATCTTGAAGGTTTAATTGATACTATTAAACTTTCGGGAAAAGTCTTAGAAGCAAAGTCTTTAAAGCCTTTAAAAAAAATATGGGTTGTTTTACATGAAAACAATATTTTAGACTCTCATCTATTTGAAAAAACTCCTGAATTCGTAACTAAAACAAATGAAGATGGAAATTTTATTTTTCCAAATTTACCAAATAAAAAAAAATATGAGCTTTACGCGTTAAATAAAACTGAATATTTTTATGATAAAAAAAATATTGCGTTTTATGATAAAAGTATTGAAACAGGAGTGGATACCTTTGTTGAACTCTTTAGTTTTAATTTGTCTGACACATTATTACATAAAAATGACACAAGCAATCATGTTCTAAACGATTCAATTCTAAATCTTATACATGGAAATATCATTGTAAACTCCAATTTATTAACGCCTTGTATATTACAGCTTATTGAAAATGAAACTGTTGTTCGTCAAGAATATTTTTACAAACACCCTCTTATTATAAAAAATGTTTTACCCGGATCATATTCGCTTAAATACATCGAAGATGCAGACTTGAATAAAAAATGGTCAAATGGAAGTTTACAAAATAAATTACAACCAGAACGAGTTTTAATATATAAAAATAAGCTTTTAATTAGAGAAAATTGGGATCTTGAAATAGACTGGATCGTTAAAAATTAAAATATTCCTTGTCAAGATCTTTCAAAAAATTAAATTTGTTTTTTTGTGTCTCATATTTTTTTTTATTTAAAGTTACGGTCAAGATTTCTTCTTTACTTTTTTCACATGAACCTATTTTTTTTCCAAAAATGTCAATTACTTTTGAATTGCCATCATAAATAATATTATTACTATCTTTTCCTATTCGATTTACACCTATTGAAATACATTGATTTTCTATTGCTCGTGCCTTAAGCAAAGTAATCCATGATTCTATTCTCTTTTCTGGCCAATTTGCTAAAAAAATTAATACGTCGTAATTTTCTATATTTCTTATAAAAGCTGGAAATCGTAAATCATAGCATATTAATGGACAAATTTTCCAACCATCTTGTTCAATGATAACTTTTTCATTTCCTTTACTCAAATATTTGTCTTCTTTGGCGATAGAAAATAAATGTTTTTTGTCGTACGTAAATATTTCAAGAGATTTTTTTATCCATACTAAACGATTATAAATTTTTTTATTTTGTCTTATCATTAGTGTTCCTACAACTGAACAGTTATATTCTTTTGAAATATTTTTCATCCACTTAATTGTAGGACCGTTCATGCTTTCAGCCAAATCGATTTTTTCAGGTAAAAAAGATGTATTAAACATTTCTGGCAATAAAATAATATCTGTATAAATTATTTTTGAAAATAACTTTTCTAATTTTATGAGATTTTCTTTTTTGTTTTCAGATATGGAGAATTGAACTAAACTTATTTTTAAATTGTTTTTCATTTTTTAATTATATCTGTTAAATTTTAAAATGATCTTTGAAAGAATATATGAACTTTTTAATCTCTTCTTTATTATTATAAACTTGTACTGATATTCTAAATAAAGTATTATCATTCCAACGAAAAAATGGTATTTGTATTTTATATTTTGTATAAAATTCAATTTGATTTGATAATAAATCTCCTTTAAAATCAAATAAATAAGAGCTCATTTGCCCAATAAAAGACGAATTAGCTAGGGGTTTTAAATTTAATTCATGCTGAATTTTTTTAATTGCCCAAAAATTTAATTCTCTACACTTTTTTGCTTTTTCATTCCAACTATATCTTTTTAAAAAATTTATTGTCTCTGGAATTGTTAAATATGCAGAAATATCATTAGTTCCTTGCCATTGTAAATAATCTAAAAATTGTGATGAACTAGGATTGTCAGAATCATACCCCCAGCTAATAACTAGTGGTTCAATTACGGCTTGCTGTTGTTTTTTTGCATACAAAAAAGCTACTCCTTTTGGTGAACACATCCATTTATGACAAGCTCCGCAATAAAAATCTGCATCTAAATCTTGTAAATCTAAATTTATATGACCTGGAGCATGAGCTCCATCAATTATTGTGATGATATTTTTTTTCTTTGCAATTTCACATATTTCTTTAACGGGAAAAATAAGTCCAGTTGGGCTTGTGATGTGACTTAAGAAAATTATTCTTGTTTTTTTTGTAATCCCTTTTAAAAATTCATTTATAAAAAATTCTTTTGTAGTTAATGGAACTGATATTTTCTGATTAATGTAATTGACACCTATTTTTTTTGATAAATACTTCCATGCTTTATCCATCGCACCATATTCATGATTAGTTGCTAAAATTTCATCTCCTTTCTCTAATTTTAAACTTCGTAAAACAGTATTTAGTGCGGTTGATGGATTAGGAAAGTACACTAGATCATCTTTGTCACAATTTACATAAAGAGATAAAGCTTTTCTTGATTGTTCTAGATTTTTGATAATATCAAATACTAAATGCTTTACCGGTTCTTTTTCTAATTCTTTTTTAAAATTAAATTGGGTGTTTAATAACTCTTTAGGACATGCGCCAAAGGATCCATGGTTTAGATAGGTCACACTATGATCTAGATGAAATAACGATTTTATCTCTTTAGATCCTAAGTACATATCATAATTTATTACTTATCTAGTTTAAACGAAGATGATAAATATTCTCTATTCATTTTTGAAATATAATCAACAGAAATACTTTTGGGACATTCAATCTCGCATGCTCCGGTATTAGTACAGTTTCCAAACCCTTCCTTATCCATTTGCTTAATCATATTTTGAACTCTTTCTTTTCTTTCAACCTGACCTTGTGGCAAATAAGCATATTGAGACACTTTCGCAGCCACAAATAACATAGCTGAACTATTTTTACATGTAGCAACACAAGCAGCACATCCTATACAAGCTGCAGCATCAAAAGCTTTATCAGCATCGTTTTTTTCTATTGGAATTGCATTAGCATCTTGTGAATTTCCTGATGTGTTAACAGAAATAAATCCACCTGCATGTTGAACTCTGTCGAAAGCAGATCTATCAACTACTAAATCTTTGATTACAGGTAATGCTACGGATCTCCAAGGTTCAACATGAATTGTGTCACCATCATTAAACATACGCATATGTAGTTGACATGTAGTTACTCCTCTACCTGGACCATGCGCCTGTCCATTTATATACAATGAACACATTCCACATATACCTTCTCTACAATCATGGTCAAAAGCAATCGGTTCTTCTCCCTTTACTATTAAATCATTATTTAAGATGTCTAACATTTCAAGAAACGATGAGTCTTGTGAAATTCCTGTAACATTATAACTAACCATTTTACCCTTTTCCTTCCTGTTTTTTTGTCGCCAAACCTTAATTGTTAAATCCATATTTTTTTATTTGTAACTTCTTTGTTTTAACTCAACCTCCTTAAATTCTAATTGTTCTTTATGTAATATTGCTTCAGAAGGTTCCCCGTTATATTCCCAAGCTGAAACAAAGGAAAAATTAATATCATCTCTCTTAGCCTCACCTTTTTGCAATCCGTCCTCCTCGACAGATTCTTCTCTAAAATGACCCCCACAAGATTCATTTCTTTCCAATGCATCTTTAGCAAATAATTCTCCTAGCTCTAGTAAGTCTGCAACCCTTCCAGATTTTTCTAATTCGGGGTTTAAAGTGTTTTTGTCTCCTAAAACTCTAACATTTTTCCAAAATTCGCTTCTTAGCTTTTTAATCGATGTAATTGCTTTGTTTAAACCTTCTTCATTTCGAGACATACCTACGGCTTCCCACATTATTTTACCTAATTGTCTATGAAAATAATCTACAGGCTTTGTACCTTTAACATTCAAAATTTTATCAATTCTTGCTTCAACATCTTGTTCTGCTTTAACAAATTCGGGCAATTCTGTTGATATAGGACCAGTTCTAATTTCATCTGCAAGATAGTCTCCAATAGTGTAAGGTAAAACAAAATAGCCATCAGCTAAGCCTTGCATTAATGCGGAAGCTCCAAGTCTATTTGCTCCATGATCAGAAAAGTTTGCCTCACCAATACAATAACAGCCTGGAATTGTCGTCATTAAATTATAGTCAACCCAAACACCACCCATAGTGTAGTGAACCGCAGGGTATATCATCATAGGAGTTTTATATGGATTTTGCGCAACAATTTTCTCATACATTTGAAAAAGGTTACCATACTTTGAGGCTATTACACTTTCTCCAAGTTTAATAATATCTTTTTTTGTTGGGTTCTGAACCCTCTTTGTCTTTGCTTCTTGTCTACCATATCTTTCTATTGCACTAGAAAAATCTAAATACACCGCTTCACCTGTAACATTTATACCAAAACCTGCATCTATTCTTTCTTTAGCTGCTCTTGAAGCGACATCTCTTGGAACCAGATTTCCAAACGCCGGATATCTTCTTTCTAAATAATAATCTCTATCCTCTTCATTTATTTGTGTTGGTTTTAGCTTGCCTTCCCTAACTGCTTTTGCATCATCAATATTTTTAGGGACCCAAATCCTTCCATCATTTCTTAATGACTCTGACATTAAAGTTAGCTTTGATTGATGATCTCCACTTCTAGGAATACATGTTGGATGAATTTGTGTGTAACATGGGTTGGCAAAGAAGGCACCTTGTTTATGTATTTTCCATGCTGCAGTTACATTAGACCCCATTGCATTTGTAGATAAATAAAAAACATTTCCATATCCTCCACTAGCAATAACAACAGCATGAGCTGAGTGTCTTTCTATCTTTCCTGTTTCTAAATTTCTTGCAATTATTCCTCGTGCCTTACCATTAACTTTTACCAAGTCAAGCATTTCATGCCTATTATAAGGTGTAATCTTACCTTTTCCTATCTGTCTATTCATAGCTGAATAAGCTCCTAATAATAGCTGCTGTCCTGTTTGACCTTTTGCATAAAATGTTCTAGAAACCAATACTCCACCAAATGATCTGTTATCTAGTAATCCTCCATATTCACGACCAAATGGAACGCCCTGAGCAACACATTGATCAATTATATTTGTTGAGACTTCTGCAAGCCTATATACATTTGCTTCTCTAGATCTGTAATCACCTCCTTTTACAGTATCATAAAACAACCTATATACCGAATCTCCATCATTTTGATAATTCTTCGCAGCATTTATTCCCCCTTGTGCAGCAATAGAATGGGCTCTTCGAGGTGAATCTTGATAGCAAAATGTCTTAACATTATAGCCCAACTCAGCTAATGTGGCGGAGGCTGATCCTCCAGCTAAGCCAGTTCCCACAACAATAATATCTATGTTCCTTTTGTTAGCAGGATTAACTAAGTTGATCGTATTTTTATGATTTGTCCATTTATCCTTAAGGGCTCCTGTCGGTATATTTGATTTAAGTTTAGCTGACATTATTTATTTAATTAAAAAAATGAAAAAGTGCAATAAAAACAAATCCAAGTGGTACTAAAATAGCATATGCTATACTTAGTTTTTTTATTGTTAAAGTATATTTGTTATAATTTACACCAGTAGACTGAAATGATGATTGAAATCCATGTAGCAAGTGTAGAGATAGAAAAATAAATGACAAACAATAAAGAACAACCCTCCATAAATCATCAAATTTATGTTCTAGTTCTTCAAAGTATCTAAAAGGATTTTCAGGCTTAAAATCTATGTACTTATATTTTATTTCTGGCACCCAAAAATCATAGAAATGTAATGCTAAAAATAACATAATCATAAGTCCTGTTACAATCATATTTCTGCTAATCCAACTTGAATTGTTAGATGGATTGTTTACTGCATAGTTTATTGGGCGTGCAGATTTATTTTTTATTTCTAAATAAATACCCATGCCCAAATGAAAAACTACTCCAAATATCAATACTGGTTGCAATAAAAATTGTACAACAAAGTTAGTTCCCATAAAATGAGAAACCTTATTAAACATTTCTGCACTAAAAACAGAAAGCAGATTAATAGTCAGATGTTGTAATAAAAAAATCATAAGAAACAGTCCTGAAACTGCCATCAAAACTTTTTTACCAACTGATGTGTTAATGATATTTGTTGACACAATAATTTCTTTTTATGCAAAGATAATACAGAATTTACAAAACAACAATTTATTTGTTTTACAAAATCTCAATTAATAATAATTTTAAATTATATTTTTGTTATAAATTAAATAGATTAAAATGAAATATCTTCCTATAAATAAAGATCTTTTTATTCAAAATAGAAAATCTTTAGCCAATAATCTGCAAAAAAACTCAACTGCCATTTTCAATTCTAATGATGTTATGCCTTCCAATTCTGATGGGACAATGCCCTTTATTCAAAACAGTGATCTCTTTTGGCTAAGTGGAATTGATCAAGAAGAGAGCATCTTAATAATTCATTACAATAAAACCAAAAACTTGTTTGAGGAACTTCTTTTCGTGAAAGAAACAAACGAGCATATTGCAATATGGGAGGGAGAAAAGCTTTCGAAAAAAAATGCCTATAGTGTTTCTGGAATTAAACAAGTTTACTGGTTGAGTGAATTTGAAAATATTTTTGAAAAACTCATAAAAAATTCGAAAAACATATATCTTAACAAAAACATGCATCTAAGGGCAACAACATTAGTTCAAAGTAGAGATGATAGATTTAGAATTTTAATTAAAAATCAATTTCCAAATAAAAACATTCTTGAGTTAGCGCCAATTATTCAACGGCTAAGATCAATAAAATCTGAAATTGAAATTGATTTAATTAAAAGTGCCTGCAATATTACAGAAAAAGGATTTAGAAGAATTCTTCCATTTATTAAGCCCGGTATAATGGAATATGAAATCGAAGCAGAGCTAATACATGAATTTATTTCAAATAGATCTTCTAGATTTGCTTACCAGCCTATTATTGGGTCTGGAAGAAATTCCTGTGTTTTACACTACATTGAAAACAATAAAAAATGTAAAGACGGTGATATTCTCTTAATGGATTTTGGTGCAGAATATGCTAATTATGCTTCGGATCTTACTCGAACAGTACCTGTAAACGGTATTTTTTCTAAAAGACAAAAAGAAATATACCGTTCGGTTTTACACGTTATGAAAGAAGCAACTACAATATTGAGGCCAGGTGTTTTAATTGGCGACTATCATACAGAAGTTGGTAAAATTATGGAGAGTGAATTAATCAAACTAAAATTACTCGACTATAACGATGTAAAAAAGCAGGATCCTAAAAAACCTCTTTATAAAAAGTATTTTATGCATGGTACATCACATTTTTTAGGTCTTGATGTTCATGATGTTGGTGATTTTAAAAAACCTATCGAAGCTGGAATGGTATTTACTTGTGAACCTGGAATATATGTTTTAGAAGAAGAAATTGGAATTCGTCTGGAAAACGACATTCTGGTAACAGAAAATGAGCCTGAAGATTTAATGAAAAATATACCAATTGAAATTGATGAAATTGAAAGCTTAATGAACGATTAAACTATGTATTTTGATTTTTTACTATTGAGTCCCAACCCTTTGAATCTAGCGGATGTGAAGAACCATCCTTTGCTATAAGATTAACACCTTCTGAACCATCTGTTACATGTCCAATTACAGTAAAATCCGGGTCTTTTTCAATTTTTTTATAATCATCTTGTTTAATGGTAAACAAGATTTCATAATCTTCGCCTCCATTTAATGCACAATATATAGGATTAAGGTTTAGATCATTGGAAAAGTTCATTACCGTATGGTCAATTGGAATTTTATCTTCATAAACGTTTATTCCAACGTTAGAGGATTTAGCAATATGAATAAGCTCTGATGATAGTCCATCGGAAACATCAATCATTGAGTTTGGGAAAATTTTTAATTCCTCTAATATTTTTATGTACCGTTCTGCAGCTTCTGGCTTTAATTGTCTTTGCAAGATATAATCATGCCCACTTAAATCAGGCTGCACTTTAGGGTTTTCTAGAAAAATATTTTTCTCTCTTTTTAATACCTGTAAACCTAAAAATGCGGCTCCAAAGTCACCTGAGGCTACAACAAGATCATTTTTTTTAGCTCCTGAGCGGTAAACTATTTTATTTTTTTCTGCATTTCCTATTGCAGTTATACTAATCATTAGCCCGCTTGTTGAAGATGTAGTATCCCCCCCAATAAAATCTAAATTATACTTTTTACAAGCAAGCTTGATTCCCGAGTATAACTCATCAAGCGCTTCTACAGTAAACCTATTACTTATTGCAAGACCAACAATAATATGTTGCGCTTTAGCATTCATTGAAATTATATCTGAAACGCTAACAACAACAGATTTATAACCTAAATGTTTTAATGGAGTATATGCTAAATCAAAATGAACACCCTCCACCAGTAAATCCTTACTAATTAATTGAAAATTTTTTCCGTCTAAATCTATTACCGCCGCATCATCACCAATACCTTTAATTGTATTTATATTATTAGTTTTTATATCTTTTGTTAAATGCTCAATTAAACCGAATTCTCCAATATCAGAAATTGGTGTTTTTGCATCTACTTTTTTATCAAAAAATTGCATGTTTCAAATATAGATAATATATCGCTATAATTTAGTAATTTTGCAAATCGTTGTTTAAGAAACATTTTAATTATGATAACTATTACAGATTCTGCAAAGCAAAGATTATTGACTCTTCTAAAAAATGAAGAAACAAATAAATCATACGTTCGTGTTGGTGTTGAAAGCGGAGGCTGTTCAGGTTTAAGTTACAAATTAAGTTTTGATGATGTAAAAAATGCAGACGATGAGTTGATAGAAGATAATGAAATAAAGCTTATAATTAGTAAGAAAAGTGTCCTTTATCTAGTTGGAACCTCATTAGAGTTTTCTGACGGATTAAACGGTAAGGGCTTTGTTTTCAATAATCCTAATGCAAATAGAACTTGTGGTTGTGGTGAAAGTTTCTCTCTCTAAATTAATTAATTATGAAAAATAATAAACAGTCTGAAGAAGAATTATTAAATGAAGTAACCTCAAATGAGTATAAATATGGCTTTACAACTAATATTGAGGCAGATACTATTGAAAAAGGTTTATCAGAAGAAGTCATTCGAACTATATCTGCAAAAAAAAATGAACCAGACTGGATGCTAGAATATCGATTAAATGCCTATAAAGTTTGGTTAGAAATGGACGAGCCAGATTGGGCTAATGTTTCTTACGAAAAACCTAATTACCAAGATATAATATATTATTCAGCGCCAAAGCAAAAGCCGGTATTAGACAGCATTGATGATCTTGACCCTGAAATGAAAAAAACATTTGATAAGTTAGGAATATCAATTGACGAACAAAAAAGACTTGCTAATGTTGCTGTTGACATCGTTATGGATTCAGTTTCTGTTGCTACTTCTTTTAAAGAAACACTTTCTGAAAAAGGTATTATTTTTTGTTCAATTTCAGATGCTATTAAAGAACACCCCGAGCTAGTTAAACAATATCTTGGAACTGTTGTTCCTGTTAGAGATAATTTCTTTTCTGCTCTTAATTCAGCGGTTTTTTCAGATGGATCTTTTTGTTATATTCCAAAAGGGGTCAAGTGTCCAATGGAGTTATCTACGTATTTTAGAATTAATGAAGCTGGCACAGGTCAATTTGAGAGAACTCTTCTTATTGCTGACGAAGGCGCTCAAGTAAGTTATCTTGAAGGTTGTACGGCTCCTATGCGAGATGAAAATCAATTACATGCTGCAGTAGTAGAATTAATTGCATTAGATAATGCCGACATAAAGTATTCAACTGTACAAAACTGGTACCCTGGTGATAAAAATGGAAATGGAGGTGTTTTTAATTTTGTAACTAAACGTGGTATATGTCATCAAAATTCTAAAATTTCTTGGACTCAGGTTGAAACTGGATCTGCCGTGACATGGAAATATCCTTCTTGTGTTTTAAAAGGAGATAATTCTACAGGAGAGTTTTTTTCAGTTGCCGTTACCAACAACAAACAACAAGCAGACACCGGAACTAAAATGATTCATCTTGGGAAAAACACAAAAAGCACAATAATTGCAAAAGGAATATCGGCTGGTTTATCAGATGGGAATTACAGAGGTTTGGTAAAAATAACTAAGGGAGCTACAAATTCAAGAAACTTTTCACAGTGCGATTCATTGTTAATGGGAGATAAATGTGGATCACATACCTTCCCCTATATTGAAGTAAAAAATAACTCATCGAAAGTTGAACATGAAGCAACAACCTCAAAAATAGGAGAAGATCAAATTTTTTATTGTAATCAAAGAGGAATTGGTACAGAAGAAGCAATTGCTCTTATTGTAAATGGTTATTGTAAAGACGTGTTAAATCAGCTTCCTATGGAGTTTGCGGTAGAAGCACAAAAACTATTAGAAATTAGCCTTGAGGGGTCTGTAGGATAAAAATTATATGAAATGATAAAAATAGAAAACTTGAAAGCCGAAATTGATGGCATAAAAATTTTAAAAGGAATAAATCTAACTGTTAATGCTGGAGAGATACACGCTATAATGGGTCCAAACGGATCTGGAAAAAGTACTCTTTCTTCAGTTATTGCAGGTAAAGAAGAGTATGAAGTTACCGATGGTAGTATTACTTTTAATAATGAAGATTTACTAGAAATGGCACCAGAGGAAAGGGCTAATGAAGGGATATTCCTATCCTTTCAATATCCTGTAGAGATACCTGGAATATCTGTTTCTAATTTTATTAAAACCTCGCTAAATGAACAACGAAAATTTAAAAATTTAGATCCTATTGCTACTTCAGAATTATTACGACTAATGCGTGAAAAAATGAAACTATTAAATATTAAGCAAGGCTATCTTTCTAGAAATATGAACGAAGGTTTTTCAGGAGGAGAGAAAAAGCGAAATGAGATTTTTCAAATGGCAATGCTTAATCCAAAATTATCAATTCTAGATGAGACAGATTCTGGTTTAGATATTGATGCTTTAAAAATTGTAGCTAATGGAGTAAATACTCTTAAAAATAATGAAAATGCTACAATTGTTATTACCCATTACCAAAGATTGCTAGATTATATTGTGCCTGATTATGTACATGTTTTACACGATGGTAAAATAGTTAAGTCTGGTGATAAAAATCTAGCATTGGAAATGGAAGAAAGAGGTTATGAGTGGATAACTAAAGAAAAAAGTCTGTGAGTTTAGTTAAAAGTTTAGAAAATTATGTGGCGAAAAACAATTTGTCCACTGCGAAAAAGAAGATGTTTTCCTCTTTCATAAATCAAGGTTTTCCTACAATTAAAGATGAGGAATGGAAATACACTCCTCTCAAAAAAATAATTAATTTGGATTATAATATTAATAACCAAACTGGTCAAAAATTAGATGCCGCATTTATAAAAAATAATAGTCTTGGTCTTAAGCACAAGATTGTATTTTGCAATGGAAATTTATTAGAGGAGCCTAATATATCTGGCTTAACTGTTTCTGACTTTTCTGATTTTGAATGTAGAACTAATGATGCTAATACGTTGCTAAACGCAGCTTTAGCTAACAATGGTTATACTATCAGTATTGAATCAAATGTTACAATTGAAGAACCTATAGAGATTTTATTTTTCAACACTTTAGAAAACAGCTTTTCTCAGTATAGAAGCATAATCAATGTGATGAAAAATTCAAATATTAAGTTTGTAGAAAAAATATATGATCTAAGTAATAGTAATTCTTTAGTAAATAATTTCACGAAAATATTATGTGAAGAAAACTCAAATGTAGAATTTAATAAAATCCAAAATAATACACCCAGTTCCAAGCTAATTGACTGCATGAATATTTTTCAAGAGAGGAACTCTACTGCACTTGTAAATACCTTTATTTTTGGAGGAGACTTTGTGCGCAATAATTTAAATTTCGAACAAAATGGAAAAAATTGTGAAAGTAATATGAACGGCATTTCTTTAATTGATCGAGATCAGTTGGCTGATAATCATACTTTCGTAGATCATAAAAATGCATATTGTCGAAGTAATGAAATGTATAAAGGTATTTATCTAGATAAATCTAAAGGTGTGTTCAATGGCAAAATCATGGTCAGAAAAGACGCCCAAAAAATTGATGCTTTTCAATCTAATAATAATCTATTACTTAGTGATTTATCCTCAATTGATAGTAAGCCACAATTAGAAATTTATGCTGATGATGTTAAATGTAGTCATGGCTGTACAATTGGCCAGCTAGATCAAGAAGCTCTTTTTTACATGAGAAGCAGAGGTATTGGTATAGAAGAAGCAAAAGCTGTGTTGACATACGCATTTACATCGGAAGTTATAGATAAGGTTTCAATATCTGAGTTGCAAAAACTAATACGAGACGTATTAGCTAAAAAATTAAATGTTGATTTAGATTTTAGTTTAGTATGATTAATATTAATGCGATTCGAGAAAAATTTCCAATTCTCAAACAGAAAATTAATGGAAATGAGTTAATTTACTTTGACAATGGGGCAACCACGCACAAACCAAAAGTGGTGATTGATGCGATATCAAGCTATTATTCAACTCAAAATTCAAATGTCCATAGAGGTGTTCATCACTTAAGTCAAATTGCTACAGACTATTTTGAAGAATCTAGAAGTGAAGTAAAAAAATTTATTAATTCTCGTAAAGAATGTGAAATAATTTTCACAAAAGGAACAACTGATTCTATCAACCTTGTTGCTAACGGCTATACTTCACTACTAAAAGATGGTGATGAAGTTATCATTTCAGAGCTAGAACACCACTCTAATATTGTTCCTTGGCAAATGTGTTGTCAAAAAAGTGGAGCCAAGTTAAAGATTATAAACATTACTGATAAAGGTGAATTAGATTTAGCCCATTTTGAAAGTATTATATCAAAAAAAACAAAGTTAGTTTCTATTTCTCACGTTTCAAATACTCTTGGAACAATAAATCCTATTTCTGAAATAATTAAGTGCTCCAAAAAGTTTGGGGCAAGAATTTTGATTGATGGAGCGCAGGCTGCTTCACACATTCCACTAGACATGCAAAAAATTGATGCTGACTTTTATTGCTTTTCTGCACATAAAATTTATGGTCCAACTGGAGTTGGTATTTTATATGGAAAAGAAGAAGCTTTAAATGAACTCCCTCCTTATCAGGGAGGTGGCGAAATGATCAAGGAAGTATACTTGAATAAAAGTATTTATGCAGATATTCCACATAAATTTGAAGCAGGAACTCCAAATATTGCTGGTGTTATTGCAACAAAATATGCTGTTGAGTTCATAAAAAACATTGGTTTGAAGAGTATCCATGAATACGAAAATACACTTCTAGAACATGCCACAGAAAAAATGCATTCAATACCTGGGATGCAAATTTATGGAACATCCAAAAATAAAACTGGTATTATCTCATTTAATATAAAAAACATACATCCATATGATATTGGTGTTATTATTGACAAAATGGGAATTGCAATAAGAACAGGTAATCACTGCACACAACCAATTATGGATAAATACAAAATCCCAGGGACAGCAAGAATATCATTCGGTATATATAATACTAAAGAAGAGATAAACAGATGTGTTGATGCAATAAATAGGGCTATAAATATGTTGTCATAAGCTTTTTATGAACTCAATTAAAAACATAGAAAAAAGTATTGTGGAAGAATTTGAGATGTTTGATAATTGGACTCAAAAATATGAGTATTTAATTGACATTTCAAAAGAGCTTCCAAAAATGGAAAGTAATTACAAAAGTGATGAGAACATAATTAAAGGATGTCAAAGTAAAGTTTGGTTACATGCTAATAGTAATAACAAGAAAATAATCTATATGGCTGATAGTGATGCAATCATGACGAAAGGAATTATTGCATTGCTAATAAGATTATTTTCAAATCAAAAATATGATGATATACTAAATTGTAATTTAGATTTTATTGAAAGAATTGGGTTAAAAGATCAGTTGTCTCAAACTCGTGCCAACGGATTACTAGCAATGATTAAAAAGATGAAACTTTATGCACTAACCTTTAAACATAAATACGAACATGAGCAAAAAAAGTGATAAAGAATTAGAAAACTCGATAATTGCAACTTTGTCTGAAATATATGATCCAGAAATACCAGTAGATATCTACGCTCTTGGATTAATATATGATATTAAAATATCAAAAAAAGATATTATAATAATCATGACGTTAACTTCCCCCAATTGTCCAGTAGCAGAAAGTCTTCCTGAAGAGATTAGGTCAAAGGTTCAAAAAATCACAAAAGACCATGTTGTTGAAGTCAAAATTGTTTTTGAACCTACTTGGACTAAAGATATGATGAGTGAAGAGGCAAAGTTAGAATTGGGCATGTTATAAAAAATTATTAATGACAGAAATTATAAATAAAGTAGCAAAAAGTGGTATTATTAATATATCTCTTGAAGATTATGTGCCCAAAGATGATATTATTAACTTTAATGTAAAACAATTTTTACATAATGAAGAAATTTTAATTGAGAAAGAATTTAGAACCAAAGTGAAAAGCTATAATTTTAAATCGCTTCAAAATAAAGTTGTTGGTCTTTTTTGTGACGAAAATATCATCCTACCTATGTGGGCATTTATGCTAATTAGCTGTAATTTGAAAAAACACAACATTAAATTTTTACACGGTGATAAAAAAACTGTTTTTAATACTCTTTGGCTTAAAAATATTAAACGTTTAGACACCACAGCATTTGTAAATAAACGTGTAATAGTAAATGGCTGTGGAAACATAAAAGCAAGCAAAGAAATTTATATAGCAATAACAGATAAATTATTTGATGTTGCTAAAAGTATAATGTTTGGTGAAGCTTGCTCATCAGTACCAATTTATAAACAATAACAAATGAACAAAAGAATTATTACTATTAACAGAAATCTAGAGTCTTTTAAAGCTGACATTGTTAATCACAACCTATACAATAAGCTCAAAAACACTAACGATATTGCAGTGTTGATGGAAAATCACGTTTATGCTGTTTGGGATTTTATGTCGCTATTAAAATCTCTTCAACATATATTAACCTGTACGGTATCGCCTTGGAAACCCAAGGGTGATCCAAAAATAAGACGACTTATAAATAGTATTGTCTTAGAAGAAGAAAGCGATGTTGATGAACAAGGCAATCCCTCGTCACATTTTGAAATGTACTTGGATGCTATGGATCAATGTGGTGCAAATACGATGCCTATTAAAAAATTTATTTCCGCTGTTAGTAGTGAAAACATTCCGTTAATTAACGAAGGAGTTAATGAGTTTTTAAAAACAACCTTTGATATAATTAATAGTAATGCTCCACACAAAATTGCGTCAGCATTTACGTTTGGTAGAGAAGATCTTATCCCCGATATGTTTACTGCAATTGTAAAAGAATACAATACTGATAATAAACTTGATAAGTTTGTTTATTATTTGGAGAGACATATCGAGTTAGATGGTGGGGAACATGGACCTTTAGCGCTTCAGTTAATTTCTGACTTGTGTGGAGATGATGATCAAAAATGGACCGAAGTAGAAAGCACAGCTGTTGAGTCACTTGTTGCTAGAAAAAAACTGTGGGATAGTATATTATCCCAGCTGTCTTAAAAATTCTACAAACAGCTTATCTGATTTTAAAATTAATTATCATCACTATGCGTTTTAATAGATCTTAACAGCATACTTTTTATCCTTTTTAGCTCTAATTTCGTGATATTTCTATACGTACCTATTTTAGTATCTAACTTAACATTCATTATTCTAACTCTTTTTAGATGTTTTACTGTATAGCCAAAATACTCGCACATCCTTCTAATTTGCCTGTTCAAACCCTGAGTCAAAACTATATTAAATGTTTTTTTTCCTGTTTGTTTTAGTACGCATTTTTTTGTTATCGTATCTAATATTGGAACGCCCGTCTGCATTTCTAAAATAAACTTTTTTGTAATCGGCTTATCGACTTTAACATCGTATTCTTTTTGGTGATTATTTTTTGACCTTAATATTTTGTTAACAATATCTCCATCATTAGTTAAAAAAATTAATCCTTCTGAATTTTTATCTAAACGCCCAACAGGAAAAATTCTATGTGGATAGTTAATGTAGTCAATGATATTATTTTTCTCTCTTTTTTTATCCGTTGTACAAACAACTCCTAGCGGCTTGTTGAATGCAATATAAATTTTATCTTTAATTGCTGGTGTTATTTTTTTGTTATCAACTAAGACCTCATCTAATATTGAAACTTTATCCCCCAAAATAGCTTGTTTGCCATTAAAAAAAACTCGACCAGAGGTGATAAGCTTATCAGCTTGTCTTCTCGAACAAAAACCAACTTCAGACAAATACTTATTTATACGGCTTTTTTTTTCCATACTAACTATTTTAACAAAAATATACTTAATTTTTAATCTTTAATTTTATTTATACAAAAGTTATTTCTAATAATTTTTGTAAGCAAAAATGATAAACTATTTTGTTACACTACATTTCTTTAAAAAAAATGAAAGAACAAAATAAAGCTTAATATGCTCTTTGATTTTTCCCTTCAATATAATTGATGAAAGCATTATTTAGAACCTTAATACCTCCCGGTGTTGGATAGTCTCCAGTAAAATACCAGTCTCCAGTATGATTTGGACATGCTAAGTGTAAGTCTTTAATACTTTGATAGATAATAATGACTTCAGAGGACGAATTTTTTGGTGTTAATAACTTGGCAATTTTAGCAGATATTTCTTCTGCACTAAACGAATTATAGATTTCTTTAACATAATTTTTCATGTCTTCTTTTTTAAAGTATTCTTGATTTTTACACTTTTCATAAACCTTATTAATTAAATCTTCTCTGTTATTTTCTTTTAGTAGTTCGATAACAGAATTAAATGCTATAAAGTCTCCAAGCTTAGCCATATCAATTCCATAACAATCTGGGTATCTAATCTGTGGTGCAGAAGACAAAACTATTATACGCTTAGGATTTAATCTGTCAAGCATCTTTATAATAGATTGTTTAAGTGTTGTTCCTCTTACAATACTATCATCAATAACTACTAGATTATCAGTAGATTTTACTGTTCCATATGTAATATCATATACATGAGATACAAGGTCATCTCGACTATCATCAGAAGTTATAAAGGTTCTTAGTTTTGCATCTTTAATTGCAATTTTTTCTGCACGTGGTGAAATTTGCATTACTTCCTTAAGTTTTTCTTCTGAAATATTGTTTGAGATTTTTAATAGTTTATTAATCTTAACATCATTTAGATATTCATTACAACCTTTAATTAATCCGAAAAATGAAACCTCAGCAGTGTTTGGTATATAAGAAAAAATAGTGTTTTTAATGTCATTCTTAACTGCTTTTAAAACTTTGGGAAATATTTTTTTTCCAAGCTCTAATCTTTCTTTATATATGTCAACATCATTTCCTCTTGAAAAATATATTCGCTCAAAAGAACAGCTTGTCCTTTTTAATGGTTTTCTAATTTGTTTCTCACTTATATTACCATCTTTTTTTATTATTAAAGCATGGCCTCTTTTAATTTCTTTAATTAAGTTGACATCAATATTGAAGGCTGTTTGTATAACTGGTCTTTCAGAGGTAATTACAGCTATTTCATCATCTTTATAATAATAGACTGGTCTAATAGCATTGGGATCTCTTAAAACAAATGCGTCTCCATGCCCAAGCAAACCACACATTACATAGCCTCCGTCCCAATATTTTGCAGAAAGTTTTAAAATTTCCTGAATGTCTAAAGAATTTTCTATGACGTTTGTAATCTCTTTTTTACTAAACTTATTTTTATTTTCATAGTAAATCGCATCATTTGCTTCATCTAAAAAATGACCTATTTTTTCTAGTATTGTAATAGTATCTGATTTTTGTTTTGGATGTTGGCCTAACTGAACCAGTTGGTCAAAAAGCTCATCAACATTTGTCATATTAAAATTACCTGCTAACACTAAATTTCTTGTTTTCCAGTTATTTTGTCTTAAAAATGGGTGGCACTGCTCTATTGTATTACCACCAAAAGTACCATAACGTAAATGACCAAGAAAAACCTCTCCAGTAAAAGGCATGTTTTCTTTTAACCAATGTGGATCCTTTAATTTTTTTGGATTTGTTTTTTCTAGATCGATAAATCTTTGATTTATATTTTTAAAAACATCTTGTATAGGATTAGGAGCTATTGATCTTTTTCTACTAATAAATCTTTTTCCTGGAGCAATATCAATTTTAACATTGGCAATTCCAACACCATCTTGCCCTCTATTATGTTGTTTTTCCATCAAAAGATACATTTTATTAAGCCCATAAAATGCTGTTCCATATTTTTTATGATAGTACTCTATAGGCTTAAGGAGTCTCAGCATTGCTATCCCGCACTCGTGTTTTATTAATTCACTCATTAATTAATTTGTTATTAAAATTTTGTTTAGTTCACTAATATTTGGGTTGGCATATACTTTGTCATCAACTTCGATTGTAGGTATAATTTTTTTACCGTTATTTATTTTTTGAACAAATTCACTTGCTTTTTTGTTATTTGTGATTATTATGTATTCGTAATTTATTTTTTTTGAATCTAAAAATTTTTTTATATTCAAGCAATCTATACACCAATCTGCTCCATAAACCTTAATTTTCATAGATAACTGCATTAAATTTATATTTTTTCTTGTTTTGAATAATTGTGCATTGCTTACAATTAGATAAATAAGTAAAAGTATATGGTTTAAATATGTCAAAACCTTTGTTAACTAGCCTAAACACTCTAGAACATTCAAGGACCCCTCTCTCAGAGTATCTTTCAATAACATATTTGCTTTTTTCTTGAAAAATATAAAACCATGCACTTGCCCCAACACCTGATAAAAATTGCGCATTTTTATTTATATTTTTAGGTGCAGTTCTTATCATATCTCAATGCTACTAAAGTAAGCTTTTAATTTACTTTTATTCACTATTTTAAAGTTATCTTTATCAACAATGTAATAAGTATTATTTAGTATACTTACGTTTCTCTTTGGCGATGGAGATATACAAAAAGGAAATCTTAGCCTAATTTTTTTAAAGAAAGGTGGAAGTGATCTTATTGCTAAAGATGCTGTAAATCTTGAACAATTTGTCCCTCCATAAACAAACGGACCATATTTTATCATCCCTTTGTTCTGAATTTTTTTAGCATAATTGTACGGTTCCAAAAAATCTACTTTTGACAATACTGATGCATACAATTTTCCTTCACCATGCGTTGATTTTAATTTTGAAAGTAACACTAAAATCTCATTTAAATTTACTATTTCACCTGATTTAATCTCGACCTTTGGTAATACTAAATCTGGATCTGTTTCTTCATCTCTCACTCGTCCATAGCCCACTGGTGTGTGATAACGACCAAAATCAAAATAATATGCTTTACTTTCTTTTGAATTAATCAATACTGCCGCAGAGTGACCAACTCTATATTTTCCATTAACTGAAAAAATTTTATCATACCACGCTCCTGCAGCTTTAACATATCCTTCAGGCCAAGCTAACATTATAATATAGTCGCTTTGCATCTATTTTTTTCTTTTAATTTTATGTTTGTTTTTTTCACAAAAATCCTCCAAAATTTTAAAAAAGTGTTTGATTTCTTTTATTGTATTTTGTGCGTTTATGGTAACTAGCCTAATAAATTCCTGTTCTCTAAACTTTCCATAACCAACCATTAAAACACTGTTTTTATATAACAGAGAACATAAGTCGACAGGGTCATAGTCTTTATAATTAAAACAAATCGATAATGACGACTCAAAACTATATAAATTGTAGTCTTTATTTGATATAACATAATCGTATGCATATTTTGCCAAATCAAATTCATGATCAACTATTTTTTCAAGACCTTTAGTTCCGATAGACTTCCACAAAGTCCAAAATTTCAAAGCATTATTCCTTCTTCCGCACTCAAAAGATGTTTGTCCAAGATTATAATCATTATCGTGTGTTTGATATAAATATGACGCTTCATTATTAAAAGAATTATATAAGTACTTTTTTTGATTTACTAATAAAATTGATGTGCTAAGCGGCGCTCCTAATGTCTTGTGTGCATTAAAGCAAAAAGAATCTGTTTTTTCAATTCCGTTAATTAATTTTTTGTGCTTTTTTGAAAAGATTACTACCCCTCCAAATGCTCCATCTAAATGAAGCCATATATTATTTTTTTGGCAAATTTTTGCAATATCCTCTACATTGTCAAACGCACACAATACTGTTGTTCCTGCTGTTGCGTTCAAATAAAATGGTGTACATCCCGAATCAAGATCTTTTTCAATCAAAATTTTTAAAGCATTAACACACATTTGACCTTTAGTGTTTGTTGGGACAACTCGCACGTTTTTTTTTCCAATACCAGCAAATGATGCATTTTTGTATACTGAATAATGTGTATTTTCAGATGTGTATGCAATTAAATTTTCAGATAAACCATGGTCTTTTATTTTTTTATCAACTTTATCTCTAGCCATTATTAAGGACATAAAATTACTCATAGATCCACCTGTTGGAAATGTGCCTCCAAAAGAATTGTTATAACCTATTATTTCGCAAACGTTTCTTATTATTTCTTTCTCAATTCCAACTTGCACTCCAGCAATTTTATATGTTGCCATTGAATTGTTAATTAATGATACGAGTAAATCTCCTAAAACAGCTTTGCTGTGTCTCCCACCATATAGCTGGTTAAAAAATAAACTTGAAGATGATTTTGGAGATTTTAAAAGTATTTCACGTATACTTTTTTTAAACTCAACATCAGATAATGACTCGTATTCCAAACTAAGATCAATAGCCTTATGCATGAGTTCAGGTGCAACTGCTTCGCTTACTGGTACATTTTTTTCTTCATCCAAAAAATCTTTGATCAAAAGATTAAATAAATCTAAGTCTTTTTTAATGTCGTTTTTCATTTAAATAGAATTATTGCAAAAGTAGAAAAATTGTTCGCTTTATTATTGTACTATCTTGTAATTATCTTGGTGGAATTATAAGTACATAAATCTCTTTCTGTTTATACTTTAGTTAATATTTGTAGTTTATTTGTATTTTTGTAAGTATGAAAAGGATTATATCTTCACTAATAATTTTCCTGTTATATATTATTCAAGTTAATGCTCAAATAGTTATTAACGAGTACTCCGCTGCAAACTATGATTCCTTTCAAGATAATTATGGGGAATATGAGGACTGGTTTGAACTTTATAATGGCTCCGCTACTCCAATTGATATAAATGGCTGGCAGTTGTCAGATAAAGCAGATGAACCAAACAAATGGATTGTTCCCGGATCACTGGTTATTCCTGCTAACGATGTTTTAGTTATATTTTGCTCTGGAAGAAATGAAATTGCAGCCACAGGCGATGCACACACAAACTTTAAACTTACGCAAACTACTGGTAATGAGGTAATAATACTTTCTGATGCAGCGGGAGTTTTTCAGGATTCAATACGTGTTATTGCAAACCAAACCTCTCACTCAAGAGGTAGAGAAACAAATGGAAGTCTAACTTGGTCTGTTTTTACAACAGCAACACCAGGAACAAATAATATTAATGCACAACTAGAATACGCCACTACACCTGTTTTCTCTCAGATGGGTGGTTATTACAGTGCTTCTGTAAGCATAGCTATTTCTTCTCCAGACCCAAATGTTACCATTTATTATACTACTAATGGAGACTCACCTGACAACACTTCTAATGTTTATTCTGGACCAATAAATATAGCAAACACTAATGTTGTAAAAGCAATTTCATATAGTTCAACACCTAATATCCCACCTAGTTTTATTGATTATCATACTTTTTTTATAAATGAAACGCATACGATACCAATTCTTTCTATTTCTGGTGATGTTGGACCTGGTGGATTGGTAGATTTACTAGATGGTGGGTGGGGTAGTACAGGGCTTGAACCCGAAGGAACAATTGAGTGGTTCAGTGAATTAGGTGTCTTAATTGATAAAGGTGCAGGAGAATTTAATAAGCATGGTAATGATTCCTGGGCTTACGACCAAAGAGGTTTTGATTATATTATGAGAGATCAATTTGGTTACAGTAAGGATTTAAAAGATGAGTTATTTGTTACTAAAGATAGAGATAAATTTCAAAGGATAATTTTAAAAGCGGCAGCAAATGATAATTTTTCATTTGAAGATGGGGCTCACATAAGAGATGCATACGTGCATCATTTATCACAAATTGCAGATCTTCGCATGGATGAAAGATCCGTTGCATTTTGTATTGTATATTTAAATGGCGATTACTGGGGAGTTTATGATTTGCGAGAAAAGGTTGATGACTCCGACTTTTTAGATTATTATTATGATCAGGATGAGTTTTTTCCAGGAAGTGCTGGCAATATTCAATATTTAAAAACTTGGGGGGGTACTTGGACAGAATATGGCGATGGTCCAGGACCTGGAAGTGATGCTGAGGATGATTGGGATGATTTTGTTAATTATGTTATGGCAAACCCTATGACTAACCAAGCAAATTATAATTTAGTCAAAAGTCAATTTAATACTGGAAGCATTATCGATTATTTTTTGCTAAACGCATATGTCGTTGCATCAGACTGGTTAAATTGGAATACTTCATGGTGGAGAGGATTAAATCCAAATGGGGATAAAAAGAAATGGAGATACTCATTATGGGATATGGACGCGACTTTTGATCATTATATTAACTATACTGGTGTCCCAAGCACGTCTCCCACTGCAGACCCCTGCGATCCAAGTTCATTGGGAGATCCTGGAGGGCAAGGGCATGTTCCAATATGGAATAAATTATTAACAAACAACTCTTTTCATGACGATTACATTAATAGGTGGCAAGATTTAGCAAATGGTCCATTTTCTTGCGCATCAATGGTAAGCTTATTAGATAGTATGATTAATATAATCGACCCTGAAATGCCTAGGCAAATTAGTAGATGGGGGGGCGGAACATATTCGGATTGGCAAGGAAATGTTACCGATTTAAGAAATTTTATATTAGCACGATGCGATAGTATGAACTCTGGTTTTGTAGATTGTGACAGTGCAATTACTGGAATTCACAATGTCACTGTTGAAATTATTGGTATTGGAGAAATTGAAATGAGTAACAATAATTTTATTAGTAATTTTAACACCCCGTTCAACGATGAGCGCTTTGGAGGTATTGGATTACCTTTTGAAGTTAAAAATGGGAATTTTATATATTGGGAGGTTTTACCATCTGGAGTTTATGTTTTTGATCCTTTTGTAGATACTTTACTAATTGACTTAAAAGGAGATGTAACTGTTAGAGCTTATTTTGGAGAAACTAGAAATGTAACTTATAATATCATTCCACAAGGGACTTCTACAAGTCTAGATATTGATGGGCTTAATATCGGAGTTTTTCCTCATACGGAAATATATTTGCTAGGAGATACAATTAATAGCGTTACTCCAAATATTGATCCATTATATGAATTTGATTTTTGGTCTACTGATAGCATAAATATCATACCTTCTTCTACAAGTGAAACTATTTCTTTTTATGCAACTAATTCTGACACTATTAAATTACATTTAAAAAAGAAGCCTACAATCACATATGTTGTAAATCCAAATACCACTAACACTAGTGTTGATATCAATGGTATAAATACAAATGTTTTTCCAACTTC
>TARA_B100001093_G_scaffold331603_1_pt1 | contig 78246 bp, 67 predicted proteins | sample TARA_B100001093 | Tara Oceans TARA_B100001093 (sample SAMEA2623116) | marine metagenome | biome: marine biome (ENVO:00000447); feature: surface water layer (ENVO:00002042); material: "saline water (ENVO:00002010), including plankton (ENVO:xxxxxxxx)" | depth 5 m | reverse complement strand
GCTGATTACAAATCAGCTGCTCTAGCCAGCTGAGCTATATCGGCTTAAATTTATCTAATTAAATACAAGAACGCTCCTCATAAACCTTCTAGAGGGCTGCAAATTTATTAAAGTTTTTAGAATAGGCACAAAAAAGTAAGAGTTTTTTTATCCTAATATCTCAGAAAAATTAAATTATATAAAGTTTTACTTGATTTTCAAGATTTGTTTTCGTAGTGCACGAAATACCAAATCTACGGATTCTTCAAATGAATTTGATTGTTTTTTAGCAAAGAAATTTAAATTTGGAGCATTTAGTTTAATTTCAATAAGTTTATTATTAAAAGTTGATTTTTTTTCTATTTTCATGTATATAGAAATTGAATTTATACGCTCATTAATATTAAGTAACTTATTAAGTTTTCTTTTTATTAAAAATTTTAATTTTTTATCCGCTGAGAAATGTATTGATTGTATTTGATAGTTCATAAAAATTTGTTTATGCTCTTGGGTGAGCTTGATTATATACTGATTTTAATTTTTCTATACTATTGTGCGTGTAGACTTGTGTAGCATTAAGATTTGAATGCCCAAGCAATTCCTTAATAGCGTTAATATCTGCTCCGTTATTAAGCATGTGTGTAGCAAATGTATGCCTCAATACATGAGGACTATTGTTATCAATACTACTAACTAGTTTTATATGTTTCTTTACTAATCGATAAACCAATTTGGAGTACATTTTTTTTCCTTTATTTGTAAATAAGTATCCAGTTATATTATTTTCATTTATAAAATTTTGAAGTTTCGTTATCATAATATTTGATAAGGGAATTAATCTTTCTTTGTTTCTTTTACCTAAAACTTTTACATAATTATTATTAAAATCTAAATCAAATATTTTGATATCAATTAATTCAGAAAGCCTTATTCCAGTAACATAAAAAAACTCTATGATCAATCTATCTCTATTTCCTGTATAGTTGTTTTCAAATTCTACTTTGTCTAATAAAATTTGAATATCTTCTTTATCAACAAAAGATGGTAATCTTTTACTTGTTTTTGGACTAACAATTTTAATCATAGGATTGTGTGAAATATATCCTTCTTGAAGTAAAAATTTATAATAAGACTTGAGTACAGATATTTTTCTATTAACAGATCTAGGGTTTAAATTATTTTCTAACAAAAAAACAATCCAACTTCTTATATTTTGAAAACTAGCGTTATTTACTTCCAAGTGAATATTACATTCTTTTGATAGAAAGCATGAAAACTGTTTTAAATCAGATGTGTATGACCTAATTGTATGTGGGGATAGCCTTTTTTCGGTTTTGATAAAGTTTAAAAAAACGTCTATAAACATAAGTCCTTTTTTATTATATACGAAAATATAATTAAAAGGTTTCTATGAAAAAATAATAAAGGAATATAATTATTCAGAATCTCTAAGAATAATTTCAGAATATACAGCCTTTTGTTTTTTGACTCTCAGTCTTTCAGATTTTTTAATGTATTGTTTCTTTGCTCTTAATGTCTTAAGAGTACCTGTCTTAAGAAACTTTCTTTTAAATCTCTTTAGAGCTCTGTCTATATTTTCCCCCTCTTTTATAGGTATAACTAACATTTAAATTAATTTAGATTTGCAAAAGTATAAATATCTTTTAAATATACAAGATTTATCTAACTATTTGTTTTGCAATTACTAATTTCTGTATTTCTGATGTTCCTTCTCCAATTGTACATAATTTTGAATCTCTATAATATCTTTCAACAGGAAAATCTTTGGTATATCCATAACCTCCTAATACCTGAACTGCATCAGATGAAATTTTAACCGCAACTTCTGATGAAAAATATTTTGACATTGCGCCTTGCAATGTCATTGTTTCACCCTTATTTTTTTTATGAGCGGCCTGGTAAGTTAAAAGCTCTGCCGCTTCAATCTCAGTAACCATATCAGCTAATTTAAATGCTATAGCTTGAAAATGAGATATTGGTTTTCCAAACTGTACACGTTCTTTTGAATATTGTAAAGCTGATTCATATGCTCCTTTAGCAATTCCTATTGATAAAGCTGCAATTGATATTCTTCCTCCGTCAAGTACTTTCATAGCCTGTATAAATCCATCACCGACACTACCTAAAATATTTTCATTTGGAACTCTACAGTTATCAAAAATTAACTCCGCTGTTTCTGAAGCTCGCATACCAAGTTTATCTTCTTTTTTTCCTGAACTTAGCCCTGGAGTATCTTTAGTTACAATAAAAGTTGTCATTCCATGCGAATCTCTCTTTTCTCCTGTACGAGCTATTACTACTGCAATATCACCAGAAATAGCATGTGTAATAAAGTTTTTAGCACCATTGAGTACCCAAAAATCACCATCTTTAACTGCTGTTGTTGCCATACCTCCAGCATCGGAACCTGTATTATGTTCAGTTAACCCCCAAGCGCCTATATACTCAGCAGATGCTAATTTAGGTAGCCATTTTTTCTTTTGATCCTCATTTCCAAATTGTAAGATGTGTCCAGTACATAATGAATTATGTGCTGCCATTGAAAGTGCAATCGAAGGGTCAAACTTAGCAAGCTGCTCAATAGCAGTTACATACTCATTATAAGAAAATCCTGCCCCACCATATTCTACAGGAACTAAAACACCCATCAAACCAAGCTCTCCCAATTTTTTAAATACTTCAACTGGAAAAATTTGATTATCATCCCAATCACGTACAAAAGGTGTTATGTTTTGTTTACCAAATTGCTGAACCATATCAGCAATCATTTTTTGATTTTCATTATAATTAAAATCCATCTAATATCTTTTTAAACTAATTATTTCTTTTGAATACTGTTCTAGTTTTTCATTTCCATTTAAGAAATCAAAGCTAATTATAAAAGCAAAAGCAACAACCTTCACTTCTAATTCTTTCATAAGCTCTGACGCTGCACAAGCTGTTCCTCCAGTTGCCAATAAGTCATCATGCACCACAACATTCCAGCCCTTTTTTATATCTGATTTATGCACTTCAACTTCTGCAGAACCATACTCTAAATCATATTTACATCTTAAAGTTTCTCCAGGTAATTTTCCAGATTTTCTAATTGGAATAAAAGGTATACCCATTTTATTAGCAAGTAAGAAGCCAAATAGAAATCCTCTGCTTTCAACTCCAACAATAGCATCAACCTTTTTACCTTTTAATCGATTAATAAAAGTATCAATTATCTCGGAAGATAATTCCTGGTCTAATAAAAGAGTAGTGATATCCTTGAAATTAATACCTGGTTTTGGAAAATCAGGTACCTCCCTAATTACTAAATCTATTTTTTTACTTATCATTTCTATTTTAAAAAATCTATTTAAATCTCTTTATAACTCCAGACTTTAATCTACTGTAATAATCATCTAAATCAACACGAACCTCTTTTGATAATATAAGCAAACCAATAATATTTGGAAAGGCCATTGCCAGTATCATCATGTCAGAGAAATCTAGTACTGCTCCCAGTTTTACAGAGGATCCTATAATAATAAACAAAAGAAATAATAATTTGTATGAGTATACAGAAAGCTTTGTTCTTCCAAATAGGAATGTCCATGCTTTAAGCCCATAGTATGACCAAGAGATCATAGTTGAGAAAGCAAATAAGAAAATAGCAATAACTAATAAATATGGAAACCAAGAAAATACAGATCCAAATGCTTGAGAAGTCATTTGAGCACCCTCCACTCCTTGAACATTATGAAATCCTGTAATAATAAGCACCAGTGCTGTCATAGTACAAATTACAACTGTATCTATAAAAGGCTCTAACAAAGCAACAAACCCTTCAGATACTGGCTCATTTGTTTTAGCTGCAGCATGTGCAATAGAAGCAGAACCAACACCAGCTTCATTTGAAAAGGCTGCTCTTCTAAATCCTTGAATAAGTACTCCAACTATTCCACCAAGACCAGCAGCTGGAGCAAAAGCGCCTTTAAATATTAAAGCAAATACAGTTCCAATTTCTGTAAAGTTAAGTAAAATAATAATTAATGCAGTACCCACATATAAAGCAGCCATAAATGGAACTATCTTTTCAGTAACATTTGCAATAGATTTAATCCCTCCAATAATAACTACCCCTACTAAAATAGATAATATAAGACCAAACATCGGACCGTTTCCAGCTAATGCTGGAAACTGGCCTGCTAGCTGAGCATAAGCTTGATTGGCTTGAAACATATTACCACCTCCAAAAGAACCTCCAATACAAAGTATTGCAAATAAAACAGCCAATACCTTACCAAATCCTGCCATATTGTATTTAGCCAATCCATCACGCAAATAATACATTGGACCTCCAGATACTTCTCCATTTTCATCTATTTTTCGATATTTAATACCCAAAGTACATTCAACAAATTTTGCAGACATACCAAGCAGCCCAGCTACTATCATCCAAAAAGTCGCTCCCGGCCCCCCAATAGAAATAGCAATAGCCACTCCAGCTATATTTCCTAACCCAACAGTTGCTGAAAGAGCAGTTGTTAATGCCTGAAAATGAGAAACCTCTCCTTTATCATTTGGATCATCATAATCTCCTTTTACTAAAGCGATAGCATGCTTAAATCCTCTAATATTTATAAAATTCATTCTAAAAGTAAAGTAAATAGCGCCAAAGACTAACCATACTACCACAATAGGAACACTAGCTCCTACATCAAAACCCATTGCTTTAATAGGATCCCAGAAAATAACAGGCACTAAATAGTTCTCTACAACAGGCTTGAAAAAGCTATCTATTTTTTCGCTTAATGTAGCTGCTTTTGAGGTAAAAGCGGAAATAAGCATTAAAGTTAAAAGTGATATTTTTTTTGTCATATTATTTATAAAATTACTTAATGTTTAAGTGTATCAATAGAGTATTATAAAAGTTATCAGTCTTTTTTTCATTGTTAATCTATTGTTTTATTTGCTCATCCATTAAAGCTAAACACTCTTCAAATGAATGAGGTTTGTAACCTAATTCATTTATGGATTTATCCAAAATGAAACCCGTTTTGGGCGGTCTCACTGCCTTTTGATTAAGTATCGATGTACTTATCTTATTTAAATTATCAGTTGACATTCCGTAGTGTTTAGCTACCCTTTCTACTAGTTCATAAATACTCATTATATCTTTACCAGATGCATTAAAAATTCCCAATGCTTTTTTCTTGGCAGCTAATATACAGATATCTGCTAAATCCTCTGCTAAAGTTGGAGCCCGGAATTGATCATCAATAATATTTAAAGAATCTCCTTTAGCTAAAGCATCCTTTGCCCAGAGCACGATGTTTCCTTTGCTTAAATTCTCTCCTGCTCCAAAAACAATTATTGTTCTGAGAATCGTCCAATTTACACTGTGAGCCTGTAATAACTGCTCAGATTTCAATTTTGAAAGACCGTAATACGAAAGTGGATTTGGTTCATCATCTTCATAATACGGTCCATTCTCTCCATCAAAAATAAAATCAGTTGAAATATGAATCAAGTGAGCATCTATCTTTTTACATGAGTCAGCCAAATATTTTACAGCATTAATATTTAAAGAATCACATTCACTTCTCTTATCTTCACACAAATCAACATTAGTCATGGCTGCTGTATTAATAACTACATGTGGTTTTTGAGCTAAAATTACTCTCTCTACCTCTTCTTTATTAGTAACATCTAATGAAATATACTTATAGCCTGTTTTTTGTGAAACACGATTCACACCAATTGAAGTAGCAACTAATTCTACTGGTTCATCCTCCCTTAATTTATGCAGAAGTTTTTGCCCCAACAATCCATTACTTCCTGTAATTAAAACCTTCATAATTAAAATATTGAAAAATTATTTTTCATTTGATTGATTATCAATTAATCTGTCTAATTTTTTTAGTATACTTTTTTCTAAATCTATAATTGATTCTTCAACTTGTAAAATTTGATGTTCTAATTTTATTATTTGATCCTGCTTTTTCTTTGATTTTTGAATATCAGTAATTAACCAAGCAAATGCAACAACTTCAATAACAAGTAAAATTAATGTTAAAATAACCTGTAGGTTTTCCATTTTATAAAAATAATGACATAAAATACATACTGTTTAAATTGATTGCAATTTAAAAAATATACTAACAAAAAAAAACTTAATCTTTATAATTATAAGACCTTTTCAAACAGAAGTGATGACATCTTTTGTTGTATTTTTTTTGCTTCATAACTTGCTTTTTCAGCAAAATCAAGACCATCTGATGAGTATATTATAGATCTTGAGCAATTTATCAAAATACCACATTCCGAGTTCATAGTTGTTCTAGAAACAGAAACAAGATCACCACCCTGCGCTCCAACTCCAGGAATTAATAAAAAGTTTTTAGGAGCAATTTGACGTATTTTTCTCATTTCACTTAATTGTGTTGCTCCAACTACATACATTAGATTATTTGTACTACCCCAATTACTAGATTTATATATAATATTTTCATACAATTTATTTTCTTGTTTATCAACATTATATTGAAAATCTTTACTTCCTTCGTTAGATGTAAGTACTAATAGTATAACCCATTTATTTTTATACTTTAAAAAAGGTAAAACTGAATCAGAACCCATATATGGAGTAACAGTAACAGAGTCAAAATTCATATTTTCAAAAAAAGTTCTGGCATACATAGCGGATGTATTGCCAATGTCACCTCTTTTGGCATCTGCGATCGTGAAAATACTTTTTGGTATATAATTTAATGTTTTTTGCAGTGATTCCCATCCTTTTGATCCCATACATTCATAAAATGCAATATTTGGTTTATATGCAACACAATAATCTTTAGTTGCGTCTATAATTTGTTTATTGAATTCAAAAACCGGATCATCATAAGCATGTAAATGATTAGGTATTTTACTTAAATCTGTATCTAATCCAACACATAAAAAGGATTGCTTTTTTTTAATTTGTTTAACTAAATCGTTTTTGTTCATAAAATTAACTCTGTCCCTCTTTTAATTTTTCTGCATTTTCTGCAAATTGTAATTCATCAATAAATTCTTGTAAATATCCACTCATTGTAGCTTGTAAATTATATTTTGTCAATGAAATTCTATGCTCTGTTACTCTTCCTTGAGGATAATTATATGTTCTAATTTTTGCAGATCTATCACCTGTTGAAACCATAGTTTTTCGATGCTTGGCTTCTTCTTCTAATTTTTTTTGCAACTCCACTTCATAAATTCTTGAGCGAAGAACCTTAAGTGCTTTATCATAGTTTTTATGCTGTGATTTTTGATCCTGACATTGAGCTACAATTCCAGTTGGAATATGTGTTAGTCTGACAGCAGAATATGTAGTATTTACAGATTGTCCACCAGGACCTGATGAGCAATACGTGTCTTTACGAATATCATTATTATTTAACTCAATATCAAACTCCTCAGCTTCTGGCAAAACTATTACAGTCGCAGCTGACGTATGAACACGACCTTGTGTTTCAGTGTCTGGAACTCTTTGAACTCTATGAACTCCTGATTCAAACTTTAACTGACCATATACATCCTCACCTACAACGTTGAAAATTATTTCTTTATAGCCGCCAACCGTCCCTTCAGCAATATCAACAATTTCAATTTTCCAACCTTTAGTCGCCGCATAAGAAGAATACATTCTAAAAAGATCTCCGGCAAAAATACTTGCTTCATCACCTCCTGTGCCGGCTCTTATTTCCATAACGGCATTTTTTTCATCGGCAGGGTCTTTGGGAATTAATAATAACTTTATTTCATCATCCATTAAAACCTTTCTATTTAAGCTAATATCAAGTTCACTTCTGGCCATTTCCTTCATTTCAACATCATCAGAACTAGACATAATTTCTTTAGCTTCTTCAATATTATCAATAAGTCCTGAATATTCTTTGTAAGCTTTAATTATAGGTTCTAAATCTTTATATTCTTTGCTTAACTGAATATAACTTTTCATATCTTTCATAGCATCAGGAGAAGATATCAATTTTTCTACCTCCAAGTACCTATCATTAATATATTTTAACTTATCAATCATTATTGGTATACAAATCTCCCATTTGATGATGAGATAGTTAGTTTTTTTTCATTTGAAGATTCTACTCTTCCAATGATTTTTGCTTCTACTGCAAAAGATTTGGATATATCAATTATTGTATTTGCAATATTTTCAGGAACATATAATTCCATTCTATGTCCCATATTAAATACTTTATACATTTCATTCCAATCAGTTGAAGATTCCTTTTGAATTAAATCAAATAATGGTGGATTTTTAAATAAATTGTCTTTAATAATATGTAGATTATTTATAAAATTTAAAATCTTTGTTTGCCCTCCACCAGTGCAATGAATCATCCCATGTACTTCTTTACGGTATAGTTCAAGAATTTTTTTTATTACAGGAGCATAAGTTCTAGTTGGAGAAAGAACTAATTTACCAATATTTACATCTATGTTTTGCAAAGTATCTGTTAGATTTTTTGATCCTGAATAAATTAATTCATCAGGGATAGTGTTATCATAACTTTCAGGATATTTAATTGCAAGATTCTTAGAAAAAACATCATGTCTTGCCGACGTTAATCCATTACTTCCCATACCTCCATTATAAAAATCTTCATAAATTGCTTGTCCAAATGAGGCAAGACCTACAATTACATCACCTGGCTTTATATTATCGTTATTAATAATATCATTTCGTTTTATACGAGCTAAAACTGTTGTATCTACAATGATTGTTCGAACTACATCTCCAACATCGGCAGTTTCTCCACCAGTTGATTTTATATTTATACCATATTTTTTATACTGCTGAATTAATTCTTCTGTTCCGTTAATTATTTCAGAGATAACATCACCTGTAATTAAATTTTTATTTCTACCAATAGTTGAAGATAACATAATGTTATCTGTAATTCCAACACAAAGTAAATCATCAATATTCATTACTATAGAATCCTGTGCAATTCCTTTCCAAACAGATATATCTCCTGTTTCTTTCCAATAAAGGTATGCTAAAGATGACTTTGTTCCTGCTCCATCTGCATGCATTGCAATACAATAGTCATCATCAAATGCTAAGTAATCTGGAACAACCTTACAAAATGCATTGGGATATAAACCTTTATCAATTTTTTTTATTGCATCATGAACATCTTCCTTGTCAGCAGAAACACCTCTTTGATTGTACCTATTATCTTTCATAATATTAAAAAAGCATCCTTAAATTAGGATGCTTTAATTTTTGTAATAAATATATTTATTTATTTTTTTTTAATAATAAAGAAGGGCTTGATTGAGCGTTTTCCTCTTCTGCTAAAACCTTAAAAGTAGTTCTTCTATTATACTGATGAGCTTTTTCTTTATTTTTTCTAAACTTTATCTTTTTTATATAAGATTGTGTTAGAACATCTCCTTCTTTAAATCTTCCCTCTTTATTAACAATAATAAAAGGAACTGATTCTCCTTTACCTATTGCAATTAATCTTTCTTTTTGAATACCCTTACTTATTAAATATTCTACACACACATCAGCTCTTTTTTGAGACAAGTCGTTGTTTTGTTTATCACTTCCTCTAAAATCAGTATGAGATGTAAGCTCAATAACTATTTCAGGATTATCATTTAGTGTTTCAACTAAAACTTCTAAGTCTACAATAGATTGTGGTCTTAATTCCCACTTTGCAAAATCATATTCTATTCTTGGTAAAATAATTTCTTTTTTGATAGGATCAAGTTGTAAATCAATTAAAAAAGTCTTGTTTTCATGAACATCTTGTGTTGTAAAACTTGCAGTTTTATTTAAATACCCTTCGTGCACAATTAAAAGATCATAGCTTGTTATAGGCTGTATATCTGATTTTCTGTAAAGACCAGTATTGTCAGAAATCAATGTATAATTTGAACTATCAGAAGCAGTTAGCATAACCATAACACCAGTTAATATTTCTCCAGTTTTTGAATCAGTTACGGTTCCTTTAACATCAAATTCTAATTTAGGAAGTTCGAACTGATAAATATCATCACCTCCCTTTCCACCTTTCCTGTTAGAAGTTAAATACCCTCTCTCAGATGAACCTTCAACAATTATACCAAAATCATCAGATGCTGAATTGATTGGATATTTTAAATTACTAACAATTGAATACACATTATTTTCATCTTTATTTGCAACAAAAACATCTAATCCTCCCATTCCTGCATGTCCATTAGACGCAAAATAAAGATCTCCACTTTCATGTAAAAAAGGGAACTGTTCATCACCAGGGGTATTTACTGCTGGTCCTAAATTAACTGGAGTTGACCATGCATTTCTTTTTTCTTTGGTTGATATCCATAAGTCATTACCACCATATCCTCCATTCATATTTGCAGAAAAAACTAAAATAAAATTATCATCAGTTTCTAGAACTGATGGATGACCAATTGTAATTCCTGAATCAACATCAATTTGGAGTTCTTGGGGATCACTCCATAGTTTTCCTTTTTTCGAAGAGACACAAATTGAACAATTATTAATCTTTTTATCTTCTGCGCTACATTTGGTAAAATACATTCTATTTCCTCTGTTATTTAAATTTGAAGACCCTTCATGAGCGTTTCCACTATTAATTGGAGATGGTAAAAGAGCAGGAGCACTCCATTTACCTGTTTTTTGAAGCTTTGACACATAAATATCTGTGTAATTTTCTCCAGTTCTTTCATCTATTTCTTCAGATAAACCACCTTCTCTAGATGAGGTAAAATAAATTTCATTATAATCACCATTTCCATAAGATGGTGAAAAATCGCTATTTTTTGAATTTAATACTGATAATGGCTTAACAACATATCTAGTTGGATTTTCTAACCATTTCTTTGCAAACTCACATGATTTCTTACCAATCTCACCTCGAACATCGGTTGGATTCAGTTTAGAATATTCTTTATAATACTTTATTGCTGTTTCATAATTTTCTTGCATCTTTAATATATCAGCATAATGCAAATAAACAATAACATCAGGATACTTAGCTCTAATAGCCCTTTTATAAAAACTAGCTGCTCTTTTATAATTTAATGACTTTCTGTAACACTCAGCTTGCTTGAATATTATTTCAGATTTAATAGCTTTATTTTTTGTTTTTTTATATGCTTTTTTATACAGGTCTGCAGCTTTTATATATTCTTCATTTTCAAAAGCAATGTCAGCTTTAACTAATTTTCTGTTTTTAGTTTGCGCTTGAACAGGATCAACAGTAGAAACTGAAAATAACAAAAATAATATAGATAGTTTTAAAAAATATTTCATTACCAATTTATTTATTGGTGCTAAAATAAACAATAATTTATAATTATAAGAAATTCTTATATTAGATAGAAACAATTATTTGTTAATAAAATATTAGTAAATTTATAAAAAGAGTAATTATAAATATAATTTTGAAAAAAATATTGTATTTATTTTGTAAAAATAAAGTATTAAATAAAAATTTAAATAATGAACAGATCAAAACTTGAATACATTTGGCTAGATGGATACGTTCCAACTCAAAATATGCGAAGTAAAACAAAGGTAATTGAAGATTTTTCAGGAAAGTTAGAAGATTGTCCAAACTGGTCTTTTGACGGCAGTTCCACTAAACAAGCTGAAGGAAATTCTTCAGATTGCATATTAAAACCAGTTGCAATATATCCGGACCCTGAAAGAGTAAACGGATTCCTTGTGATGACAGAAGTTCTTAATTCTGATGGATCTCCTCATGCATCAAATGCAAGATCTACCATAGATGACGATGATAACGATTATTGGTTTGGCTTCGAACAAGAATATTTTATCATGGATGTTGACACGGAACTTCCTCTTGGATTTCCACTAGGTGGATACCCTGGACCTCAAGGGCTTTACTATTGTTCTGTTGGTGGAAAAAATACTCATGGAAGACATTTTGTTGAAGAACATGCTGACTTATGTTTAAATGCGGGCTTAAATTTTGAAGGAATAAATCAAGAAGTTGCTTGTGGACAATGGGAATTTCAATTGTTTGCAAAAGGAGCAAAAAAAGCAGGTGATGAAATTTGGATTGCTCGATACTTATTAGACAGACTTACCGAAAATTATGGATACTACATTGAATATCATCCAAAGCCTGTAAAAGGAGACTGGAACGGATCAGGCATGCATGCTAATTTTTCTAATTCAGTTTTAAGAAGTTGTGGATCAAAAGAGGTTTATGAAAAAATATGTGAAGCGTTTAGACCTTTAACATCTGAACATATTGCAGTTTATGGCGCGTTTAATGAGCAAAGATTAACTGGTCTGCACGAAACAGCTTCTATTAATGACTTTAGCTATGGAGTTTCTGATAGAGGTGCATCAATAAGAATTCCAATTGGAACTGTTGAAGCCGGATGGAAAGGTTGGTTAGAAGATAGAAGACCCGCATCAAATGCTGATCCATATAAAATTGCTAGTAGAATAATTAAAACTGTAAAAACAGCAAATATTTTGGCTGCATAAACATCAGAACCTTACATTTAAAATAATATATGCTATGTAAGTCGTTAGCAATAAATAGCCTTGTTTATTAGAAATGTTTTTATCTTTTGATCTATATATAAATAATCCTAATAAAAATGTAACAAAGATCATGAAAAGATAGTCATAATAAATTATCTTTAAATCAGTTATTTCTATTTCTTGAATTATAGAAGATATCCCAATTACAGCTAAAATATTAAAAATATTTGAACCTATTAAATTACCAATTGCTAATCCTTGCTGTTTTTTTAATGAAGCAATAATTGAAGTAACTAGTTCAGGAATGCTTGTTCCAAAAGCAACAATTGTGACTGCAATTACTCTATCCGAAATTCTAAAATATTTTGCCAAATTAATTGCATTTTCAACCAGTAAATCAGCTCCAAATTTTAATACAAAAACTCCTGCTAATAAGAAAATAATATTTTTTATTAATTTAAACTGACTTTTATTATTAACAATATCTTTCGATTGATTTATTTCTAAATATTCATTGTCACATCTACTTTTAGTAATATACACCAAATAAAAAAATAAAATAATTAGAAATAATACACCAAAGTATAAATTAATAAAGTAAAAAGATAACATTATAAATCCTAAAAACAAACTAATAATCAAAAGGAATGGGTAGTCAATTGTAAAAGTTTGCTTTGTTATATTTAAATTACTTAATAAAGCTAAGACTGCCATTACCAGAGATAAATTAGCAATATTTGATCCAAAAACATTTCCAAGAGCGATATTACTACTACCTTCCAAAAGTGCTTCTACACTAACAAAAACTTCAGGCAAAGATGTGGCAAAAGAAACAACAGTTAATCCTATAATTAATGTTGGTATACGTAAATATTCTGCAATTAAAACTGAAGTCCTTATAATAATTTCTCCTCCTATATATAAAATTATTATGCTTAAAATTAAAAAAATAAAAGGTAATGTTAAAGAAATCATTTCTTGATGTTAAAATCATCCTTAACGTCCGAACTATTTTTTTGAATTTCTTTTCTGACATCATCAGAAGCATCTTGAATTTCTCTAATAATTTTACCAGCAGATCTGGCTAAAGAAGGGATTTTATTAGCACCAAAAAAAATTACAATAAAAAAAAGTATTATAATTATTTCAGATCCACCAATAAATAAAAACATATCTTATTTTAATAAAGTTATATAATAACAAAAGACTATTACTTTTTATTCAAAGATTTTTTCACAATTGTGTCTAACATAATCGGAGATGCAACAAACAATGAAGAATATGTTCCAATTAAGACGCCAATCATTAAAGCAAACATAAAACCTCTAATTACTTCACCGCCAAAAATAAATATCAGCAATAACACAAAAAAAGTTGTTAATGATGTATTAATTGTTCTACTTAAAGTACTATTTAATGCTCCATTTATTACCTCATGTACTTCTTTCTTTTTATTATTATTGATATATTCTCTAACTCTATCAAAAACAACAACAGTATCGTTTAGAGAATAACCTATTATTGTAAGAATAGCTGCAATAAATGCTTGATCTATTTCTAACGAAAATGGCATAATACCATATAAAATAGAAAATATTGAAAGAACAATTACAACATCATGAAAAACAGCTGCTACCGCTCCAAGACTAAATTGCCATCTTCTAAATCTTATTAAAATATAAAAGAAAATAATTAGTAGAGAGAAAAATATTGCCCCTACTGCAGAATCCTTAATATCATCTGCTATAGTTGGACCAACTTTTTGAGAACTCATAATTTCATAATTTGAATTAACTACATCTAAACCGTTAGATAATTTACCCTCAACTATTTCATCTGTACCTAATGAATTATCATCAATCATAAATGATGTAGTTATTTTGATTTGATTGTCATCACCAAATGTTTTAATTTGTGGTGTATATTTTAATCCATCTGAATCCATGAAGGAATTTGACAACGATTCTCTCAATAATTCTTTATTAATATTTTCAGTAAAACGTACAACATAAGTTCTTCCTCCGATAAAATCAACTCCATAATTCAATCCTTTTGTAAACAAAGAACCTATTCCTAATAATACAACCACAGAAGATAAAACATAAAACCTCTTTCTCTTTCCTATAAAATCAATATTTATATTTTTAAAAGCACCATCTGTTAATTTTGTAGAAAAAGAAACTTTCTTTCCTTTATTTAATCTTGAACTAATAACAAGTCTAGTTATAAAAATCGCGGCAAATAAAGATGTTAAAATACCAATAACTAGTGTAGTTGCGAATCCTTTAATTGGACCTGTACCAAAAGTATAAAGTATTATTCCTGTAAGCAGTGTAGTTACATTTGCATCAATTATAGAGCTATATGCACTATTATAACCATCTTTGATTGCTAATCTTAAACCTTTTCCATTTCTTATTTCCTCTCTAATTCTTTCATAAATAAGAACGTTAGCATCAACAGACATACCAATGGTTAAAACAATACCTGCAATACCAGGTAATGTTAAAACAGCTCCTAAGGAAGAGAGTACACCGAAAATGAAAAATATATTTGCTAAAAGAGCGATATTAGATACTAATCCAGCTCTGTTATAATAAAAAATCATATATATCAAGACAATTACTAAAGCAAAAATAAAAGATTTTAATCCAGCATTTATAGCCTCTTCACCTAATGAAGGACCTACAATAGCTTCTTCAATAATTCGAGCAGGAGCTGGTAACTTACCTGATTTCAATATGTTCGCTAAATCTTTAGCTTCATTAACTGTGAAATTTCCTGTAATTGATGAACGACCACCAGATATCTGAGCCTGTACTGTAGGAAATGAATATACATAATTATCTAAAACTATTGCAACTGATTTACCAATATTATCACCAGTTAATTTTTTCCATTTTCTAGCTCCCTCCTTATTCATGGTCATTGAAACATCAGCATTATTACCAAATTCAGCAAATGATTGACTTGCATCTGTTACAACTTCTCCGTCCATAGCAGCTTCACTACTTGATTTAGAAATTGATCTTAATGCGATTAACTGAACAAACCTCCCTTCTTCATCAAATGGCTTAACTTCATATGCAAATTTAACATCTGAAGGAAAGAAACTTTTAATTTTTTTATCATTTAACAAATTATTCAATTCAGCTGTATCTTTTACATTACACGAACCAAGTGCTGGACCTTCTCTAACATTACCTGTTTGTTGATCTACGCTAGGAAACATTAGAGCAAAAAGAGGATTTTCTTCAAAAAACTGATCTGCAGATTGAGTTGTATCTGATTGTAATGTGTCTTCTTCAAAATCAAATAAATCATCTTCAAACTCATCTGCAATCATATCTTCTTGATCAGATGTTTCTAAATTTAAATCATTACTTGCAGATATTTCTTTAGTTTCTCTTAGATATTCATTAACCTTTTGAATATCACTAAATAATTCTCTTGCTTCATACGTTTCCCAAAATTCCAGTTTAGCAGTTGACTGTAGTAGCTTTCTTGCTCTTTCAGGATTTTTTATACCAGGTAGTTCAACTAATATTCTTCCAGCTGTTTCTAACCTTTGAATATTTGGCTGAGTAACACCAAACCTATCTATCCTACTTCTTAAAATATTAAATGATCTATTAATAGCATCTTCAACTTCCATATTTAAAACATCTATAACTTCCTGATTAGTTGAAGTTAATTTTATTTTTTGTCTTAAATCTGATGTTGAAAATATTAGAGACAACCCTTTGTTTTCTGAAACTTCTAATTTAGCATATTCTTCAGAAAATAAAGTCATAAAATCTTTTTGACTATTTTTTTGTGCGCTAATAGAATTATTTAATGCTAAATTGAAAAGTGAATCTGTACTATTATTTGATAGAGCCTTCAAAACATCAACTACCATTACTTCCAATGTTACATTCATACCTCCTTTTAAGTCAAGACCCAAATTAATTTGTCTTTGCTTACAGTCGTTATAAGTATATTTGGCTATCCAAATATTATATACATTTTCACTACTTACAGAATCTAAATATAGTTTATATTGATTTTCAGTAAAGTCTTTTTGATTAAACGTAGAGTCATTTTTAAATAATTTCGTGTTGTCTGCTTTGTTAATTGCATATTCGTATGCATCATCTTCAACACCATTTACAACCCAGGTAAACGATAATTGATACAAACACACTACTGCAAACAGCAGAGTAAATAACATGATTGAACCTCTATTTTGCATAATTTATTTTTATCTAGTTAAATAGTCGGCAAATATAAACTTTCAAAGCTAATAATACAATTTGTGAAAGTAAAAGTTCCCTTTAAATCATAAGATAAACTTTGATTTACATTTTTTAATAGAAAATATATATGTTAATTTGTAAAAAATAATAATATGAAAATTAAAATTTTAATTATAATTTTATTTGTTTTCTTTACAAAATCATATTCTCAAAATTTTTTCAAAAGAGATACATCTGTTAATGTTCTTGAAAATGGACAATACTTTAATTTTCCATTTGCTGGTGGAATTAATTCCGCACAGTTTTCTGAAATTGATCTTAATTTAGATGGAATCATGGATCTAGTTTGTTTTGATAAGGCAGGAAATAAAATAAGCCCTTTTATAAATAATAATGGTAATTATATTTACTCTCCCTCATATAGAAATTTTTTTCCAAAAATTCATGACTGGCTCATTTTAGCAGATTATAATTGTGATGGTAAAAATGATATCTACACATATTCATCTGGTGGTATTGCAATTTATGAAAATACATCAAGTTCAATTTTAAATTTTACACTCAAAACCTCTCTTGTTCTTAGCAACTATGGGTCAAGTAATGTTAATATTTATGTTAGTGCTGTTGACATTCCAGCAATTTCTGATATAGATTCGGATGGAGATTTAGATATTCTTACATTTTCTATTTTGGGAGGATTTGTTGAATATCATAAAAATATGTCAATAGAAACAATGTCTACTTGCGATACAATATTATTTGAACTAGAAACAGGCTGTTGGGGACATTTCTATGAAGGCTTAAACACATATGTTTTAGATTGTATTAATTGTCAATGCCCCGCCTTTAACAACAACAATCTTGCTGAAAAACATTTAAGTCATGCTGGGTCAACTCTTCTAGCCATAGATATTGACAATGATAATGATAAAGATTTAATACTTGGAGATATTAGCTACACCAATCTTAATCTTTTAGTTAATGGAGGAAACAGTGATAGTGCTCATATAGTAAGTTTAGATACAGTATTTCCACAAAATCAGAACAACACTATTGCAGCTGATATAAAAGTCTATCCAGCAACATATTATATTGATGTTACAAATGATGGAATAAAAGATTTATTATTAACAACTAATACAAACAATAATTCTGAAAACCTCGAAAGTTGTTGGTTATTTGAAAACTCAAACTCAACAAATTTACCAGAATTTAATTTTATTAAAAAAAATTTTTTGCAACAAGATATGATTGATTTAGGAAAAGGTTCATATCCAGCTTTTTTTGATTATAATGGAGATGGATTGGAAGATATAATAGTTGGTAATTATGGATATCATGTCAACAACAATAATCCTGTTTCCTCATTGGCTCTTTTTAAAAATGTTGGTACAAGCACTCAGCCAGAATATGATCTTATTGATAGAGATTGGCAATCAATATCTAATATTAATTTAAATACAGTTTTAAATATTCCTACCTTAAATTTATCTCCTACTTTTGGTGATATTGATGGAGATAATGACCAAGATTTAATTTTAGGAGATGCTAATGGAAAGATACATCTGTTTCAAAATAATGGTAATAATCAGTTTCAAATTGTAGGTCCAAATTATGAAAACATTGATGTAGGTTATTTTGCAACTCCGTTTATTGCAGATATTAATAGAGATGGTCTTCTAGATTTAATAATTGGGGAACAAGACGGAACAATTAATTACTGTCCTAACTCTGGTAATGTTAATGCTGCTATATTTGACACTATAATTACAAATTTTGGTGGCATTGATATTAATCAATCTATAATTAGTACAGGATTCAGCGATCCATTTTTAATTGATAGTAATGGGACTTTTCTTCTGTTCTCAGGATCCTACAATGGAGAAATTTTTAAATATTCTAATATTGATAATAATCTAAACGGTACATTTACTGAAGTTACAAACTGGCAAACCTTGTGGGACGGCGGCCAATCAAGCATAGCTATAAATGATATTAATAATGATGGTATGTTGGATATGTTTATTGGTAATAATTCAGGAGGACTATCTCTATTTTTAGGAGACTCTATTACAACACCTAATACTTGGAGTTGTATTGGAAACAACTGTGTAAATCCAGGAGATGGGACTGGAACTTATTCTTCTCTTTTTATGTGCGAGGATAGTTGTTCTTTAGCTACCTTTATGCATGAAATAAAAAATAATATTTCAATTTTTCCTAATCCTACAAACAACAATATTAAAATTGAAATGAAAAATATGACTGCAGATAATTACAATTTAACAATTTTAAATATTTATGGTGATGTTGTAAAAAATCAATATATCAAAGTTCAAAAAGACTATTTTGATAATTTTGAATTAGACCAATTAAATAAAGGAATTTATATTTTAAAAATAGAAAGCAATAATTACACAACATTCAAAAAAATAATATTACAATAGAAAAACTTTTTTCTAATCTAAAATTATATTTGCATTATGAATACAGAAAACAGAGAAAAAATAATAAACCAAGCTTGGAAAAATAAAAATTTATTAAATGATTGTGAAGTTAAAAAATGCATTAACTCCATAATAAAAGATTTGGATGATGGAAAATTAAGAATTGTTTCTAAGAAATCTAATACTTGGCACGTGCAAGAATGGATTAAAAAAGCTGTGATTTTATATTTCCCAATCAGAAAAATGGAAGTTATAGAAGCTGGACAATTACAATTTTATGACAAAATGAAATTGAAATCAAATTTTAAAGAGCTTGGTGTAAGAGTTGTGCCGCATGCAATAGCTAGATTTGGAGCTTTTTTAGCAAAAGGGGTTATAATGATGCCTTCATATGTAAATATTGGAGCATATGTTGATGAAGGAACAATGATTGATACATGGGCTACCGTTGGAAGTTGTGCACAGATAGGAAAAAATGTTCATATCTCAGGAGGTGTAGGTATTGGCGGTGTTCTTGAACCAGTTCAAGCACAACCTGTAATTATTGAGGATAATGTCTTTTTAGGATCAAGATCTATCATTGTTGAGGGTGTGAAAATTGAAAAAGAAGCAGTATTAGCAGCAAATGTTGTTATCACTGCTTCAACAAAAATTATTGATGTAAGTAATCAAAAACCTATTGAACACAAAGGATACATACCACCCAGGTCTGTAGTAATTCCTGGAACTTATCAAAAAGAATTTAAATCAGGTAGTTATGGAGTTGCATGTGCACTAATTATTGGCAAAAGAAAAGAAAGTACAGATAAGAAAACTTCATTGAATAATGCTTTAAGAGATTATAATATTTCAGTATGATAAGAGTAGGGTATGATGGTAAAAGAGCCTTTTTTAACAACACTGGATTAGGAAATTATTCCAGAGATACAATTCGAGTTGTTTCAAAAAACTATAAAGAAAATAAATACTACATATATTCTAGTAATAAAATTAATAATAAACGACTTGATTTTATTAAATCTAACAAAAATATTTATGTAAAAACACCTGAAAATTATTTTTATAAATCTTTTGATTTTCTTTGGAGAAGTAAAAAAGTGATAAATGATTTGTTAAATGATAAGATTGATATTTTTCATGGACTTTCAAATGAAATACCATACGGTATTGAATCAACAGAAATTAAAACAATAGTGACTATTCATGATTTAATATTTATCAGATACCCAAATTTATTTAATGCTTTGGATAGATATATTTATTTAAAGAAATTTAAATCTGCTTGTAAAAGAGCTAATAAAATTATTGCAGTAAGTCAACAAACCAAACAAGATATTATTAAATTTTTTAATATTTCTGAAGAAAAAATTACTGTTATTTACCAAGGTTGTAATAATATTTTTCAAAAAGAATTAGCAATAGACATACAAAATCAAGTAGCTAAAAAATATGATTTACCAGATAAATTCTTACTATATGTAGGCACAATTGAGGAAAGAAAAAACTTATTGAATTTATTAAAAGCTATCAAAAAAATTCCAAATCAAAAATTAGTTGTAGTTGGAAATGGAAAAAAATATAAAAAACTATGTCTTGAGTATATACGAATTAACAATTTAGAAAAAAATGTTTTATTTTTAAAAAATATTAGTTTGAATGATATTAGGGCAATATACTCAAAAGCTGAAATCATGATATACCCTTCAATTTTTGAAGGATTTGGAATACCAATTTTGGAAGCACTATTTTCAAAAGTACCAGTAATTACATCCAAAGATGGCTGTTTTAGTGAAGCTGGTGGACCATCTACAACATATGTGAATCCTTTTTCATCTGAAGAAATTAAAAATGCCATTTTAAAAATTCAATCATCAAAAGAACTAAAAAACAAAATGATTAAAAACGGATACATATATGCTCAAAATTTTACTGATGAAAAAATTGCAAGCAATTTAATGACTCTCTATAAATCATTATGAAAATTATTAATAAAGCAATTGAAATTTTAAAAAATGGAGGAGTAATATTATATCCTACAGATACAGTTTGGGGAATTGGTTGTGATGCTACTAATGAAAAAGCAGTTGAAAAAATATATCAAATAAAAAAAAGAGATGAATCAAAAGCATTAATTACTCTAGTTGGTAGTTGCAATCAATTATTAGATTACACAAAAATAAAATCAAAAGAAGCAAAAAACTCATCACCCACTACCATTATATATCCAAATGTAAGTGGTCTAGCAAAAAATCTACTAGCTAATGATAAAAGTGCAGCAATTAGAATAGTTCAAAATGAATTGTGTAAAAAGTTAATTTTAAAATTTAATAAGGCTATTGTATCAACATCCGCAAATATAAGTGGATACGATTTTCCAAAAAGATTTTCTGAGATTAACACAAAAATTATAGAACAGGTTGACTATATTATTGATTCAAATAATGACAGCTTATTGCTTGAGCCGTCTAAAATATTTAAAGTTAATTTAAAAGGAAAAGTGACTGAAACTATAAGATGAATAATTATTCTAAATTTCTTGATAAAAAAATATTTACTATCGTTAGTAAATGTGCTGATAAGTTAGGCTACGAAACATATGTTATTGGAGGTTGGGTTAGAGATATAGTAATGGGAAGATCAAAAAAAAATACTGATATAGACTTTGTTTGTGTTGGTAGTGGTATTAAACTAGCTGAAGAAGTTCAAACTATTCTTGGTAATAAAGCAAAATTTCAAATTTTTAAAAAATTTGGCACTGCACTAGTAAACATAAAAAATGAAAATTATGAGTTTGTAGGAGCAAGATCAGAATCATATAGAACAAGTAGTAGAAAACCAATAATAGAAAACGGTACTCTTCAAGAAGATCAACTAAGAAGAGATTTCACGATTAACGCACTAGCAATTAAATTAAATAAAAAAGATTTTGGTGAAATTATTGATCCATTTAATGGCAAACAAGACATTTTTGATAAAGTTATAGTTACTCCACTCGACCCTTCCAAAACATTTTCTGATGACCCTTTAAGAATGATGCGTGCAATAAGATTCGCATCAGAGCTAAATTTCAATATTAAAAAATCTACATTAGATTCAATAAAAAATAACAGAGAAAGATTATCAATTGTTTCTCAAGAAAGAATTACTGATGAATTTAATAAAATACTTCTTTCTCAACAGCCTTCTATTGGAATCAAATTATTATTTAAAACAAATTTACTTCATATTTTTTTCAAAGAACTAGTTTCTTTAGCCGGAGTAGAAATTAAAAACAATCATGCACATAAAGACAACTTCAAACATACATTACAAGTACTAGATAATATCAGTAAAAATACTGATGATTTATGGTTAAGATGGGCAGCTCTATTACACGATATCGCCAAGCCCATAACAAAAAGATATGAAGAAGGACATGGGTGGACATTTCATGCCCATGAATTTATTGGAAGTAAAATGGTAACCAGTATTTTTAGAAAATTAAAACTTCCATTAAATGATAAAATGAAATACGTTAAAAAACTAGTTTTATTACATTTAAGACCAATTATCTTAGCCAAAGAAATTGTATCTGATTCGGCTATTAGACGCTTACTATTTGATGCCGGAAATGATATTGAAGATCTAATGTTGCTTTGTGATGCGGATATTACTTCAAAGAATCAAGAAAAAGTAAAAAAATATCAAAATAATTTTCAATTAGTAAGAAAAAAAATAAAAATTGTTGAAGAAAAAGATAAAATTCGAAATTTTCAACCTCCTGTTAATGGAAATGAAGTTATAGATCTTTTTGAAATCAGTGAAGGTAAAGAAATTGGAATTCTTAAAAATGCAATTAAAAATGCAATTCTTGATGGAAAGATTAAAAATAATAAAAAAGATGCTTTAAAATTTTTGAAACAAAAAGCAAATGAATTAAAAATTAAGTCTAAGTCATGAAATACATCAGTCAAGTTTTATTAGAACAGAAGATGATGAGTTTTCTGAATATTAAGTTATGAAAAAAAAATTAGTTATAATTTTAGGACCAACAGCTATTGGCAAAACTAATCTAAGTATAAAATTAGCTAAGCACTATAAATCAGAAATAATATCATGTGACTCTAGACAATTTTATAAAGAACTATGTATTGGTACTGCTCCACCTAACGAAGATCAATTACATCAAGTTCAACATTATTTTGTGAAAGACAGGTCTATAAATTTAGAATTCAATGCAGGTAAGTTTGAAAATGAAGCAATTAATCTAATCGAATCTAGTGATAAAAACATTTTATTTGCAGTGGGTGGTTCCGGTTTATATATTAATGCTATTTGCAAAGGACTTGACAAAATTCCAGATATACCAAAAGATGTTAGAAATATGTTAACACTTCAATACAAAAAGAATGGAATAATATGGCTTCAAAAAAAAGTAAAAAAAATTGATAAAAATTATGAGAAAAAATATGACATAAATAATCCCCAAAGAATGCTAAGATTTATTGAAGTATATAATTTTACAGGAAAAAGTATTGAATATTTTAAAACAAACGTAAAAAAAAAGAGAAACTTTGATATTATTAAAATAGGTCTATTTATTGAAAGAAACGAACTATATAAAAAAATTAATACCCGAGTAGATTTAATGATTGAAAATGGACTAATTAATGAAGTTAAGAGTCTACTTAATCATAAAAACAATAACGCTTTACAAACAGTTGGTTACAAAGAAATATTTAAATATTTAAATAATGAATATACTTTAGATATTGCCATTGAAAAAATAAAAAAAAATACAAGAAACTTTGCAAAAAGACAAATAACATGGTTTAAAAAAGATGAAGATATAAATTGGTATCACCCAAAACAATCAAAAGAAATTTTAGAGTTTATCGAAGCAAATTGACTGAACCCTTTATTTTACCTAAACCATTATTTAAATCAATTACGTAAAAATAAACGCCTTCAGGCACATCAATTCCATTATTATTTTTCCCATTCCAAGGAACAGAATAACCAACAGAACTAAAAATTTTCCTACCAAATCTTCCAAAAATTGAAATCTCAGAATTTTCAAATAAAAATAATTGATCAATCCTCCAAGTGTCATTAATGTTATCTCCATTTGGTGAGAAAAAATTTGGAATACACTCAGAATTTAATGCTTGAATAGTGAAGTTAGTATCAACAATACAATCATTTTTATCCTTAACTTGTAACGAATAATGACCTGGAGAAAGTATAACATCAATTGGATTTTCAGTAGAGCCAAAAGACCAGTTAAATGAATAATTTGGAGTACCTCCAGAAACAAGAGCTTCAAGATCAATATTTTTACTATTTAAATCACATTCAACAAATAATCCTGAAGGCTGTAAATTAATTATTAAATCTTCAATGACAAAATCTTGTCTTATCATACAACCTTCACCATTGATGCCATAAGAATTATCTGTAACCTCAACCCAATATTGTCCTGGACATATTTTAACACTGGAGATGTTCTCTCCGGTACTCCAAAAATAAGTATATGGACCGTATCCCCATAACATTGAGTCAGCAATAACAGATGTATTTTCAAAATTTATTAGACTATCTTTTAAAAAAGATGATAAATCAAGAGTATCAATAATAAAACAATCATTATTTAAATTTGTAACGATAACAAAGTATTTCTTTTCGCATGCATTTACATAAATTATAGAATCATTTGATAAAGAATCAACTCTTAAATTACTCCATAAATAACTAAATGATCCTGAACTAGAATTATTATTAATATTAACCTCAGCTAAAAATAAAGAATCGTCATAATTTATTTCAGTTTCTAAAATAAAAGGATCAATATTAGTAGTAAAAGAATCACTAAAACCACAGAAATCTTCTACTGTAAGAGTCAAAGTATTTAAAGTGTCATTGACAATTATAGTGCTATCAACATCTCCAGTACTCCAAATAAAATTAAAAGGATAAGTTCCACCTAAAATAATTGGATTTGCAATTACACCGTCATTACATGTTGTATCGATAATTATAATCTTCTCCAAATCTAATAATAATGGCTGACTTATGTATACGCTATCAGTTGTAATACAATTATTATAATCAGTAATTGTACAATAACTTAATCCGGAAAAAAGATATGTGTTGCTATTTACAGAACCATTTGACCAAAGGACAGAATATATACTATCATATCCAGTAACATTAATTTCAATAAATGTAGAGTCGCCAAAACATAATAAAGAATCTTGGTAGTTAATAAAATTAATTACAATATTTTCGGGCTCAGGTAATAATATTGAATCATTATATGAGCAGTTATTTGAATCAGTAATTAAAAAGTTATATACTCCAGATCCTAAATTAATTAACGAATCCGTCATATATAAATTGTTCCACAAAACTTGATAAGGAGCAGTAGATCCTGTAATATTTAGTGAAATACTTCCGTTTGAATCTCCATAGCATGTTAAACTATCAATAAATATATTAAAATCATATTGATTAGGTTCGTCAATGTATATACTATCTTTAAATATACAATTGTTTGAATCAATAATTTCTAAATAATAACTTCCATATGAAAGATCATCCAAATAATGAGTATTCCAATTAATATTATAAGGGCCCAAACCACCATAGATACTATCGATATTTATATAACCCGTTGAATCACCAAAACAAGTTATATTATTAATATCCAAATCTACTGTAACTTCGTAAACAGAATTAATAGAAAAAAACAAACTATCTACACAGCTAAATACAGTATCATTAATAACAATAAAATATTCACCAGAAGGTAAAAAAATTGAATCGTTGATAAAACTAGATGTTGTGGTTTTATAGTTACTATTATATATTGAATACATAAATGGCAGATTTCCACCAGAAATACTATCAATAACATACCAAACAGTATCAGAAGAACATTTCTCTAATATGTTGTTATTTTGAGAATATAAACTATATAAATCAGGTTGATTTATTAAAATAGATGTATCAAATATACATGTTGACGAATCAGAAACTATTAATCTAAAAGTATCACTAAATAAATTTGTAATCTCAATTGTATCTGGAATTAAAGAAGACAAAGACTGTTGAGTTGAAATACTTTGAATATTTGCAGTTAAATTATTTATACTATATTCTCTTATTGTATCATTTGCATGCAGTAAATAATAATTATAATTATTATTATAAGATATTTTTCTTCCGCCAGAAAAACTAAAAATTATTGAACCTGTAGAATCGCCATAACATCCTATTTGATTTATCTCATTTATATTGATTTCAAAATTAGGTGGATTGTATAAAAAAGCTGTGACAGTATCCGTACAAAAAACTGAGTCTGTTATTATTATAGTATAAAGACCGAAATCTAAACTATCTAAAAAAAATACATCATTTTGTATAAAATTAGTATTGTAATACCATGAACTTGTGTAGGGAGGCACTCCACCATATATTGTATCGATATAAACTGAACCAAAATCCTCATTACAAACGATTAAATCTTTACTAATTTGAGAAGTTATATCACATGAAATATAAAATATATTTTCATCTAAAATAGAATCTAAAACATTGACAATATTTAACTTAAAATATCCGCAAACAGATGTCAAAATACTGTCAGAATTATAACTTGAATTATTAAGAATAAAACTATTATCGTTATTATTAATAAATATCCAATTTATTGAATCATTAGAATAATACCATTTAGAAAAATGGTTTGTATCTAGTGAACTTATAATTGTTTGTATTTGACCATTTTCGTAACAACTGATATTAATCACGTTACTAGTTTGTAAATATTGCGCTTTTGATACAAAGCTTAAAAGTAAAAGAAATACAATTAATATTTTTTTTTTCAATTTTATAAATAAAAACAAAGATACCTAAATTAATCGAAGGTCGTGGAAATCAATCTGTAATCCAGATTTAGCTTTAATTGTGTTAGTAAATTTAGATTTTGTTTCTTCAAATAAGACTGACGTATCTTTGTATCGCTTTGAGAAATGACCAATTAACAAATTTTTAACTAAAGCATTATTTGCTATTGAAGCGGCTTCATAGCTTGTGCTATGACCTGTTTGATTAGCTCTTTCTTTTAAATCTTTAGCAAACGTTACTTCATGATATAACAAATCAGAATCCTTAATTTTTAAATTAATATCATTTTTAAATCTAGTATCTGTACAAAATGAGTATTTAAATGGAAATCTATCTTTAATTGTCAGAATATTATTTTTTATTATTTGGCCATTCATATTTATCCAATCAGCACCATTTTTAATTGCATCAATTTGATTATGTGGTATATTATATTTTTCAACAATATTTTTTTTTAATTTTCTCTTAAATCTTTTTTCTTTAAAAATAAATCCAGAACAATTTATTGTATGATCGAGTATAATGTTTTCAACTGAAAAAGAATCATTTTCAAAAATAGTTTCATCGGTATCTAATGAGATATCATGAAAAAATAATGGAAATCTTAAAACTGTACTTGAAGCTTGTAATTGGATATTAATTATTGATTTTAATTGTTCATGAGCATATATATGTAAATCCTTATTTCTGCCTAATAAATGCATACTAGTTAATAAACCTATTAAACCAAAATAATGATCCCCATGCAAATGACTTATAAAAATATGATTGATTCTCTGAAAATTTATATTATACTTTCTAAGCTGAACCTGTGTACCTTCCCCACAATCTATAAGTAAAAATCTCTCATTAATATTAAGCAACTGAGATGTGGGGTTACTTTTCAATGTTGGAATAGCAGAGCCACATCCTAAAACAGTTAGTTTAAATGACATTAACGATTAATTACTATTCTTTGATTTACGGAAATATTTCCATTACTTATAGAAAAAATGTATATCCCTTCAGAAAAAGCATCTGTAGCTATGCTTATATTATTTAAACCATTACTAGAATTAAATTTAAATGAATCAATTTTTTCACCAACTAAGTTATATACATCACAACTTATATTCTTAGTTTCATTTCCACTGAAATAATGAATATTTACAAAATCATTAGCAGGATTAGGTGATATATTATTTACTTGAAATTTATCTTTTGATAGATAATTTAAAACTGGAGTTGAGTTAACAATGCTCAAATAATAATAATCAATAATGTCGTTTTGAGTTGTGCTTCCTAAAATTGGAATACCACTTACGTATGCAGTTGTCTCAAAAATGATTTGGTAATTACCTATATCATTTATAGTTGGGTCATTCAAAGAATATAATTCAGCACATTCAGTTGTACCCCCAATGAATCCGCAACTTGGCGGATCACAATAATAGTTAAAATTTGGTGGTAGTCCTGTGACAGCATTTAATGTAATACTATCAATATCTACACTAATTATACCTATCGGAAGGCCTGTAATCTGACCTGCATCTACAATAGTATCAGTTGGAGTGATTATTGTTATTAACTCATTGTAAGCTTGCCCAACATAAGCGTCAGAAAGACCCGTAGCACTATCTGGGTAAATTCCCCCAATCGTAAATTGTGGATCTGGTGTGCATTGCGAATATCCTAAAGTATAAACAAGTAAAAACAAAACAGCAGTAAATAATTTCTTCATAATTTAATTTTAATAATTTATATGTTTAATTGTCTTTCAATTTCTTCCATTTCTATGTAATCATAGGCTTCTTGTAGTGTTGGAACAATAGTTAATTCATTATCAAATGAAAATTCACAAACTATTACAAATGATCCTTTTTTATATGAAATACTCTTATCAAAAGTAATAAATTTATCTTTAATCTTATTAACTGTAGCCAAATCAACACCTTGTAAATCAGCAATAAAATTTTTGATATTTGCTGATTTTTTGCTATCTATTAAAATACTTCCATCTTTAATAGTAAAAACTAATATATTTTCCGTGTTACTCAAAATATCATTTTTTAATTTTTCGAGCTATGAGGTATAATATTGCCATTCTTATTGCAACTCCATTTTCAACCTGATCTAAAATAATAGAATGATCTGAATCAGCAACATCAGAACTTAATTCAACTCCTCTATTTATGGGTCCAGGATGCATTATAATTTTATTTCCTTTTATCTTCGACAAAATATTTTTATTAACTCCATAAGTCATTGAATATTCTCTAAGTGAAGGAATATACTGAACATCTTGTCTTTCAAGTTGAATACGTAAAATATTTGCTACATCACACCAGTTTAATGCAGTTTGCAGATCCGATATGTGTTCAACATTTAGAAGCTTTAAATACTTAGGAATTAAAGAGGAGGGTCCGCATACCTTAACATTGGCTCCTAGACTTTGTAAACAATAAATATTTGAAAGAGCTACTCTTGAGTGCATTATATCTCCAACTATTAGTACATTTTTATTTTTAAGATCATTTAATTTTTCTTTAATAGAATATGCGTCAAGCAATGCCTGAGTAGGATGTTCATGACTTCCATCACCGGCATTAACTATCTTAGCATTAACATTTTTCGATAAAAATAAAGCTGCTCCAGGATTAGGATGTCTCATAACAATTATATCAACTTTCATCGCTAAAATATTATTTACAGTATCGATAAGAGATTCACCCTTGTTTACTGATGATGATGATGATGAAAAGTTTAAAATATCTGCTGACAATCTTTTTTCTGCAATTTCAAATGACAATTTTGTTCTAGTTGAATTTTCAAAAAAAAGATTTGCAATAGTTATATCTCTTAATGATGGTACTTTTTTAATTGGTTGATTAATTATTTTTTTAAAATTATCTGCTGTTTTAAAAATTAAATTAATATCATCTGTATTAAGATTTTTAATACCCAACAAATGATTGACAGACAAATTATTCATTAAATGATTTTATAATTAATACTTTATCGCTTTTGTTTTCCTCTTTCCAATTAACAATAATTTTTTCTGAATCTAATGTATTAACACTTTTACCAATATAGTCAGGTTGAATTGGTAAATGCCTAGAATAATTTCTATTAATTAATGTTAACAATTCAACAGTATTGGGTCTACCTAATGTCATTAATGCATCTAATGCTGATCGAACAGATCTTCCTGTATATACAACATCATCAACTAAAATTACATGCTTTTCCTCAATGTTAAAATTTATATCAATAGACATAGGGATAATCGGGTGCTCTTTAATTCTTAGATCGTCTCTATGAAATGAAATATCTAAACACCCGTGCCTTACTTCAGAATTTTTTAACATACAGTTTAATTTACTAACTATTCTTTTGCTTAAAAATATTCCTCTCGGTTGTATTCCAATAATAACAGTATTTTCAAAAGTATCATGGTGTTCAATCAGTTGCTGACACAATCTTTCAATTGTAACATCTATCTCATAATTATTTAACAATACCTTTTTTTCCATCATATTATAAACAAACATAACAAAAAAAAAACCTCATAAATGAGGTTTTTTAAAATTATTGATTTTCCAAATCATTTTTCAGAGCAGACAATTGATCTAGATCACCTAAAGTTGATTGTTTTTGATCTGCTTGAATTTTTCTAATGACTTTTTTTGTTGATCTTTTCTTTTTGTCTACCTCTTTTTTAAACTCGTCATTATAAGTTGAAGTGTGTGAAAGTAAAATCTTCTTATTTTCCTTAGAAAATTCAATCACCTTAAAATCTAATTTTTCTCCCTTAGTAATAGTAGAACCATCTTCTTTTTCAGAATGTCTTTTCGGAACAAATCCTTCAACACCGTTTCCTAAATCTACTAGAAGACCTCTATCATAAATATCTATAGCCTCAGCTTCTATTACAGTATTTACAGCAAATTTTTCTTCATATTCGTCCCATGGATTCATAGTTAATTGCTTATGACCTAAACTGATCTTTCTATTTTCTTTATCAATGTCAAGTACTTTAACCTCTAAAAATGCATCTACTTGCGTAAACTCTGTTGGATGTTTTATTTTTTTGGTCCATGATAAATCTGATATATGAATTAATCCATCAACACCCTCAACAAGTTCAACAAATATTCCAAAATTAGTGAAATTTCTAACTTTTACCTTATGGTCTGAACCTATGGGAAATTTCTTGTCAATATCTGCCCAAGGATCAGGTGTCATTTGCTTAACACCTAAAGACATCTTTCTTGTATCTCTATCTAGAGTTAAAACTTGAGCTTTCAATAAATCTCCCTTTGAATAAAAATCATTTGCAGATCTTAAATGTGTTGACCATGACATTTCAGAAACATGAAGCAATGCTTCCACACCAACTTGTAATTCAACAAACACTCCATAATCTGCAACTACTACAACTTTTCCATCAACAACATCACCAACTTTTAAATTTGGATCTAATGCTTCCCAAGGATGAGATCCTAATTGTTTGAGACCAAGTTGTATTCTACTTTTACCTTCATCAAAATCTAAAATAACAACATTTATTGTTTCATCTAAATTTACGATTTCTTCAGGATGCGAAATTCTTCCCCAAGACAAATCAGTTATATGAATTAAACCATCTATCCCTCCAAGGTCAACAAAAACACCATAAGAAGTGATATTTTTTACAGTACCTTCTAAAACTTGACCTTTTTCTAATTTGGACATTATCTCCTTAGTTTGAACAGCTAAGTCAGCTTCAATCAACGCTTTATGTGAAACAACTACATTTCTAAACGATTCGTTTACTTTGACAACCTTAAACTCCATCTCTTTACCAACATATTCATCATAATCTCTAATTGGTTTAACATCAATTTGTGATCCAGGAAGAAAACATTCAATTCCAAAAACATCAACAATCATACCTCCCTTAGTTCTACTTTTTATCTTTCCATTAACAACATGGTCATTTGCCAATGCATCATTAACTTTTTCCCATGCTCTTAATACTCTAGCTCTTCTATGAGATAAAATTAATTGACCAGTCTTATCTTCCTGTTTTTCAATTAAAACTTCAACAATATCTCCGATTTTTAAATCATCATTATATTTAAATTCGTTAAATGAAATTACACCATCAGATTTGAAATTAATATCAACTACAACCTCACGATCTGTAATCATTACAACCTTACCATCAATAACTTGTTTTGCAATAACATTAGGTAAAGTAGAAGTATAAGTCTTTTCTAATTCTAATCTTTCATCCTTTGAATAAATTTCATTATTTGTTAATTCATCCCAATTAAAATCATCATCAGATTTAGTAATTATTTCTTTTTGTTTTGGAGTAATTTTAGCATTATCCTTCAACTCATCATTTTTAGATTCTGATTTTTTAGAAGTTGAGTTGATTCTTGGTTTTTTTATAGATGTTTTTTTTACTTCTTTTTTAGTATTTTTTTCATCTACTTCGTTTGTATTTTTATTTTCTTCAGCCATATGACTTTAGATTAATTTGTATCTTAAATACTTAAAGGCTTTAATGTAAAGTATATAAGAGAGTTAAACTTTGTTTTACCTTTTTAAACCTTATTAAACAATAACAAAAGGGCTGCAAATATACAATTTATATTTAATTGAATAAATTATGAATTGAAGCCTGAACATCTTCCATCAACCACCTAGGTGTGGATGTTGCACCACATATGCCAATCTTAGTTTGATTTAAAAACCAATCTTTTCTAATTTCTGAAATATCTGAAATAAAATATGAATTTTCATTTTCATTTTTACAAGACTGAAATAACATTTTACCATTAGAACTTTTTTTTCCGCTAACAAAAATAATTACATCATTTTGATTAGAAAACTCTTTTAATTGTGGCTCTCTTCCAGAGACTTGTCTACATAATGTGTCGTGAACAATGTAATTTACTCTTAAATGTTTTGGAATTCTTTTACTGATTTCATCAGTAATTTCTTTGTATAACTTTGGGCTTTTAGTTGTTTGAGAATAAATATATATTGGTTTAGAAAAATCTATTTTTTTTAAATCATCAAAAGAAGCAACAACGATAGCTTTGTCATTGGTTTGACCTATTAAACCTTGAACCTCAGCGTGACCTTCTTTTCCAAAAATAATAATTTGACCTTCAATATCTTCCATAGTTTCATAACCCTGTTTTATTTTATGCTGCAATTTTAAAACAACTGGACATGATGCATCTAATAATTCAATATTATTTTTAAGTGCAATCTTATAAGTCTCTGGCGGCTCACCATGTGCTCTAATCAATACTTTACAATTTGATAGCTTATTAAATTCTTTGTGAGTTATCATTTTAAGTCCTTTGTTTTTTAACCTTTCAACTTCTTTATCATTGTGAACTATATCTCCTAAACAATATAATTTTTTTTCTTTGGATAGTATATCTTCAGCCATTTCAATTGCATAAACTACACCAAAACAAAAACCTGAAAATTTGTCAATTGTTATTATCATAATTTTTACATTTTTGCTGAATTAAATTATCAATAAAATTTAATTGTTCATTAATAGATTTATCAGAATTATTTATTACAACAGCATCATCAGTACAAATAAGAGGACTAATATTCCTATTAGTATCATCATAATCTCTTTGTCTAATATTTAATAAAATATCATTAAAATTAACATTAAAACCTTTTTTTTTAAGTTCTTCAAATCTTCTCTCTGCTCTTTTATCTAAATCTGCAATAATAAATAATTTAAGCTCAGCATACGGGAAAACTATAGAACCAATATCTCTACCATCCATTATGGTATTTCCATATTTTCCATTTTGCTGTTGCAGGAGTATCAATTTATTTCTTACCTCTAAAATTTTTGATACAATACTGACATTTTTAGAAACTATTGGGCTACGAATAATATCTTCAATATTTTCATTATTTAATATTGTTGTTGATTTTTTAGTCTTTGTATTATAATTAAAATTAATATCTATTCTTTTCAAATGTCCACTTAATTTATTGATATCAACTCCTTTATCATCTATCATCTCATTTTTAATACAATAATATGTTATAGCCCTGTACATTGCACCAGTATCAATATACTCCATATCATATGCTCTAGCTATTTCTTTAGCAAGTGTACTTTTTCCTGAAGAGGAGAAACCATCAATTGCAATATTAAAAGGTAATGACATTATAATGCAAAATTATTAATATTTGTTGTAATACTAAAATTATTTGTTGTTCCAGCAATATGATAAGAAGATCGACTATAATCAAACATAAAACCAACAATTTCAACACCGACACCAAAGGAAAAACCAATAAATCCAGGATAACTAGATAATGACATATCAAATCTTCTTTGAAAATTAAAGCCGCTCCTCAAAAATAAATTTTTATTAAAAGGTCTTAGTTCTCCTCCAATAATTAAATGCCTTAAAAAAGTTTTAGGAAATGATTCATTTTGTGATTGTGAATTTGTAGTATTATAATTAAATGTGTTATTAAGTTTATATGGAGAGGAAATATCAAATTTTTGAAGATTATTATATGAAATATGATATGTAAACGGTAGATATTTTAATTTTTTACTGAGTGCAATTTCGATTTGTGTAGGTAAATTTTCAGACCTATTATATTTTTTTAGTTGTCTTCCAATATTTTCAACTAAAATTGTAAAACACAAATTATTAGAATTATTATAATATGTAGATGATAAATTACTTGAAATTACAATAGATGAATAATTACTATATTTTGAATTTAACAAATTTAAATTCATACCCAAAGTAAATACACTACTTATTTTTTTCGCTAATGAAAAAGTAAATAATTGATCACTAGCACTAAATTTTCCAAGTACATTTCCATATTCATCTGTATAGTCAAAAAAACCATAATTTATTGCTTGAATATTAACTGAGGTTAAACCTAACTTATTAATTTTCTTTGCAAAAGAAAATGATAAAATATTTATATCAGAAAAATAGTCACTATATGCAAACACAAAATTATTATTCATATTTTCATTTAATAGTGATGGTACTAACCTAGATAAAGAAACGTCATTGTTCATGGGTAAACTAATACCGCTACCTCCTAACGATTCTACTTTTGGTGAGACTTGAATATCAAAGAATTGAAATGAATGTGTACCCCCAAATTGTGCAAAAATTAGAGTAGGACTTAATACAATTAGTAGAAAAAATAACTTTAAATTCAAATTACAAAAATTATTTTAATAATGCTGCATCTATCACTTGACTTAAATCATTTACGTAATGAAAATTCATGTTTTTAATATAGTGTTTATTTATTTCAAGTATATCTTTATGATTTTGTTGTGGTAAAATAATATTTTTAATACCAGATCTTTTTGCAGCTAATATTTTTTCTTTAATACCGCCAACAGGTAACACTTTTCCTCGCAAGGTTAACTCACCAGTCATAGCAATTTTTTCTTTCACCTTTCTATTGGTGAATACAGATACAAGAGCTGTAAATATTGTAATACCAGCAGAAGGCCCGTCCTTTGGAGTTGCACCTTCTGGAACATGAATATGAACATTCCAATTCTGAAACATTTCTGAATCTAAATCATATAACTCTGCATTTGATTTAAGAAATTCCAGTGCAATAGTAGCAGATTCTTTCATAATTTTTCCTAAATTACCAGTAACTGACAAACGACCTTTTCCTCTACTTAAAATTGTTTCTATAAATAAAATATCACCTCCCACAGAAGTCCATGCTAGTCCTGTAACAACTCCAGCGACATCATTATTAATATCATGATTACGGTCATATTTAGGAGCACCTAACATTATCTCAATTTGCTTTTGATTAGGTTTTTTATAAACCGATGTATTTAGTACAACTGATTTTGCAATATGACGAATTATTTTACTAATTCTTTTCTCAAGTGATCTAACACCAGATTCTCTAGTATATTGATCAATAATTTTCTCTAAAACTTGATCAGATAGAATTAAATCATTCTTTTTCAAACCATGTCTTTTTAATTGCTTAGGTAATAAATGTTTTTGAGCAATTTTAATTTTTTCTTCTAATGTATAACCATTAATTTCAATGATTTCCATTCTATCTCTGAGGGCCGGCTGTATTGTGTCTAGTGAATTTGCAGTTGCAACAAACATAACCTTTGAAAGATCATAATCAAGCTCTAGGTAATTATCGTGAAAAGATTCATTTTGTTCAGGATCTAAAACCTCAAGTAAAGCAGATGATGGATCACCTTGATTATCTCTGCTAACCTTATCAATTTCATCTAATACAAAAACTGGATTAGATGAATTAGCTTTTTTGATAGATTTTATAATTCTTCCAGGCATTGCACCAATATAAGTTTTTCTATGTCCTCTAATTTCTGCTTCGTCTCTTAAACCTCCCAAAGAAACTCTTTCATACTTTCTTCCTAGAGCAGAAGCAATTGATTTACCTAACGATGTTTTTCCTACACCTGGTGGTCCAAAAAGACATAATATAGGAGACTTCATATCACCCCTTAATTTTAATACAGCTAAATGTTCAATAATTCGTTCTTTAACTTCTGTAAGACCAAAATGTTCACTATCTAAAATTTTTCTTGCTGAAGATAAATCAAACTTATCTTTTGAATATTGATTCCAAGGCAAATCTAAAATTAACTCAATATAGCTACGTTGAACAGAGTAATCTGACATTGATGGATTCATTCTCTGTAGCTTCTTAAGTTCCTTTTCAAATGCAATACTAATTTCTTTATTCCACTTCTTCTTACTTGCTTGACTTCGCATTTGCTCGATTTCTTTATGAGAACCACTACCCCCCAATTCTTCTTGAATTGCCTTCATTTGTTGATGCAAATAATATTCTTTTTGTTGCTTGTCCAGGTCTATTTGAACTTTAGATCTAATCTTATTTTTCATTTCTAAAAGCTGGAGTTCTTTTGTTAAAAGTTCAAGACATAATACTGCTCTTTTCTTTAAATCAACTTCCTCAAGTAATTTTTGTTTTTTGGACAAACTTATATTCATATTAGAAGAGATAAAGTTGATGGCAAAAGTTGTATTTTTTATATTTTTAATTGCAATAGATGCTTCAGTTGGAATATTAGGTGACTCTTCAATTATTTTTAACGCCAAATCTTTTACCGAATCTACTAGAGCACCAAATTCATCATCTGATTCTATTGGTTTAACTTCTTTAAGCTCAGAAATTTTACCTCTGTAATATGGCTCACTAGTAACAATTTCATTCAAAAAAAACCTCTTTCTACCTTGAATAACAGCAGTTATATTACCATCTGGCATTTTTAACATCTTTAAAATATGTGCGACTGTACCAATGACATTTAGATCTTCTATAACAGGCTCCTCAGTATCAAACTGCTTTTGTGATAAGACACCTATTGTTTTATTTCCTGCATCAGCATCCTTTATTAATTTAACCGATCTTTCCCTACCAATTGTTATTGGAATAATAACTCCAGGAAATAGCACAGTATTTCTTAATGGTAAAATAGGTAAAACGTCAGGAGTATTTTCTTTAGAAATTTTCGCTTCATCCTCATCACTCATTAATGGAAGAAACTCAGTGTCATTTTCTATTATATCAGAAAAAATATAATTTTTATCATCTGTTTTATACTTCATATTAACTATTTTCTGTTATTGTATAGATTGTTGTTTTTAAATGCATTAAATAATTTATCTTTAATAGCATTTTCCATATCCTCCTCTGCAAAATTATACCCAAGAACACTTCCACATAAAATACCAATTAATGTAGCTTCTCTAACATTAAAACCTTGCTGTAAAACTTTCAAATATATATCGTAAACACTGTGCTTTTTATTATACAATTTTTCAGCTTGTTTAAAAAGTCCTAACAATTCTTCTTTATCGCATTGCAATACTTTACATAGATTTTTTTCATCATGATGACTTAAATTACTTAACGATTTTATCATTTTATTTTTATTTATAGTAGTAAGCAAGATACGTGCCAGGTCCTAATCTAGGTCTTTTTGTCATAATTTAATACGAGTTTCGATAACATTTTGTCATGTTAAACACTTCATGTAAAATCTTTTTATCTAAAGTGCTAAATTTTATATTTCTTCTTAAATATACTTTTTCAGCAACTAAAAATGCTTTATCAATATCGAAAACCTTAAATCCATTTGCACCTCCCCAAGAAAATGATGGCACAAAATTTCGAGGAAATCCTGATCCATAAATGTTTGAGTTTACCCCAACAACAGTTCCCGTGTTAAACATTGTATTAATACTAGTTTTACTATGATCACCCATAACTAAACCGCAAAATTGCAAGTTGGTATTTTGAAAAGATTCTAACTTATAGTTCCATAATCTTACTTCATCATAATTATTTTTTAAATTTGAAATGTTAGTGCCAGCTCCTAAATTACACCATTCTCCTATTACTGAATTACCTAAAAAACCATCATGAGCCTTTGAAGAGTAGCCAAATAGAACAGAATTATTTACTTCTCCACCTACTTTACAAAATGGTCCTAATGTTGTTGCTCCATAGATTTTTGCACCCATCTTTAAAACTGAATTATTAAGCATAGAAAATGGTCCTTTTATAATCGAGCCTTCCATAACCTGACTGTTTTTTCCAATGTAAATAGGACCTTGCTCAGAATTTAATATTGAACATGAAATATTAGCACCATTCTCAATAAAAACATTATCACCTATTATGGTATTGTTATTATCAACAATAGCAGATTTTCTATTTTTAGTTAAAATTTTAAAATCATTTTTAATTTCAGTATCATTATAAATAAAAATATCACATATATTTTCTATAGTAATAAAATTAGCGTTTGATTCTATATAATTTAGTTTTTTTACATCAAATAGCCTATTACGAAAAGCTATAATTTCACCATTTTTTTCTAGCAATTCACCTTTTCGAAGATTTTTTATTTCAATTAGTAGCTCTTCAGATGGTAAAACTTTAGAATTTATCCATAAGTTATCCTTTTGAATGGTTATGATATATTTAGCTTTTAAAAATGACTGTGTTTCAACAGAAACATTTTTATAATATTGCTGCCACTTTTCTTTAATAGTTAAAATACCTATTCTAAAATTTGAAATTGGACGTGTATAACTTAAAGGATAATAATTAGCAGGATCGACATCAAAAAGTATAACATTCATTTAACAAATATAAATAAAAAAAACCCAGTAGTTTCTGGGCTTTAAAATTATATAGTTTAAAATTATTTATTAAACTTTTTATACTTGTTCTTAAACTTATCAACTCTTCCTGCTGTGTCAACCATTTTAGCCTTACCAGTGTAATATGGATGAGAATCGGAAGAAATTTCCATTTTAATTAAAGGATATTCGTTGCCGTCATCCCATTTAATTTTTTCATTACTTTCCGCACAAGATTTTGTTAAAATTGCATAATCGGTAGAAATATCTTTAAAAACACAAAGTCTGTAAGTATCGGGATGAATATTTTTTTTCATTTTTAATTTTAATTTAAAGGGGTGCAAACTTAATAAGTTTTATTAAAAACTACAAATAAGTCTGTAGATTTTATTAAAAATCAATGCTCTCTAACAATAAATTTGTTGATTTTACACTACTTGCGGAAGTTTTTAGTTGTTCTATTTCTTTTTCGCTAAGATCTAACTCGATAATTTCATGTACACCATCATTTCCAATAATTGCAGGGACACCAATACAAATATCATTTAAATCATACTCACCATTTAGATATATAGAGCACGGAAACATTTTTCTTTGATTACATGCAATTGCATGAACAAGAGAGGATACTGCAGCTCCTGGAGCATACCATGCAGATGTTCCTAACATTGATGTTAATGTTGCTCCACCTATTTTTGTTTTATTTACAATTTCATCCTGCTCATTATTTGGTAACATTGATTTAACTCTGAGACCATTTCTAGTTGCTTTATCAATTAAAGGAATCATTCCTGTATCGGAATGACCTCCGATAACCATACCATCAACATCTGAAATAGGACATTGTAAAGCTTCTGCAATTCTATATTTAAATCTTGCACTATCTAGTATGCCACCCATTCCAATTACTTTATTTTTCTTTAAACTAAAGTGCTTATTGACTAAATATGTCATTGTATCCATTGGGTTACTAACTATAACTAAAATAACTTCAGGAGAATATTTTAATAGTTGAGTAACAACTGTTTTAACAATTCCTGCGTTAATACCAATAAGTTCTTCTCTTGTCATTCCAGGCTTTCTTGGAATTCCGGAAGTAATAACTGCAATATCACTGTTTTTAGTTTTAGAGTAATCATTTGTAGATCCTATAATTTTAGTGTCGAAAGAATTTAATGATGATGTTTGCATCAAATCCATTGCTTTACCCTCGGCAAAATTCTCTTTTATATCCAACAAAACAACTTCCGATGCAAAATTTTTTATAGCGATATATTCTGCACAACTTGCTCCGACTGCTCCAGCACCGACAACTGTAATTTTCATATATATAGATTTAATTAATTTTATTATGCATCAATATTAGCATACTTTGCATTTGCTTCAATGAATGATCTTCTTGGAGGAACTTCATCTCCCATTAACATTGAAAAAACTCTATCAGCTTCTGCTGCATTATCAATTGTAACTTGTTTCAATGTTCTATAATCAGGATTTAAAGTAGTATCCCAAAGTTGTGATGCGTTCATTTCACCAAGCCCTTTATAACGTTGTATCACGACATTTACATCTTTACCTCCCTTCATCTCTTCAATCATTCTATCTCTTTGATTCTCGTCCCAGCAATATCTATGGTCTTTACCTCTCTTTAATAGATATAAAGGTGGAGTAGCTATATACACATGACCATTTTCAATTAATGGCTTTAGAAATCTAAAAAAGAACGTAAGTAATAATGTTGCAATATGACTACCATCAATATCAGCATCTGTCATTATAACCACTTTGTGATATCTCAATTTCTCAATATTTAACTCTCTCTCATCATCCTCGGTACCAATAGAAACACCCAATGCTTGAAACATATTTTTAATTTCTTCATTCTCAAATACTTTATGTTGCATTGCTTTTTCAACATTTAATATCTTACCTCTAAGAGGCATTATAGCTTGAAAATGCCTATCTCTACCTTGCTTAGCAGTACCACCAGCGGAATCTCCCTCTACTAAAAATATTTCACATTTTTCTGGATCTTTTTCAGAACAATCTGATAATTTACCAGGTAAACCTCCACTAGTAAGAACACTTTTCCGTTGCACCATTTCTCTAGCTTTAGCAGCTGCATTTCTAGCAGTTGCAGCTAGTATAACTTTTTGAACTATTGTTTTAGCTTGTTCTGGATTTTCTTCTAAATAATTAGTTAACATGACACTAACAGATTTTGAAACTGCTGATGTAACTTCTTTATTTCCAAGCTTCGTTTTAGTTTGACCTTCAAATTGTGGCTCCATTACTTTAACAGAGATCACTGCTGTTAAACCCTCTCTAAAATCATCAGCACTAATTTCAAATTTTACCTTTTTAAGCAATCCTGATTCATCAGCATATTTCTTTAAGGTTCGAGTTAAACCACGTCTAAAACCTGATAAGTGAGTACCTCCTTCATGAGTGTTAATATTATTTACATATGAAAACACATTTTCTGAATAAGAAGAATTATAAACCATTGCTACTTCAACTGGAACACCATCTTTTTCACCATCAAAATAAACTACATCATCTAAAATTGCATCTCTTGTTGCGTCCAAAAAAGAAACAAACTCTTTTAAACCTCCTTCGGAGAAAAATTCTTCCTTAACAAAGTTGCCACCATCATCTTTTCTTCTCTTATCTGTGATTGAAATATTTATTCCTTTATTCAAATAAGCTAACTCTCTTAATCTTGCTACTAAAATGTCAAAATGATATACTCTATCTTCAAAAATAGAACTGTCTGGTTGAAAAGTTACTTCTGTTCCTGTTATATCAGTAGATCCAATTTCTTTAACGTCGTATTGAGGAACACCTATCTTATATTCTTGTTCAAAAACCTTACCTTCCCTATGAACATTTACTTTTAAGTGTGATGATAATGCATTTACACAAGAAACACCTACACCATGAAGACCTCCAGAAACTTTATACGAGCCTTTATCAAATTTTCCTCCCGCATGTAAAACCGTCATTACTACCTCAAGAGCGGATTTACCTTCCTTTTCATGAATACCAGTCGGAATACCTCTACCGTTATCTTTTACAGTTATAGAATTATTTTCATTAATAAAACAGTCTATATGTGTACAATAACCAGCAAGTGCTTCATCAATTGAATTATCAACTACTTCATAAACTAAATGATGTAAACCCTTAACACCAATATCTCCAATATACATCGCAGGCCTCTTTCTAACAGCTTCTAAACCTTCAAGTACCTGAATGTTGCTTGCGCTATATGTTTTATTATCTTTTTGATTCATATTTATATTTAATAATTGTACTTTTTATCAATATAACAAATATACAATTATCAATAGTAAATATAAACTATAAAGACACAATTAGTTTCTTATTTTTCAACAAAAGTTAATAACTTTTAAAAAGACCAAGTTAGCATAATTAGAGCTGAAAAGCCTATGTCTTTATAGTCTCTCCAAATCTCTTTCTTTATATTTAACATATTATTAAATTCGATTGTTGCATTTAGTTTATTATTGTATTTGTAATCTAATTTAGCATCTACATAAGTTCTTGACGGTAATGATTTTGTTTCATTAAGATATGCTTTTTGAGGTCCAATAAATTTTATACTTGGGGATAAAATAATTTTATCTCTCAAATTTACACTTGGAAATATTGAAAAAAATAAATTTGGCATATGTGATATTTCATTATCATTCCATTTATAATAATCTGATGAAAACTCTACGTTTAAAATTTCATTTATATTTCTTTTATATGATAATGTCAAATGTGTTTGCAAAACATCATCTTTATAAAAAACTTTAAATCTATTATATGATGTTAAATTATTATCAAAATAAGGTAAATTAGACACCATTCCATATCTAAATTCTAAATCTAAAATATCCTTACTACTTAGAATGTTACTAAACTCAAAAAACATTTCTTTCAATTCAGTAGTTCGCAGATCTAGCTCTGAATCTTCTTCAATAATTTTCTGATTTGTTCCTAAAGTGTAAATAAATGGGTTTTTTTGATATAAGCTATAATATGTATTTCTATATTTATTTTCTTCTATTCCAAATTTTATTTTTAAAACATTTTTAACTAGTTGTCTTGTCGAAATTAAACATGGAAATATATTAAAACCCTCACCAGATTGATAATCAATTCCAAAACCTAAATCAAAGTCCATTTTATATCTTTTAAATTTTATTGATGGAGTAACACCTGCTAAAAAAATATTTTTTCTTTTAATTGAATCAAGAGATTGAGGACTATTAAAATTTGAAAAATTCTCCAAACCTATTTCTAAGCTGAAAGGTATATTAAAAAGATCCAAATCAATTAAAGAATTAAAACCTAAAATATTTTCAGAGTTTTCATTTAAATCAGAAATAAATAGCGTGCTTTTTTGAGAGTAATAATCATTATCTATTGTCTCAAGACTAAACATGAGTTGAGCAAAATTAAATCTCGTTTGTAATTTTTCAAAACTGATTGGAGTATAATTTCCGTAAGACGAACTTATATTACGACTATATTGAAAATTGGTGTATAATATTTGTTTTGAGAAAACTTTTTTATAGCCAGCATCTAATTGAGATTGAGATTGACGAAAATTATTATCAATATTTCCAGTTTTGATATTTGAGTTGATAGAATTATGATTAATCATTAAGAAATAAGATTTATTTTTTGCTCTATTACTATTGTGTAAGTAACTGAAATTTGGACCGGACATATAACCTGCTGAAAAAGACAGACTATTATTATAGATTTTGTAAATTTTATCAGATTTTACTTTAGCAGGTAATAGCTTTCTTGAACTGTAGAAAAAACTATATTTATAATTATTAGGACTATAATCTTGTGATCTATCTTTTTTTAATGTGTCAACATATATAGCATTAGTATTTAACTTTACAGATTCTTGCACTGAAGGAATATAGCCTTCTTGTACTTTGACTTCCATGTTTGGAATATCTTGAGCATTTAAAAAATGAATTATTAAAACGAAAAATATTGTCAAACCTTTATTCATCTAAATTATTGTTAATGTTACTATTATTTAACTTTAAAGAATCTAATGGTAAAACTTCAAAATCAAAATTTACAACTTGAACAGTATCATAATCAAAAAAATATTCGAAGTCATTTTCTGATATATTAATTGTTGATATAGTTTCAATTTTAGTCTTGTTTTTTTGTTCATTATCTAGAATATTTTTCAACTTTTTCTTAGATAATTTGATTAAATCAGCTCCATCGTGATTTGTGATAACGCTTTCTAATGTAGCTTTAGCTTGAAAAGCATTATCTTGATTCATATAAATATCTGAAAGCAATATAAACCCTTTAGCAATATAATGATCACTATGATAATCATCAGCAAGTTTAAAAATAGTGTTTTCTGCATTAGAAAGACTATCATTTAAAAATGCAAAATAAGCAATATAATACATTGATTCAGCTCCTTCAGCATATCTTGAAATTAACGATACTTTTTTATAAAGATTATTTGATTTAATATAATTTCCATTATCAAAGGCATTTCGTGCAATAATTATATATGCTTTACTTAACAACCAGTCATCTTTTTTATCAAATTCTAAGACTTTATTTGCATAATTAGCAGCTTTTTTTCGATTAATATTTTCGTATCCATGCATCAATCTTATTAACACTTCCCTTTTAAGTGAATTACTAGATATTACATCTTGTAAATCAACATAGTATTTATTAGATAAAGCATAATTTTTTGAGTTATAGTATTTTCTTGCAAAATAGACTAGAGATTGTTCTCTATACTTTTGATCACTATTTTCTAAAATTAAATTATAGTATAATGTAGCAGTTGACGAATCATTAAGTTCTATTGAAGAAACAGCATAATAATATAACGCATCAACATAAAAATTACCGTCAACAAAACCATCTAAATATTTTTTAAAAATTTCATTTGCCGATTCATAATTTTTTTCTGAGAACTTAATAAATGCAGTGTTGTAAATTAATGTGTCTTGCTGAAGTTTAGACAAACTATAATTAGGTAAACTCTCAATAAAAACTAAATAATCCTCAATTTTTCCTAATGAAGTGTATGCTCGTTCAATTCCTAAAATTGCCTCCTTAAAGTACTTTGTTTTAGCATACTTATTAGTAATAGTAAAAAAATTATCCAAAGCTTTATTGTATTCATTATTATTTAAATACAGCATCCCTTTTCCTAAATAAGATCCTGATAAAAGATTACTTTCACGGGAATATTCAATAACTTGGTTATAGTATTTTAAGGATACATCATAATTGTTAATGGCCTTATAATAATTTGCTAAATCATATAAAGAAACATCAAAATATATTGAATTAGGAAAATCTGAAACAATCTTTTTTAAATTTTTGACCTTATCTAGATTCTTATTTAACAATCCTGCTGCAATTGAACTTTTATATAAAGCATAATCAATATCAAATAAACTATAATTTATCGTCTTTTGATAATACTCATGAGCTTTAAAATAATTTTTTCTCATAAAGTAGCTATCTGCTAGTCTAAGATAAGTATCATTTAAATAAATACTATCTTTCGAATTATTTTCAAATATTTTAAAGTATTCAATTGCTGATTTATATTGTTTAGTATTATAGTAACAGTACGCATTATTATATTTTTGATTTATAACATACTCATTCAATTTTTTATCTGAAATATAAGCTATTTTTTTATGTATACTAATTGCATTTTCATAATCCTTCAATTTGTAATATGATTCTGCTAACCAAAAACAGCTCATAAAATAAATTTCAGAACTAATTGGGAAATTATTAGATTTTTTAAAATATCGAATTGCTTGATTATAATTATGTTTGTTATAAGACTGAACACCTAAAATGTATGAAATATTTTGCATTACAAGTTGCTTGTCATCGTCGAGAGAAACTATACTATTAAGTTGATTATATGCATTTATATATTGACTGCTTCCTTGATATAGATTAACTAGCAAGCTAGAAATTTCTTCATTATATTTTAGACTTCTTTTAAATATTTTATTATAGGATGTTAGCACTTTCAAAGTATTATCAAAAGGAAGATTAAGTTCATATGATAATTTAGCATAATTATAGTAAGACTCTTCCTTAAGTGTCCAATTAAAATTTAAATCAGACGACTTTTTAAAAGCTTGCATCGCGTAATTCAAATTATTCAGATTTATATAACAAAAGCCTAAATAATAAGCTGAATACTGTATGAGAGTATCTGATGAACTCGAAATCATAACAAAATTATCGATTGCATTTTGATAATTACTAGTATTGTAATATGATAAGCCTAACAAATAAAGATCATAATCTGAGGGTTCTGACTTTCCCATATAATTTTCAAAATATATAGAAGCATTATTAAAATCATTAGTATGAAAATAAGCCTCTGCCAGCAATCTATTCATTTCAGAATACCTAGTGGGCTCTAAATCACTTATCATTTTAGATATTAACTCTATAACTTTATTATAATCTTGCTTAATAAAGTAAATTTGAGCTATGTAGTATGGAATAATAGATGAAAATTTTTCGGAAGTTTTTAATTTCAAAAAATTTTCAAGAGCTTCATCATAATTTTCGAGTGAATATAAAATATGAGCAAGATAATATCTTGAGGGATCACTGAAGTTACTGTTTGAAGATATTATTTTTGAAAAATAGTAGGATGCATCAATCACAGAATCTGATTTAAAATAACAATACGCTAATTTAAATTGTAAATCAATCCCTAATAAATTTTGATCTATTTTTTTAAAAAATTTTGTGGCTTCTGAATAATTCTTTGATCGATAATAAATTAGTGCAATATCAGTGTAAACATCGTTTATTAAAAAAGAATATGGATATTCATCTAAAAACTTTGTATACAAAAATAAAGCATCAGAATTAAATAACTCTTTAGAACATTTTGCATGATTAAATAAAATTGACTCATTATAATCTCCTGATATAATTCTCTGATTATATATACTTTGAGCAGCACTATATTTTTTGTTTAAAAATAAGTTATCAGCAATTTCAACATTACTTTGCGCAGACAGTAAAAAAGTATAGAAAAGAATATAAACTAATGAAAATAATGATTTATACAAAACTTGTTTTTTATCATTAAAATTAGTTTAATATAATAGAACTTTAAATTAGTGTGAAAGAGAGTTTTCAACATAATATATTAACAATTTTCATATTAAGCTTTGAATATTGTTCTTTAATTTTTTAATTTGCTAAATGTTATATATTTTAAAAATTAGAGGCACTAAAATAATACCTGACTTTGTGCAAATTCGTGATGAAAAAATGACTTTGATTGCATATTTTAGATTAAGCCAAGCTGAAAAAGGTTTAAAGAAAAATAATTTAGAAAATAATAGTGATGAAATCTTAACTTTACTAGAAAAATTGCCGTTTGGAAAAGTGTTCAAATTCAAAAAATAAATTAATGATAGAAGTTGAAAATTTAAATATATTTCAAAATAATTATCAGATATTTGACAATGTCAATCTCAAAATATCAACAGGTGAATTTATTTATCTTATTGGTGATACTGGAAGTGGAAAAAGCTCTTTATTAAAATCACTATATGCAGAAATAAAACCTAAATCAGGATCAATTAAAGTTGGTGAATTTAAAATTCATAAAATTAAAGATCAGGATATTCCCTTTCTTCGAAGAAAAATTGGTATAGTTTTTCAAGACTTTCAACTATTAACTGATAGAAATATTTATGATAATCTGAAATTTGTTCTAGACGCAACTGGGTGGAATGAAAAAGTAAAAATTAATAATAGAATTAATGAAGTTTTAAATGCAGTTCATTTAAATGGTATGAAAGAAAAAATGCCCTACGAACTATCTGGAGGAGAACAACAAAAAGCAGCTATTGCTAGAGCACTATTAAATAAACCTAAAATTATATTAGCAGACGAACCAACTGGAAATCTTGACCCTGAAAAATCAATAAAAATTATTCAACTATTAGAAGAAATTAATTTATCAGGAACAACAATTATTGTAGCAACTCATGACTATGAAATAATGAGAAAAAATAAGAAAAGAACAATTAAGTGTATTGATAAAAAAATTGTTGAAATAGATTCTGAATCACTTTAAATGTGCTCTGTTAAAAACAATTTCTCTTTAAGAAAATACAATACATTTGGTGTAGATGTGTATGCTAAATTTTATGCAAAATTCTCTTCTAATAAAGAATTATTAACTATTCTAAAGAAAATAAACACTACTAAAATTATAATTCTAGGTGGAGGATCAAATATTCTATTTACTAAACATACTTACGATACTGTATTACATAATAATATTAATGGAATTAATATTACTAAAGAAAATAAACATCATGTATGGGTAGAAGTTGGCGCTGGAGAAATCTGGCATGATTTTGTACTTTGGAGTGTTAAAAATAATTTCTCTGGGGTTGAAAATCTTGCATTAATACCTGGAAGTGTTGGAGCGTGCCCAATACAAAATATAGGTGCATATGGGATGGAAGTAAAAGATTCAATTGAAAAAGTTTTTACTATCGAATTACAAAGTGGTAAAACTAAAAATTTTAATAATAATGAATGTAAATTTAAATACAGAGAATCTATATTTAAAAATCAATACAAAAATAAATATATTATAACTAAAGTAGTATTTAGATTAAATAAAAAACATTTAAATATAACTTCATATGGTGATGTTAAAGATGAACTTAAAAGTTTAAAATTATCAAGTAACCCTAAGAACATAAGTGACACAATAATATCAATTAGAAATAAAAAGCTACCAAATCCTAAAGAACTTGCTAATTGTGGTAGTTTTTTTAAAAACCCAACTATTGAATTAAAATATTTTAAAGATCTGATAATTAAATTTCCAAAAATAATAGGATATCAAGTTGATGAAAAAAAAGTTAAAGTTGCTGCTGGATGGTTGATTGATAATCTTGGATTAAAAGGATTTCAAATAGGAGATGTTGGAATTCATAAAAATCAAGCACTAGTTATAGTAAATTATGGACAGGCAAGTGGTCAAGAAATTCTTGATTTTGCTAATATTATAAAAGAAAAAATTAAAGTTGCATATAATATTTCTTTAGAGAATGAGGTGACAATATTATAATAAAATTAAAGTCTTTAAATTCCACTAAAAAAACTGTAATATCAATTTCACTGAAGCTATTATTTAAATAAGATTAAATCAATCTTAAAAATTATCAATTAATTCATTTAAAATAACACTTGGTCGCATAGCTTCAGATAAAATATCATGATTAGGCAAATAATAACCCTTTATATGAATACAATTTCCTTGATTTGCATTTAATTCTTTAACAATATCAATCTCTTTTTCTTGCATCTTTCCAAATAAATTTGAAAAAATATTTGAAAGAATAATATCATCTTTTTGTTTTGCCAGTTCCTCAGCCCAATACATTGATAAATAATAATGCGAGTCTCTATTATCTATTTCACCCACTTTTCTTTGAGGAGATTTTCGTTCTTTTAATAATTTTTCAATAGCAAGATCTAAAGTAAAAGATAATATTGATGCTTTTTTGTTATTATTATTTTGGGCAAGGTGTTCTAATGATGCAGAGATCGCCATAAACTCTCCTAATGAATCCCACCTAAGATGTCCCTCTTTAATAAATTGTTGAACATGTTTTGGAGCAGAACCACCAGCTCCAGTTTCAAACAAACCTCCTCCATTCATTAGAGGAACTATAGATAACATTTTAGCGGATGTGCCTAATTCTAAAATAGGAAAAAGATCTGTTAAATAATCTCTTAGCACATTACCTGTCACTGATATGGTGTTTTGACCTTTTTTTAATCTTTCCAATGTAAAAATTGTTGCATTATAAGGGTCTAAAATCTTAATATCTAAACCCTCAGTATTATGTTCGTTTAAAAACTTATATACTTTTTTAATTAATTGAGCATCGTGTGCTCTATTTTCATTTAGCCAAAAAACTGCTGGCCATCCTGTAATTTGTGCTCTACTTACAGCAAGTTTAACCCAATCCTTGATTGGATCATATTTTGTTTGACACATTCTCCAAATATCTCCTTCTTCAACTTCATGTTCAAGCAAAACGTTTCTTGTATCATCTAAAACTTTTATTGTACCTGACTCACTAATTTCAAATGTTTTATCATGAGAGCCATATTCTTCAGCTTTTTGTGCCATTAAACCGACATTAGGAACGGTACCCATAGTTGTTGGGTCAAAAGCTCCATGCTCTTTACAAAAATCAATAGTTGCAATATAAATACTAGAGTATGAACTATCAGGAATGATTGCTTTTGTATCTTGAGCTTCACCTTCTTTATTCCACATTTTTCCAGAATTTCGAATCATTGCAGGCATGGATGCATCAATTATTACATCAGATGGAACATGTAAATTAGTAATTCCTTTGTCGGAATCTACCATTGCAAGACTAGCATTGTTTTCTAATATTCTTTCTATATCAGATAATATTTCTGATTTTTGATTATTAGGTAAATTATTTATTTTATCTAAAATATCTCCAAAACCATTTCTAACATCAACACCTATACCACTAAATACATTATGATATTTTTTAAACAAATCAGCAAAATAAATCTCAATTACATATCCAAAAATAATAGGATCAGAAACCTTCATCATTGTCGCTTTCATATGCAATGAAAGTAGCAAGTTTAAATCTTTACAGTTCTGTATTTCCAATTCTATAAACTTTTTCAATTTATTTTTAGACATAAAAGAGGCATCAATAATTTCCTCTTCAAGAAGTGAAATATTATCCTTCAAAACAATAACATCACCACTTTTTAAGAACAGTTCTATTGACACTTGAGTAGACTTACTTGTACAAAATGATTTTTCATTATGGTGAAAATCACCTGATTTCATTGATGTAACATGAGTTTTAGAATTAATATTCCATAAACCCATTTTATGTGGATTTGTTTTTACATAATTTTTAATAGATATAGGAGCTCTTCTATCAGAATTACCTTCTCTTAAGACAGGATTAACAGCGGAACCCTTAACTTTATTATATCTTTTTTGAATATCAATTTCTTCATCGGTTTTTGGATTTTCAGGATAATTTGGAATATGAAAACCCTTATTTTGAAGTTCTTCAATAGTTGCTAACAACTGAGGCATAGATGCTGAAATATTTGGTAATTTAATAATGTTTGCATCTTTATCTTTCACCATATGTCCAAGATCTGACAAATCATCATTTACTCTTTGGCTATCTTTTAAATAATCTGGAAAAGCTGATAATACTCTTGAAGAAAGAGAAATATTTTTTTTCTCAAGTAAAATATCAGCTTTAGCAATATATGACTTTAAAATTGGGAACAAAGAATATGTTGCTAACATTGGAGCTTCATCTGTAATAGTATATGTAATTTTTAAATTATTTTCTTTCATATTAAATGATTAATTAGTAACCAAAAATATCTTCTAATGTCAACTCCTGAATCTGCCCATATTTTGCCAAAACATTTAAATCTAATTTGTCTTTGGATCCAAGAATCATTACAACTCTAGCATTATTGTTCATGTGAGAATTATGAAAAGTTAATAAATCATCCATATCAAAGCTCTCTACCTGAGTATAAACATCATTTCTAATATCATGATTCACACCCATTTTATTTGCTTTTTCATACTCATCCAGTATAGTTGATTTTGTTAATCTTTCAGTTCTAATTTTCTTAATTATTGACTGTTTGGCATTTGATAAATTTGCTTCAGATTTAGGCATTATATCCAATAATTCATTCATTCCTTTCATTGCTTCAGATAATTTATCTACTTGAGTACCAATATATGACATTGCGTAATGTCTATCTTCAAGCTTACTTGGTGTTCTGTAAGCACTGTAAACAGAATATGCTAGTGCTTTAGACTCTCTCATTTCTTGAAAAACTATAGAACTCATACCACCGCCAAAATATTCATTATGCAACTTAATTATTGGGTATTTATTGATATTTAATTTTTCGCCTTTAGATAAAACTAAAATCTCAGCTTGGGGCATATCATAATCAACTATATATACAATAGGTTTATCCATTAAGTTTTCAGAAAATTTGGTTTTATCAGGATATGATTTTAAGTTTGATTTACTAGAGTGTAAGACATCTAACTTTTTGTTAATATCATTTAAATTATCTGGGCCATAATAACTGATTCTATGTTTGTAGCTAAGTAAACCATGTATTAATCCAACGAGCTCTTCAGATGATATACTGTCTAGCTCACTTTTAGTAATAATATTTGTAAATGACGATTTTGGACCGTATTTTGCGAAGTTACTTAATGCTTTCCAAAGAATAATTTGCTTGTTTAATTTTGAATCAGAACGATTTTTTAAAACATTTTTCTTCAACTCAATAAGAGCTTCTTGACTAGAAACAGCGTTTGCTAAAATATCTTCAAACAATTTAACCGAAGATTCAAAATTATCAGCTAATCCACTTAAAGTTACTTCAACATTATCATTCGAAGATAATACAGTAAAAGTACAACCTAATTTGTAAAATTCTTGTTGTTTTTGAGCAGGTGAAAGTTCTTTAGTCCCTAGATACTTTAAATAATCAACAGCTAAACCAATCTTACGATCATTATCAGTTCCCATATCAAAAATGTATTTAAGTTGAAATCTTTGATTTTCATTATTTTTCTTGTAAGTAAAATCAACATCACCAATTTTTGAATTACCTAAGTCGTTCTTAAAGTCTAAAAAAACAGGTTGTATTTCTTTAGATTGTTCAGAAAGTAAATTAACTAAAAATTCTGACTGATCTTCTCTATTAACAGTTACTGGAGTAATTTTAGGCTTTGTAACCTGTAATGAAGATTTATCTTCACCATTTCTTTTATAAACAATCACATAATTATCAGAATAATTTTTATTTACAAAATCTACAATTTGCTGTTTTGTTATATTTTCTAATTCTTTAATTTGATTTTGATATTTTTCCCAAGGAATATCTAAAATAAATGCTTCAACAAATTCATCTGCCCTACCTCTATTAGTTTCATATTTCTTAATTTGATTTAATTTAAAATCAGAAACAATAGCATCTAACAACCAATCTGAAAAATTACCAGACTTAATTTCATCTATTTGAGATAATAAAAGATCTTTGACTTCTTCAAGAGTCTGACCTTGTTTTGGTGATCCATAAAATCCATGAACAGAATAATCTGATAAAATATATGGAAAACAACCTCCTCCAATAATCTTTTGAGTCTGATTTAAATTTAAATCAATTAATCCAGCAGTTGTATTTGAAAGAATCATATCCACCATTGACAATAGTTTTGAATCCTCACTTTGGGCACCATTAAGTCTAAATCCTAAGTATAACCTCTCTGCTTCTGGTCCGTAAACATCTTTTACTACAGCAGAACTAATTGACTGTTCTTTAATCACCTCAAAAGCCGGTGGTGCTTTTCTTTCAAAACCACCCCAATATTTATCAATCAGTTTAATTGTTTCATCAAAATCAAAATCTCCAGAAAGACAAATTGCCATATTATTTGGAACATAATATTTATCAAAATATTTTCTTATTTTAATAAGAGAGGGATTTTTTAAGTGTTCGACAGTACCAATTGTTGTTTGTTGTCCATACTGGTGAACAGGAAACAAACCATCCATAAGGGCATGAAACATTTTATTTCCGTCATTTCCTAAACTTATATTTTTCTCTTCATATACAGCTTCTAATTCTGTATGAAAAAGACGAAAAACAGGATTACGAAATCTTTCAGCCTCTAACTTTAACCATTTCTCAATTTGATTTGATGGTATATCATTTATATACACAGTTTTTTCATTAGAAGTATATGCATTTGTACCTTTAGCTCCCAAACCTGTTACCATTTTATCATATTCGTTAGCAATAGCATATTTAGCTGCTTCACCAGAGATAGAATCAATCTTGTCCCAAATTTCGTTTCTAGTCTCTTTATCATTCATATCTACAGATCGGTATTCCTCATAAAGTAACTCTATTTTATCTAATAATATTTTTTCATTTTCATAATTTAAAGTACCATAAACATCAGTTCCTTTAAAAAGCATATGTTCAAGATAATGAGCTAGACCAGTAGCATCACTTGGGTCATTTTTACTGCCGGCTCTGACAGCAATATTAGTTTGTATTCTTGGTGCGTCTTTATATGATGTTAAATATACTTTTAAACCATTTTCAAGAGTATATACTCGAGCCTTTAATGGATCATTATCCATAGTTTCATATTTATTTTCAATTTTCTCCATTTGTTTTCTTGCATTAATTGTAAAGTAGATAACTGCCGAAATCGCCAGTAAAAAAGTAATTATTTGTTTTAAATTCATATTAATTCATATTTTAATTTGTTAGAAATCAGGATCTAAACCTAAATTTAATCTTAATTCATTTAATAAAGGATTAGATTCTATCATTTTGTTAAACTTGTCAGTATTTGTGTAGGGTATTTTTTCTTTTTGTTCTTCTTTAATCATCTCAATATTTAAATTTATATTTGTATTGCTAAGTTTTTCTTTCAAATAATTTAGAATTGTATACTTTTCATCCTCAATCAATTCAATTTGAGACAAATTATTTACAAAAATATTTACCTCATTGTTATTTTTAATTATTGGATTGTTAGAAGATAATATTATAGCAATATTATTTTTTTGTTTTGATTTATAATCATCTATTATAGTTGTCCAACATTGTTGCAAATCTACATTATCAAAATGAGAGTTCATGCTGTTTTTTGTAACATTTATTTCAATATCTTCCTCTTTATTTAACTTACCCATTTGCTCAGAAATTGAAAATGTTTTTGATTGTAATTTTTCTATTTTAACGCCTTCATTATTTGAAGCCGTTTTTAAAATTAAACTTGTTTCTTCTAATTTGTTGAGATACGTTTTTTGTTCTGTTAACTTTTCAGGATCAATTTTTTTTTCATTGTGATATAAAGCAGATCTTTCATTACTATCATTCTCTTTTAGATTTGTAGTGATAGATTGAATGCTTGTAGATTGTTTTTGATCGACTGTTTTTTTATATTTAGGAGTGTCTTTTTCTAAAAAATCATTTTTTTTTTCTATGTCATTATTAGAATGAATTTTCAATAAAACGAATTCAATTAATAATCTTTTATTTTGAACTAAATTATATTTAGTTTCCCCGTCATTACATATATCAAGAGCTTTTATCAAAGATTCCGTAGAAAAGCTAGTGGATTTTTCCTTATATTTCTTCTTTGTTTCTGATCCTTTTTCAATTAAAAAAATTGTGTCATTATTTTTAGATACTAATAAATCTCTAAAATGACTAGAAAGACCTTGCAAAAAATATTCTCCATCAAATCCATTTTCAAGTATTTCATTTAGTATTAACAAATTATTTGAAATATCGTTAATTTCTATATTATTTGTAATCTTAAAATAATATTCATAATCTAGTAAATTTAAATGTTTAACTACCGAATTATATGTAATTTTATTTTGAGAATAACTTATTAGCATATCGAATAAAGAAAGAGCATCTCTTAATGATCCATCAGATTTGTTTGCAATTAAATTAAGGGCTTCTTTTTCAAAAATTATATTTTCTTGTTTTGCAATATATTCTAAATGATTAGATATGTCATTAATACTAATTCTTTTGAAATCAAAAATTTGACATCTAGACAAAATAGTAGCAATTATTTTATTTTTTTCAGTTGTTGCTAAAATAAACTTGGCATGTGGTGGTGGCTCTTCTAATGTTTTTAAAAATGCATTAAATGCTTGAGTTGAAAGCATATGTGCTTCATCAATTATATATACCTTATACTTACCTGATTGTGGTGGTATTCTTACTTGTTCAGTTAAGTTTCTAATATCCTCAACAGAATTGTTCGAAGCAGCATCTAGCTCAAATATATTAAAAGAAAAATCTTTAATTTCACTTTCAGTGTAGTTATTTATTTCTTTGGCAAAAATTCTTGCACATGATGTTTTTCCAACTCCTCTTGGTCCACAAAACAAAAATGATTGAGCTATTTGATTGTTATTAATGGCATTTTGCAATGTTGAGGTAATAATAGACTGACCAATAACTTCTTCCAACTTATTTGGCCTATATTTTCTAGCTGATACAACAAATTCAGACATTAATTATATTTTTAGTAAGAGGAAGCAAATCTAACATTTCTTAAATAAATTTAATATATTATTTATAAAAATAAAACAAGAAATAAATAAGGTGTTTTCGAATGTTTTTATTAAGTTTGCGACCCAAAATTAAAAAAAATATATATGAATACCTATGAAACTGTTTTCATCATGAATCCCGTTCTATCTGAAAACCAGATAGAGGAAACAGTAAAAAAAATTACTGATTTTCTTGAAAAAGAGAAAAGTTCAATAAATTTTCAAGAAAATTGGGGCCTAAAAAAACTTAAATACCCTATTCAAAATAAAAAAACAGGGTTTTATTATTTATTAGAGTTCCTAGGGAATGGAAAAATAATCAATGAACTTGAAGTAGAATTAAAGAGAGATGAGCGTATACTTAGATGGCAAACGATAAAACTTGATAAATATGCTTTAGAATACGCAGCGACACGACGAACAAAGTTAAATAATAACAAAGATTCCAAATAATATGGCTAAAAATGATATAACATATTTATCTCCAGTAGATGTAGAACTACAACAAAATAGTAAATACTGTAGATTTAAAAAAATGGGTATTAAATATATAGACTATAAAGATCCAGATTTTTTGATGAGATTTTTAAATGAGCAAGGTAAAATTCTTCCAAGAAGAATTACTGGTAACTCATTAAAGTTTCAAAGAAAATTAGCTGTAGCGGTAAAAAGAGCTAGACAGATTGCTTTACTGCCTTATATTGGTGATAATTTAAAATAAATAATTATGAAAATTATTTTAAAAAAGGATGTAGAAAAACTAGGTTTCAAAAATGAAATTGTCTCTGTTAAAGATGGATATGCAAGAAACTTTTTAATTCCTAAAGGATTTGCAATACTTGCTACTGAATCAGCTAAAAAAGTACTTGAAGAAAATTTACGACAACAAACTAAAAAAGAAGATGCTGAAGTTGAAGCAGCAAATAAGCTTGCAGAAGCAATTAAAAAATCTGAAGTCATTATAAAAGTTAAAGTTGCTGAAGATAAAGTTAAGTTGTTTGGATCAGTTAAAGTATCTCAATTAACGGATGTTTTGTCATCTTTGGGACACAATGTAGATTCAAAATTTATCAAACTAACATCTATCAAAGAAGTTGGTGATTATACTGCAGATATCAGATTGCATAGAAACGTAAGTATTACTTTGCCATTTAAAGTAATAGCTGAATAAAATTATTTTAATTAATTTTATTATTTGAATATCTTTTATGATGTAGACTCACTTGCTATTAATTAAAAAATTTTATATTTATAATCGTTATGGATTTATACTTAGATTATTTAAATGAAATAAAGGAAAGACAGAAATTAGGTCTACATCCAAAACCTATTGAAGAATCACAATTATTAGAAAAAATAATAAATAATATAAAAGATTCTAAAAATCCACATCGAAAAGATAGTTTGAATTTTTTTATTTATAATATTTTACCGGGGACAACCTCAGCTGCTAACACAAAGTCTAAATTTTTAAAAAAAATTATTTTAAAAGAAGAGGAAATCAAAGAAATTTCAATTGATTTTGCCTTTAAATTACTATCTCACATGAAGGGGGGGCCATCAATTAAAGTGTTGTTGGATCTTGCCTTTGGAAACGATAATAAAATCGCTCAAAAATCTGCAGATGTTTTAAAAACACAAGTTTTTTTATATGAAAATGATACTAACAGATTAAAACTTGAATACGAGAATGGAAATTTAATTGCAAAAGATATAATCACAAGTTACTTAAATGCTGAATTTTTTACAAAACTACCTGAAATTGAAGAAAAAATTGATATTGTTACTTACGTAGCTAGCACAGGTGATATTTCTACAGATTTACTTTCTCCTGGTAGTGATGCTCACTCAAGATCAGATAGAGAGCTTCATGGAAAAAGTATGTTTGAACATAACAAAGAAAAACAAAAAGAATTAATAGAACTACAAAAAAATCACCCTGATAAACGAATTATGCTAATAGCAGAAAAAGGAACAATGGGAGTTGGTTCTTCTAGGATGTCTGGAGTTAATAATGTTGCATTATGGATTGGAAAACAAGCAAGTAAGTATATTCCATTCGTTAATATTGCTCCTATAGTTGCAGGAACAAACGGCATTTCACCTATCTTTTTAACAACAGTTGATGTAACAGGAGGAATTGGAATAGATTTAAAAAATTGGATTAAAAAGAAAGATAGTTCTGGACATATAATTTTAGATGCTAATAACGAGCCTATACTTCAAAACGTATATTCTGTTAATACAGGTACTGTTTTAACGATAAATACTAAAGAAAAAAAACTTTACAAAGACAAAAACGAAGTATGTGATTTAACTAATTCCTTTACTCCTCAAAAAATGGAATTTATGAAAGCTGGCGGATCATATGCAGTTGTTTTTGGTAAAAAATTACAATCATTTGCAGCAAAAACACTTAATTCAAAAGCACCTTCAATATTTGCTAAATCTAAAGAAATATCATATGAAAATATAGGTCTTACTGCTGTAGAAAAAATATTTAATAAAAATTCTGTAAGTAAAAATGAAAAAAATCTTAATGCTGGATCTGATATAAGAGTAAAGGTCAACATAGTTGGATCTCAAGATACCACTGGACTCATGACATGTCAAGAACTAGAGTCCATGGCAGCAACAAGTATTTCTCCAATTGTTGATGGCGCGTATCAATCTGGTTGTCATACTGCTTCAGTCTGGGATTTAAAAGCTCAAAAAAACATACCTAAATTAATGAATTTTATGAGTGATTTTGGCCTAATTACAGCTCGTGATCCAGATGAAAAATATCATGCTATGACAGATGTTATTCATAAAGTTTTAAATGATATTACAGTTGATGATTGGTCAATAATTATTGGAGGTGATTCACACACCAGAATGTCAAAGGGAGTAGCATTTGGTGCTGATTCTGGAACAGTAGCACTAGCTCTAGCAACAGGAGAAGTTTCTATGCCCATTCCTGAATCTGTTAAAGTTACATTTAAAGGTGAAATGAGAGAATACACAGATTTTAGAGATGTAGTTCATGCAACCCAATCACAAATGTTAAAATACTATGCAGGTGAAAATATTTTTCAAGGAAGAATTATCGAGGTTCATATTGGCACATTACCTGCAGATCAAGCATTTACATTTACAGACTGGACAGCAGAAATGAAAGCAAAAGCCTCTATATGTATTTCAGAAGATGATACTTTAATAAAATCTTTGGAAATCGCAAAAGAAAGGATAAGTGTAATGATTGAGAAAGGAATGGATAATGACAAAAAAGTTTTACATTATTTAATTCAAAAAGCAAATAAACGAATAAATCAGATCAAATCAGGTGAAATTCCAGCATTAAGCCCTGATATAAATGCAAAATATTATGCTGAGTTTGAAGTAGATTTAGATATTATATCACAACCTATGATAGCCGATCCAGATGTAAATAATGAAGATATTTCAAAAAGATATACACATGATACAATAAGACCTTTATCTTTTTACAATGGACAAAAGAAAGTAGATTTAGGTTTTGTGGGCTCATGTATGGTTCACAAAGGAGATCTAAAGATAGTATCTCAAATGCTAAAAAATATTGAAAAATCTGATAAAAAAATTAAGTTTAATGCTCCATTAGTTGTTACAGCTCCAACTTACAATATAATTGATGAATTAAAACATGAAGGAGATTGGGAAATTCTACAAAGATATTCTGGATTTGAGTTCAATGATGAAAAACCAAAAAACGAAGCACGTACTGAATATAAAAATATGATGTATTTAGAAAGACCAGGATGTAATTTATGTATGGGTAATCAAGAAAAAGCAGAAAAAGGAGATACTGTAATGGCTACATCAACTCGATTATTTAAGGGTCGTGTTGTAGCTGATTCTGACAGAAAAAAAGGAGAATCATTACTTGCATCAACTCCAGTGGTTGTTTTATCTGCTATTTTAGGAAGGACTCCAACAATAGAAGAATATGAAGATGCTGTTAAAGGAATTAATTTAACAAAATTTGCTCCTCCTAAAAATCAACTTTGTTCATAATTATTTTTCAAACTATAATTTGGTATTTCTTTTAAGAAACTGATCTTTCTTTTCTGGTAATTTACTTTGCAACAGAAATGTTGGATACCATTAGTCACAACTAAAAAATTTGCTTTTAAGTCAAAGTTATATCTTGAGATTTGATTAAAAGTTTCTTGTGTTATTTTAATTTTTGGCGACTTACATTCAATAATAATATTTATTGACAAATTATTGTTGTATACAACTATATCAGCACGATGTTTTAAATTGTTATAATTAATACTATGTTCTATTTTCATTAAAGCTAGAGGATAATTTTTAATATTGCTTAAGTAATTAATAAAACTTTGCCTAACCCATTCTTCATGCGTTAATAAAATATATTTTTTTCTTACACAGTCAAAAATTTGGATTCTATCTGCAAGTCTCTTAATTTTGGGCTTTATTAAAGGTAAATTTAATTTTGGTAATTCCATCAAAAAATTATGAAATATAAAGATATTGTTTTATCTATCAAGAGAAGAGAGTTTTTACCTATTTATTTCCTTACAGGTGATGAAAAATATTTTATAGATGAATTAATTGATAATTTCATAGAAAGTGTACTTAATGAAGATGAAAAGATTTTTAATCAAGTTGTACTTTATGGAAAAGATACTGATATTGATCAAATTATATCAGAATCAAAACAGTTTCCAATTGGAGCAAAAAATAGATTGATTGTTGTTAAAGAAGGACAAAATCTAAAAAACATTGATCAACTTGAACACTATATAAATAATCCCCAAACTAGTTCTGTATTAGTAATTAGCTATATGAACAAAACTATAGATAAAAGAAAAAAGTTTGGAAAAAAATTATATGAAAAAGATTTTGTTTTTGAAAGCAAAAAGCTATATGACAATCAAATACCTAATTGGATTAAAACTTATTTAGATAAAAAAAAGATTACTATCGATACAAAAGCAACTATTTTATTATCGGAATATCTTGGAAACAATTTATCAAAAATTAAAAATGAAATAGAAAAACTTCTCATTATAACTAAAGAAAATCATATAACACCAAATTTTATAGAAAAACATATTGGAATTAATAATGATTATAATTTATTTGAATTACAAAATTCGCTTGGTGAAAGAAATTATAAAAAAATTAGTCTAATAATTAGTCACTTTATTTCAAATGAAAAAAAATATAATATTGTTGCTATTGTTAGTAGTTTGTTTTATTTTTTTCAAAAAATTTTACTAATTAAATCTTTAAAAAACAAAGAAAACATATCAACTATATTAAAAATACACCCTTTTTTTCTTAAACAATACCAAAATGCCGCATTAAATTATTCAAACGAACAACTCTTTCATATATTTGAACTTTTAAAAAATTACGACCTTAAATCAAAAGGAGTTAAAAGTAAAGTTAAAAATAAAGATTTAATAAAAGAACTTATGCTAAAAATAATATTACAATAATGTTTAGAATACTTTTTATTTCCATTTTATATTTTTTTTGCAATAGTTTTTTACATGCTCAAAACAACACATCAAGAACTATTTTAAGAGGCTTTGTTTATGAAAAAAATACAAGTGAACCTATTATGTTTGCCAATGTTATTTTAAAAGGAATTGATAATAAAGATGTATTAAAGGGTGCTGCTACAGATGTAAATGGTTTATATAATTTAACATCACTAGAAACAGGAAATTATAAGTTAATTGTTACATATATTGGTTACGATACAACTGAATATAATATATTTATTAAAACTGGGGAAGTCAAAACAAAAAACATTGAGATTGCTAAATCAAGTGTAAAACTAAATGAAGTAAAAATATCAGGAGAAAGACTTGAAATGAAAACCGAGGTGAAAGCTGCTTCAATAAAAATTACGAGCCAAGACTTGAAAATCATTCCATCTATAGGGGGCGAACCAGACTTAGCACAGTATATGCAAATTATCCCCGGAGTTGTTTTTACAGGTGATCAAGGTGGTCAGTTATATATTCGTGGTGGATCTCCAATCCAAAATAAAGTTCTTTTAGATGGTATGACCATATATAGTCCTTTTCACTCAATTGGGTTGTTTTCTGTTTTTGATAGTGACATAATCAGAACAACTGATGTTTACACAGGGGGGTTTGGCGCTGAATATGGAGGAAGAATTTCATCTATTATGGATATCAAAACTGTGGATGGCGGAAAAAAATTATCAGGAAAATTATCTTCTAATACATTTGGATCTAAAATATTAGTTAAAGGACCTATTTCTAAAAATAAAAGATCTTCTTTTATTTTATCTGCAAAAACATCATACTTAGACAAAACATCAGAAATCTTTTATAAAGAACCAATATTGTTTTTTGACGATAAAGGTCTTCCTTACTCATTCACTGACTTATATTCTAAAATATCATTTCAAGGCAGTAATGGCAGTAAATTAAGTGTTTTTGGTTTTAATTTTCAAGACAAAGTTAATTATGAAAATGTTTCGAAACTAAATTGGACATCAACTGGAATTGGATCTCAATTTACTCTATTACCAAACGGCTCTCCAATTTTAATTGAAGGGAACATTGCATATTCAAATTATTTAATTGAATTAAATGAAATAGCTTATCCATTAAGGTCTAGCAGTATTAGTGGCTTTGACATGGGATTAGATTTTACTTCTTTTCCTGAAAAAGGAAAGTTAAAATATGGTTTTGATATTCATGGTTTTTCAACTGACTTTACAACATACAACTCAATAAACCAAAGAGTTGATCAAGATGAAAACACAACAGAGTTTTCTTCTTATTTCAATTATCAATTTAAAAGTATTAGATGGATTTTTGAACCTGGTTTAAGATTACAATATTATGGAAAACTTGGAACATCTTTAGAACCTAGAGTTGGTGTTAAGTACATAGCAAGTGAAAAGTTTAGATTAAAACTAGCTGCAGGAAATTATTCACAAAATATATTAAGTACTTCATCTGACAGAGATGTTGTTTCTCTATTTAATGGAATAATATCATCTCCAGAAAATATAAAAAATAATGATGGATCAGATTTGATGCAGAAATTTCAAAAATCTCAACATTTAATTTTTGGAATTGAATTTGATCTTAATCAAGAAATAGATGTACAAATAGAAGGATATATAAAAGATTTTAGCCAGCTATCAAATATCAATAGAAATAGAATTGATGAAGATGATCCTGAGTTTATAACTGAAAGTGGTATTGCAAAAGGTATTGATTTTTTACTAAAATATAAAAAGAATAACATTTATTTATGGACCGTATATTCTTACGGATACATTAATAGAAAATATAATAACCTTATATACAATCCAAACTTTGATAGACGACACAATATTAATTTTGTAGCTTCATATAAATATGGTAAAAATAAAACATGGAAAACCGACTTGCGCTGGAATTTAGGATCAGGATTTCCTTTTACACAAACACAAGGTTTTTATGAGCAAATTTCATTTTCTGATGGTATTAATACTGATTATAATTCTGAAAACGGGAATTTGGGTATAATTTATAGTAATTTAAATGAAGGTAGATTACCATATTACCATAGACTTGATTTATCTACTTCAAAAAATATAAAATTTAATGAAAAATCTTCATTAGAAATTTCTGCATCAATTACAAATATTTATAATCGAGAAAATATTTTTTATTTTAACAGGATAAAAAATGAAAGAATTAATCAATTACCGTTTATGCCAAGTGTAGGTCTAAACTTTTTGTTCTAATAAATTATTTTATGAATAGAAATAGGATTATTAGTTTGAAATATTAATTTTGCAAAAACATGTTCATTAAGAATTGAAAAAAAAATCAACTAAATATATTTTTGTAACAGGTGGAGTTACCTCATCATTAGGAAAAGGAATTATATCAGCTTCTCTTGCAAGACTTTTGAAATCAAGAGGATTTCAAGTTACAATACAAAAACTTGATCCATATATTAATGTTGACCCTGGAACAATGAACCCGTACGAACATGGGGAGTGCTTTGTTACTGATGATGGTGCCGAAACAGACTTAGATTTGGGTCATTATGAAAGATTTTTAAATCAAAGTACATCGCAAGCAAATAATGTCACAACTGGAAAAATATATCAAACAGTCATCAATAAAGAAAGAAAAGGTGATTACCTTGGTAAAACTGTTCAAATTATTCCTCATATTACAGACGAGATTAAGAGACGTATACAGTTACTTGGAAAAAAAGAGATCTATGATTTTATAATTACTGAAATTGGAGGAACTGTAGGTGACATAGAAGCACTTCCATACATTGAAGCAGTTAGGCAATTAAAATGGGAACTAGAAAATAATGCTTTATTTATTCATTTAACATTAATACCATATTTGTCTGCAGCAGGTGAATTAAAAACTAAACCTACTCAACATTCTGTAAAAACTTTATTAGAATCTGGGATTCAACCTGACATTCTTGTTTGCAGAACTGAACGTAATTTAAGCAAAAATATTAAATCAAAAATTGCAAGATTTTGTAATGTTGATATTGATGCTGTTATTGAATCAAGAGATGCTTCAACAATTTATGAAGTTCCAATTTTAATGCAACAACAAAAGTTAGATTCAGTAATTTTAAAAAAACTAAATTTAAAATCTAAGAAAAAGATTAATTTAAATAATTGGATAGATTTTTTATCTGCTTTAAATAAACCTAAAGATGATATTAAAATAGGAGTTATTGGTAAGTATGTTGAGCTTCAAGACGCATATAAATCTATTTCTGAAGCAATCATACACGCTGGTGCGTCCAACTCTTGCAATGTAAAAGTAGAATGGATACACTCAGAAAATATAACTAATACTAATGTGAAAGAAAAATTAAAGAATTTATCTGGAGTTTTAGTAGCACCTGGATTTGGAGATCGAGGTATGAAGGGAAAAATTAACTCAATTAAATATGTTCGTGAAAATAATATTCCATTTTTTGGAATATGTTTAGGCATGCAGTCAGCTGTAATTGAATTTTCTAGAAATGTACTAAAATTGAATAATGCGGACTCTACAGAAATGAATATAAATACTAAATATCCTGTAATAGATTTAATGGAAAATCAAAAAAATGTAAGTGAAAAAGGAGGAACAATGCGTCTTGGATCTTACAAATGTACTTTAGCTAAAAATTCATTAGCTAAAATTGCCTATAAAAAAAATAATATTTCTGAACGACATAGACATCGTTTTGAATTAAATAATAAATTTAAAAGTCAACTTGAAAAAGCAGGTATGTTTGCATCTGGCGTTAATGAAGAAAATAATTTGGTAGAGATAATTGAAATTCCTAATCACAGGTGGTTTGTTGGTGTGCAATTTCACCCTGAATATAAAAGTACGGTTTCAAAACCTCACCCTCTTTTTGTTAATTTTATTGGTGCTTGTTTAAAATATAAAATAAATGGATAAAAATTCTCTTACAGGAGCAATATTAATTGTATTAATTTGGATTGTTTTTAGCACGTTCTTTTTAAATGTAGGTAAAGATGATAGCATAGACATTGATAAAAACCAATCTCTTTATGAACAAAGTAATACAAGTGAAGTTAAAAATGAAAATCAAAATTATATAAAGAAAGAATTAGAGAAAAAACAATCAAATATCTTTAATCATCTCAAAAATGGAGAAAATGGAGTTGAAGTATTAGAAAATGAAAAAATAAAATTATTAGTTAATAGAAAAGGAGGAAATATTGAATCTGTTTTCATTAAAGAATATAAAACATACAATGGAGAACCTCTTGACTTATTCTCAAAAAATTCTAAACTTAATTTACAGTTTTTCAACAAAGATATTATAAATACATCTGAACTTTATTTTACACCTGATTTGTCAGGAAATATATTAAGAATGCTTTTGAAATTTAACGACGAAGAATATATAGAATATATTTATACAATATCTGATGAATATTTAGTTGATTTTGACATCAATTTTAGTGGAATAAATAATGTAATAAAAAACAACTATGTAAATCTTGAATGGGGAATGATTACTCCAAAAACCGAAAAAAGCAAATCAAATCAAGATATGTATACAGGTTTATATTTTCAAGATAGTTCAGATAAAGAAGTAGATAACTTAAGTTTAACTAAAGAAGATGAAGAAATAATAAAGTATAAACTAAATTGGGTAGCATTCAAACAACAATTTTTTAGCGCTATTTTAATTGCCAAAGACGGTTTTGATAAACCGATTACTTTAAAATCAAAATCAATTGAAAATGAAGATTCAATAAAGGATCTATATGCAAATTTTGAAATCCCTATCACAAAAAATAATTCAGAAAAAGATATCAACTTACAATTTTATTTTGGACCAAATCACTACAAAACACTTCAAAAATATGATTCTAAATTTGAAGAGCTTATTCCATTAGGATGGGGTATATTCGGATGGGTTAATAAATATATTATAATTAATATTTTTGATTTTCTTAGCAGATATATTACCAATTATGGTGTAATCATTCTTTTGTTAACTATAATTATTAAGCTTAGCTTAGCTCCATTCACATATAAAGCATTTCTTTCCCAAGCAAAGATGAAAGTATTAAAACCAGAAATTGATAAAATTAATGAAAAGAATAAGGGAAAAGATCCAATGAAACTTCAGCAAGCTACAATGAATTTTTATAGAAAAGCAGGTGTAAATCCTATGGGGGGTTGTTTACCTATGTTGTTTCAATTTCCTATTCTTATTGCAATGTTTAGGTTTTTTCCAGCTTCAATTGAATTGAGACAACAATCTTTTCTATGGGCAGATGATTTATCTGCGTACGACTCTATTTATGAATTAGGTTTTTCAATACCATTTTATGGTGATCATGTAAGTCTTTTTACACTTCTAATGACAGTTTCAACTTTGTTATATACTAGAATGAATAGTTCAATGGCAACTGGACAAATGGCTCAAATGAAATGGATGATGTATTTAATGCCAATTATGTTTTTAGGGTTTTTTAATAATTATGCTGCTGGTCTATCATATTATTATTTTTTAGCAAATATGTTCACATTTGGGCAACAAGCTATTATGAAGATTACAATTGACGAAAATAAATTATTATCTCAAATTGAAGAAAACAAGAAAAAACCAAAAAAGAAATCAAATTTTCAAAAAAAATTAGAAGAACTTCAAAAAAAGCAAGAAAAAAGATTAAAAAACAGAAAATAGCCATGAAAATTTATTTTTTTCTTTTGGTTATTTTTATTTCGTGTAATACTTTAACAGATATAAATACTAAAGAACCGATAATTTCAATGCAAAGAACAGCATGCTTCGGAGAATGTCCTATTTATAAATTTGAAATATATTCTAATGGAGTTTGTATATACATGGGTAAAAAATTTGTAAATAAAATTGGAGAATTTAAATTTAATCTTGAAAAAAATAATATTGATTTAATCTTATCAAAAGCTAAAGAAATTGATTTTAAAAAGATGGATGATAAATATATAAGTTCTATAACTGATTTACCTACAACATATATTAAAATTAAAAACAAAAAAATTATTGACTACTCTAATGCCCCAAAAGAACTAAAAGATTTAGAAAATTTAATTGATGAAATTTGCTTTAAAGCTATAAGTCATTAATTTGTTCTAAAAAAATATCCATTGATTTCTTCTTTTGTCTGTCAAAATCATAAGAAATACGATTCTTTAAATAAAATTTTACTGTTTCATAATCAATATTTTTTATACGAGTATTTTTTAATACTGTGTTAATATTATTTAAGCCATGTGAAAATGCAGAATTAATTTCATTTAATATATTTTGACTTATTTCTTTTTTTGCTACCCAACAAGCAAATACAAAAGGTAAACCAGTCAGTTTAAACCAAGCTTCAGATAAATCGTAAACATACTTATGCTTTTTATGTAAATCAAATGCTTTATCTCCTATAACTAAAGCAGCTTGAGATTTAGATATTTTTTTTTCAAAGCCATGAGAAGTATTTTTAAGATTAGGTGATATATTGTATAAATTTTTTAAAAGCAATTTTAACAGATTAACTGAAGTAATTGAATGATAATCAATTAATATTTCCTCAATATCATAAATTGGAGTATCTGAAAAGACACACACTGTATCAACTTTTCCATACGAACCAATACAATAATTTGAAAATATATTGAAATTTTGCAATTTATTAATTATAGCTACAGGAACTAAGCCTATATCTATTTCATTGTTTAAAAATTTATTAGCACTTACTGATGGAATATTAAGAGATAAATCTAAAATTGAGTAGACTGGGTGGTTTTTAATTCCATAAATAAATGGAATACTATTTAAATAAGATACAATTGAAATGCGATTTATCATAAAAAATTTACTGATTTATTTATCGCAACAATTATCATATATAATGTTACAAATATTTTAAGAAAAACTCCTCCAAAAAAACCAATTAGAGCTCCCGATGCAACTTTAATAGGTTTAAAAACTGAATTATCTTTATTATCTAAAAAAGCTCCAATAAATGCTCCAATAAAAGGACCCAAAATAATACCAAACGGCATAATAAAAATTCCTAATAGAAGGCCAATAGTAGTACCCTTAGTTGCTTTTTTTCCTCCACCAAACCGTTTAACACCATATATTTGTAACCAATAATCTAAAAAAGTGATAGTTAGAATAACAAAAAAAACTATAACTAAAAAACTAAGACTAAAACTATGATCAGTAAAATTATGCATTAATACTAGAGAAAAGAATGCTATTGGTGGGCCTGGAATAATTGGGAATATGCACCCTATTAATCCAACAAAAAGTAAAATAAATACTAAAATTTCCACATATCAAAAATAATAAAAAGATAAATGCTATATAGTTACAAATCATAATATAAATATTATTTTTACTGTTTAAATTATTTTCATGAATCTAGACTCATTAAAAGCAATCTCTCCAATTGATGGACGATATAGAAAGAAGACTTCCATTTTACAAAATTATTTTTCAGAATCTGCATTAATTAGATATAGAGTGCAAGTTGAAATTGAATATTTTATTGCTCTATGTAATAATCAAATTATTGAACTTAATCATTTTTCATCAGAAAAATTTGCACAGCTAAGAAAAATATATCAAAACTTTAATCATCATGATGCTACTAGAATAAAAGAAATTGAAGAAAAAACCAATCATGATGTAAAAGCTGTTGAATATTTTATAAAAGAAAAATTTAAAGATCTCAATATTGATGAATTTAAAGAATTTATTCATTTTGGATTAACATCACAAGATATTAATAATACAGCAGTTCCTCTTTCTATTAAAGAATCTGTTAACAATGTATATATAAAAGAATTAAAAAGTATTGTTTCAATATTAAAAAGTAAAAGTAAAAACTGGGAGATGACACCTTTACTAGCTAGAACACATGGACAAGCTGCATCACCAACTAGAATGGGTAAAGAAATAAGTGTGTTTACTGAAAGAATTAATGAGCAACTTAAATTATTAAACAATATTCCATTTAGCGCAAAATTTGGAGGAGCAACCGGTAATTTTAATGCACACCACGTTGCTTACAAAAATATTGACTGGAAAGAATTTGCAGATAAATTTATTAATGATATTTTTAAGATGGAAAGACAACAAACTACTACACAAATAGAGCATTATGATCATCTTGCAGCATTGATGCATAACATGTGTAGAATAAATACCATACTAATTGATTTGTGTAAAGATATATGGACATATATATCATTAAACTATTTTAATCAAAAAATTAAAGACGGTGAAGTTGGTTCTTCTGCTATGCCTCATAAAGTTAATCCAATTGATTTTGAAAATGCAGAAGGGAATCTAGGTATTGCTAATTCCATATTTGAATTTTTGGCTAAAAAACTTCCAGTTTCTAGATTGCAAAGAGATTTAACTGACAGTACAGTTTTAAGAAATATTGGAGTTCCATTTGCACATACAATAATAGCTTTTACATCTATTAAAAAAGGATTAAACAAACTAATAATAAATGAACAAAAGATACGTCTAGATTTAGAAGAAAATTGGGCGGTAGTAGCTGAAGGCATACAAACAATTTTAAGAAGAGAAGGTCACCCAAAACCTTATGAAACTCTCAAAGATTTAACAAGAAAAAATGAAAAAATTGATGCAGATAGCATTAGAATTTTTATAGAAAATTTAAATGTTGATGAAAATATTAAAGAAGAATTAAAAAATATTACTCCATTTAACTATACAGGAATCTAAAATAATATTTTGTTTTTTTGCAAATATTCTTCCCAGTTCCACAAAAAATGTTTTAATAAATTTTTAAGTTCATTATAAAATATTGGGTTTGGCTTGTTTTTTCGCTTAAATAAATCACCTTGGTATTCATTTATATTATATTTTTCAAAAATTGCATAAGCCATTGTATTAATTATAGGATCACCTTTCTTTCTAATATCATTAAAATAATTTTCATAACCAACGAATCTTTCGATTGCCAAATGTTGTTCATTCTCATCTAAATCTTTGTAAATTTCTTCTAAAATATTTTTTCTAAGATTAACGACTTCAGATTCTTCAAAATAATTTTCTAAAATTTTTAAGTTTCCTAAAAAAACAACATTACTAAACCAAGTTATCATATTTTCCTTGATATTTGGATTACTTTCTAAATTATTATTTTTATTAATAAAATCTTGAATTTCTACAAAACCATTTTCAATTACGTTATTTAATGCAGCAACATATATTGAAATTGCAGATTCAATCTTTATCTTTTTTTTGTTAGATAATAAACCAAAAAATTTAATCATAACTTAAAGTGGATTTTAGCTTCATCAGTAATATAGTCACCTATCGACAAGCAAGCTGTTGCAGCAGGGGAAGGTGCATTTAACACATGAATATTATTCTCTGTTTTAATAACTTTAAAATCATCAATAATAGAACCATCTCTAGATAACGCCATAGCTCTTACACCACTTCTATGCTCTATTATGTCATTCATAGTTAACGAAGGTAACATTTTTCTTAATTCTTTCAAAAATAAAAATTTTGAAAAAGCTCTTGTGTATTCATTTAAACCAAATTTCCAATTATTTATGAACAATTTTCTAGTTCCTGAAAAAGATAATGCTTGTAGTGTATCTTTTAAATTAAAATCTGTTTTTTTATATCCTTCTCTTTTAAATGTAAACACTGCATTTGGTCCACATTCAATTTCCCCATTAACCATTCTAGTAAAATGAACTCCTAAAAAAGGAAATTTTGGGTTTGGAACAGGATAAATTAAATTTTTAACCATATGCTTTGCATTATTTCTTAACTTATAGTAATCACCCCTAAAACCTACAATTTGTAAATCAAGAGATTTAACTTCAGAAGCAGCTAATCGATCAGAAAATAATCCACCACAAAATATAATATTTTTGGCAAGAAAATCTCCTCTATTTGTTCGTAATTTTTGATTTGAATAACTTAATAATTTACATTTAGTTACAACACTACTTTTTTTATTTATTGAAACTATATTTTTAGCTAGTGAATTTGTAACCTCTTCATAATTAATAATGCCCGATTGTGGAACCCATAATGCAGAAATACCATCAGCATAAGGTTCAATTGATTGAAATTCTTTTCTACTCAGTATTTGTAATCCAGTCAAACTATTTTTTTCGCCATTACTTTTTAATTTATGCAAGTAATCACATTGCTTATCATTAACCGCTACAACTATCTTGCCACAAACATCATGATTTATATTATTCTCTATAGCATAATTTACTAACTCTTGTCGACCTTTTACACAATTCTTAGCTTTTAAGCTATTTGGTTTATAATACAAACCTGAATGAAGCACACCTGAATTTCTGCCGGTTTGATGTTGTGCAAGTTTACTTTCTTTTTCAAGAACTAATAATTTTAATTTTGGAAATTTTTTTTGTAATTTATAGGCTGTTGCTAGACCAACTACACCTCCACCTATTATTGCTATATCAAATAAACTTTTCAAAACAGTTAATTTTTAATTGTAAAAACTCTAGATATATTAAAACCAAAATAAATATTTCCGTTAAAAAAATCACTATTTGTTTCAGTGATAAATATTGGCTCAATCATTGCAGCTGAATTACTTAAGTGTAATTGAAAAACATGCCCACCAGTTTCAATATCAAAACCAAAGGATAAAACATTATCATTTATTGAATTATAAATTTGCGGAAAAGTTTCTGCATTTACAGAAACTCTGTTGGTAATCTTATATCTACATCCAAAGCCAATTGAAATATTATCATTACTTTTTCTGTAGGTTTTATCTAATAAGTTATAATGAATGAAAGTTGGTGAAATTTGAACAGAAAAATCTCTATTAACTTTTCTTGCAATTAAAATTTGGTGACTATAAATTAATTGATCAGTAAATAAAAAAGATGATTTTTTTTTATCTTCTGAAGTATATTGCTTTAAATATGATGCAGAATTTAAAACTATTGTTAATGGAAAATTATTAACACCTTTTGCTTGTCTTTTTAACTTAATTTTAACATTTCCATCTATAGTTTTAGAAACTGAACTTCTTCCAATTCCAACTGCCAACCAACTATTTACTCCATAATCAAAACTAAATCTTACCTTTGCATAATCCAATCCATACAAATTATAAAAACCTGAATTTATTGGTCCGAACCTATGCTGAATATTAAATTTAAGTTCATTTTCTGAGGTTATTTCTACAGACTGACCATTTACTATTTTCGTACCTTTAAAAATATATGAAGCATATTTAGTTTCATTTTTTTCATTTAGTAATGATAATAAATTTTCTTGTGCTACAATTTTTAAATTTAAAAAGAAAAAAAGAAAAAATAAACTTTTAACCTTCATACTTATAAAGTTGAATTTCGACATCAACATCAATTACTTCAGCAATATTATATATTACAATTTTTGGAATTTTTATATTATAATCTTCAAGATTTAATCTAAATTTAGCTTTAATTACAGCTTTACTTTTATTTACATTTAATGTGCCCTCAGCAATAATATTATTTGTAATTCCATGAATGTTTAACTTTCCTTTTACTTTAGCATAACCATTTTCTTTTAATTCTATGATATGTCCAATAAATGTTGATTTTGGATATATATCAGATTCTAAATAGTTTTCATTAAAATGTTCTTGCATTAATTTTTTTTTAAAAATGAAATCTTTAATCTTTACTGAAAAAACTAACTCACTTGTTGATGCATTATAAACTGCACCAACTTTTTTGTTAAATGCTTGGATATTTTCAATTGGAGCTTCAGAAAAAAAAGTTATAACACCTTCTTTTCCTATAAATTGTTGAGCATTAGCTTCAAGACAAAATATCATTAATAACACTCTAATTATTTGGCGTACCATTTTCACTCCAATTTATTAAAATTTGAATTTCATTATCTGATAACTTTTGACCAGATGGCGGCATAATTCCCTGTTGATCTGCATCTCTTTGAACTCTATCTAAAAGTACTCCATTGTCCATGTAAAATTTAATCTGATCATATGTTTGTAGTAGCCCGTTTGAACTGTTGTTTCTATGACACTGAATACAATTTTCTTCAATAATAGGCTTTACACATTCTGAAAAGCTTGGTGTTAGTGTACTACAAAGATCTATTTCATTATAACTACAAGAAGATAAAACAATCAAAAGGATTAAATATCTCATTTTACAAATTTAGTTAATTAAAATTAATTTTATTAATAAGATATAATCCTATTGAAAATAAAACAATTACAATCCAAAGCGCTATTTGCTGATTGAAATAAAATGTAATTAAACCAAACAAAAAAGGACCTATAAAAGAAGTTATTTTTCCTGTTAGAGAATAAAACCCAAAAAACTGACTTTTTTTATCTTCTGGAACCAAAATTGACATTAAAGATCTACTAGAAGACTGATTTGGTCCTGCCATCAAACCAATTAAAATTCCAGATAACCAAAATAATTTTTTAGGGTAGTTTGTTTCAGGTGCAATAAAAGCAATTAATGTAGCAATGATTAGCACCCAAAGAGATATAATAATAATTTTTTTTGGACCAACAGTATTTTCAAAAATTCCGAAAACAAACGATCCTAATCCAGCTGCTATATTTAATACAATCGCTAAATTAACAACTTCGTTAAAATCAAAATCTAATGTAGTAACAGCGTATATACCTCCAAGACCAAAAATTGTAATTAAAGCATCATTATAAAATAATCTAGCAATCAAAAAACGTAGAACTATTTTATAATTTGAAATAGTTTTAACTGTATTTTTAATTGATAAATAAGAGTTTTTAAATAGGTCTCTTTGTATTTGTATTTTAACTTTATCTTTAAAGATTAGAAATATTGGTATGCTAAAAATCACATACCAAACACCAACATATATATTAGATATTTTAATGTGATGGATATTTTCTAAGTCTAAAAAAAATTGAAATATAAACAACGATACTATGCCTCCTAAAAAACCTAATCCCCAAGCAAAACCTGAAATAGCACCTCTATTTTGAGAATTTGAAATTTCTGGTAAATATGAGTTATAAAAAATTGTACAGATTTCAAAACTTACATTGGCTACAACAAAAAAAACTAAGGCTAAATATATCTCTCCCTTATCAGGTATATAAAGCATAGCAGTAAATAATGAAGATATAAATGTAAATAGAAGTAAAAACAACTTTTTTCGACCTGTATTATCAGCAATTGCACCAATAAACGGAGATATAATAGAAACGATAATAGCAGAAACAGCAATTGCATATGACCACATTTGTGTACCTATTTTTTCATCATATGCTATATGCTTTGTAAAAAATGAACTAAAAATGAAAGTTACAACTATAGTTGAAAATGGCTGTGATGCAAAGTCATATAATGACCAAGAAATAACCTTATTTTTTTTAATCATCTTTTTTAGAACTCTTAATATAAAAATAAATATTTAAAAATTATATCAAAAGTAGTAAATATAAAAACTTTACATTTGCAAACAAAAAATGAATTTAGAAGGATTAATTAATATTTCTGGCAAAAATGGTTTATACAAGGTCATATCAAAATCAAAAAATATGATTATTGTAGAATCAATAATTGATAAAAAAAGAATGCCTGTAAGTTCAGCAAATCAGGCAAATATGTTAGAAGAAATTGGAATTTATACATATGAAGACACTAAACCATTAAGTGAAGTTTTTGAAGAAATAGCAAAAAAAGAAAATTACAATCAAACTATTTCTCACAAATTATCAAAAAATAAATTACTTGAATTTTTTAGGCAAATTGTTACTGATTTTGATGAAGATAAAGTATATATATCTGATATTAAAAAAGTTATTCAATGGTACAATCTCTTGCAAAAGAAAAAAATTATTAAGCAAATAGAAAAAAAGAAAAATACAAAAAAAAAGAAATGAAAAAAAGCATATCTATCCCAATCAGACCAAAAAGAAGGTTTGTTCCTGAAAATTTAAATATTGATTCCTGGAACAAAGTTGAGCCATTATTTAAAAATCTTTTGAAAAGAACTATAAACTCCAAAAAAGAACTTGAAAATTGGATGAAAGATAGATCTGAGGTAAATTCAGTTATGAACGAAGATTTAGCGTGGAGATATATCAAAATGAATATTAATACAAAAGATGAGGATTTAGCTAAAAAATTTCACTTTTGGATTAAAGAAATATCACCTAAATTGGCTCCATATACTCACAAATTAAATTTAAAGCTAATCGAAACTCCATTTTTGAGTGAACTTGAACAAAAAAAATATCATATATACTTGCGTAGTATAAAAAAACAAATTGAAATATATAGAGAAGAAAATATACCGCTTTACACTGAAATGGAAGCTAAACAGCAAGAATACGGAATGATTTCTGCTAAAATGACTATTGAAGTTAATGGTGAAAATTTAACAATGCAACAAGCAAGTCTATTATTAAAAGATACAAATAGAAAAAAAAGAGAAACAATTTATAATTTAATACAAAAAAGAAGATTAAAAGATGAGGTAATATTAGATAATTTATATGATGAGTTAATTACATTAAGACAACGAATTGCTAAAAATGCTGGATTCAACAACTATAGAGATTATATGTTTTCTGCAATGGGAAGATTTGATTATACTCCGCAAGACTGTTTTAATTTTCATAATGCAATTTCTAAAGATATTGTACCGATAATAAGTTCATTTGAAGAAAAGAGAAAAAAGAAGCTTAATTACAAAAACTATAAACCATGGGATACCTCTGTGGACGTTGATGGACTAAAACCATTAAAACCATTTAATGGAGGAGAAGAACTAACTGATTTAACAATAAAATGTTTTTCAAATTTAAGACCCTATTTTGGAGATTGTATTACAATTATGAAACAAATGAAACATTTAGATTTAGAATCCAAAGAAGGAAAAGCACCTGGCGGTTTTATGTATCCTTTACATGAAATTGGAGTTCCGTTTATATACATGAATTCTGTAGGATCACAAAGAGATTTAGTTACTATGGTTCATGAAGGTGGACATGCAATACATTCATTTCTTTGTAGAAATTTAGAACTAACAGAATTTAAATCTACTCCATCTGAAGTTGCAGAGCTAGCGTCAATGGCAATGGAACTTCTAAGCATGGACTACTGGGATAATTTCTACAAAGATAAAAACGAACTAAAAAGAGCAAAATTAGAGCAATTAGAAAAAGCATTAGGCACATTACCATGGGTAGCAGCAATTGATAAATTTCAACATTGGATTTATACAAATAAACATACAGCAAAAGAAAGGAAAGATAAATGGCTTGAAATTGATACAGAATTAGGAAATCAAATTATAAATTGGGAAGGACAAGAATCTGCACAAAAAATAATGTGGCAAAAACAACTTCATTTATATGAAGTCCCTTTTTATTATATTGAGTACGGTATGGCACAATTAGGTGCAATTGCTGTATGGAGATCATATAAAAAACAAGGAGATGAAGCAATTGAAAATTATATTAATGCATTGAAACTTGGTTACACAAAATCAATTGGTGAGATATATAAAACTGCAGGTATAAAATTTGACTTTTCAGAAGAATATGTAAACGAATTAGCGTCATTTGTTAAAGAAGAACTAAAAAAACTAAGCTAAATATTTACTAAGATAAAATAAAAAAGTCCTAACAATGTTAGGACTTTTTTTATAGGGCGGCAACTACCTACTCTTCCAGATTTTACTCTAGTACCATCGGCGCAACTAGGCTTAACTTCTCTGTTCGAAATGGGAAGAGGTGGACCCCAGCGCTATAGTCACCATATATTTTTTAATATGACAAAATTTGTAATGAATATATAAAATCAATTTCAAAGTCTACGGGTAATTAGTATCACTCAGCTTAATATATTTCTATACTTACACCTGTGACCTATCAACGTCATCGTCTATAACGACCCTTAAAAGAAATCTAATCTTGAGATGAGTTTCGTGCTTAGATGCTTTCAGCGCTTATCTCATCCGAACGTAGCTACCCTGCAATGCAGCTGGCGCCACAACAGGTACACTAGAGGTTCGTCCATTCCGGTCCTCTCGTACTAGGAACAGGTTCTCTCAAATTTCTAACGCCCACAACAGATAGGGACCGAACTGTCTCGCGACGTTCTG
>TARA_B100001093_G_scaffold193134_3_pt1 | contig 82029 bp, 67 predicted proteins | sample TARA_B100001093 | Tara Oceans TARA_B100001093 (sample SAMEA2623116) | marine metagenome | biome: marine biome (ENVO:00000447); feature: surface water layer (ENVO:00002042); material: "saline water (ENVO:00002010), including plankton (ENVO:xxxxxxxx)" | depth 5 m | reverse complement strand
CAAACTGGCTCACCCATCCGACACTGCGTTATGCCAGGTGACGAAATAATCGCCGTTGATGGACTGCGAACCTCCTCCCTCAAAGGACTCAAGACCGCCCTGAAAGGAAAGGCCGGAACAAAGGTCGAATTGACCATCTCTCATGAGGGAACCTTGCATCAGTACACGGTAACACCTGAGACAGCTCCACAACATGGCGTGAAGTTGGATGGGAAAGGAAACGCTCGATGGAGAGCGTACCTCGCAACCCGTCAATCGGAATGAGGATCGCCTTGCGATGCGAGAACTTCCAGCGCTACGTGAATCGGTGGCAAGTGGTCCGCAATCGTATGTCGACTGGTCTTCGGAGGGAATACTTCGCCTGAAAGGCTCATGTCGATTACCTGCTGCTTCGAGATGGAGTCGATTTCTGCTGCAGGCCAAACATCGACTTCTATTCGTGAATCGGTGAGATAGTCAACGCAAATTGCAGGAACTCTGGCGAGGTTGAGTTCGCCTGCAATCGAGTACCTGTGGTGGCCATCAAGAATTGCCCCGGTGGCTTTGTCAACAATGAGTGGCTTCGTGAAGCCTCCCCAGCGCTGGGTCATCTCCAGTAGCTTGTCTCGGTTTCGTGGTTTAATCTCCTCGTGAGGTTTCAACCATTCATAGGGCACCAATACAACATCCGTTTCATCCCACATTGAGCCAATCCACTCTGCCTTCGGCGATAATGCTTTGTTCGCCCAACCGTCCCACTGAATCAAAGGAGGAGCGGAGATGACTGAGCGTGAGTGGCCAAGTCCTGGAATTGAAGCGGATGTTCCTGCCATTGAATGCCCGAATGCGGTCATCTCTTGGTTGGAGCGTCTTGGCCATGATGTGCATCACATTGTTCAGACAGTTGCACACCACGGCGGAGGGATTTGGATTGTTGGTGGAGCTGTTCGAGATGCATGCCTCGGCCTGGAAGTTCACGACATCGACTTTGCTGTATCATTGACACCTGAGCGAATGTTGGAATTGTTTCCAGACGCCATACCTACAGGCATTGACTATGGGACGGTGAGTCTGCGAGGCGACGGTGTGCTGTACGAGGCCACGACGTTGCGAACAGAACGCAATTACGGTGACGGGCGGCGTCCGGAAGAAGTCAACTGGGGTGTTTCCCTTGCAGAGGATTTGGAGCGACGTGATTTCACAATCAATGCCATGGCGATCGACCTGTCTCGAAAAGTGATGCACGACCCTCATCACGGCCTTGTCGACATGGAGCGAGGGATGATTCGCGCTGTGGGACAAGCCTACAGAAGAATTGGTGAAGACGGTTTGCGAATTTTACGAGCCTATCGATTCCTCGACCGAGGTGAGGCAGGGGTTTGGAAGTTCGACTTGGAACTGGAAGAAGCGCTTCGACAAAACCAAACCATGCTGAATGCGGTCACAAGCGAGCGCGTTTGGATGGAGTGGCACAAGATTTTGCAGGGAAGTAACGCAGCGGATGTGATTCAGCGAATGGCACATGACCATGTTCTGGACCGGTTTTTACCAGGTAAATGGGCTGGACAACATCGCCTCTTGGCCTCTTTACACCATCCATTCATTCGAGACTTTGACGGTTTAACCAGACTTGCCATACTCCTCTGTGAATGTTTTTCTATAGAGGTTGATGAGGCTTTACGTAATCTAAAAATTTCGACAAAGCAACGCACGTATATTATGGACTTGCATGCACGATTTGGCACCCTGCCTGAGCCATCGAAACCTGCGTTAAGGGTGTTTCGCGCAGTCCTAAGAGAATTCTCAGTACTCCATCTCCAAATGGAAATAATCATTCGAACACACGACCTCAGCCCTTCGATGGGCGTCGAAAATAAATCCGCTGATGATGTCTATCACTTGCTCGAATTGCTTGAAGCACTACCAGAATTAACAGCCGGTACGTCGCCTTTGGTGAATGGTCATTGGCTCATGCAGCGAACAGCGTTGAGCAAAGGACAGACTCTTGGCCGGCTGAAAGAGTGGTTGCATCGATTGCAAATCGAACGAGACCTTGCTTCAATCGACGAAGTAGAATCCGTGCTTTGTACACTTCTTTGGGACCAGGAAAACCATCTCGAATGGCCGAAGGTTCAATTTCCAGACTGATACCAACCTGCATCAAGTTGATGAGTGAGAATCCGTAGGAGATGGCATGCTCGGTGAGAAAGCGCGCGCAATGGTCGCTGGTCAGATTGAGAAAAAACTCTTAGAAAAAGGCATGAATTTGAACAACCTCACTGATGAAGAACTCTCAGCCGTGGCGGTCAATTTTGTAGGAGACGCACCTCCCAATCACGTTCCTCGAGAAACAGTTATTCAGATCCTCTCGGAGCAAGACTCGGTGCTCATTTGGGCTAACTCTGTCAAGGAAAACGCAGCAAAGGCTGCCCTTGAATCCGTACGAACAACCGTAGACTCAGCCCAAAATAAGGTTGCAGCCGTTACCGAAGACAATCCAATGGCTGCGATGATGATGGAACGGTTTAGCACTTGGCTCAAAGAGTCGGGATACACTGCTGCGCAACTCACTCAAATGCTGGATACTAACAAAGACGGCATCATTTCACGAACTGAGATCACCTCGATGATTGAACAAATGGCTGGCTCCCAGCCACCTCAATGGGTTGTCGACTACCTCGTTGAAGCCATTGACCTTAACGGCGACGGAGTGCTGTTGGTTTCGGAATTTGGTGCATTCCTCGCATCAATCGGATTTGAAACCGTCCAACTAACCCCTCCAGAACCGGAGGCTGTAGAAGATACAACGCCTCAACCCGAAGAGACGCACACACATCACATCGAAGTCACGCCAATCCCTGAGCCCGTCGTAGCACCGGAACCAACACCGGTCGCAGAACCAGTTTCCTCACCCGTAGTGACTCCGGTTCTTCCAACTGAAGTTGAGGAAGACGGTATGCCAAGCATTGACTCCGACAATGAAAGGATGATTGAGATGTTACAGGCCTCTCGCTTAAATTCCGAAGCTGCTGCTATCATCGCTCGATGCACGAATAACCCGACATCAATGATGGTTGAGCGTGTAGAGCGCACCCTGATGGTGAACGATGAATTCCGTGGAGGGCATTCACTTATCGGAGAACTCGATGATGGACCTTTCACTGTAGCTATCATGTTCCCTGAATCCGATAATGAGTTGATTCATTCCATCAAAAAAGGCGACCGTGTAGAGTGCAGCGCAATTATTTCAGATTGGTCAAGTGGTCTTCGTCGCGCAACACTTCAAGGAAGCAATGCACGAGTTGTTTGATCACTTCAAAGCACGAGCAATGACGATGCGTTGGACTTCTTGAGTCCCTTCATAGATTTGAGTAATCTTCGCATCTCGGAAGAATCGTTCAACGGGGAATTCTTTGGTGTATCCATACCCACCGAGAACTTGGATGGCTCGTTCTGAAACCCACATAGCCGTATCTCCGGCATACAGTTTCGCCATACTGGCTTCTTTAGAATGCCGTGGACCACCATGCTCGTAGTGTTGTTGCTTCACCCAAGAAGCGCGGTACACGAGTTGACGTGCGGCTTCGATTCGAGTTGCCATGTCGGCGAGATACGCCATTATCATTTGATGGAATGCAATCGGTTTGCCGAATGCTTCACGCTCGTGAGCGTATTGAAGCGCTGCTTCAAACGCACCCTGGGCAATGCCCAATGCCTGGGCGGCAATACCGATACGACTGTTGTCCAACGCATTCATAGCGATTGGGAAACCCTTGCCGAATCCCTTCAACACATTCTCGACCGGTACTTTGCAATTCTCCAAAATCAGCGTGCAGGTGTCGGAAGAACGGATACCGAGTTTGTCCTCTTTCTTCCCAACAGAGAATCCTTCAAAATCCGATTCAACGATGAAAGCGGTTGAACCTCCGTGCTTCTTGACGCCGTAATCTGGGTGGTCAACGTCCTTTGCAAACAGAACCAAGACCTTCGCTTGTACTCCGTTTGTGACCCACATTTTCTCTCCGTTGAGAATGTAGTGTGTTCCATCGCTGGAGATTTTAGCCTTGCACGTCATTGCGGCAGCATCGGTACCTGCGCCCGCTTCTGATAGCGAATATGCACCGACATCACCAGCAGCCAAGCGAGTGAGATAGCGCTCCTTCTGGTCTTGGTTTCCGTGCAGAGCGATGGTTTTGGCACACAGTCCAACGTGAACGCAGTACATAACCGCAAACGAAGGGTCGACTCGCGCCAGTTCTTCGACGATAATGGATTCTGAGATGTCGTCGACCGGTGAACCACCAAATTCTTCGGGAATTGTCACGCCTTGAAGCCCGAGTTCGAGGAATTGTTGCCATTCTTCCGACGGCGGTTGTTGATTTTGGTCGCGATGCCCAACCGTCTCTGCTAATACAGTCTCTGCGAAATCTCGAACGAGTTCGCGAATCATTTGCTGTTCCTCGGTTTCGGCGTAATCCATAGGCGACCAATCTACTCTAAAACGCCGTCTCACTTAACCCGTTTGTCGTAAATGCTTGAAAGCAATATATGCCTCAAATTCAAATACAATGGTGTTTGGGGCGGTTTAGGGAAGAAACACCATGGACGAAGAAGTGGTAGAATTCAGCGTAGCGCACAACCGCAAATATTCCAGAGATCACCTCTGGTATCAAGAAAAAGATGAACGGCTCATGATAGGGGTCAGCGAATACCTCGCCGTAGAAATCGGTGAAGTGTTGCGCGTTATCCTACCGCAAGCCGAATATGAAATCGATGAAGGAAGAGATATGTTCTCGATTTGGACAGCAGAAGAGAAGGTCGCTTTCCCGTCCCAATACTCCGGCATGATTGCCGAAGTTAACGGTGAAGTCGAAATCAACCCTGATTTGGTCAATGATTCTGCGTATGACCATGGATGGATTATCATCATTGAACCTCACGAACTGGACCTTGAAGACCTGCTGGACCCCGACGAATACGTCGAATTCCTCGCCGAACTTTGAGTAAAAGTGATACTCCTTCGGGAGAAGCCACCTGCCATGACAGACGCTATGGGCAGGTTGCGAGCAAGCCTCCAAAACGCTCCAGTGATTTGGAAAGGCGATTATCCTTACTTCATTCATCCCATAACAGATGGCGTACCGCGTCTCGACCCGGCAGTGCTTGAAGCAGTCACTGACTTGTGCCAATCTACCATTGACTGGAACAGCATCGACCTTCTGTTAGGAATCGAAGCGATGGGATTGCCCCTCACTGCACCACTCAGCGTTCGCACCGGTGTTCCGCTGGTCGTTGCTCGTAAGCGCTCGTACGGACTTGAAGGTGAAGTGACAATCGACCAAGCTACCGGCTACTCGAAAGGTGAGATGTTCTTGAACGATATCAAACCAGGTGAACGAGTCGCCATCATCGATGACGTCCTTTCAACCGGTGGAACCATGAAAGCGGTGATTGAAGGAGTTCATCGTGCCGGAGCAACCGTCGCCCACGTCATCACCGTTGTTGAGAAAGGACCCGGTTTGGGTGTTTTGCAAAGGCAATACCCCACGATTAAAATCGACTCACTGGTGCGATTAGAGATGGACGGCGGCTCGGTTGTTTTACTCGATGAAAACTGATTCTTTCAAAGGGTGGATTGATGAGGGGGGGGCGCTCCGGTTGAACAGGGTGCACCATGGATCTTGACCGTCACGACTTCCAACTCGGCGAGTTGATGGAGAGAATTCAAGCGAATGATAATCGCTTAATTGCTCTTCAAGTCCCTGAAGGGCTGAAGATGCAAGCCTTGGAAATGATGGATACCATTGAGACCGAAACAAGTGCGAAAGTCGTCCTCGCTGCCGACCCCTGTTACGGCGCTTGTGATTTAGTCCACGACAAGATGCAAATGATGGGCGTTGAACTGGTTGCACACATGGGCCATTCTCAAATGAACATCGATTCAGGCATGCCAACGCAGTTCATTGACGTCACCTACGATGGCGACCCAGAAATCGCCCCCGTCGTCCCGTTCCTCGATGCACATTTGGCCATGGCGAAGAAGCGACTTGAGGACCAAACCAAATCCGAAGACCTGTCCAATGAAGAAGCTCAAGACCGTTTTTTGGATGCCGTTGGACGCCTCGCACCACTCACGGGAACCAAACTTGGCCTGGTCGGTTCAATTCAACACCTTCACCTGCTGCCTGAATTCCATCAACGCTTGGAAGATGCAGGGTACGATGTCACCATACCAATCGGCGGAGCACGCCTTTCCTTCCCGGGGCAGGTTCTTGGGTGTAATTACTCCGGAGACGACGATTCTATAGGCCACTATCTGTTCCTTGGTTCTGGTGACTTCCATCCAATTGGCTTGGTCCTGCACACCGGAAAACCGTTGGCAATGCTCGACCCGTACACTGGCGATGCTGAAGAAATGTCACTGGAACGAATCGAGCGAATTCTACGCCAGCGCTCAGGCCTGATCATGGCGAGCGGTGATGCTCAGCGGTTCGGAATCCTCATCGGCGAAAAACCCGGTCAAATGCGTCGTACTCTTGCACTCCGCATGAAGCGCATGCTTGAGAAGCACGGCAAGAAAGGGTACTTGCTCGCGCTGGAACACATTGGCCCAGACCTCATTGACTTCTACCCTGTTGACGCCTTTGTCAACACCGCTTGCCCTCGAATTGCAATCGATGATGCTGTCCGTTACAGGAAACCCCTCATCACCCCATTTGAACTCGAAGTTGCCCTCGGTGAGAAGAAATGGGAAACTGGATATCAATTTGACGAAATCCCTTGATGTTGCCCGAAGTACTGGTTCGAAACTGGCGTTTTCGCACTCGAACGAAACCGTATGTTCAATAACGGTTGGCGTAAGCCTTCCGATGTTATGGGTAACTATCTCGACCGCATTGGTGCTGGCTGGGTTCTTGCAAACCCTGACGTCATGGATTTCGATTACATTCCAACTGAACTGGTCGGTCGTGAAACAATCCAAAACGAACTCGCCTCGAAGTTCAGCACCCTGCACCATCCTGAAGGAGCAGGTCGCGTTGTCATCACCGGACCGGTTGGGAGTGGCAAGACGGTTCTGGCACGAACGTTCTGTCGGGACATTCAGCGGCACCTCTCAAACAAGCGCAATATTCGCTCAGTTCACGTCAACTGCCGTAATGCTTCGACCAGCATGCGGGTCGTTCAACGAATTCTGCACGAATTAGCCCCAGGTCATCCAGACCGGGGACTTTCAATGGGGGAATTGCTCATGAGTCTTCGAAGAATACTTCGTCAAGACACGTCACATCTGTTAGTCGTCCTTGATGAAGTCGACCACATGCTTCGCCGCTCGGGCGATGATTTACTCTACCAGTTGTTGCGTATCGATGAAGACCAGGCTGGGAAAGGCACACTGTCGTTGATTCTCATCAGCCAAGAGCAGGTGCTTGATGTGCTGGAAACCGCTGTAATTTCTCGTATGGGTAGCACGAATCACATTCGCATCGACCCCTACACCGTGGACGGGTTGGAAGCCATTGCCACCCAACGGGCTGAATCGGGATTGGTTCCCGGTTCGTGGTCGCCGGAGATCATCCGTCTTATCGCTGAAAAAGCAGCGCCATCTGGAGATGCAAGGCGGGTCATTGAACTGCTCAATGCTGCTGTCGAACGGTGTGAATTTCGCCAAGATGACCACAGCGAACGATGCCTGACAGTGGAAGATGTTCACGTTCCGCTCGAGAACATCGCAACGGCGGCGGGAAGTAACCTCGAACACATTGATGACTTGAACCCAAATGCCATGTTGGTCCTGCTCAGTTTGTGCAGAAGGCTCAGCAAACAAGAGTCGATGACGACTGGGGAAGTTGAACAACTCTACGCCGTTGTGTGTGAAGAGTATGAACAAAAAATGCGGAGCCATACCACGGTTTGGAAATATCTAAAAGAATTTGAAGAGCGACAAATTATCACTTCAAGGGTCGCTGCAATTGGTGATGGTCGAGGCAGAACTACGCATCTGAGCATGCCACATTACTTACCAAAAGACCTTGCAAGTCGCATTGAAATGCTGCTAAAAAGGAAGTTTCGGTGAATTTTTTCTCGTGTACCTTGAACGGTGAGCCTAAATAGAGGTCGATGGTCGGAAGGTCGTTCTAGAAGTGATATAATGGCTGTTGGACAACAAGGAGAATTCGTCGCCGTAGTAAATGATACTGACCCCAAGAACGGTGGAAAGTCGTATTCGCTGAAAATCAGTGGAAACAATCACGCCCAGCTCTTGGGTAAGAAAATCGGGGATACCGTTGACGGAATCTTCGTTGGAGAAGGGGAACAAACACTCTCCGGATACAAACTTCAAATCACTGGTGGCTCCGATAAAACCGGCACCCCGCTTCGCCGTGACCTCGAAGGTGGAGCACGCCAATCGGTTTTGGTGACACAGTCCACTGGATTCAAGGGGCACAACCTCGTGTTCAAAACCAAGGGTGGCGAAAAGAAGCGATTCCGTTACAAGCCTCACGGCCTACGCATGCGCCGCAACTTCCGTGGAAACACAATCAACCAAGACACACGCCAAATCAACCTCAAAGTCATCGAGTCCGGAAAAAAGGCACTCGGAGACATCCTCGTCTCGGGTAGCGAAGAAGCATCGGAGTGAATCCCGAGAGGGCGTTCGTACAAGGGGAGTGAGGAAGCATGAGTCGAAAGCTTCCCGCACAACCTGAAGTCAACATCGGCTTAATCGGCCACGTGGACCACGGAAAAACAACACTCACGCAAGCGCTGTCTGGTGTTTGGACCGATACACACTCCGAAGAACGCAAGCGCGGCATCTCAATTAAATTGGGATACGCAGATACGGCATTCTACAAGACCGGTGACGGTCAATACTACGCAACTGGCCGCCGCCCTGACGGTGGAGACGACCAGGAAAACGAACTCCAGCGCGTGATTTCATTCGTTGACGCTCCCGGCCACGAAACGCTGATGGCGACGATGATAACGGGTGCTTCAATCATGGACGGCGCCATGTTAATGGTTGCTGCAAATGAAACGTGCCCACAACCTCAAACTCGTGAGCATTTGATGGCTCTTGAGATTGCAGGAATCGAAAACATCGTCATTGTTCAAAATAAAATCGACCTCGTAACTCGGGAACGGGCAGTTGAGTCATTCCAAGAAATCAAAGACTTCCTCAAAGATACCATTGCTGAAAGCGCCCCAATCATTCCAGTTTCAGCCCATCACGATGTCAATCTTGACATTCTCATCGATGCCATCGAAAGGACAATTCCAACACCGGACCGCTCAAAGGACACGCGTTCAATCATGCATGTCGCTCGTTCGTTCGACATCAACCGGCCAGGAACACGCCCCTCGAAACTCCAAGGAGGCGTCATTGGTGGGAGCATCGTTGAAGGGACGTTCAACAACGGAGATGAAATCATCATAGGACCTGGTCGCAAAATCGAAAACGGTTCGAAGACCACATGGGAACCGATCGAAGCAACTGTTAGCAGCATGAAAGGTGGCGGGCTTAGCCTTGACACCATGCATTCCGGTGGATTGTGCGGTATGGCGACACTTCTCGACCCTTCAATCACGACATCAGACAACCTTTCCGGACAGGTTGTTGCCCGAAAAGGAGACCTGCCTGAAATTCGAAATTCTCTTTCCATCGATGTGAAACTGATGGATACAATGGTTGCTGGTGAAGGCGAAGCACCAGAGAAGATTTACTCACTCCGTAATAATGAGATGTTGATGATCAATGTAGCAACTGCTACTTCAGTAGGTGTCACCAAAAATGCTGAGAAAGGCAAAGCAACCCTCGACCTACGACTCCCCATTTGCGCAGACTCTGGACAACGCGTCTCTCTTTCCCGCCGAGTTGGTTCTCGTTGGCGACTCATCGGATACGGAACGATTCAGTGAGACGGTGATGTCGTGCAACAAATCCTCATCGACGCTTGCGGGTGGGTAGCAATCATCGACTCAAAGATGAACATGGATGCTGAACTTTCTCGAATCTATGGCCCTTGCTCCTTCTTGCTGTTACAAAGCGTTGAACAAGAACTGATTTCATTGAACAACCAGCGTCCTCGAAACAAGAATTTGTTACTCGGCCTGTTAATGAAAAAATCGGAGCCTATCGAGGCATTAAGTCAAGACTTCAGCCACCCCGACGACCAGTTGTTCACACTTGCCAGCAAACACGGCTACCCAGTCCTCACCGTTGACATTGACTTGAAGCGACGCTTGTATGAACAGGGCCTTCCCGTCTTGGAAGTCAACAAAAGCCAACGGCTGCATCTCCTCGAAAAGGTGTAACTTTTGCACTGGAATTGTGAATTCTACCCTGTCTATTTGTATGGATCATTACGATTAAATGACGTTGCAATTGAAAGGTAAGTAATTGTTCACACGAGGCAGTTTGATTCATATAGAATTAGACAAGCGTGGCGCTCATGACTCCGTCTCCACAACAGCGACTCATCGAATCGATGGTTTACATTGGAGCACCGGAAAGTATTGTGAAATGCATCGTCGCACTCGACCTTCACGGTCCGTTAAGTTCGAAGAAAATCCAGGACACCTGCAATTTACGACAACCGGAAGTCAGTCTAACGATCAAAAATCTCAGTGAGCGAGGAATGGTCAAAATCAACGTCCCCGTCACGAAGGGAAGAGGACGTCCGTCTCACAGATACGAACTTAACAATCCAATACAAGAGTGCTTAGAAGGGTACATCGCTGAAGCAAAAGAACGTGAGAAACAAATTCGCTCACATATCGAGATTACGGAAAGAATCCTCGATGACCTGTTACGGTAATGTGAACAAGACATCGTCACCGTGTCCGTCCAGTAAGCCCAACTTCACCCCAGCGTCTATCCAGGCATGAGCATAGTTAATCGCTCCGAAGGCACGAACCCTGTCCCCGATTGAAAGGAAATGAGCGGCGTCAGATGCATAGTCATCAGCCATTCGCATCATCACCGCTAAATCCCGAGCTTGTTGTGTACCGTTTGCGTGAACAGGTGTTGCCTTTTGGCGTGCTCTGCGGGTGATATCAAGATATTTTTCAACCCGTTCAACCGACACATGCTCCAATTCATCGCTCATTCTCCACCCTCCTTTTGACGTTTGAGAAGGCGCCGAACGTCTTCTTTACGACCAAGGGCACCGTACAACTCTACTGCTTTGGAGAGACGTCCTTCATCTTCTGCAGTCTGAGCGCGGGCAAACAGAGCACGTCGTTCATCCCAATTCTTAGCAAGGGCTGCTTCTGCAGCCGCCTTGTAACGCCCTTGACGTTCAGCTTGTGCAAGGTGAGGCGCAGACCATCGTCGAATCAAACCTTCTCGGGTTGCAGTTACCATCGTATCTGGCGTCAATCCAATGAGAATATCTCCGAGGTCCATAGCAGAACCAAGAATGTTAGAACCATCGTTTTGAGTCGTTGATGACAAATGGTGCAAATGCCCTTCAATACCTAATACCCACCAACCGTCAGCACTTCGAATACCTTCCATCGGTTCAAGTGATTCGTATTCGATTCGTTCAAGTGAATCCCATCCAAACGGATGCGGTACGCCTTCCCAGATTCCACCATCACTCGACTGCATTAAGATACGTCCATCCATCATTGGCGTTACCCAACTCCATACGCGGTCTTCAAGGCAGCGCTTTTGGTCAGTTTGTGCTAATCGAGCACACCACAACTTGCCATCAGAGGCCTGCCACATCATGTGTTCACGGTCGAGCCAACCGAGCAATCGACGCACCTTGCCGCTGTCGAGCCGACGAAGGCCTGTTCCTTCGTGTGTAAACAGATGGAGGTGCCCTTGGCGCCCAGACAGAATCCAGCCGCCACCAGGTCGTGCAAGGAGCTCGGTGAACCCACCGGGTGTAGACCTCCCCTCATGCAACATGCTCCCGTCAACAGTCGAAAGGACGTAGAAGCCGTGAGCAGCGAGAATACCGAGAACGCCATTGTTTGCTTGAGCGTAATGCGCTTTGAACGGGAGTTCGACCTTCCAGCGGATTGAACCATCTGCTTCGATGAAAATAAGCGAAAGCCCACTGCTCACAACCATGCCACCCTCTACAGGAGCCAATGCTGCGATTCGCTGAGGGGCTTGCCACGACCACGTAATCGTCCACGACATCACGCCTCACCTCCAAGAACGTTCCAGGCCATCAATTGGGCGCGAGCGGCTTGTGTAAGGTCGAAATAGCGATTCCTACCGACGCTACGCACACTGAGGATCCCAAACTTAAGTAAGCGATTGCTTATTTGTGAAAGTCTGGCTCTCTTGACGTTGAGTTGTCGAAGTAATTCTTTGTCAGATGGAGAGTATGTTCTATCGTTTGCAACTGAAATAACGGCCATTTCATGGCTGCTCAATGCAGAAAGAACGTGCGCATTGAAGGCATAATCTTGCTTGCGGCCTTGTTTCTTGGTTTGCATTCGCTCCAACGCCTCAACAATGTGCCTTCGCTGAGATGCTACATCACCGTCAATTGGCGTCAATAAAGCGAGATGAAGAGCTTTCATCACGGGTACAATGTCGGCAAGGCCATCAAGAATCTCGTGTGAAAGGGCAGGTTGCTCATCGACGGTTTCTGCTTCATAGTATTCAATCGGTTCTTCGAACGAGGAATCTATCGCTTGGTGTTCTGGTTCGATGATAGGCAAACCAATGTCATCATGCAGCAGCACCGCGGATTCCTCTTCTGGAATCTCTTGTGGCACCTCTGGTTGGTGCAACGAAGCATCCTCCCACATCGAGTATGCTTCGGAAGCCTCAACCAAATTACCTTCTGGTTGTGGTTGAGTATCCTCCGTTTTGGCATCTGCCAATGAGCGATTTCGCTCGAACAAACCCGTCCAACCTGTCGGAATAGATGCATCAAGTGGAGGTCTGGAAGCCGGTTCACTCAATTCAGAAGGAACGGCATTGAACCCTTCAGGAATCGTCTCCAGTTCTTTCAGTTCTTCTTGAAGCGACTGTTCTTGATCCAATTGTTCAAGATCCAAATCAAAGAAATTCGTAACTTCCTCGATGCTTTCCATGACTTTAGCGTCAATTTCCTCGTGCTCTGACTCCGAAGAAAGTGAGGATGGATCGACTTCTTCCAAAACAGAACCGTCCGACAGAGAAGCATCATCGGGAATCGAAAACATATCCATTCCAGTCGAGAGGGGCTCAATGCGCCCCTCATGGGATTCAGGTTCAATCGAATCAGGAGAGGTGTAGGACGGTTCGATATAGGTGTACTTCGACATGTTTGAGCGGTCAATTGAGTCACGCATGAGCCGAATGACTGCTGCTGGAAGGCCGTGGGTTTTCTCATGCAGGTATTCAGCATCCTGGACTGAAAAGGAGAACTGCTCCCCGGTTGCCTGTTCAATACGCCGTTCGACCAACAGTTGAACTTCGTCGACTGAAAGGTTGGCGAGAGGCTCCAATTGGTCAAGCTGCTGAACAATGGAATCGTGCAGCAGGGCTTTGTCCTTGGATTCAAGTACCACAACAACCAGTGCCTGAAGCCGTTCAAGAGTTGGAAGGGTTTCACGCAGTGCCACGTTGAGAGCACCAATGTCAAGCGTCGAAGCATCAATCACGATGAGTGGAAGGGCGTTTCGATACGATTGAGCCGCTTCAAGAATTTTCTGAGTCAGCTTTGAACGCCCTGCGGGGGCATCTGAACTTATGAACGAAGAATAGATGCCTTTGAGGAGGCTTTCTCCGGCATTGTTTGGCGAAATATGATCGATGTACACCGAATGAGGGGCTTGTTTAGCGACGCATCGAAGCAAGGATGTCCGGCCAGAACCGTGCTCGCCGACCAGCAAAATTCTGCGTGAAGAGCGGAAACGGAGGTACTGCGAGAGCATGTCTTCCAAATGATGTCGACCAACCAGCAAGTTGGAATTGCTGGCTTCGACTGGGCGAGTGGAGAAGGGGTTCGTCCTCAACGAAGGCAGGTGCATTTCCTTTCCGTCTATTCGCATGAGGCGAGCAAATACGTGTTGGTATTTCATCTTTGAGCAAAAGTTGAGGTCTATCAAAGCCGTTAGAATACGTTAATACCGTAGCCAGTGCTGAAAAATCGTGCTGATTAACGCTTTGATAACGCAATTATAACGCGTTAAGCGAAGCGTTAAATCCGTTAATGATGGCGATTTCTAGAGAAGAGCCTGTCCAGCAGTTGCCGATTGATTGATGTCCTTCCACCACGTGGCATCAACCGGACGTGTGGAGATGCCGGTCGAAAACAGTCGTTTGAGTGGATTTTTTCGCCACAGCGTTGCAGAAAGGCGTCAAATCGTTGCAGAAATGACGCAGCTTAGCCAGCAACAAATCGAGGCACTGGAAGCTTGCGGGGCGTTGAAAGAAGATGCTGCAGACAGGATGATTGAAAACGTCATTGGAACCATGTCATTGCCCGTAGGCGTAGCGACAAATTTCGTCATCGATGGAAAGCACTACCTCATCCCGTTCTGTTTAGAAGAATCTAGTGTGGTTGCCGCTGCATCAAACATGGCGAAGCGGTGCCTCGTCCACGGCGGATTTACCACGAATTCTGATGCACCACTGATGATCGCTCAGTTGCAAATCCTCGATTGCGATGATTTTGAACAGGCTGAACGCTCTCTTGCTACAGCCAGTGATGAATTGATGGCTTTGTGCAACAGTTTACCTTCAACAATGATACGGCTTGGTGGTGGATGCAAGCGTACTGAGACTCGAATTATCCATTCGATGAGTGGACCGATGCTTGTCTTGCACATCGTCGTTGATTGCCGAGATGCAATGGGAGCGAATGCCGTTAACACTATGGCGGAACTCATCGCCCCCCGAGTCGAAGAAATAACTCGAGGAAGAGTTCACCTGCGGATTCTTTCAAACCTCGCATCCTATCGATTAGCACGGGTCAAAGCAACCTTCACCCCCGAAGAAATCTCCGAGGACGGAACGGCTGAAAACGGTCACAATGTTATCAAGGGCATCATCGAAGCACAACACTTTGCCATGGCAGACCCCTTCCGTGCTGCAACCCACAACAAGGGCGTGATGAATGCCATCAGCAGTGTTGCACTCGCATGCGGTCAAGATTGGCGTGCAATCGAAGCCGGTTGCCATGCATGGGCTGCCTACAGCAACGGGACCTACGGCTCAATGACGCAGTGGGTGCAAGACTCGGAGGGGAACTTAGTCGGGTCTATTGAGACACCGATGGCCGTTGGCACGGTTGGAGGCGCCTCTAAGGTGCATCCAGTCGCTCAGGCTAACCTTGCCATACTTGGCGTTGAATCGGCCCAGGAATTGGCTGGAATCATTGCTGCTGCAGGACTTTCCCAAAACCTCGGAGCACTGCGTGCTTTATCTACCAACGGTATTCAGGCAGGTCACATGAAACTGCACGCTCGAAACATGGCTGTCACCGCTGGAGCAGAAGGAGATGAAATCGAAGTGATAGCTGCTCGTCTACATTCAGCAACGGGGCCAAAAACGCAAACCTTGGTCAACGAATTACTGCGGGCATTGCGCGAAGAGCGAACGTGACGTTCATTCCTCTTCACCGAGTGGCAGCGTTGACTGAATAAAGCCGTCAACTTCACTCTCTTCTTTGAGGACCATCGCGTCTTCCATACCGTCAAACAAACCTGTGGTTTTGACCTGTTCTCTGAACCATTGCTTGACCTTTTTACGGTCGGTATAAGGGCAACCAAAGGTTTCCGAGAACCGACGGGTTGTTGATAGACGGCGGGTATTGCCATCCTTTCTGCGGTCAACCATCCCATGTTGTGCTAATTCACGAACATAATCGTAGGCCTTCTGTCCGAGAAGTTCAACCAAACGTGCTTGGGGCATGGGTTGATGGTAGGCAATAAGGGCTGCTGCTTTGAGCAATTTTTGAGGAATCTCGGTCTTGGTTGCCTTGGGCAGGTGCCCTGCAATATCTGGCTTGACTTCAATTGCCCAGCGTTCACCGACTTCAGCGACTTGTAATGCACCACCACGTCGGCGTTTCAGCGTTGACCGAAGTGAATACAGCGCGTCAAGCATCTCATCTTCATCGTACCCCAATGCCGTTGAAAGTTCTGCAACCGTCATGGACCGACCTGCACCAAACATTGTTGCTTCCAAAAGGGTATCAATCGGTACTTCGCTCATCATAACACCTCATTCGACCAACCATTCGTGATCATCGTACGACTGTTCTTGAACCTTGGTCACTTCAACTTCAACCTCAACTTCTTCGGACATCGATTGTTCTAAATCGAACGCTCGCTTCAATGCAAGTTCCTGCTTACGTTGTGATGCCTCTTCGGCAACTCTCGCCTTTTCAGCACGAAGCTTAGCGTGGCGAACAGAACCCGTCTCTTGACTTTGTATACGTTCATTTTCTTCAGAAATCTGACTTTCAATCAAAACTTTCACTTCTTCAAAGGTCTCAATCTCGGGCCATGAATCCTCTAAGAATATGGTTCCGTCTGGAACTTCATCTTGGGTAATCGAGGCAAAGCCACGATGCGTGAGGAACAATCCTGCAATGAAAGAGGCTACCTTCGCTTCATCATCGTAGCCTTCTGGAATCTGCCCGAAGTTGTGTTCAAGAATCGGTTTCAACTGTTCCATGACTTCAGTGACGGGTACTTTGGAACGAGAAGACGCAAGGCAAGTCGAACGAAGTGCCTGCCAGCAGCGCTTAATATCGCCTTCAAGGTCTTCGTTGTGCATTCGACCACCAACATCAGAGAGGTATTCCTTCAACTCTTCAGCATGTGCAATGCGGTTCTCTTCGCGTAATCGGAGAGTTTCAGCGTCATCCGATGCATCCTTGAACGCAGAAAGTAGTTCGACTAAAGTCACTGGACGACCTTCATCTCTCCTAACGCGGTTTTCAAGCAGCCCCGGGAGCAGTTCGTCCGCCTCCCCTTGTAGGATACTGCTGGTGAAGTAGAAATCCTCGTCGTTGTAATCCGCTTCCCAGCCAAATCCAAGGTCATCGCCCCAATCTTCATCCTCACCTGAATATTGAATTCGGTCGAACAGGTCTTCGGCTTGGTGGTGCAACACTTCCCATGAGAGTCGAATCAGTCGACCGCATGCGGGTAAATCAAGCGACGATGCTTCAGATTTCACGCGTGCGGTGAAAACCTTGAGGAAATTGGAGAGGTCAATGTTCCACGCGTCAAGACCTTCATCACGAACAAGCGAGAGTACGAGAGCAACTGAACGGTCAAAAGGGTCGACCAACGTTTGATGTTCTGCCTCTTCTCGTTCAGCAATGGCCATAATGCGATCTCCAAACATTGCTGCTTCATCGGATTCCTCTCCAGAAGCGAGAAGTTGGTCTATGACGTCTTGGCGAAGGAACCACTTGTCCAAGCCGCTCTGTACTTCCACCACGTAATTCACCTCAGAGGTTTTCTTCCTCAACTTCTGCCTCTTGAACGGTTTGTGCGCTTTCTTCTTCTGATTCAATGGCTTGAATCGCCTGGGCTACTTCAGCCCACTCCTCGATGTCTTCAGTCAAGTCAGTTGTACGATCAGAAAGACCAGCAAAACCTGATTCGACATCGGGTGATTCCACTTCCTCGGCCTTCATGTGGTTGAGCAGCCCACCCAAACTACTGGGCGTTGGAAGGGGTTCTGGTACCTCCGGCATTTCATGAGAAGCAGCCGTTGCTTCTTCAATACGGGAATGGTTCTTGGAATTGTCTTTCTCAGCTTCTTCCAGAGCTTGTTGGCCCAGAGCAATTGCCTTGTCGCGGTCAAAGTCGACGATTCGACGACTGCATCCATCACCACCGTGTGTAATGCCGATATGGTGGTCTGCAAGACGAAGGGACACTTTGCGCAAAGTGACCATAATGAATTGCGCCCGTTTACTGCGTTCACGACACATGAGTGCAATCCGTTCAGCGTTATACCCATCGAGGTTTTGGTCGACTTCATCGAAGTAGTAAAACGGACTTGGGTCATAATCTTGGATTGCAAAAATCAGTGCGAGAGCAGCCATCGATTGCTCACCTCCCGACAGTTGATGTCGCGTGACTTTTGCAGACTTCCCACGAGGTTGAGCCCACAATTCGAGCCCTCCTTTGAACGGTTCGTCCTTGTTCTCGAGGAAGAGTTCGCCTCGTCCACCATCACTGAGTGACTTGTAAGCAACCTTGAAGTTCTCATTGACCTTTTCGAGAACCTTAAGCAAGCGCTCCTTGCGTTGCTGTTCGAGTTTCTCAGTTACGTCAATCAAGTGTTTACGTCGGCTTTGGAGCGTCTTAAAATCGTCTTTCATATCAGCAAGCCGAGCCTCACACGCTGCAAATTGTTCTATCGCCAGCATGTTGACTGGTCCGTGGCCGTCGAGTTTCCGTTGTAACGACCGCTCGTTGCGTTCTGCATCTCCAAGGCTTGGGAGGACCGTTCCCTCAGGCGCTGGATGGATACCGTTCTCGGTCATTTCGGACATCGTCTCTCGGACGGCATCATCTTTCAAAGCAAGCGTTCGTCCAAGTTCGACAATCATCGTTCGACGAGAGCGTGCATCGGTTGCCTTTTGCTGGAGGTTGACGTTCAAACTGGTTCGTTCTTCAATCAATTTCAAGCGCTCGTCTTCAAGACCTTGGTTTTCTTCAAGGTACTGGGAACGCTCTGCTTCTTTCGCTTCTAAGTCTATAGAATCGGTTGCTATACGTGCTTGGAGCGAGTCAATTCGGTCACTTCGCCCAATTGCATTCGCCTTAAGCAGTTCAATCCGGGTTGAAACTTCGGTGACTCGGCTTTCAAGAAGTGTTTGATGACTGGCATCGGTATTGAGGGCTGCTTGAGCCTGTGCTTTGAGACCTTCAGCCTCGACACGTTTCACTTCAGTGGCATGCAGCCTGTCCTTGAGATGGGCTGGACTCGCATCTTCCAGTGCGATTTGTGCAGTTGAGCGGCTCTCATTTGCAGCAGCGAGGAGGTTTTGTGCATTGTCGAGGTCGCGAAGTTTTTCAGCACCTTCGATTTCTAATTCACCCAATCGCTTTTCTTGGATGGCAACTTCACCAAGTGCTGCTACGTGATTGGCTTTCGCCTGCTTCAATTCTGCCTTCCATTCTTGGTACCGAACAGCATGGTCGCTATCTGAGAGGGCATTGATCTTGTTCCGTAACTCGGTTTGCTGACGTCGGGCATCGCGAAGAGCGCCGTTGACGGTGTCTGCCATAAGACGGAATCGTTCTACGTCTGAGGAAAGGGTTTCAACTTCGCTTGCACCCTGAATGTTGCCTCCAAAGGCAACCTTCATTTTACGCTTTGAACCACCAACCATTGCCCCACCAGCTTCAGTGACGTCACCACGAAGCGTGACAAGGCGGACGCCACCCATGTTGGCGCGTGCCGTGGACATGCTGTCCACGATGAGGGTGTTTCGTAAGACAAAACGTACCGCTGTATCGATACGAGGGTCGTAATCGAGTAGGTCGTACGCAAATCCAACGACACCGGATTTACTTGAGACGATGAGTGCTTTTCCAGCTGCTCGTGAATGGGACAGTTTGTTGAGCGGGAGGAAGGTTGCTCTTCCAGCCTTATGTTCTGCTAGCCACCGAATCGCATTCGCTGCCACTTCATCACTTTCGACAACAACCGAAGTCATCCCTCCGCCAATAGCTGTAGCAAGCGCATCGGTATGCGAAGAATCTCTGGGAGAACATAATTCTGCAACGGTTCCAATAATGCCGCGCAGTTCGCCACGGTCTCGGGCGGAGAGGATAGCGGCAGCACCGCCAGCCATGCCTTTAGCCCCAGTCCGGTTTTCCATCTCAGCTTTCGCAATGTTGAGTTTTCGTTCAGTCTCCCTTAACCGGGTTTCAACAACCTCTGACTCCTCGACCAACTTTGCCTCAGAACGTTGGGCTGCATGGAGTTGCTCTGCTAATTTCTTCCTGTCTTGATCAGGTGATGTAGCACCGATCTCTTCCCCTTCCAGTTCGAGTTCACCGAGTGCAAGGCGAGCGGATTCGGCTGCTTCTTGAGTAGTCCCCAGTTGCTCGGAAAGCATCTCTGCTTGAGTTGCCACACGGTTCACTTCGGCCTGAGCAGTGTTCAATTCTTCAATAGCATCCTCGACCTTGGTGATGGATTGGGCCAGTGCACGAGAGAGTTCTGCATTTGCAGTGCCAGAAGATTCCAACAGAGTTCGAACTTCGTCTTCCTCTTTCTTCGCCTCAGCGAGTTCTGTTTCAGCGGCAGTGAGGTCGGTACGTGCATTCACCAGGCTTTGCTCAAAATCGGCAAGCGCTGCCTGAGCAGAAATCAGCGATTCGTCAAGCCCAACGCGTTCTTCCTCGTCCTCGACATCTTTTTCCTCGGCTTCATGGATTCGGTCTTTGCTGGTAGCAATTCGTATCTGCAGTTCACTGATTGCAGCAAGTAGACCATTGGAATCTCCACCCATCAAATCCTCAATTTGTTTTTGCAATGCACCAATCTGATCTTCTAATTCGAGAAGATCTTTCGAGCCATCTTTCACTTCAAGTTCCAAATCAGTTGCTTCACCACCAATCCGGACTTGTTCGTTGACCAGATAGGTTCGTTCGGCTTCTTGGCTCGCCAATTTTGCTTGGGCTGAAAGAATGCGAGCAGTCTGTAATTCTTGGACCAAATCCTGCACTTTGAGGGCAAGGTTCTTTTCTTTGGTCAAATCTTTAAGACGTGCTTTTTGCTCATCTTCCAGCAAGCCAATCCGCTCAATGAATCCTTCAACCATGTCGCGTTGGCGGTCGGCCTTTCGAATCTCATCATCGTATGAAGTGACACCTGCAACACCGTCGAGCACTCTTCTGCGTTCTTTCGCAGTCATCTTGGCAAGCCGCGTTACATCGCCCTGGAGGACAATATTGTAACCATCTGGACGCGCATTTGCCGCCCCAAGAAGGCGATGGAACGTTTTCTGACTGCTTTCCTCACCGTCAAGTAAGTAGGTAGTCACTGTATTATTGGCCTTGGTAAGGCGGACCGAGCGCGTCATTCGAACTTCGTCTTGGTCAAGAGGAAGACGGCGGCGCCCGCTTGCCAGTAAGGGGTTCGCAAACACCAACGTCACTTGGCATGAACGCGCTGGTTTGGAATTTTTCCCGCCGTTGAAGATCAGGTCTTTCGCATTCTGAGCACGAATCACCTTGTTACTACGTGGTCCTAATACAAATTGAATAGCGTCGCCACAGTTTGACTTCCCCGAACCATTGGGTCCTGTGATGGCGGTGAAACCACGGTCGAGAGGAACCATTACCGCACCCTTGAATGATTTGAAATCAGATACTTCAAGTGCTTTGAGATACATCCCTATTCCCCATAATCGAAAAAGTTCATTTCGACCTTATTCGCGACACCCATCTCCTACAGGTCTTAAACAATGCGTGGAAAACTCACTCAGTGCATTGATTTTAGCGGTGTCCAAAAAAAGCCAAGAGGCTCAAATAGAGACATAACTCTGTAGATTCCAATCGAACCGAATCGCTTCACAGCGTACCGGTTTGGTTGCATTTATTACATCCAGCGCCTCGACAATACGGGCACGTTGCAAGAACTTTGATTCCTTTGGTATTCGTTCGTTGCATGTGAAGCATGGAATCTTTGTTTAAGATACGTGAACGGGTGATGCGAGATGAACTACCTGAACGTGCACCTAGCCTCATACCGACTGACCCAAATGTCTTGCGAAATTCTGCAGCAACGTCTCTACGAGAGTGCAGACGGTCATGTGTCTGTTCCACGGCTTCTGCTTCCCAGTATCGAGGACCTGCCATCAGAAAAGCACCAATTCCTGCAATGATTGCTTGAACTAACAGCGGATGTACCGAGAACGGTATCAAATCTGCAATTCCGTTCGAATTCGCAGACTTTGGCAAGAAATTTAGCCTGTCAAGAATGGCGATACTGAAAAGAACAGCCCCCGCAGCGAAGTAAAAATTGTACTTCTTTTGACTTCGAAGTCCGGTGTTCGTGAATCGAACTCTCCCGTAAAGAAGCACGAATAATCCGAGAAACACAAACAAAATATCGACTGGGGCCCACTGACCAACAGCGCCGAGGCACATCGAAGTGTTTCCTGCAGCAAGTTCGGCCTCGATGTCTGAGATTCGACAGAGTTGTGGCTGCAACATTCGCATGACGTCGAGTTTTGTACCCTCTGCCCCAACAATAACCCTTGAAGCGACGAGCCCCATTCCCGTGTTGAGAACAGAAAAACCAATCAAGCAAATTCCGAAGACGATCCCAATCATCTCCCGCAGACTCGCCATACTCTACGCATGAATGCTCCGGACATAGCGGTTTCGCTTGCCGATGAGGTGAAATGGGACGGCTTGTACCCTTTGCCAAGAGAGGATGCCAGCATGGTGCGCGTTTCGATTATCGGCAGTGGTATTGCGGGTCTTTTCGCCGCACTACGCCTTGCTGACGCCGGTCATGAAGTAACGGTCATCACCAAACAACGTCCGATTGATTCATCGACAAATTGGGCCCAAGGTGGAATCGCTGCAATTCTCGACAAGACTGACGGAACCGGCGTCGATGCTCACATACACGATACACTGCTCTGCGGTGACGGGTTGTGTGATGAAACCATTGTGCGTAAGGTGATTGAAGAGTCGGGGGACAGGATCCACGACCTGCTCAGCATTGGTGTCCGCTTTGAGACCACTGTAGAAGGAGCGTTTCATTTTGTTAAAGAAGGCGGCCATTCAGAGCGCAGGATACTGCACGCAAAGGACGCCACTGGAAAAGAAATTGAGCGTGCTCTGAGCGAAGCAGCATCCGCCCACCCGCTAATTATACTGAAACCAAATACGCTGGCCATCGACCTCATTCAGCGCCAGCACAAGAATCCAGAAATGGGCATCGCTGGTTCTTGGTGCCTTGACCAAGAACGTGGAACCGTCTTCACGCAACCCGCCGACGTACTGCTGCTTGCCACTGGTGGTGTTGGCCAGTTATGGTCGCAAACCACCAACCCGAGTGTTGCAACTGGTGACGGCTTAGCGATGGCCTTCAGAGCTGGTGCTGCTGTCAAAGACATGGCGTTTATCCAATTCCACCCAACCGCACTGGCCAGACCGAATGATCGCCCATTTTTGATCACTGAAGCCATGCGAGGTGAAGGAGGAGTCATCCTCGACAGAGAAGGACTTGAACGATGGAACGAAGCCAACAGAAACCTTACGCAGAATGATGAGCCAGTGTCTCCTGAAAAGTTTTCATTCACACTCAACCATTCACCACTCGGTTCGATGGCGACCAGAGATATCGTAGCAAGAGCCATCGACCAACGACTCAAAGAAACCGGTGAAAAGAACGTCTTCTTAGTGACTTCACACCTCGACCAGCAGCGGCTTTCAGAACAATTCCCGAACATCCAATCTCGCTTAGATAGACACGGATTGAAACTCGGAAGAGACCCTCTCCCAGTATCCCCTGCTGCTCACTATATCGTTGGAGGATTGGCAGTCGACGAGTTTGGCCGTCCTCATTGCCGAGAATCAGGCGCTACCATCCCTGGCTTATACGCCATTGGCGAAGTAGCGTGTACGGGTATGCACGGTGCGAATCGTCTCGCCTCCAACAGCCTTCTTGAAGCGGTTGTTTACGCTTCAAATGCCGCCACCCACATCATTGAATCCAATCTGATGGCGACCGAGATAGCCTTGCCGGATTGGCGTGCGGACGGTTTGAAATCGTTACGAGAACACGCCCCAGTGATTAACGACCGAGATTCGTTGAGAAAAACCATGTCCAATGAAGTTGGAATTGTACGTCGTTTCAGTCGATTGAATCGAGCTGCACGTCGATTGGAACTGCTGGCGAAGGAAATCGACCTCATTTGGCGCAATGCCTTACCGTCCAGAGAAATCGTCGAATTACGAAATTTAATTCTTGTAGGGACGCTGGTGGCGAACGATGCTATTCAACGCCAAGAGAACAGGGGGCTACACTACAACAAGGACCTTATTCAAAATGTAAAGCAGTGATCATCGAACTCAGCATCTGATTCAACGGTGTCGCTACACCTGCCCGTTCTCCGCGCTCAACAATGGCTTGATTGAGCACTGAAATCTCCGTTGTTCGCCCAGAACGAATGTCTTGCAGCATACTGCAAATGTTTCCTGATGTAGCTATGAGAACTTCACGAAGTTGGGCTTCAAGTTCAGCATCATCTGGCAGAGATACGCCCTCAATTCGGGCTACGGAAGCACCTTCGAGCATTGTCGAATACGCTGCAGAAAACAAGTTTTGGCTCAGCAAAGAACCGTTTTCAACCCCTGCTAAAGATGCGATTGGGTTGATGGAAATGTTGAGCAAGACCTTTCTCCAAACTGCAGAAAGACCGTCTGAAGTCCACGCTGGGTTCAATCCTGCGCTTTTGAGCACCTCAAGAAAAGGCAACGCTTCAACTTCACCTGGTCCACCAGGTAGTGAGCCGACTACGGTATGTCCAACGCCTGCCCAATGAATCACGCCAGGTTGAGGCCTCCAAGCACCGTGAGTCGTCGTTGCTGCGAACACACGATGCGGTCCAAGAACCTCTACGCAGCGTTCAGCATGACCCAAACCGTTGCTGAGACAGAGGGCGAAGCCTCCCGGAGCAAGAAGGGATCGAGCGTGTAGGGCGAGTTGCTCGGTGTGGTCTGCTTTACCAGTGATAACCACAATATCGAGGGCATTGTGCAAAAGATTCGGTAAACCAACCTCATCAAGGGAAAAGAAAACCCGCTCATTTGAGACGTGCATCGAAGTTTCTCCTTCGATGGTCAAACCCTGTGATGCCATGACTGCTCCGTGTTGTCCTCGTGCATGAACGAGTAATTCTACACCTTCAACTTTTGATAGGAGAGCCGCATACAAGGAGCCAATCGAACCGGCTCCTACAATGGCAATACGCATTCAATCACCTCAAACATAACTCGCAAGATGAATCACAAGCGTTCCGTCCTGATGCTCGAACCAAAGTGTGGAATACGTGCTTGAGGAAGGAGTGAATTCAAAGGTATTCCAGCCAGTTTGAAGCGAGTTTGGAGAAGCGACGATAGACCACTGTTCAAGTCCGTTTCCAACAAAATTCAGTTGCACGGGTATGGAGGCGTTGTCTGAATTATAGAATTCGAATTGCGCACCCTGTTCATGAAGCAAGACGCCGTCGTACGCAGCCATCCATTGGTTTGACCACAGTCTGTGCGAAGTATTGTATCGATTAAAGACCAACTCGGGACCTCGCTCAACAACGAACTCAAATTCGGGTAGAGGGGATAAATTTTCTGAACAAACCTTCAATTCATCGTCATCTGACATCTGAATATGCCACGAATTATTGATGTTGGTTACGGCAGGTATCTTGTAGATATTGCGAACGTCAAGATCCCAAACCCATTGCCCCACAGATGAGGTAGGTGGAATACCTAAGGTAGAATCAAGCGGGCATGCATCTTCAAGGGTTGAAAGAATACCTCCAGATTCAAGTTTGAAGCCCCATCCCAGCTTTGCATCTGCGGTAATGTTCCATCCACGTTCAGGCACCACTGCCACGAGGGGAATTTCAGGTTGTCCGGCATCGAACGAGACGTTGTTGAGCGTGATGGTGTTCAATTCGGAAGAGCGAAGCAAGACGGGGTCAAGGCCGCGCAAGCAAATCCTTGAAGGAGATTCCTCGTATGATGCATTTAATCCGCTGAAGCCTTCAATCCAATACAACCGAGATTGCAGATCCTGAACGGCTACTGCTTGCGGGAAGGACACATTCAGAGAGGAAGCTGATTTAGCTTGCACCTTCATGCAGCGTTTCATTTCACCTTCATCAACTTGTAATACCCAAGGTGAAGCAGGATACAGATCCAGTTCAGGTCGGACTGAAATCAAATGCGTGAGGTACTCACCGTGGTCGTGAGTTAGCAACGAGAAGTTTGCCATCATCGGAGAGACTTGATTCATGGTCCAAGTCATGTTCAGGTACACCGAGGTTTGCGTTCGGGGTGGAAGTGTGCTTCCACATCCAAATCCATTGATACCTAACTGGTCTTCATCATCGCAGTCCCATATCAAGGACCAACCACTCAGGTCGTCATCGTATTGATCAAAATCAGCGGCCCAATCACGGTTAATCGAGGAAGGGTTGGTGACCAGAAGGGTGACTTGTGCATTCCATACCCCATCCACCAGTTCCGCCGTAACATTGTGATTCACATCGTAGAATACTCTCGCATCCCAGTCTTCATCAATTTCAAAAGGAACCTGACTTGGAAGAGCGAAAAGCACCGCTATGAGCATCACAAGTCCGATGTTTTTGATTGACTGGAGATCCAAGCCCTTTGATTCATTGAGAATAATTGGCGTACGGCGGTCGGTTCCAAAGAACAGAAGCAGTGGGAGGATGAGGGCGAGAATGAACAGCCAAATGGTGAAGCCATTGAACGCATCAAACATCCACGCAAAGGCGAGAATAATGAGGAACAGAAATATTTGGTTTGAACCGCTTCGGGCTTCGGATGGTCCGGTACGGGCGACCATGATTCTACCACCTGGGAAGGTTGGAATTGGGAGAAGTGAAATCCAACCAAAGAAAGTGAGCAGTGCGCCTGCTTTAGCGAACGGGTGCGCCCAAGTGAGTCGAGTGATGTATTCATTCATTTGCCACTGGCCGAGAACCTCGACCAAAAACGGACCTTGAACTACATTTTGTGATGAGGTGACAGCCACGTACTCAGGTGTTAACCAAAGGCCGATGGCCCACAATGCCATACCCAGCGAAATCAGCGTTGCTGGAACGGTTACAGCAACCCAGCCCAGTACCTTGCGGTCCGACCAAGGACGAGCGTCCATTCTGGGTAAAGTCGGTATTAAGAACAGTCCAAAAGGCCAAACGAGACTTGCTTGGGAAAAGAGTCCGATACTCCAGAAGGCGATTGAGGGCTCGGGAAGAGGCGTGATGTGACCGACGCGATGATTGAAGTGTTTTGCCGTTCTTTTTTGAATGCTTGAAGCGATGAAAAGACACAGCAGGACCGGAAGAGTGTAGCCGATTAGTGCGTCTAGGAACCCTGAGGAGGCAAACCAACCTCCACTGGGGCGAGACCCTTTTAGCCAATAGTCACCGGCTAATGTCAAACATAATGCGGAAAAGAACCACATTAAAATCGTGAAACGCAGCGATGGGAATTGACGCTCGGGTAGTGGGAATATTTGGACAATCCATTCTTCTGCTTGTACCAGTTTTGCCGCCCATCCCAGTTTGCTCAAGTAAGCATTGGCATTTTCAAGGCAATCATCAATCTCGGTATCGTGCCGAGGCGAAACAATCCAAGTCGGCCAGACGCCACCGCCTACATTTGCTCCAATGAAAAAATAGCGGTCAAGAACATTGGAAAGAAGTTGATGCTGCTTCCACGGGTCACGATGTGCAGCCATAGGTTCCATTACGGAACCAGGCTCGCTTGAATCATCGGAATCACTCATCGTAGCATCTCCTCAAACCTTTGGGGTTCTGCTTCCCCCTTGAATGAATCCCTCATACCTTTCAAAGGCGTGGATAGAATCACTTGTTCTTGAATCGCTTCAAACGGAATGTTTCCTCACGTTCCATCTCTTCAAGTCGAAGTTGAATGAACACGCGTGCTTCTTCAAGTTCAGGAATGACCTTGAACTCCAAAGCGTTAACACGGCGCTTGGTTGCTTCAATCTCTTGAAGGAGTCGCTTGAGCGTTGCTTCCATTTCAGATGCTTTGACAATCTTTTCAATCAAATTGCCAAATGACTCGCCAGCTTCATCGATGTAAGGAGATGAGCCAATGTAACCAACACCGCGTTCACGGAACGTTGACTTGAGATTGGTACCGCTCACGCTTGGGACCACGACACCCATGATGTTGCGTCGTTCGACTTCAACCTCAGGATGTCCAGAATTGGCAATGGCTGCAGCACGAACAGCAAGACCGCCTTCAATGGCGTTTGCAAGATCGATTCGTTGCTTTGCCAATCGGTAGGCATCGGTCAAGTCCCGCTTTGCTTCAATCATTGCTGAAAGGAGGGTGCGGAATTCGTGGAACAGTCCGTCACGCTTCATCTTAAGCAGTTTGTAACCGTTTTTGGTTTGCTTAATTCGCCCTTTGAGTTTGATTAACTCACTTCGGGTCGGTTTGATGTCGAGTGCCATATGCTTCAGCTCCTTTAGGTGTTCAAGCTCTGTTGTCTGGATGATATTTGTCAATCCACTTCTGGTCGAGACGGACAAGGTACTTTGTATCGATTGCCGACATGAGATTCCAGCACAAATCGAGTGTTTCCTCAATGGAACGGTCTTCGTCTCGGGTTTGGCGAAGGAACTTGTCCTCAAACACGCCAGAGAAGTCGAGTAATTGCTTGTCTCGCTCGTTCAATGCGTCTTCACCGACGATGGCAACAAGACCACGAAGTTCACGGCCTTGTGCATATGCTGCGTACATCTGGTCAGACACCGATTTGTGGTCTTCACGAGTGGTTTTCTCACCAATACACGAACCCATCAATCGGGAAAGCGATGGTAGAACGTTGATCGGCGGATAGATACCTTGTTGGTGCAATTCACGTGAAATAACAATCTGTCCTTCAGTGATGTATCCAGACAAGTCAGGAATTGGGTGTGTGATATCGTCACCAGGCATGGTAAGAATCGGGAATTGTGTGATTGAACCCTTCTTGTTCTTGATAATTCCCGCACGTTCGTAGAGCATGGCCAAATCGGTGTACATGTAACCGGGGTAACCACGTCGTCCTGGAACTTCTTCACGAGCAGCACCGATTTGACGAAGAGCGTCACAATAGTTGGTCATGTCTGTGTAGATAACCAGAACGTGGTAGTCTTTCTCAAATGCAAGGTATTCTGCAGCAGTCAAAGCAAGTCGAGGGGTAATGATTCGTTCGACAGCAGGGTCGTCAGCAAGGTTGACGAACAGTACAGCCTTTTCCAGTGCCCCAGTTCGCTCTAAGTCAGAACGGAAGAAGTTGTATTCTTCAGCGGTAATTCCCATTGCACAGAAAACCACAACGAATTCTTCATCAGAATCCTTGAGTTTTGCTTGGCGAGCAATTTGCAGAGCGATGTCGTTGTGTGGAAGACCAGATGCTGAGAAAATTGGCAACTTCTGTCCACGGACAAGGCTGGTACACAAATCGATTGCAGAGACACCGGTTTGAATGAAATCATTCGGACTTTGTCGGCTGTAGGGATTAATAGCAGCGCCGATAATGTCAACTTTCTCCTCAGCGACGATTTCAGGACCGCCGTCACGAGGACGTCCTGCTCCATCAAGAATACGACCAACAAGGTCAGTACTCACTGGGAGTTTGAAGACGTCGCCCATGAAGGTGACACCGGATTCACGGTCGATCTTGGAGGTTCCTTCGAACACTTGGACGATTACAAGATCGTCAGAAGTATCGAGAACTTGTCCATTCTTGATGGTGCCGTTAGAAAGTCGTAGGGTAACGATTTCCCCAAAAGCAACAGGTTCAGTTTTGTTCAAAAAGACCAGAGGTCCTTTCACGTCAGTAATGGTTCGGTATTCTTTTCCAGTCATGGTATTCCTCTCCTCAGTTATCCTCCACCGTATCGGCGATTTCGTCGGTCATCTTCTTGACCATGTCAGCAATGACATCAATGTATCCTTTCTCGAATCGACCTCGCATGAGGTCAGAACGAGCCGGTACGTTGACGACATCGTTGAGAACAGCACCACTCGCCATAGCAGACTTTGCTGCATCTTGGAACGAAAGGATGGCCTTGGCCATTTGGTACTGAAGGTGAATATCACAGTATGCGTCAACATCGTGGAAACCGTTCTGTTGCAGGAAGAATTCACGAATCATTCGAGCGACTTCAAGGGTCAACTGTTGATCTGTTGGTAGAGCATCGGACCCGACCAATTGGACAATTTCTTGCAGTTCAGACTCAATCTGAAGCAAACCACTGATTTGAGTACGGACTTCAGGGAAGTCTTGTGAAATGTTATCACGGAACCACTGGTCGAGGCTTTGCGGGTACAATGAGTACGAATTGAGCCAGTTAATTGCGGGGAAGTGCCGTTGTCGAGCAAGTCCTGCATCGAGCCCCCAGAACACCTTAACGATACGAAGTGTACCTTGGGAGACCGGTTCAGAAATATCTCCACCGGGTGGAGATACAGCACCAATAACGGTGACAGACCCGTCGTCGCCGTTGAGGGTTTCAACACGGCCAGCACGTTCGTAGAATTCTGCAATACGAGATGAGAGGTAAGCTGGATATCCTTCTTCACCAGGCATTTCTTCAAGACGAGAGGAAATCTCACGCATTGCTTCAGCCCAACGAGAAGTCGAATCAGCCATCAAAGCGACGTCGTAGCCCATGTCACGGAAGTATTCTGCAATTGTAATTCCGGTGTACACCGATGCCTCACGAGCAGCAACAGGCATGTTTGATGTGTTGGCAATCATGACCGTTCGCTCCATGAGAGGCTTTCCAGTGTTCGGATCAATCAAGTGAGGGAACTCGTCCAACACTTCAGTCATCTCGTTTCCACGCTCACCACAGCCAATGTACACAACGAGTTGTGCATCAGAGTACTTGGCAAGAGATTGCTGGGTGACGGTTTTTCCTGAACCGAATGGTCCTGGAATTCCTGCTGCTCCACCTTTTGCAAGCGGGAACAAGAAATCCAGAATTCGCATACCGGTGATGAGAGGGGTTTCGGGTGCGTACTTCTGCTGGAAAGGCCGGGGCGTTCGAACGGGCCACTTCTGCATCATTTGCATTTCAGTTCCGTCTTCGAGAACGCACACTGTCTGAGTCACGTTGAAATCTCCAGACTCAATCGATTTCACAACTCCGCTGGTGGTTGGAGGAACCATGATTTTGTGAACGATTGTTTCTGTTTCTTGTACGTGTCCAATGACTTGGCCAGCAACCACTTCATCGCCAACGGCGACTTGAGGTTCAAAGGTCCAGATCTTTTCCAGATCGAAAGCATCAGCATCGACACCTCGGGTGATGAAAACACCCATTTCTTCTTCCAAGGTTGGAAGAGGACGCTGGATACCGTCATAAATTTGAGTCAAGAGACCCGGACCGAGTGAAACAGAGAGGGTTTCTTGCGTGTTCAAAACGGGTTCACCGGGTCGAATACCGGAGGTGTCTTCGTACACTTGAATGACAGCTTTATCGCCGTGCAGTTCAATCACTTCGCCCATCAGTCCTTCGTGTCCAACACGAACGACGTCGTACATTGCAGCTTTCATGCCAGTTGCGGTGACAACAGGCCCGGATATCCGGTAAATTACTCCTTCATTGCTCATTTTTATTTCCTCCATGTGGGTTGGATCATTACTTCCAAAGGTCGACTCCAATTGCCTTACGAATCGTATCTCGCAAGGTTGTGTCTTCTTCCGTACCAATTCCTAGAACGGTCGGAGAGACGGATGCCGAGAGTTGGTCGCGAAGACGCTCCGGCAGCGTAGATAGGATTGTGGAGTCAACCACGACAATCCCTACGCTCTTAGTGTTGAGTAGTTTCTTGAAAGTTGAGATCATAGCCTCGTCGCTTTCAGGGCTGTGCAGGTTATCGATTCCTGCAAGTTGGAATCCGAGGGTGAATTCTGGCGAGCCTACAACTGCTATATCCATACTTCATCACCTCACAATACGTGTGCTTCAAGCACTTCGGTCGACAATCCAGCAAGGCGCCCACGAACGATTAGACGCAAATCATTCACTTCTTGGACCTTCATGGCCACGTAATGAATAATCGGTAGTGCTGATACTGGATGGAGGAAACTCATGCGCTTCATGATAGCATGCTCACGTTCTTTGAGCCAAACGACAACGGCGTCGAGGCTTTTCTCTGCCTTCGAGGCAGCAAGAACTGCTTCGAAGGCGGGGAAGTCAAATCGGCTTGAAGCTCGAAGTAAGTCCATAGCGGCATCAACGCCACCTGCTGCAATCGAAGAGAATGCTCGAGACGGAATCAGTCGTCCGCCGTGAATGAGCATCGATACAACTACATCTGGTGCAAAACCGACTGCATCCGCTTCGATGATGTTAATCAAATTGCGGTGGTCGATTTCAGCAGCAAGCAAATTTTTCAGGAATCGAACATCGGGGCCCTTACCATTCAATGAAGCCAAAGCTCGCTTGAAGTAGTGTCGGTCCAAGGCATCCTCGTAATCCGAAAGAACTGCATCTTCGGCAACTGCCAACAGAGCGGAACCAAACACTTTGCGACGCATCTGTACAACCGCTGAGCGGATGTCATCTGCGTTCTCGATGATTTTTAGCCAAGGAGTGTTGATGTCGTTGAGTTCAGGGAGAATGGAATTCGCTATCTTTTCGATCTCGACATCCTTGTCGACTGCCCGGAGAACAACCTTCGCGTTATGATAATCAAAGCGAGAGGTGTATGTCTCAACCATGCCGCGGATTTTCCCGTTGCACATTGAGAGCATGTTTTCCAGTTCGTGTTCCAAGTTGTGAGTGAGGGCTGCCTCAACCAAATCTCCACCCGATAGTTTGCCTGCATACAGGTCTATCTCAGAGCGGTACCCGATTTCACCAACCGCAACGGTGAGCTGGTCGGGTGATTGGTTGATCAACTGGCGTAGCCTGGCACGGTCCGCAAGTTTCTGCCGTCGCGACTTTGCGCGGGCAGCAACATATGGTGTATTTCCAAGCATTACCATCGATATCCCTCAGTCAAAAAGTATTGAATTCATTTCAGCGAGTTGTTCACTCCACGACGTGTGAAGTAACGTATCGAAACGCATGTCGTAAGAGACCGAGCCATCCGGTGCTTCGAGAACAAAGCCACCCAGACCGTCAATGGATTCTCCGACCTTTCGCTTGCCGGCCAGTTCTGAAAGTGCCTTGCGGTCAAGTTCAACTGGACGGACAGTGTAGTCATCGCCACCAATTTTGTCCGCTTTGCTCATCAATGACTTGAGCAGACTTGCTCTTCCTGAAAATTTAGGATTTCCGAGTTCATCGCTGGCAGCCTGAAGAGTCTCATCGAGAACCTTGCGACGTGCAACGAGGATTTCTTTTTGGTTGGCTTGTCGAGCACTGGCCACAACTTCCCGGGCAATTTGACTTGCTTCACGTTCAGTGCGGCTCGATGCTTCGGTGCGGATGGCATCTGCTTTGGAGTTCGCTTCGGCCAAAATAGCCTTTGCTTCTTCATTTGCAGCATCCATCATTGCGGAGGCTTCAGCCTCAGCAGATTTAGCGATATCTTGTGCGAGTGTTTCGAGCGTCATGTATATTCCTCTGTCTATTTAGTTCAGTCAACTGGGTTTCCCCAGGGTGTAGCCTTCTCCCTCAAAGGAAGAGTGGCAGTGCACCGAGAATGACGATTGATTCAGGAAGAGCAGTGAAAATCAATGCTGGTCCGAATTTGCTACCGTCTTCTGCGAGCATACCGACAGCGGCGCTACCGATTGCGGCTTGGGACATTCCAGCACCAATTGCTGCAAGACCAAGTGCGACACCGGCACCAATGTCTGAGTAACCGTCACCGGTGCTCTTTGTTTCTTCTGCTGCTGCAACTCCTTGAGCAACCATAGTGATGGCTGCCAAGAGGATCAGTGTTCTTAGGCTCGTTTTTAGGGTGTTTGCGTTCATATTTGCTACCTCCGTTTATTTTATGTCCGTTGGACTATGATTGACTCTCCACGTGGAGAGAACGGCCTCCGAGCGGTGCAAATGCACGGCCAGATCCGTCGTAGAATTTGCCCATCCATTCCACAAAGTGGAGACGGGCTGCGTGAATCGTAGGTGAGAGAATTCCGAGTGCCAAGGCGAAGACCTGGACGAAGAGGAAAATTCCGAGACACAGTAGAGCGGTAAGCCAACCGCCAAAACCACCGGTTTCAATACCAGCGAGAATATTTTCCCACCCAAGAATGATGGAGACTTCTGCAATTTTGACTCCAGCGACACCAACTGCCATGATTCGCAGGTAGGAGAGTGTGTTAGCAAGGAGCCCGAAGGTTTCGATTGGTCCCATGATGATTCCACCTGCCCAGCCAAATCCTTCATAGATGGCAAGGCCGACAATCAAGCAGCCAATTCCGCCGAGAAGAAGGAAGTTCCAAAGCGGCTGGAATTGGAAGAGGTCAGTCCCGAACATGACAAAGTTTCGGCAAATCATGAAACCTCCGACCAGAATCATCAACCAAGAGCCTTTCTCGAAGAAAGCGGCAGAGAATCCATGCGCCTTGTTGACGTTGAAAAATCCGATAAGGAGACCGACCAAGATGTGGAATACACCGAGATAGACTGCGAGAGAGACATATTGTTCAAGTCCGTGTCCAGCGCTTGCACGGTGGAATGGCATCATGATGAATGGATGGTCAGCATCGCCAAGACCGAGGAATACAGCAATATTTTCTGGTAGAACAAAGGTGTCATGCGCCCATTCGTAAAATCCAGTCAGGATTGCGATATCTGGACCCCAGTGGTACCCGTCCTTGAGAACGCCAGCTGCGTCATACATGCTTCCGTCCCAAACAAAACCAAACCCTTCAGCGAAGATAATGCCCCAAATAATGCACCACACACCCATCCAGCGTAGAACTGTGAGGCCTTTTCCAGCAAGTGGGTCTGCAGCGAACGGCTTTGAGCCGAGCCAAGCAGACAAAGCTACCAAGACGAGACCATAGCCCCAATCGCCAAGAATCATCCCGTAAATGAACGGGAATGTCATCATGATGAGCATCGACGGTTCAAACGTCCCATACTTTGGACGACCGACTAAATCGACGAGTAGTTCAAACGGCTGAGTCGCCTTATTGTTGTTGAATTCGATAGGTGGATCGACGTGCACAGGCTCTTCATGGTGGACCGGCATATTGCGGATACGGGTGAGCGCAATATCGAGTTCGGGCAGGTTGAGCTTTCCATCTCCATCCATGTCCATCGAAGCAACTAGCGGACCAATGTTCCACGGAGGAAGGTCGGCAATGCTGGAATTTTTCAGCGCCTTGCTGAATTCGTAACTGTCGATATCGCCTGAGCGGTCCAAGTCGATTGAACCGAAGAATTCGAAAATCGACTGATTTGAACGAACAAGATAGTCAGAGAGCATTTGCAATTCTTTCGCCACTTCAACTCCAGGCTCTTCGTGTGAATCATGGTGGTGGCCGTGGTCGTCAACATAAGGCTCGATACTTACGTGGGATGCTGCCTTCGACAGTCGGTCGATGACACGTTGCTTGTGTTCGCTTGGAACCCATCCATCGAGTGCAAACGCTTGATTGCTCACAGCGACGAGAGTTGGAGCGGTAAAAATTGCCGATTCCCGCACGAGGTGCTCCTCAACTGCGATGAGTTTTCGACCGTGCGCTTCAACCCACGCTTCGAGTGATGACTGAGCGGTTTCAATCGCTGATTCCAAACCGCTAATCTCTTCAAGAATTGCTTTTGCTTTCTCTGATGGAGAGCCTTCTCCTGTAGGTATTTGAACGGCTTTAGCACCAAGTTCCGCCATGCCGATTTGAACCTCAGCCGATTGATTTGAACGGCAAGCAACGGCGACTAGGCCGCTGGTTGAGTGAAGTTCGATGTCGCTCTTGATGTCAGCGAAAACAGTGGGCGCTCGAGAGGCCCGACTGGTCTCACCCACGTATACCTCGACACCTTCAAAACCGCCCATCAATTCAAGCGGTATATCCAATGGAGCCAAGCGACTAAGAGCCTGATGTTGTTCATTCAAAGTGTTAATCATCGCCTCGGATTCCCGTAGTGTTGTGATGTATCCAAGAGCGGTTTCAACCTCTGATTCAAACTTTGGAAGAAGTTTGGAGATTTCGCTGCGAGACATTGGGCCATCTGAGTTAAACGCAGAAACGGATGATGAAATCGCTTGGACTTTTACCAACATGGCGCTGACCGAGTTAGCAGCCTCTGAATCCATTGACTTACCGACGCCAATTCCGTCTTCGAATCGACCATATTCCTGAATGTGAACGCAACTGAGCTCGGTGCAGATGCGGAGAATTTCTTCCATTTTCTCAACGGGAGCCGCTACTGTAAGACGTGACATCTCAGAAGTAGCAAACATGGAATCGCCTCATTGTGATTTGACTGCCCCAAGGAGCGCCTTGACTGCTTTGTCCTTGCGTTCTGAAGCAGAAGATTCGATTGCTTGAATTGTAGCAGCGCCTTCTTCTTGTACAGCACTGGCCTCTTTACCGGCCTTAGCACGTGCAGCATCGATCGCTGCTTGGGTTTGAGTGAAAGATTCTTCCGAGGCTGCGGTAACCAACGAGGTGGCTTCTCGGCGTGCGTCAGCAGTAATCTTTCCGGATTCTGTTTGAGCACTTGCGAGTGTTTTTTCGGCAGACTGCTCAGCCTCTTTGATTTTGCGAAGAACATCAGCCATACCCACATAAATCACCTGTAGCCTAACTGACTTGGAGGGGGTTTATGAGGCTAATGGGCGCGACATCTGCGCCACTGGAACACAGTACCTCAGTCCCGGAGTGGTTTTGTCGCTCGGAACCGACTGGCCATAGCAAACGGCATCAACAGTCGACCTTGAACATCATCAAAACCAACTTCCTTCATCATGGCGCGATAATAGCCGTTGGTCCCGTACTGCGTGTATGTTTGAGCGAGTCCTTTCCACGGATGGTTCTTTTCCTTGGTCACATATCGGGCGATCCATTGAACGACCGTTGCCATCCAAATTCGGCCACCTAGTCCGTGAAACCAGTTGGCTTTTCCTGCGTCGCAAATCACGAGACGACCGCCCGGCTTAAGAACTCGAAATATCTCACTCAAGCCTTTCTTTTTATCTTGGAAATCTCTGAATGAAAACAAGCAAAAAACCATGTCGAAGGTGTCGTCTTCCAAAGGGATTGATTCTGCAATCGCTTCGACATACTGAGCGGGTTTTTCTCCCCGAGATGCTCGAGCCGAATCGACACGTTTTTTGGCAACTTTCAGCATTTCAGCCGAAGGATCTAAACACGTAACGTCCAAATCAACAAGGTCTTCAGCAAATGAACCCGGTCCGCAACCGACTTCGAGGACCTTCATGCCTGGTGATGCATGGTTCCGGACATTTTTACGCCACACCTTGTCTTGACCAAAAGTCATGAGACGATTGACACGGTCGTAATTTGGAATCGAATCTTCGAGTTGCGATTCAAGAATCTCCCAAGCATCAAGGTCGATTCCTGAGGGGTCGTATCCCCCGGTTGCAGCTCTTCCGCCCATGGCCTTTCGGCTCCCCCGACCTCTTTGGATATGTCGCTTCCAAAAGTACGGCTGAACGCTCCGCCTGGACCTCGCCATCAAGCGATACGTTCGACGGTTTCTGGCGTAATACCTTCTTCTGGTGTCACTCTGAATACGAGAATTTTCAAATTTTCTGGAGCGTTGCGGAATTTGGAGACGATCATCGAGGTTTCAAAATCGGTACCGATGGTTCGTACTTGAAACGACAGAACCATGTCGGCGATTGAGGACAATTCTTGCTTTACTGAGGGGTCTAAACCGTTGGTGGACACTGAAATCAGCAAAAGACCACGGTTCAACTGAGCGTGTGCTGCAAGCATCCGGACCATCGCCACTACCCGAGCGGGATCTTCTCGCTGAAGGAAGAAGTCGAGACTGTCGACCACGGCTCGGAAATACGGGCCAAGTGCCATGATTTCGTTGGTAACTTCCGTCAAGTAGTCCTGATTGTTGTCATCGACGAACCGTGTTTGAGCAAGTCGTTGGATATCATCGAGTTGGAAACCTTCCAAACGGTAACGGCTCGCTAAAAGTTCACGTTCGAGAACCGTCGAGTTGTATTCTTCCCCGATGGTACGAACATTGATATCGAGCGGCCAGTCATACTTTTGAAAAATTCGAACGATTTCTTGCTGCCCTTCATTTGTCGAGATATACAGCGTGTTTTCTGATTCCTCGGCAGGAGAAGAAAACTGCTTCGCAAACAACTCACTCCCCGACCCAGTATCGGTGAAAGCGACCATCGTGAATCCTCGAGGCACGCCCCCGTGCATCTCATTGTCGAATTTCGGAACACCAAAGGAGCCTACTTTACCGAAGAACTCCTCATCTTCTGCATCAAATTCTATTTTACGGGCCATGAAACTACCTCAGTGAATCACCACTTGGCCACGATCGATGAGATCGGTGCAATACAAGTCAAGATTGGAAAGTACCAGTGGTGGAGTTTGGTCAGGGACATTGAGAATCACTGACAGAACTTCACGTTGACGGAAGGTGTTGATGAAGGTGTGAAGGTATTCAGCAAGCATCCTATCTTCATTGTAAATAGCCAGAGCGTTGACACTGTCAAGGAATACAAAGTTCCGCTGAGAATTGATGGTTCGCAGGATGTAAAGAGTCCGCAAAAGGACGGATTCGAGCATGATTGGGCTGTCGACAAAGTGAATGTTTGGATATTCTACGTCGGTACCGCCCAAAATTCCTGACGACACCAAATCGATGAACTGGATGTGAGAAACATCAAGCCCGATGGTCTTGAACGCTTCAATGATTTCAACAGCACCTCGACTGGCGCTAATGTATACGCCACCCATCTCGAACATCTGCATCAAGGGAACCATGGTGCTGGCGGTGACCATGAATGCGTTGGAATTACCGCATCGGACTTGGATGGCACTGTTGAGCGTGACTTCTGCATTCAGCTGTTCTGCAATTCGCTGGTCAAGTTCAAACATTTCATACACCTACCCTGTTGGCTTTGTCGGTTTGTGCACCCCATTTGAGCATCGGAGTGAGCATGACACCCAATGGTGTCAGTTCGATTGCATGCTTGGCTCGGCTGTGGGCAGTACCACGCATTTTCACAACCTGTAAGAATCTCAACAAATGCCCCATTCGCTCGACGTCTCCCATGACAATGATGCCATCTGCAATCGCTTCTTCAACTCCGAACGAAGACCAGTGGGCGTTTTCCGTAGCCGAAGTGATTTCTGAAATTAGAATGGTCGTACATCCGAGAGTTGCGAGTTTCTTTCCAAGCGTGAACAGGAAGTCACGAATCAACTGTTCCGACTTAATTTTGTAACACAGCGTTGTCACTGAATCAATCACAAGGCGAGTCACACCGATGGTGTTGACAATATCGACGATCGCTTTGATGAGCGCATGGACGTCATCTAAGTCGAAGGATGCTTTATCCAATCCCAGCCACGAATACAGAACGTCCATGTCAAACACGTTGATGAGACCGGAATCGACCATGTTCATGTCAAAGAATGCATATTGGCGTATGTTTTCCAGCAGTTTAACCGAGGGTTCAGTTGCAGTAAAATGGGCACATGCTTCACCTGCAAGTGCACCCCGTACGAGAAATTCCATTCCCAGTGTCGTCTTTCCAGAACCACACGTTCCTGCGGCCAAAACAGTTGAGCCGTACGGTATACCGCCACGAAGGATTTCATCCAATCCGTGGATACCCGTTACGCAACGGTCACGGGTATAAACTGAGCCTGCTTGCATGGGGAACAACCCGACCAACGGCTATAGGTTCATGAAGCATCCGCTAAAAGGGTACAGAAAATCACTCGATATATCGATTAATTCCCCGGAGTTGGGGTTGACTGAATCGACCATGAAGAGGATGATGTAGTGGAATTACCATCCCATTCCAGCGATTGCCCAAGGACCATGAACAGACCCGTGTCACCGCCCCATTCAATGCGACAAACATCGTACGGCATGGCTTCATCGATTTGCGTGTATCGGAGGGAGAGAACACCACCCCCATCTGCCAGGAGGTTTATCGAGCCAACCCCGAGGAAGGAATCTTGCGAAAGATCGATGATTTGGGAGGCGTTACCAGATGCTTGTGTCGTAGAATCACCCGTCATGAGAACGGTCGAATGTCCTGAGATGACTCCGGATTTAAACAACAGATTGTTGCCGCCGGACGAGGTGGTATGATTCAGTGACCAGCCACGCAAGGAAAGGGCGAAGTCATTCGGATTATAGATTTCAATCCACTCTGGACCAGAGGCACTCGGACGGACCATTACTTCAGTAACGTGGAGGTCATTGTTTTTGTTTCCACCCTTGTGAACTTCCAAGATAATCTGCAACAGTTCGCCTTCTTGTGAAAACTGACGGTTCGCGGTTGAAGATGATGAGGCAGTTGAACGATCCGTTCCACCGGAGAAGACTTCGGTGCCTATCCGGTCCAGATTCGTGCTTTCTATCACAGTAATCGACAGGTAAAGCGTGTACCCATCGTCCAATCCCAATCCAGCAGCCATGTTTTCTTCAGATACATTTTGCAACGCTCGGATTCGCTGGTGATCGAGAATTCCATCGTTGATTAGGCCCGTCTGGACTCGTCCATCTTCCAATGATTCTGCGTCTGCAAGATGCCATTCGGAGGTTGCGTTCGGGTAATCCAAGGCGGTTTCCCCCATCGGAATAAACCATCCACCATCAGAAGTTAACCTGTCCAAACCCTGGACGGCTGAACGGTCGATGCGGTCTACATTTGGGTCGTTTGAACCCATTTGCAGTTGAGCAAGAGAGAGAAATGCAGTGAGAATCATCAAGAAGAGTGCGAATGCAGAGAGGAATTCAATCACGGCTGTGAGGGCTGTTTCGTCTCTTTTCAGGGACTGAGAGGCCTCAACTCGCATGAGCAGAGGTAGAGACGGGGATTGAAGAGGTTGCCGCATGGATAGGTTCCAAATCGGCAAATTATGGCATCCAAGCCCCCTTCGGGGGCGATGAGTCTTTGAAGCCCCCCTGCGAGGCATATGTTAATGTCGCAACCCGACCGCAGTCATTTAGCCCGAAAATGGGAGAGTTTCTCGATGGTTGCACTGCTTCTTGTGGCATCGCTGACAGGCATCTTGCTCGTGCCAGCCGTGAGTGCTGCTGAACCGGGTGATTTGGCGATTCAATCAACCCTTAATCCAGTCGAGGACGAATGGATTTCATCGTGGGATTCGATTCTTTTCACTGCTACGGTAGAAAACCAAGGATTGCAGGACATCTCCAACCGCGCTATGTGGTGGTACGCTTGCGAAGGCGAAGTCGACGCATCCATCTGTAAATCAAATTATGACGAGCGTGGAAGTTTGTTGATTCCGCTACTGTATTCCGGCTCTACTGAAACAGTTTCTGCATCGTCAGAATGGAATCCTTCCGGCGATGAAGGAATATACACCATTGTGTACTCATTTGACGTTGTCGACCAAGACCCCTCCGACGACGTATTCTCGTACAGCATCAACCTCACGCAATCGTTCGTCGATTTGGCGATTGACACCTCATACAATCCGACCAACGAAACCTCCGGCCTCTCAACCTACAATGACGCCCTTATTTTCAACACAGACACCGATTATTCGTTCAATGCCAAAGGCGAAGTGTCCGCATGTGGAACCTGCAACTTTGTTGCTCAAATTGGCTGGCAACTTTGGAACTCTGGGCAATCAGTCATGATTTCGGAATCGTATACCAACGTCACCAATCTACCTTCATGGGGTGGAGTTTCTCCCTTTACCCGAGCGTTACCCTCCTTCAACCATGATTCCCAAGGTACGTTTTTCTTCATGTGGGGACTGTTTGGAAGCACAGGTACGCCATACGGCGATTTGAATCCGCTGAACGATATCACGGGTGTTCCAATCACGCTCAACGATGCACTTGACATTCAGGCAACTTCGATGGCTCCTGGCCACGATTCAACATCGATGAATTATTTCTACGGCGAAGACATGGTTTCCGTTGAAGTCTCAAACAAGGGCAACATCAGTGTAAGTGAAGTCAACGTCGCATTCCAAGTGTACGATCCAATCGGTGATGTTGATTATGAAACGCAATGTAAGCTTCTCGATTTCATGCCAGGTGAAACCCGAACCTGTCTTTTCGACATTACCGTTGTTGGTGCTGGACGAACCCTTACGATTAGCATACCCGTTTCGTTCGTTGAAGGCACAGACATCAACATGGGTGACAATTCGCTAAGCGAAACAACCGACCTCATCGCAGGTGAAATTGGCGCAAGCATCCAACGCCATAATTCAATCAATTCCTACACGACTGGTGACCAAATCATGATGACTGCTCGTACCAGCAACACTGCACCGGGTCCGATGAATTACTCATGGTGGGTATCTGGAATCATCAACATTGGATACGGCAAGCACCTCAATGTAAGTGGCGCAGTCTTGGGACTTGGAGACCACACAATCACCCTACGAGTCACCGATACATTCGGGGAACTTGAATCGGTCCACACAGACATTTCACTGTTCAACTATGTCTCATTGGACAACGAACCACTCTTCACAGGCGAAGCAATGACGCAATCCGCATCCTACTTCGAACATTCGTCATCACTCCCCGTTTTAGGAACCCAATACAGCATAGGAGAAGGAAAGCAACCTCTGCTGCTGCTGTCGTTTGAGATTCTCTCGGAACTCGATGATTCACCCAATACGGGATTGGATACGATGGATATCAGACTGAACATGTCAGCTCTGCTTCCCACCAATATCCCACTGGAAACAGTTGACATCCGCATGCTCTCATCGATGGATGATAACGTGTGGACCTTCGCAGAAGAATATACCAGCAATGCGGACGGAACATTCGATGTAGTGCTCCGTGAAAATGGTGTAATCCTCATCATCGGCGAAGCCCCTGCTGCGAACCTCACCAGTGGTAACCTCACCAAAACGATGCTTCCCGGAGGCGTAATCGAACTCAGTTGGAACGCAAGCGGCGATATCGATAATCCATATGTCGGAAACTGGAACATCTACAGACTTTCGGTAATCAACGGTGCTGGAACTATTTTCCCCGACCCAGAACTCAATTTCAATTTGTTCATCTGGGAGCAATTGACCGTTGGGGCACTGATTGGACAGGCAGACATTTCCGACCAATCGTTCGTCGACCCAACAGCACTCAACTCAAGCACGTGTGCATCATACGCTATCATGCCTTCAGACCGGGAAGGAACACCCGACTTCGGCAATATCCAAATTTCGAGAGACGCAAACGGGCAAACCAGTGCGTTTTGTGGAGACGCTATTCCTCCGAGTACGTCTGTCACGAATTTTGTTGCCACTACATCGTTCACCAACAGTACAGACTGCTTCAAACTCGAAAATAACTGGGACATGTGTTACGACATGAACATGACGTGGGTGTGGCCAGCGAACGAACCAACTGGAGTTGTTTCATGGAACCTTTACAGAACCGAACAACAGCCGTCACAAATTGATTTATCCTATATTGAACCAATTCTTGAAGGCTTGACTGGAACCCCGGGAGAGACAGGATTCTACAACCAATCTGGAGAAACTGACGACATGATTCGACCTTACAGGACGCTGTATTATGTCCTCGCACCTGTCGACTCCGTCGGAAACGAATTGTACATTGCGAACTATCCAACGAATTCAGTTCGCGTCGTCATTGTGGATGAATGGTGGGACTACAACCAGCACCTCATACCTCTCCCACCAGAGGAACCTGAACCACCACTCGGCGTTGAATGGCTTGGAACCCTGACCGATTACATGGAAGAAGACGAATTCACAATCACAGGACTTGTCACGTTGATCACCTTGGTCATCAGTCTGATTTCACTACCACTGATTGTGAAAAAGCGCAAGCGACTCTCCAGAGTGATGGCTGCACGGCGTAAGAGAGCTGGCGGCAACATCTCGAAAGATGAGTTCGATGACTTCTTCGATTGATGGCGCGGCAGGGGAGATTTGAACTCCCGAGGTGAGACACCACTGGATTAGCAATCCAGCGCAATGGCCAGGCTATGCGACTGCCGCAGTAAGCCGCCGACCGTCGAGACAGTCATGAACATGACGGTCAAGGAAGTTCGCAGTATTCAGCATCAAAAGGCCACGTCAAGCCAGTGGACCCAATGGACCGAGCCATTCAGGAGGAATCACGCACACAGCCACGAGGGCAAGATGCATGTATCCGAGATAAAACAGTGAACGGAAAAACGAGCGGGCAGCTTTGGGCATCCGACCGTTTTCCTCCAGGGGCTCGAAGGGGTCGATATCCCATACGGACTTTGCATACCATATGCTCAACCCACCGGCTAAAAATGCCCATGCCAGAGGCAAGCCGGATTGGGGCCAAAAGCACGGCACTGAGCCCAGAAGAAGCAAAAATATGCAGTACATTTTCGACTCTCGAACAGTACGATTGGGGCCTTTTACTTCATTCATCATAGGAACATTGACTCGCCCATATTCACCTGAACGGTACAACGCAAGGGCCCAAAAATGTGGAGGGGTCCAGAAGAAGATGAGCAGGAACAGCATCCAGGGAATCGGCGAACCGAGGTCAAACGGATTGTTTGAATCAATGGTAGCCGCAGCAGCACACGCCCAGCCAATCAATGGAGGGGTTGCACCGGCAATACCACCTATCACGATGTTTTGCGGTGTACGGCGCTTCAGCCACATGGTGTAGATTAAGACGTAAAAAGCGACGGAGAAAAACGACCAAAAAGCAGCTTTCCAATGAATCAAAAAGAACAGCGAGGAACCGAGTAGACTGATGATAATACCGAAGATAAGCGCGCCTTGAGCGGAAATATGACCTTGCGGAACGGGACGATTCCTCGTTCGGCGCATGTTCGGGTCAATATCCGAATCATACCACATGTTGATCGACATCGAACCTCCAGCCGACAACGTACCTGCAACGACCGTGATGAGGGTCGAATATGCTGTATCTAACCACGTTCTCTCGACGTCGAGTAAACCGTGCCGTGCAAGTAAATCGTGAACGAGTACTGCACATACGGCGGTGATTTGCAGAAGAAGTATCACCCGAAGTTTCATCAATCGGGCGAAGACTTTGAGCCATCCCGGAAACGGTTCTAAATCGTCGTGATTTGCAGCAGCCATGGTCACTCAGCCTCGTCATCGACAGCCGGTCCCGCACTTAATCTCATAAAAAATGAGGCCGTCAATGCGACTTGCAGACACAGCACGCCAACCACCAAATGAACCAACGAAAGTGTTTCAGGGAAATCGTCCATTTTTGCGAAAATCAAGTACGATGCACCAACCATGAGATTGAGAAACCAAATGCCCGAAACGACGTCTGTGATGCGTGAAATGGTTGGTGTCACGGCGTGTTGCCGTGCTTCTGAACGAAGCCGTGCAGAGCCTGCAAGCAGTATGAAACCGGCGATTAAGGCGCCGAAACGATGAACCATCTGAACCAAAACACCGGGTCCATCGAGCGATGGGAGGATGGCGCCGTTGCACTTTGGCCAACCGTTTGGGAAGCCGATAGAGCACGCTTGATTGTACTGGCCGCCAGCGGTTGATGAGACCCATGCTCCAAGAATCAACAAAGTGAACACCGCCCCGGTCATGGCATCGACTCGAGAGCGATTCTTCGAGATGAACTCAGTATTCATCCGGAACAACGCCCAATCAGCACCTTCTTTTTGACGCATCGCAACGTGTTGGTAGATGAACGTCGAAGTGAAAATTGAGGCCATCGAGAGATGCAGGGCTACAGACCAATCGATGTTATCAAAAGCGACGGTTACAGCCCCAATGATAGCCTGAATAATCAAAAGAATTCCCGACAAAATACTCGATTTGAGAACGCCCGAGCCATACACGTTCCGCATTTTGTAAGCGACAATTGCATTCACCAGGACAGGAATGGCAATTACGGCGACGAGGAATCGGTGAAACCATTCGGAAAAAATCTCAAAGGTGGTGTATCGATGTTCAGCACCTCTCGAATCAATCTCATCGGGATTTTCCTCCCAGTAGGCACCTTGCTGGTCTGGATTGATATCGAAACCCCACGTTCCAAAGCATTGAGGCCAATCTGGGCATGATTCACCAGCATCATTGATGCGAATTGTACCCCCTGCAATGATGATACAAATCGCCATCAAAAAAAGGACAATTGGCAGAGTTGAAGGCCGTCGCACCCAACTTCCCCCCATGGGTGATGGTGGGAGCAGACCCCTTTTGAACACATTCATTATGCCACAAACATGTCGCAGAAGTCCGTTCGGTTTTTGACCGCTGTACTGGTTTGCATCTTGATGGTGATTTACCTGCCACAAGAAGCAGCGGTTGCGGCTGAAGAACCAGTGAATGCAGCGATGTATGATGTCATGATTCTCAGCTCAGAATGTGACGAAAATTCATCGGCGTGTCATGGCGAGCGCGTTGAGCATTTGGTTGAATACTACGGGGCTGATTGGTGTGAACCTTGCGAGTTGATCGAACATGAACTTGACCTGCTCAACTCATCCAATACGTTCGTGATTCAACACCACCCATCTCCTGCCGATGCCTCGTTCCTGAGCGACTCACGCATCAGATTCGTTGAAGAACACCGATTGCTGTTTTTACCCAGTATCGTCCTTGACGGTGAAGGCCTCTTGAGTGGCTCAAGCCAAGGGCTGGAATTGTCAAATGCGCTCAGTATTCGTGAAACAAATTACAGCGGGCTTTCAAATGTCATACTCAACGGTTCAATACTGAGCTGGGAGGCTGATAGAGGCGACCGAGTTACCGTCTGGCGTACCGACGCTGTCGACCACCAAAATCGAAATCGAACTCACCCAACTCTCGCTACCGCCCAACTTTCATTCAATGCGACGGATGAAGTAGGAAATATTTCATCGATTCTTGAAAATGAAAACAGTACCTTTGTCGTGATTTTAGAACAGTCTGGAGAGTATGCTTTGGTCAGCGATTCACTCAACCCTTCTATCGGAATCGATGTGTTTGATGAAGCGCCATCAACTGCTGTCAAGAATGCGCAATCGACCCCTCCAAGTCAAGTTGCTACGCTGTGGACAATCGTACTCGTCGCCAGTTTGTTACCTGCTATCTACATGCGATATTCGATTGCTTCAAAGCCCCCGAGTGCTCCTTTGCAACAAGAAGAATAGGTGAAATTCATCGATTGATGAAGGGGTTAGGTTCAAGAACAGTAGACAGGTCGCACAACTGCGAGTCTACTCGTCGGTGTCAAAAATGGTCAAGCCAGCACGTCTCCACACACGATTTGAAAGAGCCCGAATTATTGGTGCACGCGCACTTCAGATTGGAATGGGTGCTCCGCTGTATGCCAACGAAGAAGTTCTCCGTGAAGCGTTTATGGAAGAGCTCGTTTCGCTCTACGGACTTGAAGAAGCATCGGTCCGATTCGTTCTTGACCCGCTCAAGATTGCTCTGTATGAATACGAGCACGAACTCATCCCGATCGATATCGACCCGCACTTGGATTGAATCAATCGTTTGCCGCAAAACCGTAGAAGGTCGAGTCGTCAACGGGTGGTAGATTATCCTGTTTCACAAGCAGTGTGCGAACCGCCCACAAATCGACAAAGACCCGATACTTGGTCGTAGCATCCAGATAATCAACTCCGCTGGAGCCACCCGTTCCCATTCGTCGACCAATCATTCGCTCAACCATTCGTGCATGCGCTGAACGGAACAAAAGCATTGATTGTTCGAGAGCGACGAATGAATCGATGAGTTTACGTGGCCATGCCAAGAGTGGTAAATCCCGGTATGATTCAATGAACAGCAGTCCTGCACGTGAACGTGATACAACGCCCTCGGGCCGTAGGAAATCAGCAGCCTGCACGGTTGCTGCTTCAATTCGACCACGAACGGGGGCTTCTTCCCCATGCCCGATAGCCACGATATGAGCAATGACCTGCTCACCATGCTCACGCATCGCCTCAAGATGATCATCGACGAAAGCCTCAACGATTTCAGAATCCTTAGAAGAGTCCGCTAATGAACCGTTAATCGGGGTACGAGCCAGCCAAGCCGAGAGACTTTCTCGAAGAGAAGGTTGAGACGATGTGGCTTCAAAATCAGAAAGCACTGATGCACTGACTTTTCCTTCATTGGCCATCTTGCGCATGTGTTCGAGCGGGTCCATACCTCCCATTCGCTGGGAATTCTCAAGACCGAGAAGGACCTCAAGCTCCCTCATCTGCCACGATTCAAAACCTGATGAGGTTCCTAATTTGTCACGGAATGCCAAAAAGTCCTGCGGTGCAAGGGTTTCCATGACTTTCCATTGGTTTGACAGCAATCGGAAGATTTCAGTCACTCGTTCAAGGTGGTGGACCATCTTCGGCAACTTCTCCTCAGGTACGTGTTCTTGGTTGAGAAGCACGTGAGCTTCCTTAAGTTCGCGTAAGATCAGTTTGAACCAAAGTTCGAATGCTTGATGGACGATAATGAAATGCTGTTCGTCGTTGCACGGCGCAGGACTGTATCCTTCTGGACCATTCTGGAGCGCTAGTAATTCATCCAACTGAAGATATCCGCCATAGGTCATGCGGTGTCCGGGAGTGCCTTCGGTCATGATTTGACATTGGAGCCAAGCCCTTGAACTCTTCACCTGCCTAGGCTGAGGACCAAACCATTTCGCCCATTCGAATTCCTACGAGATATGCGGTGATGGTGAGCAGAGAGGCAACTGCAAGTGCTGGCCAAAAATCAACACCACGATTGATGAGCGTTGGAAGGATGATAAACAGAAGCAAAGAAGGAAGAACCAACCAGAAGATTCCGTAAGAGAACCCAGCGACCCGTGTAGAATCACCGGTGTCTGTGTAAAGCCAAATAATCGCCAACAAGGACACGAGAGGGAGAGAAGCAATCAATGCACCCATCAATTCGTATTTCTTGGCCAATTCGCTCGCTCCAACAACTAAGCCTCCTGAGACGATGAAACGGATACATAGTTGAAGCCAGTCCATGGACGCGAGCAGTACGGAAGGCTTCTCAATGTTTGGGAGGAATAACGGCTAATTCGGAAGGATTATTTGCAGAACATTTCTCTCAAAATTCGTCATTTCCATCATAACCCTCATAGAGCAAATACGGAACCCCTCGACATGGGCGTAGACACGAATACACTGGCAAGTTGGCTTGCCGACTACGATCCAAACAACATCACCATTGGTGTGGTTGCCTCGCATTCGTCGCTTCAAATCCTCCACGGTGCTCGAAAAGAAGGATTTCGCACCTTGGGGATTGCGGTTGGCGAGAATCGTCGAAGATTCTACAAAGCGTTCCCCGGTGCAGAGCCAGATGAATGGTTGATGCTTGACCACTATCACGAAATGCTCGACCATGCTGAATGGTTCCGAGAGCGAAATGTCATCATCATCCCGCACGGTTCTCTGGTTGAGTACCTCGGCTCCTCGAAGTATAAGCAACTTCAAGTTCCTACTTTTGGAAACCGAGGAATCCTGCACTGGGAAAGCAGTAGAGAGTTGCAGCGCCAATGGCTCGAAGGTGGCGGGTGCACGATGCCAAAGGTTTGGGAAGACCCTCACGATATCGATGGACCAGTGATTGTCAAATACGCTGGAGCGAAAGGTGGACGTGGTTACTTCATTGCCCGTAACTATCGTGATTTCCGAAGAAACGTTGACATCGAAGAAGAGTTTACTATCCAAGAATACGTTCTTGGATGCAGATATTACCTACACTTCTTCTTTGACCCAACGGCGAGTGACGGATTCCAGGTTCAGGGCAAAGGAAACAACGCAGGTAAGAATCTCGGCCGATTAGAATTGCTCTCAATGGACCGAAGAGATGAATCGAACGTCGATGAATTCTACAAACTTGGTTCGCTTCGAGATTTGCGAGAAATGGAACTTGAACCGTCGTTCGTCGTCACCGGAAACCAGCCGGTTGTTATTCGCGAATCGTTGCTCCCACGTGCTTTTGAGATGGCTGAAGGGACCGTTGCAGAGTCGTATGAACTGGAAGACGGTAGCAGAGGCATGATTGGACCGTTCTGTCTCGAAACCATCGTCACAGACCAATTAGAATTCAAGGTATTCGAGATCAGTGCTCGAATCGTTGCGGGCTCAAATCCATTCGTTGGGGGCTCACCGTATTCGGATATCAATGAAGAGCGAATGTCAACAGGTCGACGCATTGCACGCTCAATTCGAAAGGCTTCTGAAAACGATTGTCTGATCGACATACTTTCCTGAACGATTGAATTGAAAACCGATTGCTTGCAAGTAGTGCTTCAAAGCAAATCTATGGAGCGAGGCAAGTGGGTATTTGAACATCGCCGTTAGGCATTTCAATTCGCTCATTCATCGATTAAAGAATCCAAATCAGGGGCGCTTGGAACCGAAGACGGAGGACCGTGCTTTGGAGCCCCTGCTTTCGGCTTGTATGATGAAAGGAATTCCGACAGAGAAACTGAACCATCTCCATCAGCGTCAGCTTGTCGATGAAGACTTGTTGCTTCTTCAATGGTCACACCAATCGCTTCAGCTAATTCTTCAATTGAGAGTTGGTCGCTTCCATCAGTATCAGCTGCTTGGAACTTGGTCGAAAGAGCCTCAATTTGAGATTCCAATTCGCGCTTGTTTTGTTCTCTTTCAGCTGAAGAAGAAACGGAGAAACTGCATACGTGCATAATCGGGTCCCCCGCAGAAAGTTCAGCAGAATACTCGCGGTCCGATCCCTCTGAACTAACGATGACTTGGAACTTTGTAGGGTCCTTCGAACGTCGCTTCTTCTGCTTCTTGTAGTAGTGGACATAGACTTGGAATTGGCCAGAAGGCGCAGTTCCTTCGGGCCAAAATACATTCTCGACCGGTTTACGAGTTTCTGCACGAACGTTTGCATCAACGTCAAGTTCTCCACCGCACTTCGAAATTTTGTTTCCACCGTGAATTCTCTCACCAGAGGGGCACACGATGTGCAGATCAAGGTCGTTGTAATTGTTCCACATGAGCGAAACTTGTACGTCTGAAGACTTAGCACCTTCACGTGATAAACGAGCTTTCAATTCTTTTATTGCTCCAGAATTGGCTTCAGATGCTTCAACACTTTCTCTCTGTGATGCTGCAATTTCAGCGAGTCGAGCCTCTTCAGCAGCGAGGAAATCTGCTTGTCGACGGGCCTCTCGTTCTGCTGCCAATCGAATCTCTTCATTCTCTCTTCGCAGTGATTCGACTTCTTGGTCTTGGACCTGTTGAAGTTTTTCAGCCTTCAATCGTGCTTCTTCGAGTGCTGCGAGACGGGCTTGTTCTGCGATAGCGAGGCGTTCTTGTTCTGCGCGAGCCTGTGACTGAGCAGCTGCATCACGTGCATACCTGTCAGCGTCATCGACTGCGATTCGTTCTTGGAGCGCTTGTTGGCGACGACGTCGACGCTCAACAATGGCCAATTTACGGTCAATTTCTTGTTTTGCGTTGCCGAAACTTGGTGTGTCATCTGCGTATTGCAATCCCTCAGCAGTCATGCCTTGGCGCATTGAAACCGATACATCTGGACGACTAAAAATGTACCAAACTCCGAGCGAGAATCCTCCACCGAGGGTGACAGCCAAACCAATGGATGTTGGGTCCATGAACCACCCATGGGGTCCACCTCTATTTTATCATTGGTCGGAAATGCAGGGATTCGCATGTGGAATCATTGCGATAAATCCTTGATTTTTTCAACCAAATCCATTTTCCGAAGTCTCCAAACACCAAACGGCGTCATGGCTACTGCGATAAGAATCACACCCGACATGAGTTGCCATGCGACGCTGGGTACAATGGTCACAGGTACAAAGAACTGCCATGAAGAAATCGAAGCTGCGAAGGCAACTGCTCCACCGTATGCAAACAAGACTCCGACAAGACCTCCAACAATTCCGATGAGTAGGCTCTCGAACAGAAGCATCATTCCAAGACTCCGCGTTGATGCACCGAGAACTCGTAACGTAGCTAATTCAAAATCACGTTCTGCGATGTTCATGACCATGGTGTTGAACATGACCACGACGGTGAACAGAAGCCCGAGATACATCATCGTCTGGAAAATTTGGGTCTGCTGGTCCAGTAGACTGTTGATTCCATCTAGAAGCGTTTGACGCTCAACCACACCTGTCGAAACTTCACCCAGGGCTGAGTCGATTTCCACACCTTCCGGGAATTGTAAATATATCGAAGTCGCATTAACGCCAAGGATTTCGCTTAGATCTCCGCGAATGAAGTACATTGTTCGGGCAAGTTCTGCTGTCGAAGTCCCGACGATTTCTACCTCTTGTGAAGCGCCGTTAATCTGTACTGCGTGCTTTTCTCCGACCGCCCATCCGAGGAAGTTCATACTTCCCTCTTCCATCATCACTTGAGGTACTGCCATGTTGCCCGTGGGGGCCTGCCCGTCCAGAAGCGATACTGCACGCATACCACTCTGGAATGAATCAAGGCCTACTAGAGTGAATGTTCGTTCGATGTCGTCCGCATCAGCAACGGTTCCAAGCGGCATTTCAATGAGTATTTCGTACGTGACAGAATTGTCAATCGCCCAATCTACAACGGGCTGTTCTCCATCTGGCATGATGTAGACTTGCGCATCCCATGATTGGTCGCTTTCAAGACCACCAACCATGGAATCTTGTAATCCCGCTGACATCATTTGAATCGAACCGAACAACATCAGGGAAATTCCGACTGCGACAAATGTCATCGTGAGACGGACGGGTTTGCGAACACTGGAACGAATTGAGAGACCGAGCGTTGAAGGCATCCATGAGGTCAGTTTTCGAAGAATGTTTGAGCCCACGCGCATTTCATTTTGACCGCTTAGAACCTCCAGTGGGTCAAGACGGCTCGCCTTCCAAGCTGGGAATGCACCAGAAAGGAACACGACGAACATGGTTGAGCCAATAACGCTGAAGTAAATCGAAGACGGAACGGTTCGCTCAACAATTGGCATACCGATGAGGTCTTGGTAGAAATCCAGCATTTGGTTCATACCCCACGGTCCTGCAGCAGCTCCAAGCGCACATCCCATGCCTCCAATCGCCAGAGGCGCTACCAGATAGCCGGTCATGAGTGAGGTGCGATCGACTCCAAGAGTTCGCAGTACTGCGATTTCCTTTGATTGACTTTGAACCAATCGTTGAAGACTCAAAACGATGGTAATGGAGGCAATAGATGCAATCATCACGGTGAAGGGAACGGTTGTTCGCTTAGTCCCTTCCAAATCTTGTCGCATGACTTCTACCGGTTCATTTTGCCCTCGATCGCGAACTCGTGCATCCAATTCAGTTGATTCGAGTGAAGCAACAACAACCTCTTTCACAGCATCGATTTCAGTTCCTTCGTACGCCTGTGTATCGGGCAGGTCATAGGAAGGAGTGCCAGTGACATCCAAAATAATCGTGTTACTGGAACCAACTGCATCACCGGTGAGACGAGCCATGCCGGTTTCGGAAAGATAACCGACAACGTACGTGCCGGATTCAGGTGGAAATAAGGTGCCTTCTGGAGCCATGATTACGTGCATTGGATGGTAGCCTGTGCCGACGACTGTGAAAGCAGCACTCGCATTTCCAGCACCAATAGTGACAGTATCCCCAATTTCTATTTCAAGAGCTTTGGTCACGTGAGCATCGATGACAATTTCATCGGCGGCAACTGCGACGCGACCCTCTGCATGTCCTTCTGGCATCCACACTTTGTCTGCATTTGCATCCGCAGGTATGCCGTGCCAAAGAGAATTGATGATGTGTTCACCTGACTCGTTGGTATGGAACAATGCTCCTTGGGTTATGGTGCGACCTTCACACGAGTCGAGTGCAAACGATGCCTCGATGAGAGATGCCCGTGCAGATTCCAAAGATTCACAAAAAGTGTCGACTTGATTTGAAGTCCACACAGTGCTTCGATTATCAATCCAAATATCGCCAAGGTTGGAACCCGCATCGTTGTCATCGTGCATGGCGTCATACATGCCTCCAAGGTTGTGTGCATAGCCTCCAAACGTAATACCTGCAAAAACGCCTACAAATACCATCAAAACAACTGCAAAAAGCCGTAATTTGGTCCGCCAAAGGCTGCGAGCCAAGCGTTTGTTGAGTAATTTCGACATCACAAACACCACAATCATTCATTTCCATCTGAAGATTCAATGTGCTCATCAGATACAATTCGACCACTGTCGATGCGAATCACGCGAGTTGCAAAACGAGTTAGTCCTTCATCGTGAGTAACAAAGACCGCGGTGATGTTTTCTTGTTGGCATGCTTTCACCAAGGCTTGCATAACTTTGTTCGAGGTCTCGGTATCGAGATTACCCGTAAGTTCATCTCCGAGAAGAAGAGTTGGTCGCTTTGCTATGCTTCGGGCAATTGCCACACGCTGCTGCTGACCTCCACTGATTTCTCCAGGAAATCGGTCAACCTCGGATTCAAGCCCGACCAACTTAAGCAGTTCTTTTGCCCGATTGGCATCTTTCTTTCCAGCGAGTTCTTGAATTAAGAAAATGTTTTCAAGCACCGTAAGGTCCTGAAGCAGGTTGAAAAATTGAAACACATACCCAATGTTTTCTCTTCGGAAAGAAGTCATCATTTCTGAGTTCTTTCGAGGAACTTCACCCCCGTTGAACACGTAAGTGCCGTCTGTCGGACTATCCAAGGCCGACAAGCAGTTCAAAAGCGTGGTTTTTCCCGAGCCAGAGGGGCCAAGCAAGATGACACGTTCACCCTCGTGGATTTCGAGATTCACGCCATCAAGCGCCTTTACAACACCTGCTGGAGTCTCATAGTACCTTTGTAAACCGGTGATTTCAATCATCGCAGTCTCATTCATGAATCCCGTAATTTTCGATGCTCTTTATACATTCTGTCATGCTGATGTAGAATCAACCTCGATACTCAAAATCGGGGATTTGAAATTTTACCGGCTTCAAAGTTAAATGTCATTAGAAAAAGTACTCATCATGAGGGAGATTCAACTTCGTTGGAATGCCGACACTGTTGCATCTTCGGCATATGCTCCAATCGCTAAAATCGCCCATTCTCTGGAAGTTGTCGGGCACCTAGACCTCGATGAAAACGGAATCAGGCAACTGATTCGTCCCGATTTCTGTGAAGGAATGGGCCCGGAGGATTTGAATGAAGTTCCGTTTTTAAACGTCGATCCGGCATTCCAAGACCAAAAAAACGGCTATATTGTGGTGTGGAATTCTCACCCACTCACTCTAGCAGGACTTCAATTTTCAAACATCCACATCCTACCGCCTTACACGTACGGCGGTGAAGGAATTAGCCTTACCGTTCGTGGTGTTCCCGAGGGAATCTCTGAATTCCTCAAAATTTGCCGCCTCATGCTACCACCTGATGTAGTCAAAGTGGTCGAGATGGGAGATAATCGCACTGCTGTCGAAAGTATTCTAACGCCGCGACAGATAGAATGCATCAAAATGGCCACTTCGACAGGTTATTACGACCTTCCAAAGAAAATCAAATTACGGGAACTTTCTGAATTAATCGACATCCCTCGCTCGACCTTACAAGAGCACTTGAACCGGGCTGAAATCGCTATGATGAAGTGGGCAAGTCAACAATTAGACGATGAATAGCATTGCAAAACCTTGAGAACAGGAATGACTTGGCACACCCATGGACAAGTCTGACAGGATTGATACATTGTTGCCGAACGGGCGCGGTGTGTGGATCCCAATTGACCACGGTGCCTCTGATTACCCTGTCGAGGGTTTGATAGACACCGAAGCAACCATCCGCTCGCTTATTGCAGCAGGCGTCGATGTAATTCTCGCTCAGAAAGGAGTGGTGTCACATTACGGTCATCTGTGTGAGGGCTCCAAGACGAACATGGTCGTTCACCTTTCAGTGTCGACCAGGCATGCTGGCCCAGATGCATCGAACAAGGTGCTGGTTGGAAATGCTGACGAGGTGATTGCTCGAGGAGGGATGGGTGTCTCGTGCCAAGTCAACATGGGTAGTCCAAATGAAGCCACGATGGTGGAACGAATGGGAAGCGTCAGTCGTGATGCTTTCATGCACGGCCTTCCGATGTTTGGAATGGTCTATGCACGGGGTGAACACCTTTCAGTCATGCCCAGCGATACAACCAATGCGAATGCTCATGCCGTTCGCCTCGCCTTTGAACTCGGCTGCGATGCTGCCAAAACTACGTGGACTGGGGACAAAGAGAGTTTCCAAAAAGTCACATCTGCAGTTCCAATTCCAGTATTGGTTGCAGGGGGTCCATCATCAGGAAATTCAAGAGAAATACTGAGTATGGTTCGCATGGCACTTGACGCCGGCGCTTCTGGAATCTGCATGGGGCGGCAAGTATTCGGTCATCCGGAGATTGAAGCAATAGCGCGTGCTCTGGTAATGCTGGTTCACCAAAACGCTTCAGTTGAACAAGCACTTGAAGCGTGTAAACTGTGAGGGATTTGATGGAAGTTTGGCTCGACAGTCGTAATTCTATAGATTCACACCTTGATGCACAAACCCTGTTCGACCGGACACTGTATTCGGAAAATATCGAACTTCCAAAGGGGAGTTATGCTCTCAAAGGCGACCATCTCATGATGTCATCTGCCATCATTGGCAGTCGTATCACCATCGAAAATCAAGCCAGTCAAGACAAAGCCCGTTCATTGATTGGAAGCGTTGAGTGGTTGATCGTGGAGTTCACCGATTGGGCCATGATTCCAATAGAGAACATGGTGGCAGCAATCCAACAAACCCCCACCAAAATTGCTGCTGTGATCACGCAACCCGAACAAGCGCAGGGCGCGGCTTTCGCCCTCGAAAAAGGCGTAGATGCCCTCATTATTCAACCGAAAAAGGAACTCATGGAAGCTGCTTCAATTGTGAAATCTCAACGATTGGAGCGGGTGAAGGAACGAGCTCTTCCTGCCTCAGATTCACCACTTCAGGGAGTCTCTACACTCACCATCACCTCTGTTGAGGACGGTGGAATCGCTGAACGGTATTGCATTGACATGACGCGATTACTCTCACCAGGAGAAGGATTACTTACCGGCTCAATTGCCTCGAGTTTGGTGCTCATTCACGGAGAAACACTGGATTCAGAATTCGTCCCAGCACGTCCGTTTCGAGTCAATGCTGGCCCTCCAAATGCCTACGTGAAAATGGCTGACGGTACCACCAAATATCTCGCTGGACTTTCAACTGGAGATGAGGTTTTGCTTGTGTCAAAGAACGGCACCCAACGCAGTGCCACGATTGGTAGACTCAAAATTGAAACCCGACCAATGGTTTTGATAAAGTGGCTCGACGGCAATAATAAAGAAGGTTGCATGTTCATGCAACAGGCAGAGACGGTACGCGTCATCGGCCTTGACTCTGTCCCCCTGTCAATCACAACGGTGAAACCGGGCGACGAAATTCTTGGTTGGTGCGATTCGGAAGCGAGGCACATCGGTGCTCCGATTTCGAGTGCAGTCTCCGAGCGGTGAGACAATGGCGGTACTCGGTTCCGGAAAAGCTCACGGTGCCTGCAGTTTGTTGCATGCAGCCGGCCTTGGGTACGGTGCCAGCATGGCACTCGACCTCCCTGTGGCCGTTCGGTTGCTCGACAAGCCAAGTAAGCGGCCGGTCAAGGACCCTGATGGACTGCTACCAGAAATTCTCAATGCGTGGCAATCCAAAGGCTTGTCTTTACCTTCTGGCAAAGAAATTGGGGACCTTCACTGGGCTACTTTAAGCAAAGTCCCTCCACGTCAAGGGCTGAAATCGAGTGCCGCCATAGCCGTTGCTGCACTTCGAGCACTCGCTCATGCAACTGAAACAGAAGTCAGTGACTTTGACTTCGTCGAAATGGCGGCGCAGGCTCAAATTAATGCAGGAATCTCCTTGACGGGTTCCATCGATGATGCATGGGCATGTCTCAAACCCGGATGGAAACTTATCGATCCGCAGGCAGAAACTATCGAAGAAGGAGTGCTGTTCCAAGGCGATGGACCTAGTAGCGAGGATTGGGTGGTGATTATTGCATGCAGAGGCGAGCGAAAGAAACGTCCGGAACTCGAGGATTTTGTACTTCACGGTGCGTCGTTTCAAAAGGCACTTGAAGCACTCCAAGAATTCAATGAATTGGTCGCTCTTACTTGGAATGGACGTGCAACTGTAGCGGTTCTCAACGATATAGAGGGTCGAAAACTCACCAACGATGCAATCCTCAATGGCGCTCGTTCTGCTGGGATCACTGGATCTGGAAATGCGATTGTCATCGTGGCGCCAAAGGTCAGCGCTCCTACCTGTGACCGCCTGCGCCGTTACCTTGAGAACTCTAAAAGTGTAGAACAGGTCATTGAGACGTCGTTTCTCAACGATGAAAGTGCCGAAGAAGAGTGAGCACACACATTCTTGAAGGAACGGCTGTTCGATTCAATCGATTGGCATGAACATGCACCTCGGCGAACACGTTCGCTTAACCCTCTTTGGCACCAGTCACGGTCCTCGTGTGGGCGCCTACCTCAACGGTGTACCGGCTGGGCTAATCGTCGATAAAGATGCAATCGTTCGTGCGATGAACAGCCGAAGACCCGGTGGGCGTTACGCCAGCAAACGCAAGGAAGAGGACGTTGTTCACATTTTGAGTGGTGTAGAGAATGGGGTCACCAATGGACAGGAGATTGAACTCTCAATCGATAACAATGATGTCAAATCCAGGGACTACAGTTTCCTTCCTGACCACCCTCGCCCAGGCCATCAAGACATGGTAATGCACAAGCGAACCAACGGTGAGGCTGACCTTCGCGGTGGTGGGACTTCCAGTGCTCGACTCACCGCAGCATTGGTCGCATCAGCTGCGTTTCTCTCTCCTTTGATCAACACGCTTGGCATATCGGTCGAAGCCCAGGTCGGCGTAATCGGTGATGTTCGAGCTAAGCCAATGGATGAATGCCCTCCGCGATGGGAAACTGAAGCATGCCAAGAAATGCGATGCAGAGACCCTGATGCAGCACGTGCGATGGTCCAGTGTGTCAAACAACACAAAACGGCTGCTAATTCGATTGGAAGTCGAGTCGACCTTCAGATATCCGGAGCACCTCTGGGAATCGGCGAACCTTGGTTTGACGGTATGGAGCCCGCTTTAGCAAAAGCCATGATGTCGATTCCTGCAGCCCGAGGCGTTGAATTCGGCAGAGGTTTCAGCAGTGTTGGAATGACAGGATTGCAGCACAATGACCCTTGGGGAGGTACGGCAGACAAACCCGTTCTTCAAGGCGACAAGCCAGATGGAGTCCTCGCTGGATTGACCACTGGTGCCGTGATTCGGTGTTCCGTCGCTTTCAAACCACCCTCCAGCATTGCATCTTCTCAACAAACCCTCAACTTGTCGACCAATACCGTCGAACCATTGGTCGTTGGCGGTCGTCACGACCCGGTGCTGGGCCCAAGAGCAGTTGCAGTCGTGGAAGCCATGGCAATCTTGGTGTTAACCGATTTAGCAGTACGCGGAGGTTTCATCGATGCGTGAACACGTCACTGTCCACAAATTTGGCGGATCATGCCTTCGAGATATTTCAGACCTCAACAGAATAACTGAAGTGATTCAGAACTGGTCTGGACAATCAATCTTGGTTGTTTCCGCTCTCTGGGGCACAACCGACCGTCTCATGCGAGCCAGCCAAGAACCACGATATGCAAGTCGCTTGGTCAGTGATTTATCCCGACAACATCTTCGATTTGCCCCCGGCCTTATCGACGGTCCAAGCGCAGGACTCTTCACGCAAGTACTGCAGGGGATTGAACAATCGTTGGTTGAACTTGCACGTAGTCCAAACAATTGGATTGCAACAAATCGTCTCTTGGCTGCCGGTGAGCGTCTGTCTGCACTTGTCGTTGCCCATCACCTCTACAATTCTGGAATCAACGCACATCCTGTCGGTGCAGAGGATATTGGTTTGAAACTCGATGGTTCTAACAGAGCACCAACTGTAGACATCGTTGCTTCAATGAACGTCCTTGATAGACGTGCACTCACTGGAACTCCAGTGATCACCGGATGGTTCGGCGAGGGAAGCGATGGGGAATTGGCACTGTTAGGTCGAGGAGGAAGCGACCACACTGCAACGTCCATTGGACGCTTGGTCAATGCTGACAAAGTCATACTTTGGAAGGATGTTGACGGTGTGATGCCACTGAACCCTCGTTGGGGTATCGAATGCAAACCCGTAGCGTACCTCGGATACGGAGAGGCGATGGAACTCGCTCGTCTCGACACTCCCGTGCTGCACCCCGCAACGGTCGAACCGCTGCGTGAAGTCGGAATTCCTCTCGAAATTCGTGATTTGCGCGGCCCCTTGAGGGCCGAGGCGTCAACCATTATCGGACCAGACCTCCTTCATTCACCACACGTGAAAGCAATCGGTTGTTTACCCAGCGTGGCACGGCTAACCATCACCACTTCTTCGTTAGAATTGCAAAGCCAGCAACTCGGTCGGGTTTTATTGGACTTCGCTGAAGCAGAAATTCCTTGCTGGAGCCTAAGTTCTCAACCGAGAGAAATCTCATGGGTCGTGTCACAGCATGATTTGCCAAAGGCACTCGAACTGGTTACACTTCGCTTTGAAGAGCCCCAAGTTAACGAATATGGTGCATTAGTCTCCTTAGTAGGCAATAAATTACCTCAACCGTCTGAGTCATTACTTTCTTCAAAAATGATTGAAGATCTCGACATTGAACTACTCTCAAACACCGACCACGCAATACGGTTGCTGTCGGTATCACATGACGTTCATCGACTGCTCAAGACTCTGTCGAAGACTCTCGAATTGAGCATTCGTAACTGAATTCACTCAGCTCGCTTCTCACGGTAGTTTTGCAAATGCGTAGGCAAGTTGAGGGCGAACAGACCGCCTACGACGCAGAACACGAAGAAAGTACCAAGAGCAACACCGTAGACCGAGATGAGTTCAACCGACTCTTCCATTCGAAGGGCGGTATCTTGGGAAAGAATTCCGACAAACCATGGAAGAATAGTGTTGGCAGAAAGTACAATGGTTGCCAGAATGGTTGCGATGATTGGGTTGATGAGAAGGGAACGGTGGTATTTTCCAACGATTTTCTTCGGATTCATAACGTAAACTTCGTTTGTGCGGATACTGGTGTCAAGCATTGAGTATCGTAAAACACCGTTGGTCAATTCAAAGTACATGATGAGCATCACTGCGTAAACAACAACCAGTGCAGACAGCATGAAGGGATTGTCTTGTAGTTGCAGCACGTCGTTTGAGAGCGTGACCTTTGAAGAAGCGAAACGAAGAATTGCGAGAATAAACAGAAGGTTGCTTACCAAGAGGAAACGCCCATCGCGTTGGAAGGTCCCCCAGAATCCGGTTCCAGTGGCTCCAACAATCAGGATAAGTTGGAACACCGTAGCGATGGTTAAGCTACCGGTGAACATGTACCACATGGTCCCTTCAGCAGGTGAAATCATGTAGGTGAGAAGTGCGAGGGCAACCAAAATACCGTACACGCCAAGTTGCAGGTTTTGCACCATCTTATCGGGCGGCAAGAACTTAGTTTTTGGTACGAGAGGTCCACCAAGAAGACTTTCGATGAAACTTGGAATTTCAACTTGTGGAATTGCGTCGGTCGGGATATCGCTTCCTGAACCAATCTGTCCTGCTGCTTTCTTGCGTGATGGAGCAGAAGAACGTACGGTTTTACCGTCATACAGGTGAGAAGTGTCGCTGGAAGGTCGTGATACAGTCATATTGTCACCTCAAAATCCTCTTGCCCCTGCAAGTGCGGTAGAGAGAAGCATATCCGGCTCCCAGTCCATGATGTTCACACCTAGACTGCGGAGTTCGCTGATCAGTACATCACGCTCTGTTTTCATAACTTCGTAACCTGTCCTGTCAATGCGTCGTGCATCGAATTCAAACTCAAGCGATGAAGGTGTCAAAACCGTAACATCGAAATCGCGGGCTCGGAAGTCTCGTAGGGCATTGACGATGGTTGGGTCATCTTCGAGATTGGACAAGAAGATGATTGGACTTCCTTTGTTGATGTGCGGTAAAATTCTGTTGACTACAACCTGGAGTGGAATGTTGCCACGGGCAACTGCACCAGCAAGTTTGGTCAAAATTACATAGAGTTGTTTCTTACCGGTATCTCGGTCAACGCTCACAACTTCCTCGCCGTAAACAATCACTCCGACCGAATCTCTTCGACCGAGGAAGTACTTTGCAAGTGAAGCCGCTGCTCGAGTGGAGTACACCAGCGCATTGCGTGACACCGGTCCGGTTTCAGCAACCGATCGAGAGTCAACGATGATGATGATGTCAGAAACTGCATCACGCTCTCGCTCGTTGACCATTAGTTTCCCAGAGCGAGCGTACGCCGACCAGTTGATGGCTCGGAATGAATCGCCTTCGAAATACTCTCGGAGAGAGTAAAATTCAGACCCTGGTCCGGGTTGTCGGATGTTGACAGCGCCCGTGAAAATCTTTGGAACACGAGATTTAACGAAGGTTTCTTTGAGGTCTTCCATCTTCGGGAACACGAGGAAATCATTGTAGACATGCAATTCTTTTTCCTTGTGGAACAGTCCGAAGGGGTCTTGGATCCTGACAGCCACAGGTCCAACACTGTAGAAGCCTCGGAGAGGGCACTCAACGGTGTATTCAATGAAAGTTTCACGGCGTGGGCCGAGTTCCATCAAAATGTAATTCGCACCATCCTTGATGCGCATGACTTCAGGAACTCGATCTCGAACTTCGAGGATTTTTGGCAGCGAGGAATGGTTTTGCATCCTCAGCGTAATGTTGAGCTCGCCGTCTTCAAAAATACGAGCACTCGAGAGTTTTCGCATAGCAGAAACGCTGCTTAGTGCCACACCTTCTTCTCCAGACCATTCATCAGCACGACGGCCGGTTGCGGCAACGTCAGCGTGACCACCGAACAAGGCAGCCCAAGTCAAGAAAACGAAGATGACAACCGCAATCGTGACAAGTTGAGAATTTCGCAAGGTCAACCCAAGCAAATACATGGCAATAGCCAAACTTCCCAACATTGCAGACTTACGACTCCACATCAAATTCACCTCAAAAATTGTTCAAAAACAATCAAACAGTTGGTACAGGTACTTCTCGCAAGATGGTTTGAATCACTTCACCAGACTCCAAACCTTTGATTTGGTGTTCTGGCTTCAAAATGATACGGTGAGCGAGTGCAAGTTCTGCGATCGTCTTGACGTCATCGGGGGTGACGAAGTCGCGACCACGAAGAGCGGCAGCAGCTCGAGAAGTCTTGAGCAATGCTTGAGAACCACGGGGTGAGGCTCCGACCAAAACACGTGGATCTTCACGGGTTCGGGAAACAACTTCAACCATGTACATTCGCAATGCAGGGTCAACATACACGCTTTCGCATGCTTGTTGCATAGCAATGACTTTCTCAGGACTGGTGATGACTTCAACTTCAACTGCGTCCTTTCCACGAGCAATACGTCGGGCGAGGATTTCGTCTTCATCAGCACGGTCGGGATAACCAACAGACATCTTGAACATGAATCGGTCAAGTTGTGCTTCTGGAAGTGGGTAGGTACCTTCTTGTTCGACAGGGTTTTGAGTTGCCATAACAATGAACGGTGCTGGAAGTTTGTGGGTCACAGTACCGATGGTCACCTGCTTCTCTTGCATAGCCTCAAGCAATGCTGCTTGGGTCTTTGGCGGAGCACGGTTAATCTCGTCAGCAAGGAGAAGGTTACAGAACAGAGGTCCTGGTTTGAAAGTGAATTCACCCTTCTTGGCGTCGTAAATGTTGGTACCAGTAATGTCTGCAGGTAGCAAGTCAGGCGTAAATTGTACACGCTTGAAGTCACAACCCAGTGCATCAGCGAAAGTGTTGGTCATCAACGTCTTCGCCAAACCGGGATAATCTTCGAACAGAAGGTTACCGTTGGAAAGAATGTCAATCAACACATTGTCGATGACGTGGGCCTTTCCAATAATTACTTTCTGAACTTCAGCTGCGATAGCTTGGCAAATCGAACCGACTGCCTTGAGTTTATCACGGGTTTCAGGTGTGTTCTGGTGCTTCGGCTGGGCCGGAGCGGCCATTGCTGCTGGTGCTGCTGGCATCGGCGGCGCTGCTGGTGCTGCTGGCATTGGCGGCGCTGCTGCGGGCATAGGTGCCGCTGGCATTGGCGCTGCTGGTGCTACAGGCATGGCAGGTGCTGCTGGGGCCACAGGCATTGCTGGCGCTGGCGCGGGCGGGGCTGCGGGGGGTGCGGGGGGTTGCATGTCTATTTTCCTCCAATTATCAATTTCCCCAACGTCGTATTTGCGGGATAAGTTCCCTTAATTCTTCGTTGGAGTAGGTGCGGTTAGAACTGATCAGTTCAACCAAGCGCGGGTCACGAACCATTTGCATGACTTCCGCAGGGGTTTTACGCATGAATTCATCACGCGTCATGTCATTGAATTGACGTACTTTGGAAAGGAAGGCTTCTCGGGTACGGAGTTGGTACTGCGATGCATCAACCTTCTTGGGGCGTTCACGGAATCGAGTTAAGTCAAACACGTGCCGCCAATTTTCCTTTTCTGGAACAACCATGATAGCAATGGCGAGAAGAGCGAAGAGATTGAGGATAATCAACCACTTGAGAACAACGTCGCTGGTAAGTAGAACAACGGCACCCATTGCTTCGGTGAACGGAGAAAGAAGAGGGCTTGACACGTGACGGCTTTCATCGAATACGATGAAAAATTCAGACGCAGAACGGGTGATAGTGGTTGACAGTTCTTGGTTATCGAATTCCATCATGTCGTACATCAGAGCAGTGAAGTATTCGCTGTTCCCGAACCATGTGGTGTCGCCTTGGGATGAAGAAAGGCCGTTCGGGTCTGTATCCCAGCAATTATGGCCGTTATCGACATAAGCTGGATTGTTACACTGTAGGTAGCCGCTTTCTTCGGCCAAATCAGCATCCCACAAGTGGTTCGCGAGAACTGAGTGGTCGGATACGAATACGATTGAACCTGTAACGCTGATTTCCCCAAAGTCATTGTTAGGTTTTACATCGAGGACGTTCTCAACAGGATAGTTGATTCGGATGATGAGACCCGTCATCCCTTCTCCAAGAGTAGGGTTGAGGGGACTGTCGATGTTGGCCGTATCTTTAGCCACCCGAGCGGAGGTTGATGCTGCGGCGAGAATATCGACATCACGATTCGATTCGGTTTGTTCATCAAGTACTTGAATTGCAGTCGGGCGGTGGAAAAGAACCGGCATCCGGCAATCCTCGACTTGAGCGGCATCGACGTTGGCTTGTGAGCATGGAATTAAGCGCTCATCACCCATCTCGCTGATGTTTTCGTTCACGCTTGCTGCAGCCCAGAGTCTTCGATAATCAGGATTCTCTAACTCACCGAGTTCATTTTCGACTTCGTAATACCGTTGATCGTCGAACACGGGTGCGTCAAAGAACTTGACACCAAATTCCGATGCAACCAGTTGAGCGTTGGTCGAACTTGCAGCGAGGATGACTTTTCCGCCTTTTTCAGTGACGAAATCATGGATAGCGGATGCTTCGGCAGCATCGAACGGCTTTTCTGGACCTGCGATGATGAGCATGGTGCGATGAGGATCGTTCCAGTCATTGACCAGCATTGGTGTGGACATTGTGTTGGCGATGCTATAACCTCGTGAATCCACGACGTCTCGCATCTCTGTGAGTTGTTGCATCGAATATTCGTCTGCGGCATTGTTGTATGGTGAAAGGACCGTCGTCTTGTCCATACTGACCAGTCCAATGACAAGAACCGACAAAAACAGTGAAGATACGAGTCCTACTTTGAGCCATGTTTCGACGGTCAATTTGGATGATTCTTCTTCTGCCAAATATATCCCTCCTTTACATGATGCGGTTCAAATGAACACTATGAACAAGCGTGGGAGCAATGCTCCACTCTTAATGGTTCTTCATGCATGATTTGAAACCACAGATTAATAGAGGAGTAAAAACCTCAACTCTCCTTTTCTTAATCGTGGTTACGAGCCCAAAAAGTGAGAAAATATCACTTACGGGGATTTTTTAATCATCAATCCTCTTGCGAAGAGAAACAAGACCAATCAGCGATAATGTTTCAATCCCTCCAAGCCAAGGTAGAGCGTTCGATTCTTGCGATAAGCTGGAATCTGAATCATCGGTGTTTGAAGAAGACCCACCTGTAGAACCCGTGGTAGGTGATGATTCAACGGCTTGAACCTCAAGGTCAAACGTGGTACTTCGGCCAATATCATCGCCTTCGGATACGAGAGACAGCGTCACCTCGCACACTCGTTGTTGTTGGCTTTCTGAAGCATCGATTCGCAACGTCACAAACGTATTCTTACCGCCTTGTGCATCGGTTGTTTCAACCACTGTGTTCGCAAGGTCGATGACACCATCCATGGACAAATGAGGGCAACTTCTGAACTGAACTGACGCCTCCTTAACCGCATCTTTGCTGTTACCGTTGTTGATGATTTGAGCTGAGATTTCAATCCAAGATCCGGCATGTAACTTCTCTTCAGGAAGCGTCACATCTGGGCGAAGGTCAAACACTTGAGGTACCCCCAAGTCACCTTCAATCTCTTGTGTACTGGCCGATGTATCGCCAACCTTTTCTTCCGCTGATACTGTCAAACGTGTCGTATTACTGGGGCTGTATTCCCTCGTATCGTCGTCATCGAGTGACCCAAACTTAAGAGTGAACGATTCGTTAGCATTAGCGCCAACGCTCAGTGAATCAGGACCGCTGAATGTGAACGGCACCCAAGAATCAAAATCATAGGTCAGTTCAATTTGAAGTTGCGTCATTCTGGTGTTTTCGATGTAGGCGACGATTTCACCTTCTGCATCCCAATCAATATCCAGTTCGACAATGTACGGAGAATCCATGTCAGTTGTCCAACCGAGTGTCCACGACGGGCCTTCGATTGGAGATTGCGCAGCCGCAGGGGGAACTGCACACAGCGAAAGCAAAAGAAGAACCGATACAGCGGAAATTCGAGTCAGTGGCTGCATGTCATCACCTCATTCAAGCATACCTTCAACCGCTCGCTTCGTCAAAACACGAACCATTGACTTTCGATATCGTGGAGGCAACGAGGTATTGTTAACTGGTTTGACCGATTTCTGCATGGCAGAGGCCAAAGCCTTGATCGAAGACATCCCTTCCCAACCGTCTGAAAGCATTTGAGTAACTTCCTCGGGATGACGCCGTGGAATCGACTCCAACGCAGTTGTCGCAAGTTGCAATGTTTCCATATCTCCAGGAATCCAAGAGGCGGCCACACCTGCTTCCGGGAAATCCCAAGTATCTCGAACACGAAGTTTTTGATACGAACCGGTACGCTGACTTGCTTGCTCAGGAAGTGTGACTTTGAGAAGGAATTCCCCTTGTTCGAGGACATTCTTTTTCATCCCGTCCAGTTGATAGAATTCCGCCAATGGCATGGTCCTCAAGCCATTGGGGCCAATCAAGTGTACCTCTGCATCCAACACCATCAACGAGGGAGCAATGTCACCTTGGTAAGTGGCGACACACAACGTGTTTTGGTTTGGAATCACTCGGCAATCTGCACCGGTTCCACAATCGGCTTTGTGACACCACTCAATCGAGCGGCGCCAATCTTCGCCTTGATTGTACCAGAAACAACGGGTGTCAAGGCAAAGGTTGCCACCCAGCGTTGCATTTCTTCGAATCAGTGACGAGGCGACTTTACTGGCCGCTTGAGCGACAAGTGGATGGATGTCATTGTCAGAAGTTAGGTCAACTAATCGAGCCATGCAGCCAATTTCTGTGGGTGAGAGGATGTCGGTGCCTTCGATGTTCGCAAGTGAAATAACGTGGGGTTTTGGATTGATGTGCCATTTGTAGTTTGGAAGCAAATCTGTGCCCCCCGCAACCCAGTCAAATTCTTCACCCTCGTCGATTAATTGACCTGCAATCTGGCACGCTTCTTCAACGGTTTTTGGATGGTGGAGAATAAACGGTGGCATCAGCATTAGTTTTCGCCTCCCATCTGACGTTGTTCTTTCTTTAGCCAAGCACGACCTGCAAGGCCGAGTGCAGCCAATTGCTCAGGGTCGGGTTCGGTGGCGGTTCGCCAGCCTTCAACTTGGTCTTCGAGTGGAATGTTCGGATCAAAGCCGAACAGCACACCGTTCACGTACGGCGAAGTATCTTCAGTTCGTTGGCGGGCTCTGTCTCGGACATTGTGTTCCGTTGCGCGAGCAACCAGTTTCGCTTGCAGAGGCCCGTGTTCAAGACGCGGCGAAGGTAAGTCGCACGGGTCGTCGATTTTGAGTTTGCGAATCGCTCGCTCAATCCCTTTGAAAACAACATCAGGTGTTAATGGAAGGGTGCGCAGACGTATTCCAATCGCATCGTATACTGCGTTGACAACTGCGGGAAGAATTGGCAAAAGGGGACCTTCGCCTGCTTCTTTGGCTCCGAAAGGACCTTCAGGGTCACTTGACTCGATGATGATGGGTTCGACGTGTGGCATTTCATGAACTGAAGGGATTTTGTAATCAAGGAGATTCGCATTTTGTAAATGTCCAGTACGGCCGTAGACCATCTGCTCAGAGAGCACCTGGCCTAACCCCATGTGGCACGAACCAATGATTTGGCCTTTGACCGCCAGCGGGTTGAGAGCTTTTCCACAATCGTGAGCGGCCCAAACGTTGGTGCAGCGAATGATGCCGGTTTCAACATCAACATCGACTTCTGCCACATACGAGGAGAACGAGTAAGCCGGGGCTAATCCTGCTGCTGCGCCCTTGTGAACACCTCCCATCGGGGGAGACCTGTAAGCCCCGCTCGCAATTAACGAACCTTTGTCTTCTTGGGCTTTATGCAGGGCTTTGAGATAGGAAACTCCGATTGCAGGGTCGTGTTTGTAGTAGATTCGGCGGTCGTTGAGAACAAGGTTGTCTGGATGGTAGCCGAGAATCTCCCAAGCAGCATTCAGAATCTTATCGCGGATTTCCAGAGCTGCACGAATCGCAGCATTGGCGTTCATGAAGGTGACTCGGCTTGAATACGAACCCAAGTCAACCGGTGAAGTATCGCTTTCATGGCTACGAACGTGAATCATTTCAATCGGTAATGCCAACACTTCTGCAATCACTTGGGCGACAGCCGTCGTAGAACCTTGACCGATGTCAGCCGCCCCCGTATGGACAGTAACGCCTCCGTCCATGTCCACTTGAATGTGAACGGTTGCATGTGGGAATCGGTTGGGGTCCCAGTGTATAGGGAGACCAGAACCGGAAATAAAGAATCCACAGCCAATTCCAATTCCCTTGCCGAGCGGTAACTGTCGGAATTTCGTATCCCAATTCGAACCTTCCCGTACCTGTTCCAAGGCTTGGCGCATTCCGTTAGAAGTGATTCGAAAACCGGTGATTGTCCGACTGTGTGGAGGAAGAAGATTCGCTAAGCGAAGGTCGATTGGATCGACTTGCATTGTTTCTGCCATTTCATCAAGGCCGACCTCAACAGCACACCGAGTATTGACTGCACCGTGACCACGCATAGCACCAGAAGCAGGTTTGTTGGTCCACACGCGTGCCCCAGTGTAGTGAAACGAACCGAGCTCGTACGGTGCAGTTGCTAAAACACCGTTGTAGTATGATGTCACGTGTCCAAAGGATGCAAATCCCCCCCCGTCGATTAGAGCGTCGATATCGAAGCCAGATATTCGGGCGTCTTCATCAGCCGACATCTTGACTTCGATATGGCTCGGGTGTCGGCCCCTGTTAATCCAGTAGACTTCTTCACGGTCAAAAGTGATACGAACAGGTCGGCCAGATTTGCGTGAGAGCATTGCAGCACACATTTCATGAGGGAACGGGTCGGATTTGCCACCAAATCCACCTCCGACAAATGTTCTGATGACGTTGATTTGATGCATAGGGACATCGAGAACTGTCGAGAGCGCACGATGCGTGTAGTGAGGGACCTGTTGAGGCGTGTAGAGTTGCAATCGACCGTTTGGATCCCAGTGAGCAACCACCGCATGCGGTTCAGTGAATCCGTGATGAACCCCTGCCATACTCCACTTCCCGTGGGATTCTGCATGAGGTGTCTCAACCAAAGAGCGGTCACCAAACTCTTGGAACACCCGCTTTTGGACGTTGGTACGAGCCAAGTGATACTTTCCTCTCCAATGAATTGGTTCATCCGTGTCCTCAAGTCCTTTTTTGGGGTCAAAAACCGGTTCAAGTATTTCCCACTCGATATCAAATAAGTTGAGAGCAGCCATTGCTGTAGCCTCGTCAATTGCTGCGACGCAAGCGACCAAGTCCCCGACGTGACGGACTTTTTCAACCGCCATTGCATGTTCATCCTTGGTGACAGGTAAGACGCCGAAACGGTGCGGTGAATCTTCTCCAGTCGCCACAGCAATGACGCCTGGAAGCGCTTCGACACGGGTCGTATCAATGGATTTTATTCGAGCGTAGTGATGGGGAGAACGTAAAATCTTCCCGATAATCTCGTTTGGAAGACGAACGTCATCACCGTACCATGCCTGACCGGTTACCTTTGCGTTGGAATCAACCAGCGGTATTTCTTTTCCAACAGTTGTTCCAGTTCGGGCACGGTCGTGAATGTGGGAGCCCGCTGGTTGAGGTTCCTTTCCACCTACCGATTCTGGAATGAAATCTAAATCACGGGGCTTCATTACTGGGTCTGAACCACCAGAACCGGGTGGAGGGAACGCTTGCTTTCCTGCGACTCGCTTACCGTCTTTACGCGTGGTGGGACCTGCCCCTCCAGGTTGTTGACGATATCCACCTGTCATGCGCTCACCTTGCGTGGCCCGGAGGCATGTTTGGTTCTTCGGGACCTGATGGGTGCGGGTCTGGATGTGGATCGCTTGCGGGGGCGTCAGGCATAGTCTCACCGCGGTGAATGGAAGCAGCTGCTTGAATCGAGTCAATGATTTGTTGATAACCCGTGCACCGGCAAAGGTTCCCTTCGATAGCGCATGCAATTTCTTGATGAGTAGGAGCGTCGTTTTCGTTCAACAATGCTTGTGCTGAGATGAGGAATCCCGGGGTGCAAAAACCGCATTGAGAACCGCCGTGCTTGGAGAAACACGACTGAATTGGGGCAAGATGTGCGCCTTCTGACAAGCCTTCGACTGTTATGATTGAAGTGCCTTGAACCTGACCTGCAAGGCAGAGGCACGAAAGGCGAGGCGAACCGTCGATCATGACAGTACAGCATCCGCATGTACCTAAATCACAACCTCGTTTCACACCTAAAGTTCCAACCTGATTGCGCAGAACATCGAGGAGTATTGCGTTGGATGGGGCTAGGACATCGACAGCTGAACCATTGACTTCAGCGGACCAAATTGTCTTGTCTGGAGATGGAATCATCTCAACGTATTCACTGCCCACCATACCCGTCGCCGAAGCGACGTAGAAGCGTGAGCATATCAACATAAGGGAGTGCTGTGAAGCGGAAGGCACTCCAGTTACGCCGCTCCAATACCGGAAACATGCCTTTTTTGTACCGAAACAACGTCTTCTTCGCCCGCAGGCGGGTCATTCCATTCTGCGTCTCCGGGGAGCACAAGACCCTCGCCTAAGCCGACCAAACGTCCAGCAAGTTGGCGTTGACGAGTCACCAATTCACCCCAATTATTTTCTTCATCCTTCCACGCATTCCATCGCCGAATTGCGCGAGTTTTTATCACGAGTTTTGCATACAATTTAAGATGTAATTTACCAGATGTTGGCCACCAAATAAAGAAGATACTGAATACCAGAAATACGGGTAAATCTGTCAAACTTTCAAGCAACCAATGCAATCGCAAAATCTCGTTGACTGGACTCGCATTTGAAAGAAGCAGCCACGTCATACAACCCGAAGCGAACAGCCACCAAAGTGGGAAGAAAATGACGGCTGATACGACCTTAAGCGTGCCGATTACCGATTTGCCAGCACCGCGCTTTTTCATGACATTGATGGCAACGCCGTTGGCTCTGTAAGGGGCTAAGTTTCCGATTAAAGCACTGGATGTGATGAGTCCAAACATCCACACACCTGCCCACAACCAGCCAAACAAAAGTTTGGAGAATTGCCCCCTCGTCAATCGCTCCGGGCGTGAATCAACGTCAAAAGGGGTTAATTCTCGCCGTTCAAGTTCTTTGAAGTGATGGTTGCAGTCCTCTACCAGTTTGGAGGTTGTAGCGGGGTCGTGCTCGGCCAAATATTCCCATCCTGCACGAATGCGTCGAGCGCCTTGAACCGATTCAGCATACGTTGGTTTGGTAATTTTTTCACCTGACTGTCTGAAACGTTCTGCGTAAGCCAAGCTTCTTCCTTTCCAAATCAGCGTCCGCTCGTCCCAGGACGTCTTGGAAAGGCTTGCTCGTTTCAATTCAACTTCGATCATTCCCGTCACGTTTGTAACCCATTCTCTCTCAAGACGGTTACGTTCTTCCTCATCATCATGGTCAGGAATTGGGTCAAAGTTCATCGAGCGTTCAATCACAACCGCTGCCCGTTCTCGAAACGTCTGAGAATCCGAATAGTGCAAACCTACTGGAACCAGTTGTGGTTCTGAGAGACCTCGGCGCTGGGCTTCTTTACGTGCTGCAAGAAGAATTCTGGCTGCGCCTGAGCGTGCCCGTTTCACCGTGGAATCGGTGTGAGACATCCCCTCAGGGAAAATAATCAGACGCCCACCATTTGCGACAATGGATGACACGTTCGACAATTGCTCCGCATTGCGTTGTTTAGAACCTTGGACGTCTGAACTGTCCTGTGAACGTTCGATTGGAACCGCTCCTGCTCGTCCAATGAGCCACCCCAAAATCGGAACTTTAAACAGCGTGTGTTTGGCAATCATTGACAACCTACCCGGCAAGGTTGCATGCATGAGCATGGGATCAATCAGACCACTGGGGTGCCATGCGATGAAAATCACACCCCCTTGCGGTGGGATGTTTTCGTCATCGACAACGTTGATTTCGCGGAACCAAATACCTACCAATGCCCGTGAGATACGACGGACCCAGCGGTAGATACGGTTCACGTAAGGATGCTCTTTGCCAACCGGGTCTTTTGGCCAGCGCATGAAGAAAGCACCAGCATCTGACTTTTGAGGTCATTGCCGGTAAAACCGCTAATCCGTCTTTTTGCTTGAATTTTCGACATCAGTCGTTTCTGAATCGAGAATCGATGAAAGGTCATCGTCACCAAGTTGAGAAAAGTCAATGCCTGCAAGCGTACCTTCATCCTTGTTCGAAATGACGCTCACGACAAGAAGCACGATCAAGAAGATGACAATGACCATGGCTGCCGCAATGAGTTTACCGTTTTCGCCAAAGCCAGAAGAGGAGACCTCGGATTCATCAAATGCAGATGCTGTATCCATCAGCATGATGTTGATTGTGACAAGCGGTGAAGACATGTAACTGTCGCTACCGTTGGACTTCAGCCCGCGGAATGAAAGCGTGTGATTACCCTCCAATTCTGTTCCAGGGAGGTGCTCGAGTTGGTGGATGATGTCAATTGCCTCGAGGGTTCCAGAAGCGTCGCTATCAAAACTGTGGAGGTTGGACCAGTCGTCGCGTAGATGGTTGCTGCGCCACTGGATGGTGTCAACTCCGCCAAGAGCGTCAAAAGAAATTTCATCGCTCGGGAAAAGATGCATGCGATTATCCATGCCGATTTCAGTCGTGATGGCGACTTCAATAGACGAGTCGAATTCATAATCGCGTTCTGCTGCTTCATACACTGCGTCAAGCGCCCGGACTTCTCCATGGCCGTAGACATTGTTCTGACGATTCTTTGGAATCAAATCTTCTGCACAAGGTTCGTTGGCAAACATGTAATTACACATTCGATACGTTGCGGTTTCCTGCATGATATTACGAATGTCAAACGGTGAAAGGTCAGGGTTTGCCTGATACATCAAAGCTGCAACACCTGCTGCACCGGGAGTCGCCATCGAAGTTCCGGACATGTCAGTATATTGGTCTCCAGTGTTGAAAGCGACCGACATAACACTGCTGCCGACATATGCGACGTTTGGTTTCACTCGCCCTTCTTCTGTCGGACCCTGGCTGGAGTAGACAGCAATAGCAGAATTCTTGTCGAGCGCACCAACTGTGATAGCGTCTTCAGCAGAGCCGGGTGTACCGATTTGGGCGGATACGCCGTTGTTTCCAGCAGCGATAAAGATGGCAATGCCTGCAGCCATCATTTCGTTGGCATATCGATTCACACTGTCTTCTTCAGAAGAGGTCCATTCAATCGCTCCAGGGCCTCCAAGGCTCATCGAGGCAGCGCGAATGTTGAATTGATATCGGTTTTCAACCGTCCACTCCATTCCTGCCATGACAGTAGCAAACGAACCTGAGCCGCCTGCATCAAGCACCTTCACGCCAACGAGGAAGGCTTGTGGAGCCATCCCAATGTGTTCGTAATTCGGTGCACCTGTTCCAGCGGTGGTTCCGGCACAGTGAGAACCGTGTCCTTGGTCGTCATAAGGGAAGACTTCAGTTCCGTTGGTGAGGCTTGGGTTGTTGACGGGGTCATAAAATGCAATGACCTTCGGATCCATGGTCGAATTATCATCATCGAGGTCGTCTAAACTGGCGTGAGCGCCGTCAATTCCAGTATCGATGATCGCAACAGCAGAACCTGCACCGTCGTAGCCGGTATCAGACCATACGGTGTCAACACCATGCAAGACAGCAGCGTCACCGTTCGAGGTGGTCAAAATTCCATCGAGTTCCAGCATTACGACACCGGGGAGAATGGATGCATCAAGGATACGGTCAACGGGAACTCGTCCTGCGAGGGCATCAATTCCTTCAAGGGTCCACTGATGTTGGAATTCGACTTCACGCTCGAGCATTGCAATGTCCTCAAGTCCGGGCGTGTGGTCAAAGTCAATGATGAGAGGAAGTGTATTTTCCTCATCTAAGAAGTAGGGGCTGTCTTTGTGAACTTCGATCATGTCACCAATTCCATTGCCGTTCTTGTCGACCGTGGTTTCAACCCACCAACCGGTTTCTTCGGAGGTTTCAGAGGGTATCGAAACAGGAACTGCCATTGCCAGTGTTGGAAATACCATGATGCTGAGACAAAAGACGGTCAAAATTTTACGGATTGGAGACATAACTTCACCAGCATAGCCTACCGCTTTTGACTTTTGAACCCATTGAATAAAAGTTCAGCCCCCGTAATTTTGGAATTTCTTCAAAAAGGGCTTGGAAAGTTAAAGAACGGGTGAATTTTTATTACCTCAACTCTGCTACTAACTGCGATTATAATGCCTGCTCCACGACGAACTGCGCCGACACGTGCGACCAATCAGACCTCCTCAACGAGTGGTTTAGTAGCAAGAACTGCTGGTCCAGTTCCATCCCCATCGCACGCGATTTATTCGAACACCCTCCCGGAAGACCAGCCGCTCAATGTCCAGATTCCCGGGCAAAAAATGGATTATGCTGAACGTACCCTGATGAAGTTTTCACAATTGATTATGATGCTCATTGCATTGGGAGCGATTTGGTTTGGATTGGTGAGTATTGCATTCAGTGGCGATACAACGACCGATGATTTCTTGATTATCTTCCTTGGAGGCACCTTTTCGGCTGCCATCGTCATTGGTTGGATCGAATTACAGAGTAAAAAGAACGACCATGTTCTGTATGAAGTACAAGACTACATGCTGGGAATTGCCTTCTTTTTCGCCACTATAGGAGCGATTTGGGGGGCGCGATGGCTGATAGAAATAGCCGCCGGAGAAGTGAGTGTGTTTGGGAACTTAACTGAAAATGAATGGCAACCCAACGCCAATGGAATCTATGTTCAAACGGCAGCGTTGGTACTGGTCGCATTGGTGGAACTCCAACTCCTCAAACGGTTCAAAGGCGCCACAGGCTTTGGTAGGGCTGTTGCTGCATATGCCCCGATTGTCACGCTTATTGGAGCCGGAATTGGGCCATGGATGGAATGGACAAACAACGAGATTTCGTATGAATTTGGAATATCCCTCATCGTCCTCTGTTTCCTCTCAATGGAACTGGCCCTTCGCTCAAATAAATCATTCAATTTCGTCGTGGTAGCCGTAGCATCTGGACTCACGCCGATTCTGTTTGAACTGTACAACACTAACGTTGAAGTTGGTGGAGAAGGCGGAGCACTGTCCCTGTTGGTGTTCATTATTGCCATTCAAGGATACTATGCATCCCGTGAAGAATTACGGTCAGAATTAATCCAAAAAGCATCGATCCTGTTGGTTGGCGAGGTGCTCTTTGCCATTATGTATGCTCGTGCAGACAACCTCAACCTCCACCTTGGACCGTTCAAGCCGCATGAAATCGGTCTTGAATCATACATTGGGCTTTCTGTTGCTCTTTGGATTGCAGTACTCGTGTTCTACTTCCCAGCGGTCATCAACAGACGAGTGCCTTGGATGCCAGTCGGCTTGGCCTTCGCGCTTGCATTGCTGCCCAATGACGGAAGCACAATCCCATGGGCGGTCACCTTAGTGATGATTCCATACATGTTGTTCATTTCCAAAGCCACGCGTCGGTGGGTGGCAGACCTCACAGTCTCCGCATTGGCCTTGGCATACTTCATCACCGACTTTTATGCAGGGTATCTCCGAGAAACTGAACTACCTCTTTCCGAAACTTTCGGATTCAATGGAATGCACGTTCTCATTCCAATCGCACTGTTCATTATCGCAGAATTTGCACGAAGACTGGACAAAATATCGATGTCGGTACATCTGATTATGTTGTCTTCAGTGATTCTTTCACGTACAATCCTGCAGGCTGAGGAATGGTTCATGCCTTGGATATTCATTGGCTATATGTTGTATTTGGCCAGGGATTCATTTGCAGGACTTACCAGTGAGAGTTCGTACAAAGAACGAGAACAAGCGACATTGATGACACTGGTTACGTTCATTGCAATGATTATTTTAGTATTCTTGGACCAATTTCAACTCCCAGATGCGCTTACAAACACGCCACTTCCTGAATATTTCAACTACCAAGTCTTCATTCTTGGGGGCTTAAGTTATGTATCTCTGTACGCCTATCGTACGGTGGAGTTGGACCTCGGATTGTTGTTCAATTCTACCAATCGATTGGTAAAAAACACTCCAACCTACAACCCTGAAACCAATGCTTGGGTCACCTCATCAAATATTGGAGCACCAGACCAAGAATGGGAAAAATCCCACTCATGGAGCCAAATTACGAGGATTTCTCTTATTATTCCCTTCCTCATGATGACCCTCAGTGTGGTATCGATTTCAGGAATCTTCGACTATGGTTTCAACTTGAACGACGACCGGTTGCTTGCAGCAGTCGACGTTATGATTGCCGAGTTCTGGTTTTGCTTGATCGTCATCCCAGTCATCGGACTCGTGTCTGAAGTACAAAGCATGAAGGTGATTTCATCCCGAACCAGAGCAGCTGGAATTTGGGCACTGTTCACGGTCGTTGTCCCACTCAGTCTTTTGTTCTCCGCCATTCGAGGATATGATTCTCTTTCCTCGGAACAAGAAACGGGGATTTTCACCGCCTCAGTGATACTCGATCTGATCATCTTAAGCGCACCTCTGTATGTGAATCGACTGATTACCAAACGAGGTCTCGATAGGGAAGCAATTTCTAAAACTGCAGACGGATGGGCAATGGTAGGTCTACTCGCCCTAGCATGTTTGGATACTTCAGGTGGCCTGTTGATTGTATCAATGATGATTCTCGTAACTGCAAGAAGCCTCCAGTACAACCATGTGTGGCCGCTCATGCTCTCACCCCTCGTCTATCTTGTTCAGTCCGATGCCTGGTTAACAAATCCAGGAATTATGGAACAACTGATTGAAACAGTCGATTCTTCATTCGCACGTTCTCTAGCTGAGATGGAAGTACCTGGGTTCGCACGTCTTTCTGGATTCTTAATTCTCGTCCAAATGATTGCCATTTGGATTATCGATACAAAACTATACAATGAAAGCAGAGGAAAACGAGAACTTGTTCCATGGCCTGCAATCACCGCATGGACCTTTGTTGGAGTCGTGTCTGTTCTTTCGAGCCTTGGATGGGTTCCTGCAATCTTCATGTTCGGACTCATTGTCCACGCTTGGTCTACAGGTCGACTTGAATCACTGCTGCTGATGCACTTTGGTTTCTGGATAAGTCTGATGTTTGGGTTTGTCTATTCTGCTGATCCGGACACTACCCTTTACGAAGCGATTTCGTGGAGTTCGTTGTACACTGGAAGTTTAGCAGGGGCATTTTTAGCGCTCAATGAACGAAATCTTCTAACCAGATTTGTTCCGAACCAATTTGATGCTGACGACGCGACTCAACTTCGAATCAGTCCCGAGGGAATCTCTGAAATTGTATCTGGATTGAGCATTGCATGCTACGTGTTCTTGACAATAAGTTTCGAGGCTTTGTTCGGTCTTGGAACCATGCTTGGAGCATTCTTACTGACTCGAGACCTCATACTTCGTGGCCAATTTACGGGGTTGTTATTTGCCCCAGCCGTCCACGGAATAGCGTTGTATAACCTCTTTTTCCAAATTGGAATACCAAACTTCCCAATATCTGAACTCGTAGGTCTCTTCTTGATTGCAGAAGGCGCATTCATCTCGTGGCTTTCACTGAAAAACGACGAGGTGTACGACTTCGAATATTTCGAGTGGGTTGACGATAACCAATTCCTCGACTTCATTGATCGATTGGGAATGTCTGGAATCACAACCCTGCTTGGCGGATTGTTTATCTTATTCGGTGAATGGGAGCAGTGGCAAATCGCTTTCCTCTTAACGACCATTGTCCTCATCGTCAATGGTGTTCAGGGATATTCTACCAACTATGATTCACGCTGGCGCCGAATCGTAGGAGGTTACGGATCAATTGTGTCATTCTTAGCCTTCATATCCGAACTTAGTGACGATATTTGGCGCGCGCTCTCTTGGATGGCATTGGGACTGATTGCATTGGGTTGGGGATTCCTCACCATGCAACGGCTTGAAGATGACGACAAATACGACGAAATGGTCGATGCTCTTCAGCCTGAATTACCAACCGAGGTTCAGCCCGAAACACCAGTTGTTGCAGAAGATGAGACCGAGTCGCGGCAAGAAGAGGAAGAAAAAACGGCCAAACCGTCTGAGGCACCTGAAGAAACGACTGCCGTGGAACCTGCAAAGCCAAAACACAAACCTCAATATCCGTCACCAGCTCCAGTCCTGCCGAGCATCACCACTGAGTTTGACTTTGAAATCCAGCTTCCGCCAGGTAAATTAGAAGCGATTCTACGGTCGATTGAAACGACTGAACACGAAGGCTACAAACCCATCGTAGGATTCAGTCCGAACGGTCAAATCGTCATCGATTGGGTTGCATTGTGAACTCACAATCGGCGAGCAGCGCCTTCGTCCCCCGATACGGTTCGCGAAACAGATTGCTCGTCTGATGAAGGGTATGCACCCCAATAACTCTCGCGCATCTCTTGATTGAGATTCATACAGGCCACAACATCTCCGGGGCGTTGAGAGAGTTCTTGCGATTGATTAAGATGGGAAATCATTGGTTCGATGTTCGAAAGATTGACCAGACCCCAACCGGTTTGTGTGCAGGGAGCAACGGGAGAGATGGGCATTGTTCCCGAAGTTGGATCCCAACCGAGTTCGGGATACCACGCTGAGAGGTTGAGCGCTTCACGAACCTGAGAATTGGAGACCGCGAACGATGCTCCATCTGCATCAGTCCCGTTGACCAGCATCCCTTGCCGTTCCACTGGCGATGCACCGGACCCCATGTCGTTGTATTCATGACGAAGAGACTCCAATACAAAAGAAAGGATTCCGGCAGTACGTGGGGTTGCAAACGAGGTACCTGACGTCTCGTGGTAACCGTCAATATCGTCATGATTTGGCAGGTATTGTGTCCAATCAGCCGAGATATCTGGATAAGAACCTGACATGATTTCTTTTTGATCGTCCCCTTCCTCTGCGTATCCTGCAATTCCAATTGACCATGGCGGTCCCGCCGTTGCGTCCTGAACTGCTGGAGATGGGCTGTTGTCAGCCGCACCGGTGTGAAGTTTACCTTCCTGGACAACCGCAATTTTGGTGCCCTCTTCGATACCAGGAACCGGTATCGAACCGATTGCACCAAAGGAAGTTGTGATTACGTCGACAAGCGGCTGATTCGCTGCGGCTAATACCGCTTCGGTACTGAAACCTTCAACGAAGAAAATTACAGCATTCGGGTTCGCATCAAGCACTGCTCCTGTAACTGCTGAGCCGTGCCCGTCACTCGGGTCATCAAGAATCAAGATATCACTGTTACCGTCAGGTGATGCACCAATAATTTTGGTACCAGGGAAATAAACAATATCGCTTGCATTCAAGGTGTCCCAGCACGTCGATTTATCAGCATCGTACCGTTCTTGCCACGTACCGTTAAAGGTTAATTCGCACACTTTGTTGACGCCGAATTGGTCCAAAAGCCATCCGGGATAGGTTTCATTGGTTCGAAAATGATCGTGATAGACGTTGATGCCCGTGTCGATAGGGGCGACGACGGAAAATGGTCGCCAATCGTCGCTCTGTTCAACTATCGCCGGTGCATTTTGCGGTCCCGCACCACCAGTCATCGAAACGGCCAAAAAAGACAAGATGAGTACGACGGTAATTGAAGCAACTCCAATCAACGAACTGACTTGAACTCCTTGAGAACGAACCTCAATTGGGATGAGCATTCCTGCATCGGCATCTTCGGACACGCTGAATCCTCGATGGTGAACCTCATGAACCCTACGCCCAGTTGAAAAACCTCGTAGCCTTCGCCGAATCATGGCAGCAAAAGATGGACGACTGGTTTGGATTGACCTTGAGATGACTGGATTGGATGTACAAAAGGAATCCATCATTGAGATTGCGACCGTCGTAACAGATGGCGAATTAAACATTCTTGCAACAGGGCCTAATTTAGCGATTCAGGTATCTGATATTCTCTTGCAAGAAATGGATGAATGGAACACAACCCATCACACTGCAAGCGGTTTAGTTGAACGTGTTCGAACCCAGAGTGTCACCGTACAAGAAGCCGAACTTCAAACGATGGAGTTCCTCGAAAAGTGGGTCGATAAGGGCACTGCCCCACTGTGCGGTAACAGTGTGTGGAACGATAAGAAATTCATGGAAAAGGAAATGCCGAAGTTGGTGGACTACCTGCATTACCGGATGATCGATGTTTCAACCGTCAAGGAACTGGTGCGACGATGGTATCCTGAGGTCGGCCGGTATCAAAAGAAGGGGGCGCATCTCGCTCTCGATGACATTCTCGAGTCAATCGAGGAGCTGCGATTCTTTCGAAAAAGAGTCTTCGCTCAAGAAGCGTCACGAGCGCCATGAAGGTTTGGTTGCGTCGATGTTCTTGAACGAAGCGAGGATTTGACCGACCACTGCTACGGCGATTTCTTCTGGTGTTTCAGCGCCTATGTTCAACCCAATCGGACAAATCACTGAATCGAGTAGCGATTGTGAAATTCCTTCTTCAATGCACGCTTTTTCAAACGCTTGCCACTTTGAGCGGCTGCCAATTACTCCTATTCTGGGGCCGTCACGACCGTCGAGCAGCGAGTTGCTTTGTTGAAATCTGGAAAGGAGCGAAACCAAACGCTCTTGGTCTTCTGACCAGTCATGACCCAGCAAAAGAACATCACTGAATCGGCAAAGACTTTCAGAAGTCTCACCATCAAAATATTCAGCGACTGAAGTAGCCGAACGCTCAACTGCATTGGGATACAGAGATTCGTTGCAAAATTCACTTCTCGTATCATGAACGGAATGCTGCCAGCCAAGTGCGTCAAGTGACGATGCAAGGGCCTGTCCACAATGCCCTCCACCCATCAACAACACGTGTGGCATTGGAATCATCACCTCAAGCGAAAGCGTCACGTGGCCGCCGCAAAGAGAATCAAGCGGTGTCACTTCATAGCCCTTCGCACCCTTGTAAAGTCCGAAGCGATGGATTGCTCCAGTCGCTTGAAAGTGATCTTGAAGCAGATTTCGACAGTGGCTGAGAACCTTCATTTCTAAACCCGCACCACCAACCGTCCCTACCCATTCCCCATCACAGGACATTGCTAATCGGGCCCCAACTTTGCCTGGAACGCTTCCCGAT
>TARA_B100001093_G_scaffold152848_1_pt1 | contig 86253 bp, 62 predicted proteins | sample TARA_B100001093 | Tara Oceans TARA_B100001093 (sample SAMEA2623116) | marine metagenome | biome: marine biome (ENVO:00000447); feature: surface water layer (ENVO:00002042); material: "saline water (ENVO:00002010), including plankton (ENVO:xxxxxxxx)" | depth 5 m | reverse complement strand
GAAGAAAAATTTGACCCAGAGAGTATGCCTGGGCCGACATTTGAAGTATCGGATATTGCGACCCAAGAAGAACTATCCGGTGCCGATTTTCAAACAATATCAAAGCCTCCCGAGGATTCCAACACTAAGGCCGAACAAGCTAAATACTATGCGATGATCGCTCTGATCGACGACGAATTTGGTCGCCTACTCAATCACTTAGAAGACTCAGGAGAAATGGAGAATACTGTTATTATCTTCACGAGTGATCACGGTGAAACACTTGGCGATCATGGTCTGTTTTTCAAAGGATGTCGATTTTACGAGGGCCTTACGCGTGTTCCGCTAATCTTCTATGCTCCCGGGATAATCCAGGAAGGCATCCAGTGCAAACAGCTGACCGAACTGCTCGATCTCTCTGCTTCATTACTTGAACTCTCAGGAGCCTGCATTCCAGATTACCATCAAGGCTGCTCGTTAGTTCCATATCTCAATGGCACACGGCCCGTTGATCAACCAATTCGCGAAGCTGTGCGCAGTGAGTATTTCGATGCTCTCGCTCCCGCCTTTACACAAGGCAATGGAACTTTCGCAACTATGTATCGTGACACCCGCTACAAGTTGATTGTTTACCACAGCATAGACAAAGGAGAACTCTACGACCTCGACACTGATCCTCAGGAACACAAAAATCTCTGGAGCAGTCCTGACCACGCAGACGTGCGCAACACCCTGATTTTAAAAAGCTTCAATCAGCACGTCAACGTTACGACCGACGTAGGCTCCGAAAGAATTGCCCCAATGTAGGTGGGCCCGTAGGAAATAGATATTTACTTCCTTCTAACGACGACTCTGCTTCCTCCGTGTTGCACGATCTCGATGGCTTCACCTTTTTTGATAAACTCACCATCGGCGACAACATCTAGATACTTGCCACCGAACTTTCCTTTCCCTGAAGGCAGGAGGTCCGTTGTTGTCCGTCCTAACAGTCCAACGTAACTGTCCCTTTCAGCCTCAATCTCTGGAAGCTCAATCGAAGACCCTGAAGCTACCGCCTCATCGAGAATAAGGCGATTTCCAAATCTGGTATGCGGAATGAATCGCATCCCCGCTAAAACCACCAAAAGCGCTCCTACAAGCCCCAAAGAGAGCATAAAAAAGGATTGCTTAAAGAGAGTCGCCCAAGAATCAGCACCGGGTAGATCGTTCCACTTCCATTCCAAATCGACTCGATCAACCATAGCAAGACCAAGGGCAACGAGAACGAGGGCGGCTCCGACCGCGCCAGGAATGATTGCTCCAGGAAATAAGAACACTTCGACAGCGATCAGAATCAATCCTAGAACAAGAAGAACAGCCAACTCGTAGCCAGCAAGGTTACCGGCCATGTAGTTCCCAAAGAAGAAAAGTCCAAAGGCGAGAACACTGACAAGCCCCGGCAGGGCAAACCCTGGACTATTAATCTCCAGATAAGCCCCGGCCAAGCCAACCACGATCAGCAGCACTGACAGTTTTTGAATCCAGTGAGCAAAAGCCTCCATACCTAACGGCTTGGCGCTAACGACCTCACCCTCAAGCCCTTCTTGCTTGATTATCTCCTTCAAATTTCTTGCGACCCCTTTTGCCAACAGCGGCCTCCCATTAATAATTTCGGTCGCCTCAATTGTATTCAAATTGAGAACATTGCCAGCTTCATGAAACACCTCCCCATCGATCTTGACCTCCTTTTCACGTGTCACAAATGCTTCGGCGACATCAGGATTATGACCGTTCAATTCAGCAGCATTCCGAACCGCTGCGATGATCATTTGAGTCACCTTATCGTTCATCGACTCGTTAAGATCTTGACCGCCACCAGTGACAACTAGGGCAGATCCAATCGTAGCCGCAGGTCTCATGTAAATGTGGCTGGTTCCGACTGCAATAATCGCGCCCGCTGATTCTGCCCGAGTATTGACGAAAGTGTAGGTTGGGTAACTGATACTCTGCAAACTGTCGAGGACAAGGCCTTCGGTGTACCAGGCAAAACCTCCCGGTGTATCCATATCAAAAATCACCGCTTCAGCTCCGTCCAACTCCGCTTTTTTTAGAGTCCGATCCATAAAGTCAAAACTGGCCTTCCCCGTTGCAAGGGAATCTTCTCCAATTTCTAAAACGACTACCTTCCCCGCATAGCTCCCCTCCTCACGACGACCAAACAAGCTTGAATCAGACTCTTCACCGGCCTTCTCTTCTGTAACTTCAGTATCGCCGCTCACCTCATCAACCCCACTGAGACGTTCCCGATTAAGCTCCGCTGCGAAATCTCGCGGATTTATTTCAATAGTATCACTCCCCACTTTTTCAGCCTTGATTACTTCCTCGACCGATTCAGCAATTCCCTTGGCAAGCAGGGGTTTTCCTTCGATTTCTTTCACCGCCTCATCGGCTGTTAAGGTGAGGACCTCACCCTCCTCAGTGATTTTTCCCCAAGGAGCATCAATTTCTCGATTACGATCCACAAATGCCTCGGCCACGTCAATCCGATGCCCTTTTTCGGAGGCAAGGCTGCGGGCACGCGCTTTCAAAATAGACTGCGCCTGAGAAACTTGCAGACTCTTCTTCGATTCATCATCGGCAGCAATTGCTTCAATCGCCGCACTTCCAATGATGGCCGACACGCCCATATAGATAGAATCGCTCCCGAGCGCGACTAGCGCACCTGGACCTATCGCTGATGAAGAAATGTAGGAAACCGTCGGAACCGAGAGGTCAGCAACCCGCTCAATCGCATTCTGGAAATCGAGGTCCTCAGCTGGACGGTCAAAATCCAGATCAAAAATAATCATGGAAACCTTTGCCTTCTCGGCTCTATCAAGGAGGCGTCCGAATTCACGAAGCCTCTTGGAGTCTCCAAAATCATCGTCTTGAAGAGAAATGACGAGCGGTTTTTCTTCCCAATCAGAAAGCTCATCTTGACCTACCGACATATCCGCCGCTACTGCGGTGCCAATTGCCCCAACTATCAGCCAAAGCTTCGATGCTAAACTTCCCATACTAGTAAGATAGAAAATGTGAACACGACCGTCCAACGGTTTCGATAGTTGATTACGAATCCTTGACCCGCTTTGGATTAGGCAGATCTCAGGGATGCCTCACCAACGATCTCACGACGATGGAGCAGTAGAATAAAAAGTGAAATTGCAGCTATTAGGGTGATCCCGATAATGGCGATGAGCGTGAAGATCGTCGCCAGCTTTCGTCCGGTATTGTCTAAAGAGATACTAATTAGCAACGGTTCAACCAAGCCTGTTGCCTTAACCTCAATGATCTGTCCATAATTCTTGCTTTCAAACGATCCGAGGGAAACAGACTTTTCATCTCCGATGAATTTCGCCCTACGGTCAGAGGTTGCCAACTCAAGTTCCTGTGCACTTGCCACGTCAAATAGGTAAAGTCGACCACCGGGGGGGTAACCAATCCCTCTCTCTCTCGGATTCACTTTTAACTTCGACCGGCAGCCAAACGGTGTATTTGCCTTTGGTAAGCAACTTAGCTTCAAAAGCCTGAGGCAACAAACCTCGCGCGGTCTCCTCAAACAAATCCGGTATCTGACGGAATCCGTAGGTAGTGGCGAGAATCAACCCTGCAACAAGCACTAGCACCGGAGGCACGGAGCAAAGCAGCAAAGATAAAGATTTTCTCATTCGATCAGCAAATTCCGCGAGAACTCTTTTGTTCGGTCATTTCTCCCGAGGAAACGCTGAAACCAGCATTATCGATCATTGGAACTGCGTAGAGAGCAGGGAGGCTGAAAAGCAGGGTGGATAGCAATGTCACTAAAGTGTATCGATTCATGGATTATGGCACAACTTTCGCCCTGTTCTCGGTCCTATTAGGCGAGGAAGGATAATTGCTAGAGCCATCCGCCCAAATGTTGGTGAATCTCGCAGTCGAGCAAGAGAGTAAGGACCTCATTTTGTGGCAGTTACCTCTCATGAGCAAGGGATAACAGAGCCGTAAAACGCCAACAAGCTATTTCGATGACATGAGCACCGCCACACGGGACATGAACTCAACTCTAGCGGTCTCAATCGGCCCCGCTATCCTCGCTCCAGCAGCGAGCGTGTGTCCTCCCCCTCCGAATTCCGCGCAAATCTCTCCGACACTGTAATGTTTATTTTTAGAACGTGAACTCACTCTGATCATGCCGTCACTCAATTCTTCAAACAAAACAGCAATTATGACACTATCGATTGATCGGATTGTGTCGATCGCCCCTTCCGTATCACCAATTTGAAGGTTCAATTGTTCCGAAACTATTCGAGGTAAGCTAACACTGGCAAATCGTCCATCTTCACTAATCTCCATTCCCTCAAGGATATACTGCAACATCTCGACTCGACGCCGAGGATAGTTTTCGTACAAACGTTGATTAATATCTCCGACATCGACCCCAATTTCGATAAGCTCCCCGGCAATACGCATAGTCTCCGACGAAGTCGACGGATAGCGAAATCCCCCTGTATCTGTGGAGATGGCTGCATAAAGATTTTGGGCTGTATCGGGACTGACACTCCAGCCCGAGTAGCTGGCGAGTTGATAAACAATCTGGCCGGTCGCGGGCGAGTCAGCATCAACATAATTGATGTCGGCGTAACCGGTATTACTAATGTGGTGATCGATATTAATTACCAATTCGTTACCCTCAAGAGCTTCCCAGAACCCTTTCCCAAGCCTGAGCTTATCCGCCGAGTCCAAGACGATAACAAGGTCAAATTCGCCGGCTTTTTCCGGTGTTTCAATCAGTTCTGCACCGGGAAGAAACCTGAGCGATTCCGGAACAGGATCGCAATTAACAATTACGACTTCTTTCCCCTCCCCTTGGAGAATCAACCCCAGGGCCACAGCTGAACCGACCGCGTCACCATCAGGACGCGCGTGACTTGTCACCCCAATTCTACGAGCGCCGCTAATGGCTCTAATAATTTCGTCGAACGTATCTTCCACCGTTTTCTACCTTAATCATTAGCCAGAGACTCCAAGCGACAAAGGACGCTCGATTACCTGTCAATTATCGGGACTTTCATTCCCGTTTTCCAAGTCAATTTCACCAAGTTCTTCGAGGATATTCAAAACTCGAACTCCGCGCTCAACCGAATTATCGGCTACAAAAGTCAGCCTCGGAGTATTCCTAAGTACTACACGCTTCATCACCACACCTTGGATAAATCCATGCTTTGCATTGAGCCTACTGATAACTTGATCCGCCTCAACTTCTTCACCGATAACACCTATGAAGACCGTCGCTGCCCTAAGGTCCTTGGCCGTTTCAACAGCATGAATTGTGACGAGAATGTTCGTAAATTCGAAACTCTTCTCAATACAAGCACTGATTTCGCGCTTGAGCAGTTCGTTTACACGGTCTAGTCGCTGGCTCATAGCACCCTCTCAGGCTGTGAAGAGATGGACACGAAAGATTCCCAAACACTCGGAAATCAGAGTGTCTTGGCGAGCTTCTCGAGCTCGTAGCATTCGATCACGTCTTCCTTCTGATAATCGTTGAATTTGCCAAGCTTTATCCCGCACTCGAGACCATTCTTGACTTCCTTCGCATCGTCTTTAAAGCGTCGAAGCGTCGAAAAACCGCCGTCGTAGATCGGAACACCATCACGGACTACTCGGGCACGTGCTGTTCGCACAACCTTACCATCCGTAACAACGCAGCCTCCTACACGGCCAGACGAAAGCTTGAACACTTCTAGAACCTTTGCGTGGCCTATCACCCTCTCGCGGGTTTCGGGATCGAGCAGTCCAAGCATCGCCTCCTTCACTTGATCAATTAGCTCGTAAATGATCGAGAAGAGTTTCACTTGAACGCCTTCGCGCTTAACAACTGGCTGTGCCTTGCTTTCCACCTTGGTGTTGAAACCAATGAGGATTGCGTCGGATGCACTTGCTAGCAGCACGTCCGCCTCAGTAATTGGGCCGGCACTTTGACGAAGAATGTCGACTGAGATTTTATCGGACTCAATTTCAATCAATGATTTTTCGATCGCCTGAATTGAGCCTTGCACATCGGCCTTGATAATAAGCTTGAGAGTCGTCTTCTTACCCTGCTCGATATTTGCAAAGAGCGTCTCTAACGCGGATTTATCCTGAGGCTTTAATTTCTCTTGGCGGACCTGATCGAGACGTTCGCCCCCGAGTTTTTTAGCTTTGCGCTCGGACTCCATCTCGATGAGTTCATCCCCAACATTAGGAACACCCGAATACCCCACGACTTCTATTGGGGAAGAGGGGCCCGCCCCCTGTGTGCGGACGCCCGTATCGTCGATAAGCGCCTTCACTTTGCCATGATGATTTCCACAGATAAAGGCGTCCCCGACGTCAAGCGTGCCTGCCTGCACCACAACAGTAGCAGTGGGCCCTTTACCTGGTTCTGTCCGTGCCTCAATCACAATACCGCGTGCAGCACCTTCAGGGTTCGATTTTAACTCCAAGACTTCCGCTTGAAGGTGAATTATTTCAAGAAGCTCATCAAGTCCGGTGCCCTCTTTTGCTGAGACTTCGACGCAGATTGTCTCACCTCCCCAATCCTCCGGAGTCAGGTCGTTCTCCTGAAGCTGGCCTTTGACCTTGTTCACATCGGCACGAGGAAGATCTACCTTATTAATCGCGATAATAATGGTAACGCCGGCTGCGCGGCAATGGTCAATTGCTTCGAAAGTGGTCGGCATCAAGCCATCATCAGCCGCTACAACGAGGACTACGATGTCGGTAATGTCGGCACCGCGGGCGCGCATTTCAGAAAACGCCGCGTGACCGGGCGTATCGATGAAGGTGACGCTCTTGTCGTTGCGGATAATCTGGTAAGCACCGATGTGTTGAGTAATGCCGCCAGCCTCACCATTAACCACCCGAGATCCACGGTAAGCATCAAGTAGCGATGTCTTACCGTGGTCAACATGCCCCATGAATGTGACAACCGGCGGGCGAATCGCTAGCTTCTCTTCCTCAACCTCTTTAATGTCTTCGACCTCAGGAACCTCAATGACTTCTTCAACTTTGTGAACACCAGCCCCCTTTTCGCGCTTTTCTTTCTCGAAGACGAAACCATGCTTTTCACAAATCTGAGACGCCACATCGGGCTCGATCGATTGAGTCTGGTTGGCAAAGACATCCAGCTCCATCAGGTCTTGGATGATCTTGAAGGGCTTCATCTCCATCATCTCCGCCAAATCTTTGACGATAATGGGTGGCTTGATATGAATAATTTTTTGACCGCCAACTTCTTCTAAACTGCTATCGCTGCCATGATCATCGGCTGCCTCGGTATCTTGAGGCTTCGCCTCTCCCTCCTCGGTGAGTTGGCTGGAGGCTTTGTCTAAGCCTAGCGCCTCTCCTTTTCCTTTGCGCTCACTCTTCTTCTCCTCCTTTTCCCAAAGGTTCAGTGCCTCCGCTTTTTTTTCGTCGAGAGACTTATCGCCGGAGTCAGCGTCATCCTGGTTATCTTTTTCGGGCATAAGAGGTTTGGTGATAAAAACAGTCCAGTGAGAAAATTTGGAATCGTTTATTCTGAAAGTCTAAAAAGCCTTGTCGAATTAAGAAGCCAACCGAAGGATTCGATCGGTGGGTTCACCCTTTTCAGTTTTCCTCCTCGGCAGGTGCTTCTTCCTCGACAGGTGCTTCTTCCTCGACAGGTGCTTCTTCCTCGACAGGTGCTTCTGAAGCGCTCTCCTCGACAGGTGCTTCTGAAGCGCTCTCCTCGGCAGAGGCTTCCTCAACCTCCCCTTCGCCACCTACCGCGGCTTTTGCCCTATCGAGAACCACTTTACCCTCATCGACACTGACACCTAATACATCAGCGATGTCGACCTCATCAACGTCGTTGGCGATCATCTCGATGGACATCAACCCACCACGCACGAGAGCGACAGCAATTTCCTCATCGATATCTGCCGAACTGGAAATCGCCGAGGCGGCCTGAGCGACTTGGGCTTCAAATGCCTCATGGGCAGATTCATCCTTCTGAACCTGCACATCCCAACCTACAAGGCGCGCCGTGAGGCGAGCGTTTTGGCCGCGGCGTCCGATCGCCTTTGAGAGCTCTTCCTCGTCCACTCGAACCAGAACTGACTTATTCTCTTCATCGAGGGTTATCGACCTAATCTCTGCCGGCTTTAGGGCTTCGCCGACAAACGCATTAATGTCATCGCTCCAGCGGATGATATCGACTTTCTCGTTGTTAAGTTCGCGAACAATATTTTTGACGCGAGCGCCTCTAAGTCCAACGCAAGCACCAACAGGGTCGACTTTTTCATCTGCACTGAAAACCGCCACCTTAGTCCGGTAACCCGCCTCGCGGGCCAACGAACGGATTTCAACCGTGCGATCAGCGATTTCACTCACCTCAGATTCAAAAAGTCGGCGCACGAAATTGGGGTGGCTTCGGGAAAGAATAATCTCAGGACCTCGCGCCCCATTCTCTACCGCAACTACATAGGCGCGTATGCGGTCGCCTACGTTATATTCCTCGGTCGACACACGCTCCCGTTGGTGCATCACTCCCTCGAACTTACCGAGGTCAATAAATACGTCACCTCGCTCAAACCGACGCACTGTGCCACTGACAATATCTCCGGCCCGATCTTTGAACTCGTCGTAGATCATCTCTTTCTCGGCCTGACGTAGACGCTGCATCATGGTCTGCTTGGCAGTCTGAGCGGCGATCCGTCCGAAGTTCGCGGGAGTGATGTCTACCTCTAGATCATCGTCCACGTTAAGTTCGGGGTTAAGCCGTCGAGCGGTAAAGATGTCGATCTCGTCGTATGGATTTTCGACACGGTCGCAAACCACCAAAGTCGCGAAAGCGCGGATATCACCTTTATCAGGATCGATATGAATCCGCATCTCGCGAGCAGGACCGATGCTTTTGCGAGACGCAGACAGGAGTGCCGTCTCAAGCGCTTCGACCATTGTCTCGCGATTGATTCCTTTTTCTTTTTCGTAATATTCGAAAAGTGCTAGCAATTCGTTTGTCATTTTTTCGAGCTAATCTTTCGATGTTGAGACAAAAAAAAGCGGGACGAGCCCACTTAATCCATTTAGCCAGTATACAGGCCAACTTCTCAAGATTGTAGGATCGCAACTATAGGGGGTTCCGATCGAATAGGCAAGACGTAAATCTAGACAAATCAAGCCATGTCAAATGACCTCATCAAAGCCATCAGTTTCGATGCTGCTGGGACCCTCATTCATCTCGCCGAACCAGTCGGAAACGCCTATTCGCGAGTGGCTCAAAGGCACGGCATCTCAGCTTCACCCGACTCACTTAATCACGCTTTCTCACGCGTCTGGTCCCGGACTCCACCTCCCTTTTCCCCTGAATCCACTGTAGATCATCCTAATGAACAATCGTGGTGGAAACACCTCGTTGGCGAGGTGTTTGCGGAGGCCCAAGCTGTGTTCTCGAAGGCTCACGATTTCGAGGTATTTTTTGAAGACCTCTATGACCATTTCGAAGCACCTGGAACTTGGACTGCTGACCCCGATGCGACAGAGGTGCTTTCGGTCGTTACCAAAAGTTATCCCGTAATTATACTTTCAAATTTTGACTATCGACTGCGTCGCATCCTTAGAGACCTCGCGCTTTTGTCGCATTTCCAGCACACTCTACTTTCATGCGAGATTGGAGCGTCGAAACCTAATCCCAAGATCTTCGCAGAAGCTGCTTCAAGACTGGCGCTTCCCCCTGAGACTATCCTGCATGTCGGAGACGATCCCGAATGCGACTGGACTGGAGCGGAAAACGCCGGATTTAAGCACTTTCGAGTTGGGAGAAAAGAAAATTCACTTCGATCATTATTAGAAGAACTTTCACTTGCGTGATTGATCTTGCGCATTAAAATTAGCGCCCGTCGCGGTAAACCACCGGCGACGTTTTTGTGGACGGATAGCTCAGTTGGTAGAGCAGTTGGCTTTTAACCAATTGGTCCAGGGTTCGAGTCCCTGTCCGTCCACTCTTTTTTCCCTTTCTACCCTCGGGCGAGGTCTTACCTCTTGGGTCAAAACAAACCATTCGGCTCTCAGGCACGGGGCGTGATTCGGTTCCTACGGATCACCCAGTCCTTCCCTTCAACCTGCTCGACTACTCCTTGTCGATATATATTGATAAGGATACCAATGGCAACGAATCCGACCAGCAGTGACGAACCTCCGTAGCTCACAAAAGGCAGCGTTAGACCGGTGTTAGGTAAAATTGCTGTTGTCACTCCGATGTTGAGGAAGGCCTGGAAACCTATATAACCCGCCAGTCCAATGGCAAGTAAAGTTCCAAATCGGTCGGGCGCGTGCGCTCCAATGATAAATCCTGAGAAGACCAGAAAGACAAATGCGAGAACAACGAGAATTGTACATATCAGGCCCATCTCTTCTCCAATCATGGGAAAGATAAAATCAGTATGGGCAAATGGCATGTACATCATCTTGAGACGGCCTTCTCCAATTCCTCGGCCTGTCATCCCCCCTGATCCGATTGCCATGAGAGCCAGCCACTGTTGGTAGCCCGCTCCGTCCTGATGCTTCTCGAGATCAAGAAAAGCCATGATACGCTCAACCCTGTTCGGGGCGTAGTTCATCATCCCCATAAAAGCAACCACTCCAGCAAGACAAAGCCCCGTGAGGTATTTCCAGTTGGTGCCCGCAACAAAAAGAATAAGAAAGGTAGTAGCGGAGAGAACGGCTGTCGTGCCGATATCAACCTCAAAGAGGATGAGCAACAGAGGGAGCGATACGACCGCCAGCGGCGCACCAAACCCTTGAACCAGATGATCGCCGCCATCGGGATGTCGAGAGAACCAGTAAGCGAGAAAAGTAATGACCGCAATCTTGGCAAACTCGGAAGGCTGCAGGCGCAATGACCCAAATTCGATCCAACGAGATTCACCGTTAATATCCCGCCCAATCCCTGGGACAAAACAAAGCGCAAGAAGAACCACCACTCCTCCATAGAGGAGCCAGTTCCGTTTTTTCCAGAAGCGATAATCCGTCATCGCCGCCCAGGCACAGAGCCCGATGCCCAAAAACAGCCAAACCCCCTGCTTCTTGGCTTCGCGATAGCCATCAGTAGGATCAGCACCAGCACTGAAAACACACGTACTGATAAGCATCACGAGCCCTACGATCACCAGAAAAGAAACGGCGGATAGCAGCATGATTAGACTTTTCTGGTGCATGGAAACGTGAAGCGTTAAGTGGCTATTAAAAGAAATCAGCGCTACTTTTAGTTGCGACGAGGAACACTAAGCTTTTGCCCTATTTGGAGGGTCTCGGGTCGATCAATGCCATTAAGCTGCATCAACTCATTGAAAGAAACGTCAAGCTCGCGGGAGATCGCCCAAGCAGTATCTCCAGGCTTCACCGTGTAGGTCGTGCGCTGTGAAGCGGCGTTGTTTTCCGCTGCTTGAACGGGCCGTGAGGCAACGACAGGTTGAGCGATAGCAACAGGCCCCTTATCAGGAATGTTCAGCCAGCGACCAGGGTAGAGCTCATTATCGGAAATGATTGAGTTAGCTTGGCGGAGTAGTTCAGGATCGACTTTAAGAGCCTTGGCAATTTGCGAGAGCGTATCCCCCGCCTGAACTTTATACTGGAGATCATTAGCAAGATTCTGATTAAGGGGAGCCGCGAGTGCTGCGCCAGCGACATCTTGTTCAGGCTCCTTCGCCGCCGCTGGAACCGAAACGGCAAGTGCGCGCTTATCCTGAACAGCCTCATCGACGGTTTCCCGGGCTGAGCTGATAGTGACGGCGGTTTCCGTCGAGGCCTTATCCACCATCTTGAAAGCCAACATTCCACCGATTGCTATCGCATGAAGAATCGCGACGATACTGATGATTCTAGTGAGGCGAACATCTGGTGTATCAAGATACCAGTCCTGCTCTTCGGTGAGATTAGCTGCAAGCTTCGTCTGCGCGCGAGTTCGACTAAGGGTGGTGTGGCGGGCGCCTTTTGCTGTTCTTCGATTTCTTCGTGTGTTGCTCATTGTTGTCGTTGGTTGTTGTAAAGTATTACGATAAAGAGAGTGCTTGAACGGCCTTTCTGAAGGCGTCTCCCCGCTCTTCATAGCCCGAGAACATGTCAAAACTCGAGGTCCCTGGAGAAAAGAGAACAATGTCACCGCTCTCAGCCGCATCAGCAGCAATCTGGACTGCCTGATTTAGATCGTCAGCAATTAGGCAAGTAGTCCTCGGACTCCATGAACTCACAATCTCCTCTTTAACCTCCCCGATACAGATCGCGACTTTGGCTTTCTCCCCGGCTGATTCTGCCAGAGCACTAAATTCCAAACCTTTTTGCTTACCCCCTACAATCAAGACTAAAGGGGCATCTTGCCCTGAAATCGCACTCTCAAGCGAGTGAAGATTAGTCGACTTGGAATCATTCAAATAGAGGACTCCGTCGATCTCACTAACTTTCTCACAGCGGTGGGCGGGAGCTCTAAAGCTCTTTACGGACCCGTCAATAACACTCCAGGAAATCCCTAGGAGATCGGCCACAGCAAGACACACCATGACATTTTCTGCATTGTGTTTGCCTTGAAGCTCAGCTTTTCTGAAGTCAAAGCTTCGACCGGTCTTTTTCTCATAGATTAATCCTTTCTCATAGCTGAAATCACCTCCTTCAGAAAAGGCCGAGAAAGTGGTTCTTACCCAATCACTCCCTACGTCGTCTTCGAGCTTACATATTGCCTGTTTGCCCCCCTCGCCATTCTCAAATACTCGCAGTTTTGCCTGCCTGTAGTCATCCAGGCTCTCATAACGGTCAAGGTGATCGGCCGCAAAGTTCATCCAAACCGCCACCTCTGGACTGAATGTTTTAATTGTCTCAAGTTGAAACGAACTGACCTCAAGAACAATCCAATCCAGCCCCTCTTTTGAGGCAACAACATCGCTGTAAGCACGCCCGATATTTCCAGCCGCGACGGCCTTCAACCCGCTGCTGTTGATCATATCCACGACGAGGCTGGTTGTCGTTGTCTTACCGTTCGTTCCTGTGATCGCAACTACTGGAATTTCACTGAGACGAAATGCAAATTCGATTTCACCAATCAGCTCATCTGACGCCTCGAAAAAGGCCCGGGCTATGGGCCTGCGCTGGTCGATCCCGGGGCTAATCACAGAAACGTCGTAGGCTATCGGTGGAGAAAGCGCATCATCACCGCAAGTCAAAACCACACCCAGTTCGGCAAACCGCTCCACAGCGGAGGCCAAGCGCAATGTATCACCGCTATCAAAGGCAGATACACTTGCCCCATGGCTAAGCGCCAAAGCAGCAGCAGCAAGACCGCTACCACCAGCACCTAACACAGCAACTTTTTTACCTATCAAATCCATCTAACGAAGTTTTAGAGTCATCAACCCAAGCATTGCGGAGATAATTGAGATGATCCAAAAACGATTAATAACTTTGCTCTCAGCCCATCCCATCAACTCAAAGTGATGGTGAATCGGTGACATCTTAAAAATTCGTTTGCCTGTCAGCTTGAAGCTTGCCACTTGAAGAATCACAGACGCGGCTTCCATCACAAAAACAAAGCCGACGATGATCAGTAGTAACTCCTGCTTGCAACAGATCGAAATAGTCCCCAGCATCCCGCCAATGGCAAGAGAGCCCGTATCTCCCATGAAGACCTTTGCTGGGTAACAATTAAACCAGAGAAATCCGAGACCCGCGCCAACGAGCGCCGTACAGAAAATCGATACTTCCCCGGCATGACGGTTAAAAGGGACCTGAAGATAGTCCCCTCCAATAATCTGGTGACCCGCAACGTAACTAAGTATGGCATAAGCCATTGCCGTAGTGACAGTGCACCCGGCAGCAAGACCATCAAGGCCATCGGTCAGGTTCACTGCATTCGAGCACCCTACGATGACAATCGGAAGCAGGACAAACGTGAAAAGACCCATATCCTCAATCACCGGATCCTTTAGGATGGGCAAGTAAAGCCTTCCAATGTAATCGGAAGTATCGGGGTGGCTGTAAAGGTAGCCGACGGCAATGAAGGAAACTGCACATTGAACGATCAGCTTAACCTTGCCCCGCACACCAATTGAATTCTTTCTACTTATCTTTAAATAGTCATCCACAAAACCGAGTAGCCCGGTTCCCAACATTACAAAAATGAGGGCATGCACGAAGGGATTTGTGGGGCGTGCCCAAAGAAGAACAGAAATTAAAACCGCCCCAACAATCAAGACCCCACCCATTGTAGGTGTCCCCGCCTTTCCGCCATGGAGTTCAGCCAACTCATTCACCTCTTCCTTAGTCCGAATTGGCTGGCCTAACTTGAGGGAAATCAGCTTGAGAATTACTTTATTCCCTAACAGAACGGTTAGAAGGAAGGCGGTCAAACAGGCCCCGGCAGCGCGAAATGTTTGATACTGAAAAACGTTCAGTGGATCCAACCAGTCTGAGTGATCTTTTAGCAGGTGAAGAAAATACAACATAGATGCCTGTTGCTAGTTGAAATGGTTGATTACTTTTTCCATAGCGGCCGCACGACTCCCCTTGACGAGAACGAGATCATCGTAAACGAGGAAGTCGCGAAGAAATTGAGATGCGGCGTCATGATCAGCAAAGTGATGGCGTTCCTGAATGCCAACCGCTCCTTCGTTTATCATAGCAGCCTTAGTTCCGACGGTAACTAAGGCATCCACTCCAGTTGTGACCACCGCTCCACCGACGCTCAAATGAGCCTCCCGTTCGTGTTCCCCCAACTCTCCCATAAATCCTAACACCGCTACACGCCGACCCCCTGCTGGAGAGATCTTCAAGGCCTCAAGGGCAGCTTTCATCGAATCCGGATTAGCGTTATAGCTATCATCAAGAAACCTAAATCCTCCTGCAGTTCGTTCCTGAAGACGGCCACCACTCAACTTTACTCTACCCAAGTTCTCGGCAATAACATTCGGAGCGATGCCCTGACGAAGCGCGACTGCAGCGGCAAGCAACGCGTTATTGACCATGTGCAAGCCCCTGACCGGCAGCACAATCTCGGGAGAATCATTCATCTCTGATCGCAGAACGAACTTTATTTGCCCGCCCTCAATTACCTCAACAGCCTCCGCCCTAACATCCCCCTCTCCAATCCCTACTGGGATTAATTCACAGGAAACCCGATCACTTACATATTTAAAAAAGTCATCCGCGACCGGCATCGCACAATAGCCACTGGCCGGAACAGCTACAGCCAAGGCTGACTTCTCTTCAGCAATGGCCTCCCGTGTCATCATGTGCTCAATGTGAGCAGTTCCGATATGAGTTATAACGGCAGCATCTGGCTCAGAAATCTCAGCCAGCGCCTCAATCTCTCCGGGATGATTCATGCCCATTTCCCATACACCAAACTTATCGTTCCCATCGCCCGCAAGAATCGTCAGGGGCAGACCAATATGATTGTTCAAATTGCCGACTGTGCAGTTGACTTGCCCTCCCGTAGACAGCAAGGCACCTAGGAAGTCTTTGGTAGAAGTCTTACCGTTACTGCCGGTAACACCGACCACAAAGAGTCCTTCACTTTCTCTCCGATGATTGAAGGCGAGGCGTTGCAGGGAGCGTAACGTGTCTTTCACCCGGACAATCCCTCCAGTAAAACTCTCGGTTTCCGCAGTCAAATTGCTAACTACAAGAGCTGCGGCTTTCCTCTCCACGACCGAACCGATAAAATCGTGAGCATCAAACCGGTCACCTTGAAGAGCCAGAAAAATCTGGCCTTCATCAACCGTTCGTGAATCAGTAGAAATCGATCTCACTTGAACAGATGGCACTCCCTGGAGAAGTTCTCCGTCGCACCAGCGAACCAATTGGCTGAGAGTTATTGGCATCATCTCTCACCTCCTTCCGCTTTCTCACGAATAAAATTGACCGCAGTCCTGCGATCATCAAATTCATGCCTAACCCCGTCAATTTCTTGATAGGTTTCGTGTCCCTTGCCCGCGATTAGTACGATATCGCGTTCTTCAGCGAGTCGAATGGCTCGCTTGATAGCTAGCCTTCGATCTTCGATCACTTCGTAGTTGTGAAGTTGAAAACCCTTTTCAACGTCCTCAAGAATTTGAGCTGGAGGCTCGGTCCGGGGATTGTCTGTCGTCAAGATGCATAGGTCACTCTGATCTTCAGCTGCCTTTGCCATCATCGCTCGCTTTCCAGTATCCCGGTCGCCTCCACAGCCAAAGACAGTGATAATACGATTAGGTCCGAGGTCGCGAAGTGTCTTGAGCACACTAGCAATCGCATCCGGCGTGTGGGCGTAATCAACGAACACGCGATAGTTGATCTGCCGATCACCAACAGCCTCGAGTCGACCGGGCACTTGCGGAGCCTCCGCCATCTTCGAGACGGTTTCTCGGAGGTTCAAACCGACACCATAAGCAGAAGCTATCGCTGCGACCGAATTGTAGACGTTGAAGACCCCGATCAAAGGAGTTCTTACGAGGAAGCTGCGCTCGCCAAAAGAAAGTTTGAACTCAGTTCCGTCAAAATCGCTTCTTATATCATAAACTTGAAAATCCGCACTCGCAGATCGCCCAAAGGTGTAAACCTTGAGTCGCTCAAATTTTCTTTTCCTAAGCCGCTCACCAAAGGAATCGTCCCCGTTAATGATCGCAACTCCTTCCTTAGATGTATCAAGATCCATCGCAGTGAACATTGCTGCCTTCGCCTCGAAGTAATTTTCCATTCCTCCATGGAAGTCGAGGTGATCCTGAGTAAGATTGGTAAACACTCCAACATCGAAGGAGACCCCTGTTATACGCTTCTGGATAACGCCGTGAGATGACACTTCCATGGCAACTGCGCGACAGTCAGAATCGAGCATTTCGCGCAACAATTTCTGAAGTTCTGGCGACTCCGGAGTCGTATGAGGAGCATCTTTAACTTCATCCCCAACTACGTATTTTATCGTCCCGATAAGACCGGCTCGATGAAGAGTTGCTTCGAACAGGTGATGAATTAAAAACGTCGTCGTCGTTTTGCCATTGGTGCCCGTTACCCCTATTACTGGAAGGTCATGGCTCGGATTACCCTCGAAATTCGCAGCGGCGATTGCCATGGCAAGTCGAGGGTCATTCGTTTGAATCCACGTGATCGAAAACTCAGACGCGTACGGTTGGCCCGAAACAATGGCGACAGCACCGTTATCGATGGCCGCCTCAATGTATTCATTGCCGTCATCACCCTGCCCAACAAGAGCGCAAAAGACCCCGCCCTTAACAACTTTTCGCGAGTCAAAAAACACCCCGGACACCTCAATATCAAGCGAACCGGAAACGGACTTAACGCAGATAGAATCAATGAGTTCCGACAGCTTCATGGATTTCGCCCCCCACTCTCCAACTCATTCAAATTCGCGAACGAAGTCTCTGTCTCATGCTCAATTTCCTCAAGAAGATCTGGCTCGATGCCAATAATCTTGACCGCATCAGCGACAATTTCTTTGAACACAGGACCAGCAACACTCCCTCCATAAGCGGGACCATTCGTGATACTTGGGTCATCGACCACGATCAAGCCCACTAACTGGGGATTGTCAGCGGGGAGAAACCCCATAAAAGAGGCAGTGTAACGATCTGAGGCATACCCGACATTTTCGATGTATTTTCTAGATGTGCCGGTTTTACCGCCCATTGAATAACCTGGTAGCTTCGCCTTAGCGCCAGTCCCATTTTTCGTAAGAGCCTCCACCATACACTGGCGAACTTGAGCCGCCGCCTTTGCGCTAAGAACTCTACGTGCGGCCTTCATGTTTCCTTTCAACATTGGAAGATCGCCTGCTCCTAACTCCCTCACACTATCAATGATCGTCGGAGGCTGATACACTCCTCCGTTGGCTATCACGCTGCAAGCCATCAGCATTTGCATTGGAGTAACACTGACTTCGTAACCCATCGTGCGACTCGAGAAGGAAGACTTGGACCACGTATCGACACTACTCATCCATCCTGACTGCTCAGCGTTGAGTTCAATACCAGTTTTGGATCCAAATCCAAACTTCTGAGCATAAGAGTGGAATCCCTCGCGATTCAGTGGCCGTGCAACTTTGTAGGCACCAATGTTGGAAGACTTCGCAAATGCCATCTGCGCAGTCAACACACCGTAGGGGTGATGGTCTCTTAGCGAAGAGCCATCACGTCTATAGTATCCCATCTCGCAATCAATCTCGGTCATCGGGTTCACCAAACCACGGTCGAATGCGGCACCGTATCCCACGACCTTAAAGGTTGAGCCCGGCTGATAAAGGTCAGTCACAGCAATGTTTCGGCGAACCGGCGGCATTCCTCGAATACCCTTACGGGTAGCCAGATCGAAATGGGGACGGCTCGACATCGCGAGAACTTCGCCCGTTTTCGGATCCATGAAGATTGCCGTCGCTTTCTCAGGACGGTGACGATCAATAACTGCGTCCAGCTCACGTTCCAAAATCTCCTGGAGCGCCATGTTGATCGTGAGGTAGACATCTTTACCTGGAACAGGGTCGACCTGTAAGCCTCGGTAGGCGTGAATTTCACGACTCTTGCGATCGCGTTCACAATAACGATATCCCGGTATGCCTGTCAGCACTTCGTTCAAGGTCTTCTCAACACCGGAGACCCCAACCCCCTCCTGATCAACGTAGCCAATGACTTGAGTCAAGGAGAGAGGACTTGGATAGTAACGCTTTTCACCTTTGCGAAGGTAGAGACCACCAATCGATTTTTCACGAAGCAACTCAGTTAATTGGCGCGAAAAGTCATCCTCGATGCTCTTTGCCAAAACAATTTCACCCACTGTCTTTTCGCGCAACGTACGCCCCAGCTCTTGGACTGGAATTCTTAGAAGCCCAGAGATCTCTTCAGCAACATACTCGCGATAGCGGGCCAAGATCTCATCAGGATGATACTTCTTACGAATTTCGTGAGACTTGACACCCTCTTTAGTCGCAAGCCCCCTACAGGCAAGGCTCTGATCCTTAATGTGAAAACAATCCACGACAAGCGAATACACCGTCTGATTCCTCGCTAGAAGCTCCCCGGAGCCGTCGTAAATTCGACCGCGTTTCCCCGGGAGCAGTTCACGATATTCATATCGATCGCGGGCCCGTTCACCCAAATCCTCTGAGCAGAATAACTCGATGTAAATTAGTCGACCGCTCAGAACAGAAAGCAGCGTTACCAGTAATACACAGGCAATGGTGAGGCGCTTCTTTAAGTTCGCGATCATCAAATTTATCAGTCTAGATTCGCTCTAACTTCAGAAATCTCAGCAGGCGCTTTCACCTCAATCACTTGAGACATCTCAATCTCACTGAGATCACTTTTAACCCAGCGCAGTCTGCGCGAAAGCTCCTGGCGCCCCTTGACTCCGGCGATACGTAGTTCCAACATCTCAATTTCGAGATCCAATTCGGCTACTTGATCCTCGAGCCCTCGAATCTCATATCCGAAAATGACATGCTCGTTCCTGACAAGAACGAATCCTGCACCCGTTGCGAGGAGCAGGAGACCAGCCACGACCAAGCGGCAAATTGTGATCGGGCGAACCCGATTTCTGTATCGGTTCCTCTTTTCCATTAATCCTCCAACTTCACCGCGACTCTAAGCTTGGCGCTCCTTGCCCTTGGGTTCATCTCGATCTCCGCATCACTTGGGCTGATGGCCCGCCGGGACGGCAAGGCCAAGCAATAATCCAAGTTCTCTCTCGGTTCGGGCCACTCTGGACGATCAATAAACGGGGTGCTGTGACGTCGCATGAAACGCTTCACCATGCGATCTTCTAGTGAATGAAACGAAATAATAGCCAGCACACCTCCCTCGCTTAGTACTTCTAGAGATTTATTTAAGGCTGCCTCAAGCATCTCCAACTCTCGATTCACGGCTAAACGGATCGCTTGAAAAACACGGGTCGCCGGATGTTTACCGCTCACCCGCGGCACAGCCCGCTCAATTATCTCAGCTAACTGCAGAGTCGTGTCGATCGCTTTCTGCCGGCGGGCCTTCATAATCTCTTTGGCAGCCCGAACCGCTCGCCTCTCTTCGCCGTAATCGCGAAAAATTCGGATCATTTCTGCTTCGTCCCAGTCATTCACCAAGTCTCTCGCAGAAAAGTCAGCCCGATCATCCATTCTCATATCGAGCGGTCCATCATCCCGAAAGGAAAACCCACGTGATGGCTCGTCCAGCTGGTGGGAAGAAACGCCCAGGTCCATCAGAATACCATCCACCCGATCAATCCCCACGTTCCGCAGTAAAGAATCCATATCGGAAAAATTTCCACGCACGGGAAGGAAGCAGTCACCAAATTGGGCCAATCTACGCCCGGCATACTCAAGCGCCTCAGCATCCTGATCGCATCCAACAACGTGAGCTCCGCGTTCAAGAAAGACTTCGGAGTGGCCCCCGCCACCCAATGTTCCGTCGAAGATTTGCTTTCCCTTCACCGGCTCCAAAGCGGCAAGAATCTCGCGGGGCATGATTGGCTGATGGTAAAACTCCATTCTTTTGTCTTCGTGATGAGCTTTTCCTCTGAGTCCAGATTGAATTGAATCCCCTCTAAACCCTTCCGACCCTTCACCGGCCGAGAAGACTCGGTCAGCCACCTGTCCAGACGCATCACTCGCGCGTTCTAGCCAAGGTTTTATGGGGATGATCATCACTTTTAGAACCTAATTCTAGATATTGACTATCTCCCTAAGGGACTGAGCGCTGGCGTTATAAAAACCATAAATTATGGAAAATCAGTGAACTTACTATATTATCTCAAAATCTTTTAAGGCAAGCCTAAAAGTTAAGTTTTCCTAAATAATTACCTCCTGAAATGAGGCCATCGCACGCGGCTTCCCACACCCAGCATCGGAGACGCCTTTCGATGCTAGATATGCCGATCCGGAAGTCGGATTCGAAAGGGGGACGAAGATTTTCTGACTGTCCTTTGTGCGCCTCCGATTGGCGCTAACAGACTACCTCTCCAATTCAGGATCGGACTTTCATTTGACCTTCGGGGCTTTACCTTTGCCACCGCCCTTCGGCCCACTGCCCTTCGGCCCGCCGCTCTTGGGCCCACTGCCCTTCGGCCCACCGCTCTTGGGCCCAATGGCTGAGGACATGTAGAGGCGATCTTGAAGCTCTTTTATGCCGGGGTCCTCTTCAACCATGGCGGAAAGAATAGCCTGCCGCATCTCACGATGAGCTTCAAGTCGCTTGCGGAGGCATTCCTCATCCTGTTTTTGAAGTGCATTCAATGTATTGCGGGCCTCTTTTACTTTGGCTGTCTCTTTCGCAGCCAATTCGGCCCGACGAAATTGCTCCTGTTCCTCAGGAGTTAACTTCTCCAAAAATCCGGGAGGACTCATTGGGTAATCGAAACTGCGGCGGTAGAGGCCGCTGCGACCGGGGGGCGGCCCACCAATCCGATCGTGCATACGTCCTTCCGCACTCTTCTCCACCTTCACCATCAAGTTTGCAACGCTTGGATCTGCCTTTGTAACCGCCTCGCGTATCGCCTTTTGATAAGCTTCCGTGGCACTTTTGACTTCATCTCGAGCAATCATTACTGAAGGATTAGTCCATACCACTCTCAACACGTTTCGAAGCTTCTCCTTCTCCCTATCGCTCAGGGATTCCCAACTTTCGCGGCGTTCTTCCTCAGAGTAGACGCCGGGAGCAGCGAATCCACTAACCGCCGGACCTCCCCCAACGATGACTAGGCAAATAATGAGCAGTTTCAAGAATGCGTTCATAATGGAAAATCTAGTGTTTGTTAGCCGATGAAACCCACGATCTCAAGAAGAGTTGCGCCGAGGACCCATAACTGGCACGATTATTTCTTCAAATGTCTCATTGCTACCCTCTCGCAATTTTACTGATGATCCCATTGTTGTCATGGACATCTGCCTTAAATGCCGAAAACAAGGAAGACATACCAAATATACCGGACCTTAGTTCTCTGGAAACCAAGAAAGGTATCGTCTATCGCAATTGCTATGTCTTCCGTGTCGAGATTGACGGCATTGTGATCGGACATGATGGAGGCATGGCTCGCATTTCGTTGTTCGATCTCAACGCGTCTATTCAGGACTATTTTAACTTTGACCCCGTCGCTGCGATGGCAGCCTACAAGCGTGATCAGGAGGCAGTTAGGAAGCTACGAAAACAGGTGCTACTGGAAACCGAAAAATTCAAAGCGGCCGAACAGAGAAAAGCCGCCCAGAAAGAATTGGAGTCTTTAGCCGTGAAAAATTGGATCCCTGCAGAGGGCACCATTGTAAAGAAGACAACAGATGGCATCGAATTGCCCCTTTATCGAATTGCGCTGGTGCCTACCGAGGAAATCTCAACTTTGGGCTTAAAGCGCGAGGGTCCGCCAAAACGTCAACTTCATAAGTTCAATGCAGGAAATGTAATTTTGAGGCATGTTGGCGAGGATCAGTCAATCGGGGATAAGTGGCAGGGTTATGTTGACCCCGCCCCCTATCGGCAACCCTTAGCCCCCTACCCAAAAAAACAGAACATTCCTGTCCACCGAGCAATTACCAAGCGCTGATCCTCTCTTTTGGTTTGCAACCCCATGCTGAAGAAGCTTAAACAGTTCCCTTTCCTCTCAACGGCTATTTTGCTCACCCTCATGACCCGACTCGTCGTCAACGGGCTCACGTGGGTCGGGGTGCTTGCTCTAGTGGTTACCGCGCTCTGGTTTTGCTTCGACATGGTTCGCTGGTTGATGATTCGATTGGACGACAGCGCTTTGCCCACTTATCGAAAAGAGACTGACGAAGAGATTCCTCCAGAGAATCTCGCCTCACTCGTCTACTTCCTTTCGGAGCCAAGAGAGGCAAATGAAACTTCGATCAGGCGTTGCGTTTCTGCAGCTCTAGGGATCGATTTTGATACAGACGCCCTTAACTCTGAGCATTTCGTAATCGAGTTCAATCCTACTCGCAACGCCAATGAAGCCGATGACGGCATCAGCCATTTCATGGTTAAGATGCCACAGGGTCTCTTCGCGGTGCTGGTTTCGGATCGCCCCTACATTTCAAATCCTTCGCAGTTCGCGAAAGAATTCATCCGAGATAAACGCCTCCGCAAGGCGGTGGAACAGCATCTTGCATGGATCTCCGTCGACCTGATGGACGATCCATCCGATCCTGAAGCCACCTCGGCTGCTTATCAGGTGATTGGACAAATACTCGCCACTCTTGCTGGCCCCGACTGCCTTGCCATCTATTGCCCTGAAATTCAGCGCTGCAATGAATTTGATTTGTCGCTCATCGAAACGCTCTCAGGCCAAAGACCTCTCGACCTGTTCAGCGAGCCTACCTTCGAGCCCATCGTTGAAATATCGGACTCTAACAAAAAAATGACCCAAGCCGTCAGAGAAGCTCGGCAACGTTGGTCTGAGTTCCTTCATTCCTTTGCAGAAAGTGGCCCCGGCGACGTGGACAAGTTCATTGTGAAAGCAGAATTCCGCGAGGGTCCAAAGTGTGAATACATGTGGCTTTCAGTCACTGCGGCCTCCTCCACCTCTGTCAGTGGTATCCTCATGAATGATCCACACGAGCTTATGGACATTCACCGAGGTGCTAGCGTGACCCTCGAAATGGATCGTTTGAACGACTGGATCTACCGCAACCAAGACGGCGAACATATCGGCGGGTTCACGCTGGACGTTCTCGCCGAAGGCGACGAGAACTAACAAGGGTGGTGCAAACCGAAAGCATGCAGTTACCGCTTGCGCTGGAGCTAAGATGGTCTAAGTTCCGCGCTCGTCCCGAATTAACTGAAATAAAGCCATGTCACAGCACGCCAGCCTCAAAAAATCCAGTAATATAGGATCCAAGCGCAGCGTACTAAAACGCTTTGAGCGCGTGAAGCTAATGCAGAAACGCGGGGAGTGGAAAGAAGGAACTAGCCCACTCGGTCTTAAAAAAACTAAGCCTGAGTCGTAACCTCTCACTCGAAAGTTGTAACCTTTTACCCTTTACCGAAGGGCCCAAATGAGTTCGGGGGCGGAAAAAGGCGTTCGCCTAAATAAATTTCTCGCCTCTTGCGGGATCGGTTCCCGTCGAGGTTCTGAAAATTTTATCCGGGAAGGACGGGTAGAGCTCAATGGTGAAATCGTCACCGACTTGAGCTCACGCGTGGTCGCCGGAGATCACGTTCGTTTTGACGGGAAAATCCTCAAGAGTCAGGAAGACATCACCGTCGTCCTCAACAAACCAAAGGGTTATCTCTGCACTCGAAACGACCCCCAGGGACGGAAAACCATCTATAAAATTCTTCCCCGAACGTTCTCCAATCTTAATTATGTAGGCAGGCTCGACCTCGACAGCTCTGGCCTCATTCTTCTCACCAGCTCCGGGGAATTGACCGAACAGCTCACCCACCCTCGCTTCCACGTCGAGAAGGAGTATGAGGTTCATCTAGATCGTGCATTCGATGGGGCAAAGACCCATAAACTTCTTGAAGGAATTCATCTCGCCGAAGGTGTTGCAAAAGCGGAATCAGTCCACTTTGACTCTCGGCGTCGTCTGCGGGTAGTACTGACACAGGGTTACAACCGGCAGATCCGCAGAATGTTTTCTCGTCTTGGATACAAAGTGAAACGCCTAGAACGGACTCGTGTTGGTGACTTCACTGCCCCTGCCCTCTCAACCGGTGATTACCAAGTATTAAACCATAGCGAGATAGAGGCTGCTTCGACCCGAGCCTCGTAAAAGTGAGAGAGGCGCGGTATCAGTAGATCCTTACTGACCAGCTTTGAACTGGCTGACGAGACAAACGGAGAACGCTCAACGATCGAGCATCCCTCGAGTCGAAACTGTGTATGGCTTTGTTCTCAAAGGCCCAAGTGGGACTGTGAGAGACAAACGTATTCGCATTCGAAAATTCAGCGGAACCATCTGTGTCAGGATCGGCAACCGTCAAATCTATCCGGAATCCCAACATACTGTAGACCGAACCAAGATCCCACTCATGGAGATGCAGATAACTACGAGGGATTCGAATCAATACCGACTTCTCCCCACTATCTGATTCCACTAGTGTAGAAGTGACACCTTCCGGGCTGAGTATCATGTTGTAGCCGTTTCCGAAACAGCCGAGAGCAAGTTCGGGGAAGCTTCCGGGTCCTTCCTTACCCTTAGTATAAATTTGGATCGGTTCCACCGCTCCAAATGAGAGAACTTGACCAGCCGGTCGGGCGTCCAAATACAGCCTCGCTCGTACCGCCGGCTCATCTCCTAAATCAGGAACGGTGATTCCCTGCATAGAAACCGTCAAGTAAAGCGCCTCCTCATCAGCCTCGAATCGATAAGACACCTCTCCCTCAGTCCTTCGCTGGGCGCGATTTTCACCAGCTGGACTTGCGTTAGCATAATCACTCCAACGCTTCATAGTTCTATTCTCTCCTAGAACCAAGTCACGCGTTGACTCAAGCTCATGGTTAAATCTCACGATCCGATCATTTACGTCAGTCTGAATCCAAACATCTCGTTGCAACGGGGTATTACCCAGATCAACGTCAAAATCAAAGAGAGAAAAAACGCTTTTAACACCAAGTGGAGATACTGAAAAATCAGTCGGCTGCCCAACTTTATCCCCAAGTCCCACCTGAAAAGTCCCCGAAGAAACCTTGTCTGCGGCATTAACAAGATCCCACTCAATACGAAGTCGATCAGTCACATTGATAAAGTGCCTCGACTTCCAAACCGCTACTACCGGTCCAACGCGCAACGGTAGTTCAACCAGTTCAGTAGTAATTGTATCCTCGAGGACGAAGGAGAATCGACAAAACTCGTCGGCTATCTGCATAGGAAAAAGAATGTCGGAACCGTCTCTTGCCTTCCCTGCAAATGGACGAGTGTAGGTAAACGCTAACTGAGTCGTCGAGGCTGCTGGAACCTTGAAGCGCTGCGTAGCCTGCAACGGCAGAAGACCTTCTCCAACATTTAAGGCGCCAATACATCCTTCTTGGGCGTCGTCTGTTAAATTCCGTATTAACAGCCTGACGTCGACCCCACCGTTCCTGTTAAATGACGCAGTGCCAGCGCAGGAAAACTTGCTGCGCCTTGGTCCATCTTTAAGTTCCTGGAACAGCGATTGCGCTAGATAATCATTAGCACGCTCGCCAGTATGAGTGCGCTCTTCATCTTTAAGTTCCGGACCAAATTGAAAGATGGCTTTGAGACGATCTTCAACTATTTCCATCGCAGCGTCGGGGTGAGTGCCCGGGAGGACACCTCCCCCGAAACGTGAGAAGAGGTGCTGCCCCGCATCCATGAACATGACCCCATTCGACGCGGCCACCTCCTTGGCAGCCATCGAATAGGGACGAGCAACACCGAAATCCATCGCACCTCCTCCATAATTCACCAGCGTAGGTCCAATGACGATAAGATCGGAATTCTGTTTACGTCCCTCGTCAATCGATACCTGAATGGCACGCTTGTATGAGTCCAGTGAAACTCGGGCCAGCGAATCATAGATACCAAACTGAATGATTACCAGATCCGGACGATGGAGAAAGGCATCGGTCGAAATTCGCCTCAACCCTCCAAGAGCCGTGCCATCTGGAATCGTCAGATTTTCAAAAGTGATACTCCGACCCAGCAAATCATCTACCGTCTGGCTTCCTCCAGGCGGCGGATTGAGAAGGCGAGCCCCTCCGGTATAGAAGAACTCGCTTGCCAGTAGATTCAAGAAACTTCCAACGTAACTGAAGAGCGGGTTGTTGGGCTCCCAAGCGCTTTCCACGGGGGTGTAGCCACCCGCCACACTGTCTCCCAGCAGAACGACATGGACGGGTTCCTGTGCCTCAAGTTTGGCGAAAATTCCCGGAAGATAGCGCTTAAAGCGCTTCCTCTGATCTAGGGACAAAGGATAAGCTAGCAAGCTGTCGGCTGCAAAAACCAGCGCCAAGCCCGTAGCAATAGCCGTGGCGTTAAATCTCATATTGCTATCATGCCGTGGGGTAGAACGACAAAGTCGATCAAATCGTTAGTAAAAGGGCCCCGATTCAGACGGCCCTTTTACCTTAGGACGAAATCAAGACGTTGTCGATGTTCCACTTCGACGATCACGAAATGTCGAAATTCCCTCCTCTGGCAGGAAGAACCCGCTCATCTGGAGTTTTGCTGGTTCCACACCAAGCTCTTCAAGGCGCTCAAAATGAGCCACGGCATCATTATTTTCAAGTTCACCAAGAGTGGCTTCAACACCCCCCGAACCGGTTAACAAGCTTACCAGAACGCATCCAGTTATTTCATACTTGTCCCGACTCGCGAGGAACTTCATAAAACCCGCCTGAACTGCTTCGCCGAGGTCTTCCAACTCCTCTGGAAGGTATATTGTCTCAGCCACTACATCTGGCATTTTAAGTTCACCACCCGTGGTGAAGAGTATATCCCGCCTTGTCGAAAATCGCTTGATTGCCTCATCCAGTCGGAAAACTGGCGGGAAGCTGTAATCAACCACAAGCGTTCCCGGCTGGAGATCAGCCATATTGAGCACACCGGGAAGGTTAGTAGAAGCGATCACCATAGACGCCTCATAGACCTCTGGTGGCAAAGCTCCGCCATTTTTAACAATGTCAACCTGCCCTTGGTAACCCGAATCACGAACGCGGTCACGGATCTGGCTCATTTGGTCGTCAGTTTGGTAGGGATCACATAGGATGAGATGCTTTGGATGATCCATCACATCAAGCATCAGCCGCAATGTTCCGAAACCGATTGATCCAAGTCCAACCACCGAGACTGCCTCGTCTGTTATTGACCGCTGAGCTTCCTTAAGGATGCCCTGCACCGACTTCACTATGGTTGCTGATCGTGTCGCATCTCCTGTTGTGATAACCGGCATTCCCGATCGTCCCTCCATCCACTTCGCAATCTCGCGTCCATGATCAGTGGCTGAAGGGATGACACCTGTGAGAGAAACCGTTCTTGCCCCTGCTTTAGCGGCCATCTCCATTGCCTTTAGCGTCACCGCTTTTACCGATTCAGGATCTTTGTAAAAATCGGCCTCAAAGCAAGGAAGCATGATCACCCCGATATTACCTTCGATCATTTCGTATCGATTACTGAGTCGGGGGTTTCCTCCAAAGAGACGTTCCGAAATTTCGTCTCGAGCCATACCTGACATATTCGCGAGAGCTTCCGGAATATAGGTCAAAGCGACAGCGTCGAGGTCCGGAATCTGGTCGGAGGCTTCGTCCAAACTGATGTGAGCAAGATCACTAAAGTCAATCTCCAGCCCACCCTCACTTACATACTCTGCTGGGGTGTCTGGCTCGCTGCCAAGGTATTGTGCCAACTGCTCGATCGTTGGGTGGGTAAGGAACGCATCAACAGGCACTTCCTGCCTAAGGACTTCGGTTATGTCGACCACAATTCGAAGTGCAAGGAGCGAGTCGCCACCCATCTCAAAGAAATTGTCGGTAACGCCGATGTCCTCCGAGTCGAAATTTCGGCTGAACACCTCCCAAAGTTTCTCTTCGACCGGATTGCGTGGGCCAACGCGCTCTCCATCAATTGCAGCACCCGTTTTGGGCATAGGCAATCGCTTGCGGTCTATCTTCTTGTTCGGCGTCAGCGGCAACTCATCTAAGGCCATGAAATAGGCAGGGATGTAGCTTGAAGGAAGGTTATTGGCCAAGGTCGCGCGAATCTCCGCTGCCCCAATCGGTTCGCCTTTGGCTAAGTAGTAGCCAACAAGACCCTCGCCAGTCGGGAGATCTTCCCTCTTTGTCACCACGGCTTGCTTTATTCCGTCGATAGAATCCAGTTGTGCTTCGATATCTCCAAGCTCCATTCGAACCCCACGAACTTTCACTTGGGAATCAATCCGACCGAGGCATTCGAGCTTTCCATCCCGGTTCCAGCGACCCAAGTCCCCGGTTCGATAGATGCGCTTCTTTCCTACTTCCGGTAATTCAATTTCCCGGAATGCTTCGGCCGTTAAAGTATCACGATTACGATAGCCCCGCGCCAGGCCCTTACCACCGATCCAAAGCTCGCCGGTAAATCCTTGCGGGACTGGGTGATGCTGATCATCGAGAATATAAATCTGGGTATTGCCGATCGGTTGACCAATGGAAATAGCAGCTTCACTCTCTTCAATCTTCTCGACGGTAGACCAAACCGTTGTCTCCGTTGGCCCATAGAGATTCCAAAGTTCGTCAGCAGAGTTCACTAGTGTATTTGCAAGACCACGATTCAAAGCTTCACCTCCGCAGAAAATGCGTAAACCGCTATTTCCTTCCCAACCGCTGTCGAGCAACATCTGCCATGTTGCCGGTGTTGCCTGCATCACCGAGATGTCTTCCTCACTGATAAGGTTGGCGAGGCGGCGCCCATCTTTCACATCATCATTGTCGGCGATCACCACTCTAGCCCCGGCTAGCAAAGGCAGGAACATCTCTAGGAGGGAAATATCGAACGACAGTGTCGTCACAGCTAAAAGCTTATCCTCCGAGTTCAGCCCGGGTTCTTTCTCCATTGAGCGAAGAAAATTCACCGCAGCACAATGCGGTATCTCAACACCTTTTGGCGTGCCGGTGGAACCCGAAGTATAGATAATATAGGCCAAAGAGTCCGCGTCGATTTGTGGCTTAGCAGGCGATTTAGAGGTCGATTCTACCGCATCGAGATCGATAACTTTCCATGTGCCACCGGGAAGCGAACTTTTGAGACGGGCAGAAGATATCAGTACCTTTGGGGCAGCATCATCTAGCATCATTTCGAGACGCTGGGCCGGGAACTCAGGGTCCAGAGGGATGTAAGTTGCTCCGGCTTTCATCGTGCCCAGCAGTGCCGCAATCATCTTTGGAGAACGATCAGCAAGCACTCCCACATTGTCCCCGGGCGCGACTCCTGCGGCATCGAGGTCGCGAGCGACTCCATTGGCTAGGCGATTGAGTTCACCGTAGGTCACGTGAGTGTCGTTGAAGATCACGGCCGTGTCTTCGTCTTTCTCCCTGGCAACGGACTCAATCAACTCGTGAAGCAGGACGTCATCGCAATCCGTCTCCGTCTCATTAAACGAAATCAGGAGCTTCTCAGCATCGTCAGCACCAAGCAGGTTTAACTCTGATATCTTCTGATTCGGAGCGCCTGTCATCTCCCGGAGCACCTTCTCATAAAGGCTGCAAAGTTCCATAATGGTCTCCTCATCAAAAAGATCCCGATTATACTGCCAACATCCGAAGAGCTGTCCACCAGCCTCCTCCAATACCAAAGTGATTTCGAATTGAGCCTGTCGAGTCGTCAGGTCAATGGTCTCCATGGTGAGGTCGCCTACGTTAAATGTGTGCCCCCCCTGACCGATCAAAAAGACAGCAATACCTTCATCGTCGATACCCGGAACCTTCTCCATCGAGAAGCTTATCTGAAACAAAGGTGAACGTCCCGGATCGCGAGTGACTTTCAATTGATCCACTAGTCTGGCAAGCGGATACTGCTGGTTCTCAAGTGCTCCGTTTACGATTTCACCATTGGCGGTCAGGTAGTCAGAAATCCTTGGGTCGCTTTCGACCGTACTCCTCATCGGGACCGGATTGATGTAGTAACCTACTGTACTGCGGAGCTCTTGCTGAGTCCGGCCCGCTAGCGGCACACCAACCACGATATCGTCCTGATCGCAGTAGCGATGCATTAGTAAATCGTAGGCTGACAGTAGCGTCGTGAATAAGGTAACATTACTGGCCTTACCCAACTGGTCGACGGCCTCGGTCAACTCCTCATCGAGTTGGAAGCCATAAGTCGCTCCATTAAAAGTCTGAATCGCAGGGCGTGGACGATCCGTAGGCAAATCGATCACAGGAGGCGCCCCTGAAAGGTGTCCCTTCCAGAAATCGAGCATGCGCTCTCCAGCAGCACTCTCGAGGTGAGCCTTTTCCCAGTTCACAAAGTCAGCGTAGCTGGCATCAATAGCTTCCACCTGCGGAGTACGCCCTGCCTTGCTCGAAAAGTAGTATTCAATAAGATCTTGAATAATCACAGCAATGGACCAGGCGTCCGAAATCATGTGATGCATGCTCAACAAAGCAACATGTGCATTATCCGCAGTGCGGAACAGCTCGAGTCGGATTACCGGACCGCGCTCTAGATTGAATGGACGATTGGCATGCTCACTGATGGTTTGTTTTAGCTGATCTTCGTCCATCGAGGTGCAATCGTGCTCTCGAAAATCGATCGTTCGCCCCTTCTGCACCACTTGCATCGGCTCGCCGTCTTTTGTGGTGAAAGTCACATCGATCAGCGGATGGCGCTCAAAAAGAAGCGAGAAAGCTGTCTTCATTGCCTCGATGTCCAACTGCGGTCGAAACTTGCCGGAAAAGACAAGATTGTAAGCCGAAGAATCCGGCGCCAGCCGATTCAAAAACCATAGTGCTTTCTGCCCCTCTGAAAGAGGAAAGACTTCCGGCATCTGCCCTGTCGCTTCGAACTCTACGAGATCATCGGCCGAGGCCGCACCAGAATCCCCTGAGCGATCCCCTCCCGACTCGAGAAGCTTCTCCAGAACGGGAATGGAAAGATCAATTATGCTCGGACCATTAAGGACTGAACCCATTGGTATCGTCATACCAAGCTTCTCTTCGATGCGGTTAACTAACTCGATCGCCATAAGGGAATCGAGACCGAGGTTGGTAAGAGGCGTGTCCTTATCAATCCGGTTCGCGTCGGTGCCCAATACAGCCCCAACCTGCGCCGCAATAAGATCTTCAACCATCCCGGGACGTTTCTCAGAAGCCGCCTCAAGAATACGCGCCGCCATGGAGTCTCCTCCACCGCTGCTGGAACGCGGCACCACAGGAAGGAACATGTTAGAACCACTCACGGACGGACTGAAGCGAGCGAGCGCCTGCCAGTCACAGCGAGCACATCCAAGCTGGGTCGAATCCGTGGGAATACCAAGGCTGAAGAGATACAAGGTCTCGTCCATATCGGTAGACCCCAACCCGACCATTTCGAGATATTCCTTGGTTTTCTCGTTACGGGCAACGAAGCCAGCTCCTTCGAGAGCCCCCCAGTTAAAGGTTAGCGCTGGGAGACCAATGGACCGGCGGTAGTGAGAAATCTGATCTAGGAAGACATTTCCTGCGTTGTAGTTTGACTGCTTAACCGCACCAATAAATGCAGAGAACGAAGAGAAGCAAACAAACAGCTCAAGAGGCAGATCGAGCGTTGCCTCGTGGAGGTTCCATGCTCCCAGCATTTTCGGCAGAAGCACGCGATCGAAGCGATCTTCATCCAACTCGTTGATGAACTCGTCATCGAGAACCATGGCACCGTGGATCACTCCAATAAGAGGAGCATCGCCTTTCTGAACTTCGGCGATCGCCTTGTCGATGTCGGCACGGTTGGTCACGTCACCGCGAGCATCGATAATATCGATGCCTTCGTTACGCATTTTTTCAATTTTCCCAATCGCCTCATCTCTGGGACCTGAGCGACTCATAAGGGCAAAATGGCGAGCCCCATTGTTGGCCATCCACTGCGCCAACTCGAGTCCGAATCCACCGGCACCACCGGTAATGAGGTAAGTTCCATCGGCCCGAAAACGATGCCCCTCTTCGGTCGGTTGGCCAATCTCGATTTCAGGAACTTCGAAATCGAGCACGTTCTTTCCGATGTGCTTGCCGGCTGCCATGAATCGGAAGGCTTCAACCACCTCTGTAATAGGAAATACTTCGTTGGGCAGCGGTTCGTAACTTTCATCGTAGAACATCTTCTCTAATTCGGAGAACATGCTCGCCACATAGTTGGGCTTGCTCTGCAAGTGCTGAGCCAAGTCGATGACAAAGAAACTGATGTTATTGCGAAGAGGTTCCAAGCCAATCTTGGAATTCCCGTAAACGTCAACCTTGCCGATCTCCATGTAACGCCCGAAGGTCTTCAGCACGCTGAAATTCTTAGCAATAAAGTCCCCCGCAAGAGAATTTAGGACGGCATCCACACCCTCTCCTTCCGTGATCCGCATGATCTCGTCAGCAAATTCCAGACTGCGAGAGTCGAGCACATGGTCGACATCCATATCCCTAAGCAACTGCCGCTTTTCAGGAGTTCCCGCCGTAGAGAAAATCGTGAGCCCTAGATGCTTGGCAATCTGGATGGCTGCCTGTCCAACACCGCCGGTTCCAGCATGAATCAGGATGCTCTCACCCTTTTCCATGCGGGCGAGCTCGTTCATCGCGTAATGAGAAGTCAGGAAAACAGTCGGGAGCGTCGCGGCCTCGACGTGGCTCATGGTATCAGGCTTTCGGAACACCATTGCACGGTTCACGGTCACATAGCTGCGGAAGCAGTAGGGCGCCATACCAACAACATTATCGCCCGGCTTCAGGTCTGCGACATTCGAACCCACCTTGACCACCGTTCCGGAGAAGTCATCACCAAACCACTTTAAGTCCACAGGATTGCCAGGGTAGATACCGAGCGCCTTCATGACGTCGCGAAAATTGATACCTCCTGCCTTGATCTGAATCTCAATCTCGTCCGCTTCCGGTTCGCGTCGAGTGGTCTCGTTCAGCGATAGATTTGTCAGGATTCCAGGTTTATCGATCTGGAGTCTGTATGGGACAACCTTTCCGTCTTCCTGCACAGCATTGCGTTTGCGGGCGGGCAAATCCTCAGGCTTTATTCGGTGAACGCGACGTGCGTAGCGACCATTTCCGCGGAAGGCCAACTCATGCTCACGGTCAGAATAGAGAAACTCAGCCGAGAGATCTTCGATTTCGTATTCATTGGGCGCCGGATCGAGGTCAATCTGGCCCCAGGTAAAGTCGGCGTGTTCATTGTTTGCTACCCTCAACAAACCTGTAAGGGGAGCCGAAGCCAAACCCGAGAGCTCTTCGCCCGGTTTCACCGGCATAGTTCCCCGAGTCAGGAACGTTATCTGCGGACGGTTCTCCCACTCCCGGTTGGTAACGTATTGGAAGAGTCCAAGCGCAAAACGAACACCTGTATCCTGCGCGGCGTTGAGTTGATCAAGACACAGACACTCGGCCCTCGGATGATCAAGAGAAAGAGTCTGGATGATAGCCTTGATGACTCGGCCGCCATCAGTCAGTTCGTCAATTTTGCGGGTCACCTGTTCCAAACTCGGGCCAACAAGAACCGCCTCGGTCTCGTCAGTTACAAGCGCCGTAGCGAGCAGTGCACCAAGTCCTGAATTGTCTTCGGTAATGAGGAAAATGTCCTTAGCTGAAATTTCGATCTCTTCAGCAACGGCACCACCTAACTCTTCCTCAACGGGGAGTTCGACCGGGTCCGGAGCCCGTCCGATCAGACAGGCCTGCTGATTCTGCTCAGGATTTTCTGAGCTAATGAAGCTGGCGACATCGCGATAACCAAGATCGGAAAGAAGCGCTTCCCACTTGTCACGCGAAAGTAGCGCAGAATCTTTTCGCAGTTCAGTGTCAGTAAAACGCCACCAACCGGGAAGCAACCCGAACACGTTGTCAAGAGCAGCACGGCGCCAAGTTACCTCGAGAAACATGAGGACACCGTCTTCAGCCAGAGCACGACGTAGGTTACCGAGGGTCGCTTTGAGATCCTCGGTCGCGTGGATCACATTCGACGCAAGAATGATATCGAAGTGATGTGGCTCAATCCCCTGGGCTTCGGGAGACTTCTCACAGTCGAACATTTGGTATTCGACGAATGAAAAGTCCTCTGAGAAACGATTCTCAGCAGCCTGAAGGAAAAGAGGACCATTGTCGGTGAAGACATATTCTGTTCGTTCTGATGGGAACACCTTAAGGATTTCGCTAGTAAGCGAACCGGTTCCGGCACCGACCTCAAGGACTCTTATGGTGCGCCGCTCGGGAAGATTTTCAACAGCCTTGGCCAAGGCATCTTTGATCTGGACATTAATAACGGGAAAGTCGGCTCCCTCACGATAAAACCGCTCCATAATGCGGGAAGATCCCCCGGGAAAGAGCACCTCAAGCGGATCCGTCTCACCGCTGAGCACACCAGCAAGATTAGGGCCAGTGAGACGCTGCAACTCGGCTTCGGAAGCGAAGTCTGGAAGCGCTTCAATCAACTTATCAACCCACGGCAAAGCATCCTCTTTTTCAGGCACTTCGACCACTTCCCAGCCCCCTTCGTTGCCAGCCTCTAGGAACCCACCCTCACAAAGCGACAACAACTGCCCGAAAACCAGTTTTTCATGCTGGTCCGCAATGGACAATTCCTTCATCAAGGTGGGAATGGTAATTTCATCACCTAACTTCGGATCCCAACCGAGATCGAAGTAGGCGTTAACGATAAATTGGCGCGAAAGCTCATCGAGCGCCGGTAGGAACTTACCGTAGTGATCAGCAAGTCCCCGCTGGGCATAAAGCTCGGGGAGATGGGCATTTGCAGCCTCTACTAATTCGGCTGAGGCCGGGATATTGGTGTCCCCGGTCTCGCGAGTGCCTGCGAGACGGGCCAACTCCCAATCTGCTTGGTAGACGCATTTTTCAAGTTCGTCACGATTGCTTTGCTCGACACGATCGGCACGGAATCCATAGATTTCAGCAACAAGCTTACCGGCATCATCGTAGACATCGATGTCGGCGATAATATATTCACGATCATTGTCGGAATTGACGTGAGCATGTCCCCATAGGCGCAGCGGCGGACGCTCCACGTGTAAGCGAATGCTGCGAATCGCAGCGGGAAGGTAGAAGTAATCGAGCGCGTTTGCTTCGTCCGGAATAACCTGTCCGCCCTTCACCGTGTGGAAACACGCGTCGAGAACCGCAGGGTGAAAGTGGTGATCTGGAATAGTGTCGTAGAGCCCCTCTGGAGCAACAATCTCGGCGAGTGCCTCGCCATCCTTACGCCAGACATTCTGGAGATGTTGGAAGAGCGGCCGGAACTGGTAGCCGGCCTCTTCGTAATCGTCATAATACTCCTCGTGATCAAAGTGACGGGGAAGCCCATCTTTGATCTCTTCAAGGCTTATTGGTTTACGATTCGGCTCAGGCTGTTTTCGCAACACTCCTTGGGAATTTAGCTCCCAATCAGTTTTATCTCCCGTGGCACTGAAGATTTGGAAAACGCGGGTATCAGGATCAAAAACAATTTCGACGGTCGGCACTTTCTCCTCGCTTACGAAGAGAGCCTTTTTCATTTCGAGGTCTTCGACCACATAGTTTTCTTCGGGAAAGATCTTTCTTGCAATCGCCAAGCCTATTTCTCCGTAACCTGCTGCCGGGAAAATCACACTGTCCCAAAAGCGGTGGTCATCGAGCCAGGAAAAGTAACGAGGGTCGAGATCAAATCGCCACGTCGGACGTGGCGCATCCTGAACGAGTCCAAGCAGTGGGTGCTCAAGTGGCGCGCAACGAAGATACTCGTTGTGCTTAGACTCAAGCCAAAAAGATTCGTGCTGCCAAGCGTAGGTGGGCAGACGGACGCCGTCGGCCGAACCCTGAGTAAGATTTCCCCAGTCGATCTCAAACCCGTGATTATGGATCCGGGCCAGATTGGAAATCATTTCAATAGACTCGTCCGTCTTGCGGCGAAGACTCGAGAAGTAGAATCCCTTTCGCTTCTGGTCGGAAAGGCATTCCATGATCGGGTTTTGCAGAGCCGGGTGAGGCCCTAACTCGATGAAGGTGTCCTCGCCTGAGCGAATCAAACCGGCAATTGCAGGAGCGAACAGCACAGACTCCCTAACGTTCTTCCACCAGTAGTCTCCATCCAGTTCGGTTCCCTCAAGCACACCACCGGTCACGGTTGAAATGTAGGGGATTGTGGTCGCCTGAGGTTTGATATCCTTTAACGTCTCGAGGAGCTCCTCCTTGATCGGCTCCATCTGGTGGGTGTGAAAGGCATAGTCGATGCGAAGCCAGCGCACAAATTTGCCAGCTTCGTCAAGCTTGGCCACTACCTCCTCGAGTGGTTCGGTATCCCCTGCCAGCGTCAACAGGCCCGGGCTATTCACCACCGCAATCTGGACCTTGTCTTCCACACCTGCGATTGCCTTTTTGGCTTCCGCCTGGGAAATCCCAACCGCAACCATGCGGCCATTGCCGCCGGTTTGATCCTGGAGTCGGGAACGGTGATAAATGATCGTCACCGCGTCCTCCATAGTGTAAGCGCCGGCCACATAGGCCGCAGCCACTTCACCCACTGAGTGTCCGACCACCTTAGCGGGCTCTACTCCCCACGATTTCCAAAGCTTGGCCAACGCAACCTGCAGGCCGAAGATCGCTGGTTGAGCAATATTCGTGCGATTGATTTGTGATGCCTCCTCGTCGCGAGTCATCTCTTCGATAAGAGACCATCCAGACAGCGGTTTGAGGTGTGAATCTATTTCTTCGAGCGCGCCGCGGAAGACAGGCTCACGTTTCAGAAGGTGCTGCCCCATAGCCCACCACTGGGCACCCTGACCCGTAAACACAAAGACGGGGGCATGAGCTTCGCCCACAGGTTTCCCCGCAATGGCATTATCCCCTTCTCCGCCCGCAAGCCACTCGGTCATCTCATGGACAAGAGCATCTTTGTCCGCGCCAATGAAGGAAAGCCGGTTATCGTGATGCTCACGCTTGGTCCCCGCAGCAGCGGCAATATCTGTGATGTTTGTCGCAGAGGCGCGTAAAAATCTTCGCCAGCGAACCACGGTTTCACGAAGGGCATCGTCACCTCGACCCGAGACCGGCAAAAGAATAGGGCGGGCGGCCTTCTCACCCTCAGTAACTTTACTCCCCCCCCCGGCTATCTTGCTATCTTTGGCAGGAACAGCCTCCAGCACAATATGTGAATTAGTACCTCCAAACCCAAAGCTATTGACACCGACAACCGGAAGATGACCATCGAGGTGGGGCAGCGCTTGGTTTTCTGTAGCCACTTTAAACTTAAACTCGTCAAATGGGATGTCCGGATTCGGGTTCTTGAAGTTCAGATTTGCCGGCACCGTGTCGTGATGCAAAACGAGAGCTGCCTTGGCAAGTCCAGCCACTCCAGAACCTGACTCGAGGTGTCCGACATTCGTTTTCACTGAGCCGAGCAGGCAGTAATCATCTTCGTCACGACCCTGGGAGAGGATCTGCCCTAATGCTGTCGTTTCGATGGGATCGCCAACCGGTGTGCCCGTGCCATGAGCCTCCATGTAGCGGACTCGCTTGGGCTCCAATCCCGCCTGCCCATACGCAACGCGGAGCATTTCAGCCTGGGTATCAATGCCTGGCACAGTCATTGAGGAAGTATTGCCGTCTTGGTTGATTACAGCAGCACGGATTGTGCAGTAAATGCGGTCTCCGTCTTCCTTTGCGCGAGACAGAGGCTTGATCACAAACATGCCGGCACCCTCACCACGAACGTATCCATTGGCCCGTTCATCAAATGCGAAACACTGTCCGGAAGGAGAAAGCATCGTCGCCTTGGAAAAACCAATCGACGCATCAGGGGTCAAGAGAGCATTCACCCCTCCCGCGAGGGCCATGGTTGCCTCGCCCGACCAGACACTTTCGCATGCCAGGTTGATTGCCACGAGAGCCGAGGAACAAGCCGTATCGACTGAGACGGCGGGACCTTTCAGATCAAACAGATAGGCAATCCGATTTGACGCAATCGAGAGAGTCGAACCTGAATTCGTATGCACATCGACGTTCTTAGGGTCGCTTTGTGCCACATTGGCATAGTCGTTTGAAGCGATACCCACATAGACAGAGGTAGCTGTTCCTTTTAAACTCTTCGGGGCAATACCCGCATCTTCGAGAGATTCCCATGAGGTCTCCAGCAACCAACGCTGCTGCGGATCCATGCGAAGTGCCTCCCGAGGCGAAATCCCGAAAAACTGGGCATCGAACTTGTCGTGATCGTGAATGAACCCCCCCCACTTGGTGATCATCTTGCTGGGGATCTCAACATTCTCGTGGTGCCAACGTTCGCGGTTCCATCGATCAGCAGGCACAGGAACTATGCCTGAGCGTCCCTCTATCATGAGATTCCAAAAGGATTCCGGACCGGTAACACCGCCGGGAAGGCGGCAACCAATTCCAATGATGGCCAGGGGCTCTCGCTGCGCAGATTGGCTATCGGACATGTTCAAAAAATACGTTCAGGGTAAACTACGTTTCTGTCAGCCGGTGAGCCTCATTTCGGCAACCAACTTACGGGGAAGGACGATTTCCGTCGTATCAACTATCTGAAAATTTAGCAAAAATTAGCCCCGTAGACGACGTAGGAATTGCGGTCGTGAAGAGAGGCTGATCTAAGCCTGAAAGATCACGTAGTCAACAGAGGATGCCCAAAGGTTTAACAAGGTTAAGTGATTACGTTTTCCAAAATTTTGACAATTTTAAAAGTATCAGGGCAGTAGGTCTGCCACCGCCTCACGCTCTTCACGCAATTCCTGTACCGTTGCGTCTATTTTTTCTCGGCTGAACTCGTCAATCGGCAGATCCCGAACAATCTCCCAAGTAACACCGTCCGTGCGAATCGGAAAAGAGGAGATCAACCCCTCATCGACGCCATAGGCGCCGTCTGAGCTGACACAAACACTGGTCCAATCGCCTTCCGGAGTTGGATTGGTAAGACTTTTAACAGAATCAACAACACCATTGGCAGCGGAAGCCGCGGATGAAAGGCCACGAGCTTCAATAATGGCAGCACCACGCTTCTGAACTGTGGAAATAAATTCGCCCTTTAGCCAGCCTTCATCGGATATCTTTTCGTGTGCTGGCACTCCACTGATCTTAGCATTCGTGTAATCAGGATATTGAGTCGCCGAGTGATTGCCCCAAATGCACATATTCGAAACTTCACTCACATGCACTCCGGCCTTTTGCGCCAACTGGGACTTGGCGCGATTTTCATCGAGTCGAGTCATAGCGAACCAACGCTCCGCGGGAATGTCGCTACCAGCATTCATAGCAATCAAGCAATTGGTGTTGCAGGGGTTACCCACCACCAAAGTACGAACGTCGGCAGCAGCGTTGTTGGAGATAGCTTTCCCCTGCCCCGTAAAGATTTTCCCGTTGATGCCCAGGAGATCGCCCCGCTCCATGCCTGCCTTGCGCGGAACACTCCCAACAAGGAGGGCCCAGTTCACATCCGAAAATCCCTCATCGAGGCTCGAAGTAGCCTGAATATCACTGAGCAACGGAAAGGCGCAGTCATCAAGCTCCATTACCACCCCCTCAAGAGCCTTCATCGCTGGCTCAATCTCAATAAGGTTCAAAGCGACTTTTTGATTGGGGCCAAACATGGCGCCGCTAGCGATACGGAAAAGGAGTGAATAACCGATCTGACCGGCGGCACCGGTCACTGCAACTCGAATAGGCTGACTCATGGATTTAGTTGAAATACTTGGTGTAATAGTTAACGAAATTAAAGGTAGCGCAGAAACTCAGCCAATTGATTACCACCAGCTCGTGCGCATTAAGCGGAGTCCACCCTTCGCGCGCGGCCCGTCTCATTCAAGACGTTTTTTATGCTGCACCTCAGCTCGTGGAATTCGCGCCCAATCCGAAGTTCCTCAGATGAAACGGGAACACGATAGGACCAGTTTTCGCCGTCCATGATCCCCGGGACATTGATTCGGTTATCGTCTTCAAGCAGATCGGAGATCATAAAAGCGACACGGTCGGAATTTGAGAGACAGAGTTCCCGGATCAACCGATGCCAGACTTCCGGGCCGAATTCGGGGATTTTGTAGCCATCTTCGAGTTCGATCTCAGCAAAATTGCAGAGACTCTGAAGAAAATTCTTAGCAATCCACCAATCCGCACTCTCTGCCTCAGATTCACATAGCTGCTGATGCATCGCTTTCCACTGCGCCGGAAGAGGCAAGTGATCGTGAGTGGCATATGTCGCAAAGGAACACCCAGGATATTGCAGGCCACAGGTCACCTCACCGTTGGTGAACTCCCACTGAGGCACTTTCATCCCCGCGATACCGAGTTTTTCAAGTGAGGGACGGACATACTCAGGAACGATACCTAGATCTTCCGCAATGACCTCAGCGACCCCGGCCGCCTGTCTGATCATGGAGAGATAGACCTCACCATTTTTGCGGTTAGCGACTCTATCCTCCTCTGAATTGTCCGGGCGGGGCTTGAAGCCAGGGAGACTACCACCGCAAAGTTCCTCTGCCTCCGCCTCAGTTAACGGAAGGAATTCCTCATTGCGAACCGGATTCCACGGAAAAGCATAAATTCGGTAGAACCCAAGGGCGTGATCTACCCGAAACATACCAAAAATCTCAGTCACTTTGCCAACCCGTTGCCGCCACCAATCATAATGCCTTTCCTTGAGAACATCCCACCGATACAGAGGAATTCCCCAGTTCTGGCCCCATTTCTGAACGAATTCATCGTCTTTAAAAAGCTTTTCCGGAGGAGCGCCGCCAAACCAATCCAAATCGAAAATCTCCAAATTCGCCCAAACATCTGCGCTGTAGAGACTGACTCCAATTGGAATGTCACCCATAAGACTGATATCCCTCGAAGCCGCATGATCAGCTAATTGGTTCCACTGAGAATACGCAATCCATTGAACATAAGCGTAATATCTTAGTTTTTTATCCCAAACAAACAAGTCAGATGAGTTGGTTTTCTTGGCCAAAAGTTCAGTGGCACTCTTCTTGCAACAGAACTCCTCTGGCCAATCCTGCCAAACATGACTACCTCCTTCACGGTCCATTAGGAGTCGAAAGACACAGTAATCGTTCAACCATTCCGCCTCCCTCACACAGAAGCTCTCAAACTCACGTGCGCGAACGTCGTCTCGTCCATTAACATTAGTGAGGAAGCCTTCGTATGCTTTTACAAGTAAAGCACGCTTGAGCTTTCGGACCGACTCATATTGCACATTTCCAGCATTCAGCGCCTCGAGCTCGTAATCAGCCAGAACTGCAACCGAATCCTCGGCGGAGAGATCTTCAAGTCCGATGGGAGTGCAATCCAGCGTCATCGGCTCAATTGCTACTGAACTGATCGCATTGTAAGGACTGTTATCAGGCCCAGTCTCGTTAATTGGAAGCAATTGAACGAAGCCGAATCCGACTTCAGAAGCAAAATTGACGAATTCCCTCAGACTGGCGACATCGCCAATCCCCAGATCGTTTTCGCCGCGAATAGAGAAGACCGGGACAAGCACCCCGGCGAGTCTGCGATTCGTTCTGTGTCGGGTGACCCCCATACCCCCTAGATTCATCGGATTTTAACTAAGCAGACGAATAAAACCACCGCTAATTCGAACAAATCATGTAGCGAAGTTCAGCTGGATACTTCTCTGTAAACAGCATCCAGAATGGCCCGGGGCTGATCCAGCTTATTGGCTGTCTGATACTCGTAGATCCGCTGAACCAGACGCTTTGGAACTTTAAGGTAGGTTTCGGGGTGGGCCCAATAGCTGCTTTTTCCTCCCAAAAGCTGGCGCCTTGCTTCATCAAAATGACCTTCAAGACTGGGAACCTCAACGTCTTTAACAACTTTTTGAAAAACCCCATAAAGGTTGCCTGGATTGACATCGAGAGAGATCTTCTTTAAGCCTGCCCTAGCCGCTACCGCTTCAAAGGTCAGCTCATCAAATCCATAGAGGTGTCCATCATGCCACTTGTGAGCAAATCTCATCCCCGAGAATAAGATATCAGGAACTTCGATTACAAAAAGCCCGCCCGGCTTCAAAAACTCAGCCATGTTACGAATATCGACCACAGGGTCGGCAAGATGCTCCAAAACTTGAAAAAGCGTCACCAAATCGAAAGACTCCTTTTCGAACTCCGCCTCCTGATACATTCCTAGAAAAACCTCCACGTCATAATTATCGCGAGCGAAGGATCCGTAGCCTTGATTGGGTTCGATTCCGAAGGCCTCATTACCGAGCCCCTTCATGAGGTAGACCCACTCTCCACCTCCGGCACCAATATCAAGACTACGGATCCCGCTTTTAATGCTTCCTTTGGAATGCCTGAGGCGGGCCTTGGCGACTTTTCCAGCGCGGTGGATATGCTTCTTCTTGGGAACGAAAACGTTCTTATACGATTTGCGATAGTCTTCTTTATAAAATTTGGAAAGATCCTCGATCGGAAGAGGGTCAACGTAGACCAAGCCACTTTCTAAACTCATGACATTGCGCAATCCATGACCCTCGCGAGCCTTGGTAGCGACAACTTCAACTTCAGACGAACCCGTTATGGCGCAGGGTCTTGCGGCTTGAACGCTTTGAAAGGTATCGACCATAGGTCGGTCTACTTAGCATAACTCGGCACTTTCTCCAATGAAAGGAGTCTATCATCCTGACTCAATCTTCAATCACCACAGGGGCCTCCGGCAATGCTGCTAAAAACGCTTTCCCATATCGCTTGCCGAGAATGCGAGCATCGAGAAGAACCACTCGGCCTTCGTCTTCGCAGCTTCGAATAAGGCGCCCCACACCCTGTCGCAGTTTGAGAATCGCCTCAGGTATGCTGTATTCCATGAAGGAGTTTCCACCTCGATCTTCAATCTGCTCCAGCCGCGCTTGGGTGAGAGGATGATCCGGAACAGCAAAAGGAAGACGCGTAATAATAACGTTCATCAGTGCTTTACCCGGCACATCAACGCCAGTCCAGAAGCTGTCCGTCCCAAACAGGACACTAGTTTCGTCTTCCTTGAAAGAATCGATTAGCTGCCCCCGTGACTTCCCATTTCCCTGCACCAAGAGCTCGATCTCGTGATCATCGAAGAAGCCCTCCATCTCTCCCGCCACTTTCTGAAGTAGTTTGTAGCTAGTAAACAGAACGAAAGCACGTCCGCCTGAGAGCTGAATGAAGTGCTTGATCCACTTGACGAGTGCCTCTTCGTAGCCAGGCATATTGGGCATAGGCATCTCCTTCACAAGGTGGATTTTCATCTGCTCGGCGTAGTCGAAAGGACTACCTATCTGAATTGCCTCGACATCCTGCGCCCCAACACGATTCCGGAAATAGTTTAGGTCTCGTTCACCGATTCCAAGTGTGGCACTCGTGAAAACGCAAGGGCGATCCCTCTCAAAAAATACGGGACGCAGTAGCTCCGCCACATCAATTGGCGCGGCATTCAAGCTAATTGAGTCACGTTCGCTCTTCTCGACCCAGTAGACAGATCCATCCTCGCTCTGATCGAGAAACATCGCCAACCCCGCGCGACAATCCGCCAGTCGTCGTGCCAACTCGGCAAGCTCATTGCGGGTGGTATCATCAGCCAAATCAGCTACAGCCCTGGCCCTTCGTCCAACCTCGACCAGCCCAGCACCAAGCGTGTCCTCCACAAATTCAGGATCGCGAATGCGGAACTCCCGACCCCACTCACCCCACTCACAGGATTCATCGACTTCTTCAAAGAACTCGTCAATGTCATCGAGCAGCTTCATAGTATGCCGGCGACCCTGGCTGTCCCCTGTGAGTTGGAAGAGCCCCTTGCGGTTTTTCGGATTGTAAAGGCGGTGGAGGTCAAACTTTAATCCGACCTGAGAAATTGAAAGACCGAGCTGCTTGGCCGCAACTTGCTCGAGGGTGTGGGCCTCGTCGAAGATGAGAAAATCATTTGCAAAGAGAAAGCCTTCACCGGATTCATCGAAATCAGCCTGACTGTTGAGCAAGGTAAAAAACAGAGTGTGATTCACCACCACCACATCCGCCTCGGCAAGCTGCTTGCGAGTTTCCTGATAAAAGCATGCTCCTGAGAATCCGCAGCGCTTAACTGTGCAAGCATGAGACTCACTGCAAACCTGGGACCAGACTCGAGTCGACGGCACGAAATCGAGATCACTCAAAGTACCATCCTCGGTCGAACGCGCCCATTCCCAGATCGCCTTGATTTCCTCCAGTTCTGACGAAGTGAACATTTCGCTACCGCCCGACATAGCATTCTGTAAGCGGTTAGGGCAAAGGTAATTCCGCCGCCCCTTCAACAAAAGAGCATGAAAGTCCTCATCCATAATCGACTGCAGCAGCGGAATATCCTTCTCAACCAACTGCTCTTGTAAGTTAATCGTGTGAGTCGAGATGATCGCCTTCCGGTTTTCATCGAGCGCTTTCCTGACTGCGGGAGCTAGATACGCCAGCGACTTACCCACACCGGTCCCCGCTTCAACCACAAGCGGTCGCTCATCTTCCAGCGCGCGCGCGACTGCGACTGCCATCTGCTGCTGCTGAGGACGAAATTCGAAATCTTTCAGACCCGAAAGCGCTCCACTTGTACCAAAAAAATCGGATGTCACGCGGGTGAGCGGATTAGAAGCACTGCCAAAATCAGAAATGGAGATCACGATCTTTAGACTTCTCTTTAAAACTGAGCTGAAGCAAGGTCAAATAGCCGGGCTCAAACCCATTGCGGCTCGATAGACACGTTCGAGAGCGACCGCATCGACACAGATCGGGTTGAATTGAGCAGTCCATTGCTTGGCTGCTTCTTCGGCCAGTTGGGGCAGCTTGTCTGGTTCTACCCCCAAATCAGCAAGGGAAAGGTTCATCTCGGCGCTGACAAGCAGAGTGCGCAGACGCTCAGCGAGATCACCTTCGTATAATTCTCGATAGATGGAAGCGACTTGGTCATCAAGACGATTAAAGGCGACAACTTCCGGCATCATCGTGCCGACGGCCTGACCATGGACGATCCCATAATGCGCCGTCACCGGATTGGCGCAGGAGTGTCCGATTCCGAGCATCGAGTTTTCGATCGCGATTCCCGCAAAAGCAGCCCCGAGCTGCATGCGAGCCCGCGCTACCATATCGTCTGGCTGGTTCATGGCGCTCTCAAGACCATCGTTTAGCAATTGCCAAGCAGCTTTCGAATACTCATATGAAACCTTAGAACGCTTATTGCAAACAGCAGTCTCGAGTGCGTGAGCAATCGCATCTATTCCCGTGTGAGCGGTCACTGCTGCTGGCATTGTCACCGTTAATTCAGGGTCAAGAATTGCCACCGTTGCAGCCGCTTTTTTATCCCCGCAGGCCATTTTAGCGTGCGTTTCGGCATCTGCGATCAGAGCAAAACTTTGGCACTCACTACCTGTTCCCGAAGTCGTAGGTATCGCAATCAGCGGGAGCATCGGTCTTTTAGCTAGGCCAACCCCCCAGTAGTCGTGCATCGTCCCCCCGTTAGTTAGGATAAAATTGCATCCCTTTGCAGTGTCCAAACTGGATCCTCCACCCAAACCAACAATGAGGTCAACTTTTGACTCCTTTGCTACAGCAACGCAGGCTTCGACGTCGTCTGTTGTTGGGTTTTCATGAACTTGATCAAATATCGTTGCTTTAAGCCCAGCGGCTTTGATGAAATGAACAGCTTTCTCAACCGCCCCGATTTGAGCAATGCCTGGATCAGAGACAATCAGAACATGATTAGCTCCCAAGGCCGCTGCCTCGTCCCCTACCGTAGTAAACTTTCCAGGACCAAATACCACTCTCCCTCCGGGGAGGTGCTCAAAGTTAAGCACCGAACTCGGAGCATCCAACCCCTCACAGAGCGACTCGATCGAGAGCGGGTTGGCTGACATGGCTAGGACCCTAAACGGTCACGCCGACTCGGCAAACGCAAAGGAGCGGCGTGTATACAGAAAATCAAAAAGGTTGCCCTCGTGGGGCTGGTTCCAGCTGATCCTGTTTGTCGGAACGTTTCCGATATTGAGACGCTCAATCTCAGGGTGATCGAAAAGTTCGTTAATCCATTCCACATCTTTGGTAACCGCTGTCATCACAAGAGAGTAACCCGTCTTTTCAACAACATCGGACTGCGGACATTCCACCACGCTGGCAAATGGAAAAAGAAACTCCCTCAGCGCTAAATCCTCATCGAAGGAGTCGACGCGAACGATCGTAGGTTGAAGATAGTTCATTCCATCTCGCTCCACGAAACGAGCCCCATCACGATAATCGGCAGTGATATCTCGTGCCCCGTCGGACTGCAACCCTTCCTCAACCGCCTCATCAATCCATTCAGCAAATTTCGGATTCGCAAAACCAGAAAGTTTCGCCTCAGGATCATCTTGAGGAAGCGGTTTAATTTCACATAGCTTCTTAGATAAGGCGTGAGCAATCTCGTCGCCGTATTTCGGCACAACAATAGTCGAAGTACATATACAGCTGCGCCCCGAGTTAGCGGAGACTGATTCGACCATCGAATCTATGTAACTCTCCCAGTTTTCAATTTCATCTTCGCCAATAACAAATTTGGAGTAGCCGGTACCGTGGACTTCGACACGCTCATCATTTTCATATTGCTTCACGGTGGAGTCATCACCAAAGAGCATGACCCGTCCCGCCCTGCGGATGATTGCACCGGAACCGTCATGCTGGGTAGGGTAAAGGCTGAAAGCCTCCGGTGGGCATCCTGCCTTTATGAAAGCCTGAATGATCCGCCATGGAGTCCAAGGCTCCTCCCGACCGGGCTTTAGGAGCACCGGAACCTTCATGGCTATTGCGGGTATCCAGAGGGCGTTCACGGCAGGAGAGTTACTTGGCAGGATTACCGCCAACTCATTTGTTGTCGGCGAAAAACTTACCGGAGCCCCTCCCTGCTCACCATAACCTCTATCTAGCACGCTCCATTCCAGCCCACGCGAGAGTCCCTTGAAGATATCATCTATTTGCCCGAACAACCCTCCGAGCCGCCTCATGTTAAAACGAATTAAAGAATGAGGAAGACCACTAGTCGCCGCAAGAGAGAACACATAGTCTTCAGGAGATTGAAGCTCTCCTTCGGTGCCAATCGGAAGGTCACCGTTTAGAAAGAGTTCACCGGCTTTCTTGGTGATCTCCACCAGTTCTTCTCCGGAAAACTTTTTCAACGCTTCACGAGCGGATCCCATATTTTGGATGTCATATTTAATCATGTCCGCGCAAGCGAAACTGATCTCGGCGGCAGGTTCATCAGATCCAAGTTTGTTAACGGTCTGCGTATCTAAGCTCTTGTAGACTTGACCCTGCCGGAGAATGGGGATGTGAGGAGCAATCATAATAATTAAAAATGGGGATGTAGGATTCTATCGGTGACGGCTATGGCCTGACGAATTGTTCGGTTGATGCTGCGCGCTAGTATACGCCCTCAATTACTTTCTTGGTGAGCGCCCCAAATGGACGGACATCACCTACACCATCCCAAGCATACTTTTCGTGCGGCTTACGTCGGATCGCTTCGTCACGTTCGAGGAAGCGCGGCATAAAAAACTCATGACTCAATGTGGTGAGTTCAACACGACCATATTCGCCATACTCCTTGGTGACCTCCGTATTATCGGCGTCGACGATACGTAAAACGGCCCGAGGCTGAGGAGCGTAGTAAGTCACGCTGTAACCCTTTTCGGGTAATTCGCTCGGTATAGAGACCGCAAGCCCCATAAGCGTGTTTCCATAAGTCGGCACAAATTGGGCCCGACTCTCAAGAACCTCTTCTTGGAGAAATCGGACATACTCCGGCGTCATGGACGTGCCGCCGCAAAAGCACCCTTTGATACCATGATCCGAGATGGAAATACGCTCGCCGATGGAGGCCAATAGTCGCGGTGTCGTGAAAATACAGGAAATATCACGGTGTTTGATAATCTCAACGGCTTGCGTCATCACGTGGGCCTGATAACGCTCGACCTGATCGAGTTCCTTGCGCTTAATGAGGCGCTTCACCCAGCGAGGATCAAGGTCAACGTGGTAGCAACTTCCACCCCTCACATTCGCAAGATGTTCCACGGCAAGGCGCAGACGTCGAGGGCCTGTTGGCCCGACCATGATCCAATTACCGCCCTTCGGGAAAAACTCTTCACTCAGTTGCTCGGAGAATTGCTCGTAATCGTGCTTGTAGTCATCCCACCCCACGCGTTGCTTGGGAAGACCAGTCGTGCCACCAGTTTCAAATACGTTGAATGGGCGGCCCTTGTAGGCATTCGGCACGAACCGCTCATTCTTTTCGTCACGCAACCATTCGTCCTGAAAGTGAGGGAATTTCACGATGTCATCATAAGACTTCACCTCCTCGCGAGGGTCCCAGCCTGTCTCAGACTTCCAGTCTAGCCAGAAAGGACATCCAGTTTCTTCGCTGAAGTGCCACGACATCATTTCGCGGACACGCTCATCGAGTTGCGCTTTTGCTTCGTCTACAGTCATTCGTGAGTGATAAGGGAAAGTTATTTAGGGTTGGGTTCGCGGGAGAGTTACGGGAAAAACTTCTTAATGGTTTCGTCTGATGGCTTCTTCGTGAAAAGAGAAACCACAATCATGGATACCAGCCCGAGCACAAAACAGATCGCTACAGGCATAACACCATCGTCCGTACGATGCTCACTTGAGAATACGGTGTATTCCCCACCCCAACCGGACTTGGCAAAGAAGTAAACCCAGCTAACAGCCACCGCTGTAATACATGCATAGGCACCGGCCTTGGTTGCGCCTTTCCAATAAAGCGCTGTGAAAACAAGCGAAGTGAGAGCCGCGAATCCAGAAAAGCTCCAAACGGCAAGATCGAAGACATTCTGAACATCTTTTAAAACCAGCGACAGAATATAGGTCAGCAACACAATCGCGACCACAAAACTACGTGCGATGAGAACGATCTGCTTATCGGTGAACCGCTCCTTAGACTGATTGTGCAGGACGATATCGTTAGTGAAGATGGTTCCAAGGCAGAGGAACTGAGAATCAAGCGAGGACATGATCGCTGCAAGAATCCCCGCCGTCACCAAGCCAGCGATCAACGGATTCACAATAAGAAACTTCACCACCACGGAGAGGACCTTTCCAACGCCTGCATCATCAGTTCCGCCCATGATGCTCACCACTGGTTTCGGCCATTCCGCAAGAGGAGGTGTGTTGAACACTCCCGTAGCCCAAAGGCCGATCAAAACGCATGGAACCCATACTACCATGATGCAAAGCGGGTGAGCAATCACAGTGAGGCGAAAGCTCTTAGCACTTTTTGCTGTGAGCCAGTGTTGAAACAGGTGAGGGAACATTCCAACCGACAATGGAATAAACATATAGGTTAGGAACTGGATTGGCGGTATCCCGATTTCTCGTTGAAAAGCCCCCGCCTTCGTTGTGACTTCCAGCTCGCCCGGAGTCCTTACTAAGTGCCCAGGATAGATTTGCTCCGATGCGGCAGCAACACCGCCTAGAGCTCTGGAAATTAAATAAAAGGCCAGCACGCCCATAGCCATGAACACCAATGTCTGGAAAGTATTCGCCCATGCCGCGGCCCGGGAACCACCGGCAAAAATGTAGGCGAGCACCACTCCGCAGATTACCAATCCAATAATCCATGGTGGGACTGATCCGTTGAGGGGCCCTGCCTGCGGGAATAGGTCAATGAACATACCGGCTGTTGCAGGCCCCATGACGCGGTAGGAGCCAATCACCCCTATTAAGAGGTAAGGAATCACTAGCAAAACGAGGCACGGAAAAAGAAGGTAACCAATGCCGTTGGATTCAAAACGATTCCGAAAGAACTGAATCTGAGTCACATAACCGTGGCGTTTGGCGATTGACCACACCTTAATTCCAATAAGAAAGAAACAGGCAGCGTGGATTAATCCTGACGAAGATGCCATAAGCCCGTATGTCCCGACCCCTTTTTGAAACGCCTTTCCAGTGGAACCTACCAGCGCAAAGGCAGTCATTGTCGTCCCGAATACTGACATCAGTAGCATGAACGGGCCAATCGAATGACTGGCTACGAAGTAATCCTTTGAGGTGCCTCGAAAGAAACGGCCACTGAAAAGTGCCAGTCCCAGAAGTAATCCCAAGTAGCAGATTATGACTACCAACGGAGTCTTAGAAACAGCCGGCACTTCTGCCTGAGCGAGGTTAAACAAATAGTCCATAGGATCAGAATTATTGATTTATTGAAACGACAAGAGTCAGAATCGCGACACTACAAAATCCAAAGTATCAAGAGAGCACCTAACAAGCTGCTATAATTTCTCGCCACCGTCTGCCCACTCTTCCAGGCGCTTGGGCCACGCAAATTTCACGACACACGCCCAGAAAATAGCGGCGACGATTGAGTAGCCGGCATGATAAGCCAGCCCAACTGGGATAAAGCCGAACAAAAGATTTCCATTGTCCCAGTTCCACGTGTCCTGATGCAGGACCGCGAAAGTAATAAAAATGAAAATTATAATTCCAGTCTTCATATCTTAAGAGGTCGAAAACTCACCATCTACTCCTGCTTACTCACCGAACTCGTAAGCGTAAAGGTGAGTCTGGGTCATGACGTAGAGGGTATTGTTGGCAACGATCGGAGTTGCGTAAATTGGTGCTGGATAATTCACGATGGTAAGTTCCTCGTATTCCTTGCCGGCCTTTAGAATGACCATTTCTCCGTCTTCATTTCCCAGCAGCACTTTACCATCAACAACGAGGGTCGATCCCCAAATATGTGAAAGCGTATCGTGTTCCCAATATTTCTCGCCTGTCTCAGCGTCAAGACAATAGAGGCGACCTGAGTAATCAGCGATGTAAAGGAGTCCATCGGCGAGAGAAGGAGTAGAAATAGTCCGACCCACTTCTTTGAATTGCCAGACGATGGCATCCTCGCCGGTTCCTCTGCTTGGGTCGATGCAGGTTACCGCACCAACACCTTCTCCGTGCTCGGGGTCCTGGCCGATAGCTGCGTAAACTTTATTGTTATAGATCACCGGAGAAGAGATAATCTCGGAAGGTCCTGGATAAGTCGCGTATTTGATCGCTTCCCCCGCATCGTCGACTCGGTATTCCTTTGGACAGCAATCAACTTTCCAGAGTTCCTGAAAGAGATTGTAGATCTCACCGCCGTCTTCCTCCTCTTCGAACTCCGTGCCATGAAAACCATATGTGAACCCATCGCCCGCGCCAAATACCGCGGTGGGTTTTCCAGCAAGATCCTCAGAGTAAGCGGGAGAAGACCAATTACAGTGCATGATATTTTGACTGATACCGCTATATTCTTCTCCGGCTAGTTCGCCGGTCTCCTTGTCGAGAGCAATCAAAGAAGGGCTTTGCGGCGCTGGAATATTTATGTGAGACCAATCCACCCCGTTAGATGTGCTGGCGTAAACGTATTGATCAGAAACCACCACCGAGCTTGAAGTGACATTGTGAGGAAACACTCCCAACTCGCTTCGCATATCGTATCCCCAGACAATGTCGGCGCACTTCTCGTCGAGTTCAACAGGCTCGGCTTGAGCAAGTTTCTCAAGTCCACCACTCGCATATTTGGCTTCATCTTGAAACGGTCCGTCATTGCCGTCGGCCATCCCGTAGACATCTAGGCAGATGATTTCACCGCGATTTGTAACGACATACCCATACTTACCATCAACGATCACAGAAGAACAAACACCTAGAAACTCCCAATCCGACACCTTACCGGCGTCAAGTTTGGGAATATCAAACTGCCACAGCAGTTCACCTGTCTTCTCGTCGAAACACATGATGATTCCCTTATCGCCTGTAACAGATTCGATACGGGGCTTCTCATTATTCGTACCAATAAAAACCCGACCATCTTTAACCGTGGCCGTTCCATAGGCTTGGGAGCCCATCTCGGCGACCCACTTGAGGTGCTTCGCACCCTCAGCAGTTCCATCGTCCTGCAGATCACCGGCAGTGAAGTCCATGGGAAGCCCGGTAGCCGGAGACATCATGTTGTTGGAGGCATCCCTCCCCCATTGTGGCCACTCCCCGCCACCTGAGAGAGCTTCGGGAGCAGGAGTGGGTTTCTCTTCCCCCTTCAAATCAATTGCGTAAGTGAAAAAAGAAAGAGTAAGCAGGCTGGAGACCTGCCCGAAAATTTGAAGTTTAGATTTGGTCATGACGGATAGTTAAAGCGTGGAAACGTAAAAAAGGAGGTTTAGGGGTGTCTCTATTCGTTCGAACTAATTGAAATATTATCGACGAAAACGGTTTTCTGGCTCTGTGGGGCAAAACCAAAAATACCTGGGGCGCCCTTCTTGTGAGCATTTTTGTGTTTTACTTCTATTGTCCAAGACGCCGGCTCAGGCTGATCAGCGGGCCATGCTTTGGCTCGCACTACTCCCGAACCATCTTCGGCCACATCAACATGCGTCTTGAGGGTGTACCAAGTATTTGCGGAAATCGGAAACGGCACAGACTCCTTAACACGCTCGTGGTTCGAGCTCACCTCGAGGATGTTTGCGTTACCCACCAGTGAGAAAATGTAGCGCTGGTTAATAAGGCCTACTACAGACTTAATGCGCCGACTACCATCAGTCATCACATTCGCTTGCAGCGTGTAGTTGGTCAGGTCGGGATGACCAATGAATGACAGTGAGCGCTGGAACAATACCCGATCGAGCGTCTTCGATAGCATCTTGTTTCCGTCGTTCTCAATGACCTCCCATTTGAGGCGTGCCCCTATCCAAGGAAGCGGGGGGAAATCAAAAGCTCGGCCAGCCACAGAGCCGCCCGGTTTTTCAGCCAATTCATAATCCTCGAAATCCTCAATGTAAGGAAGGTTAGAGATGACCCGCCCACGAAGGAGGCCTGTCAGTTCGCCTTCGGTTCCCTTCCAGGCACCGGCAGAGAGCGCAGCACCACTTGCCGCGCTGATCGTGTTTCCTTCGAACGACGCATCCATTGTAGTTTTTACCCTAGCGGAAGGAGGAATAAATGTCTCCCAACTAGCGACTCCGGCATCACCGACAATCATGCCGCCGGCGTCCTGCTTTTTCAGTCTTACTGTAGCCGACTCTCCGGAGCGAAGGAGAACATCACTGGGCACTGGAAGGAGCTTCGTAGCTTCACCGGACTCGGGTAGCGCCACTACCGGACCTGCCGCATACTCGATACCGCTATTTTTTACTTCAAAAGCATAAAGCTTTTCCGTGGTATGGACATACACGCGACCGTTACAGATCGACGGCGTTCCGATCCCGTTTCCATCGAGCTTGATCTGGTTTTCGATGACCGGCTCGTTGCCTTCCACATTGATCACGTAGAATTCGCCTGGAAAGGTAGAAATGAAAAGTCGTCCACTTGCATACAGCGGTGAGGCGTGAAGCTGTGAGTTAGCCAATTTCATTTCCCAGTGGATTTCACCGGTCTCCGCGTCAACACAGTAGAGCGATCCGGTTTTCACAATCTGGTAGACTTTCCCGTCATGAAGAGTTGGCGAACTGGTGAACATTTCAAGAGTCTCACGCCATACCTCAACGTCACCGGAAAGACGGGGAGCTCCTTTTTGAGCGGGATCCACTTCCCCCTCAATCTGATCAAAGTCTTCCGGAATTTTGATTCGGAACATTCGCCCCATCTCAGTGGTATCGAGATTTTCTTTACCGTGGATATTGATGACAGAATCATTGTAGACAACAGGCGAACTGTTGATGCCGCCCTTGGAAACCTGCCAACGCCAAAGAGCCGTTCCGTCTTTGACGTTCACACAAACGATATTCCCGCATCCAGTTCCTGCGTAGAAGACGCGCTTGCCGTCCCGAGTCTCAAGAAAAGGCGTGCTCATTGAGGTGTCTCTTAAGAAGGGCGGCCCCACACCGGGAACTGAGGTCCAAAGGTGCTCACCCGTATCCTTCGAAAAACCGAAAAAACGATCGCGAGCTGGCCCATTAGCTCCCCAGTAGCTTGTCACGCCGCGCAAAATTAGGATGTCTCCATCAATAATCGGCGAACCAGCACGGCCATTGGGAAAGGTGAGACGACCAAAGCGCTCCATCATGGAGACCTGCCAAACCTCCTCCCCCTCCTTGCTCAGACAGGTAACAAGACCGTAGGTAGTAGCGACGATCACATTTCCCGTAGCAGGATCAACTGCAACTGCTCCGATGGAATAACGATTGTAAATGGTATCGGAAAGGAAGTCGTGGGTGACATATTCCCAAATAACCTCGCCGGTCTTCTCGTCGCGGGCCTGGACCACTTCTTCGAGATCTGGACCACTGCCGCGGTATCCCCACGAGTAAAGACGCCCATTAAAAACTACCGGTGTTCCTTGCCCTGAGATAGCATCGGTCCACACCGGTTCCTCGTTGAACTCAAAGCCAGAAAAAGATTCAAGGCTGACCCCGGTTTGCAACGGGCCGCGCCATGCGAGCCAATTTCCTTGGTGAATATCCTCGGCCATTGTTGCGGCGGCCAAATTTCCGATAACGGCGAGAACGAAGAAAACCCGGAGTGAGAATTTCATATTAGACGATTGGAGAAACAATAATTTGAAGATGCCGATATGATAGGAGCCTCGGTTTCTCCTGCAAAAGGAATTTCTTATTTTATCGCGTAAATTAGACTAGCTAATACGAAAGGCAGCGGGTGCGCGAATTTGCCCTGAATCCGGCATAAACCGCCGTCATCCGATAAGTTGTGCTTATTCTTGAATAACCGCCTTTAGTTTGAGGTCACATTCCGGAGATTGCTCGTCAATAACGACAAAGTGATGCACCTTACCACCATCAGAGACAACGCTCAAAAGCCCGGGCTCGACCCGCTAGTAAACGAGGACTTTGCCGAGTTGGTGACAATGCACCATCGCGATCTCCTCGTTTATGCCTACGCCCTGGTCAGGAATGATGCTACAGCCCGTGATATCGTCCAGGATTCCTTTGTTGCCGCCTACGAAAACGCCGGTGCCTTTGACATTACCAGAGATTTCGCCACCTGGATGCGTGGCATTGTAAGAAACAAGTGGCGTGAGTGGCTCCGAAAGAATCGACGCTACCAACTCTCAGACGACGAACTGGCTTCGATCGATGCTGAAGTAGCCGCTTGGCAAACTTCGCGCGCCACTATGGACAGTCCCATCTTTGAAGCTCTCGAAACCTGCCTTTCACGGTTACCTGAGAATCTGCGTGAAACGGTCAAAGCATATTATTTTGAAGGGAATAATGGGAACGAGACCGCAACTTGTTTCGGGGTTGCTCCAGCAGCCATACGCAAGCGCCTGCAACGGGCTCGCAATCTCCTGAAACAGTGTCTTGACCGCAACTTAGAACTCTCAACCATTTCACGAGGTATTCACGAATCCTAAACCTGCTATGGAAGATGATGCACAAGAACGTTTCGTCGATGCTGTTCTTCACGAACAGGCTAGACTTGGCACCAGAGGATGCGACGACCAACTTGTTGGAAATATTCTTTCACGAACCCTTCTTCAAAGATCAACAGTCGAAGTGCGGTCCCTGCCAGCTGCACGTTCGTTTGATCGTGAACCACGACTTTGGATAGTCTCAGGCATCGCTGCTGCTGTCACTATTGCGCTTGTTGCGCTTGGCTTGGGTTCCCTCCCCTATGGATCAGGGTCCCCCGATACAGAAATGCTGTTTTCTATTCGCCTTCTCCCGCCAGAACAAATCAGAGAACCAAATCGCGGAAAAAGCAATCCACCGATTGTCGCGACCAACCTACATGACCAAGCAGTTTCGACACATCCACCTCTCCCCTCAGCAACTTCAACCCCTGAAGCTCCTGAATCAATTCTCGAAATTACCACTTCCTTCGGCCCTTCATTTACTCCTTTCTCTAAACGTTCGTTCCGAAGGGATCTGTTTAGGATTAGCTCAAAAAAAGAAAACTTAAGCGGAACCCGCCACATTTATTCGGGTGATGTCAGGATAAGTAATACCGAGTTCTTCGTCGAAGCCAACATCGCTGAAGTTAGTACGCATCAATCGAGTTTATCTTCTACAATCCCCTATTTCGTTGCCTATGACGTGGTCCTTACACAGCACCGTCCTTGGCGTCAGGCCCGCGCTCACATGATGACTTTCGACCCCGGCGATAACGCATTTATCCTTACGGGAGTTCGTCAACTGAACACCTCAGAGGGCAAGCTTAGCCGATTCAATTCTGACGCGCGAGTTATCATAAGACCCACGTCGCTCGCCATTGAAGCCTCCGATATCACCGAACACTCAGAAGAAGTGAAATATGCCAACCCGTTACCCGATTTACCAAAATAGCTGAGTCAGACGAGAAAACTTGCTGCTATGGTTCTATCGCAGCGGAGTTAGTAGGACTTCTTTACTGACTCTCAAATGAGAACCTATCCACTCCATCAAACAGCCTCCGAACGAGGCATTTTTTGCGTTACCGAACAGACAACATTACCTACTTTACTTGGATCAAAAACAAGAACCAATGTCTCAAAATACTCAGATTCGTATCGCAGCAGTTACCTTGTTTCTGGGGGTCACCCTAGGGGCTTTCGGAGCTCATGGCTTTCACGACTTACTCGTCGAAAACGGCCGGACCGATAATTGGCAGACCGCAACTTTATACCACCTCGTCCATGGCGTTGCGATGCTCACCATTGCCTTCTCATCCCAGCGCTCTCTCGGCTTCAACTTCATGCTAGCGGGAGTCCTTATTTTTTGTGGCAGCCTCTACCTTCTTGCTCTCACAAACATCACCAAACTCGGGGCAATCACGCCCCTCGGCGGCGTTTGTTTTCTAATCGCATGGGCTCGTTGGATCTTTCATCGCAAGCAATAACATTTATCCCTTACTTCACTACCTAAATGAAATTATTCTTTCTCATTTCCTGCCTCACTTCGGTCCTGACGCTACCCATCACCGCTGAGGAGTTGAAGATATTTGAACTACGCAGCTACGTTGCTCATGAAGGGAAAATGAAGGCCCTGCATCAGCGCTTTAACGATCATACACTCGCTCTGTTCGAGAAGCATGGCATGACCAACTTGGTTTACTGGGTGCCGCAGGATAATGAGGGCAACCTGCTTGTTTACCTACTCGGGTATCCCAATCAAGAGGCTAGGGCCGATTCTTGGAAGGCTTTCCGTAAAGATGAGAGCTGGAAAGCTGCCTACGAGGCGTCGACACAGCAGGGTAAGCTAGTCGAGAGCGTCGATAGTATCTTTCTAGAATTAACCGACTACTCCCCCTCCGTTTTGACACTCAAAGCGGATTCTTCTCGGCTCTACGAAATGCGTCGATACACAACCAACTCCGGGAAACTGACGAAACTGGATGCCAGATTTAGGGATCACACGATGGAACTCTTCAAAAAACACGGTATGACCAACCTTCCCTATTTCCACCTAGCTGAAGGTCAAGCCGGCCAAGACACGACCTTGCTGTATTTCCTCTCATTCGAAAACGAGGAATCTCGTGACGTCTCTTTCAAGGCATTCTCGAAAGATCCTGACTGGGCAGCTGCTAGGGATGCTTCCCAAGCTGAAGGCGGGCCTATCCTCATCAAAAAGGGAGTCGCATCAACCTTACTTAAAAAGACTCACTACTCACCTTCTTCTCACTAGAAACTGCCCCAAGGCATGTCGACTTGTGCCTCGTGATTTCTCTAAGGCCTCTACTTAGAATTTCTAATTTCGTTCGTAGTTTTCAACAATCACCTAATCATCAAAAGCTGCCAGAACGATGCAAAAGTCAGCTTGTCCACAGGTCGCAGTGCCCAGAGGATAATGGACACCGAGGCATGAAACTCCATTCACTGCCCAAAGTAAGGTCTAGGTCAAAGCCTGCCCTGAGACAATAGATCCACGTTCTTCGAATACTCAGGACTTTCCAAAAAAGAAATCCAAGTAAGTCGGGCTCCTCAGGGGTTCACGCTTCGATGCGTCGTCAGTGGACGAAGCAACTCGCGAAATTTGTCGTTTTGGACAATGAACACATCGGGAGATCCTTCCATCTTTCCATAATAGAAACGACCCCCCGGTGCCTCGGCAAACTTAAGTTGATATAGCCTCGTCTGCTTATCACCTCGAGCCGGATCCAGTTCCTCAGTTTCGATTGTGAAAACAGCGGTCGGATTCTGCAACGCCTCCAAGGCGTTACCAATCGACAGAGACCATGCAGAAGCCGTAAACGAGCCTAGTCGATCTCTAAATTTTCGCGCCGAAGCGATATCCAGCGTTGGTGTAACTTCCACTCCGCTCCGAAAAGCTTCCCAAGTATCAGTCCTGTATCGGTAATTAAGAGCTAGATTTTCTCCAGCGTATTCCCGCCTGATCGACCTGAGATGAAATGGATTAATGGTCAACACCGTCAAGGAACGCCACTTGAGAGGATGCGTTGCCACGGAGCCGAAGAAGCTGGGGTCGAGTTGGTAAATATGGTCCTCTCCGTCAAAGTTAGCATAAAGCCTCTGCTGCTCTCCCTCTATCCATCCGAGATTAAGTACTCGCTCTACTGTCTGAATCTGGCCGGGAGTCCCGTCTTCATTGGGTGGCCCAGGAAACTTCATAAAGAAAGCAATTCGCCTCGACGGCGGGGCCAGTCCATACTCTGCAATGTCTTCGGCAGAATCCGATGAAAACTCGAGAATAGCCGCCTCGTTAACAGCCGAAACGAGTTCGGCTACCTGCGTCTGATTCGCCGGAACCAACTTACCGTTTATGTTGACATCCCAACTAAGGGTCTCATCTGCCTTTTTCGATTTCAGCACCACATCAGGATCGATCCGGCTCTGGATGTAAATCGAATCAAGTGCCGCCATCGGAATCCGTGCCAGCGTTCGGTTTCTATAGTCATTGGGCTCCGAAGGGATCTGTTCTAAAATTCGACTTTGCAGCCCGAAAAGAAGAGGCCGGTCTGACACGCTTGCCTCCAGCAAAGCAGGAGCCCCTTCAATCGCCGGAGCTTCGATTTGTTTCAAAAAGACCGTCAACGGCTGCTCCACTCCATAGACCTGCATCTGGATCACCACCGAGTCTGGAGGCAATGGAGTCGGGATCTCTCTTTGAGTAATCGCTCCTTCAACCGAAGTGACCTTGAGTGCTGATAAATTTGCCAGTAGTTCATCCATCACGTCACGGCAAGCCCAGACCTGCAGGGGTTCCACAATGGCCCAGTCCTGTCTCGGAGCCGTGATTCGTCGATGGAGGGCAACCTCGCCGGTCGAGTTTCTAAGAATAATCTGGACGACCGCATTTGGTGAAGCACTGATGAGACGGGCATCACGAAGAACCTCAGTCGGACTCTCGATCCATTTCCTCGGGTTCCCGTCTACGACGTAGCTTTTGCCATCCTCCCCGCGCCGCGCGTAAACCGAATTTTCTCTTGGAGCCGGGAGGCCGACAGTGACTCGGTTCTCAAATCGCTTCGATGAGCCTTCTTCAACCGCTCCGGACACGATGACCTCAATAGCCTGATCACCCTCTATCCCCATATCTGAAGCACTCAGCGTCTCCCCTTTCTCTCCGATGGAATCAACCGTGTCCAGATGATTTAGTTGATCGAGCAATGCATTGACTGCAATCGCGTCAGCCCGGTCCATTTCCGGCTCAGTGAAGAACCAGTAGAGACCTGCTCTCTCTATAACCACTTGCTTGCCGGTATTCTTCAGAGTGATTCGATCCACTAACTCGCTATCAAATCGTGTCAATACACTGGCTTCAGCCGCGCTACTTAGGCCAGATCGAGATTCACGCTTCAATCCGGCAATAGCAACTGCCAGCATAATCGCCACCACTCCTAATACCGTTGTCGTCACAAGTCTCATTCGCTTTCGTTCTCGTTTCAGGCCCGCCTTCTCACCCAAACCACTCCACTTATAATCAGGGCCAATCCTGGTATCAGAAAAATCATCAGACTCTGCAACAAGCCTTGATCTTCCGCGCTCACGCTGAGGGTGTAGGCGGTGGGGCGACGAGGAGTAATACCAATTAGTTCCTCACGATTCATGACCCAGTTCAGCGATGCCATTGTAAAATCTGCACCAACCTTCGAGGTATTTCCATCAGGAGAAATCAGGTCTGGGTTTCCGACCACAACAAGACGAGAGCTACCCTTTTTAAAATCGTAATCTCCCGCCACCCCCTTCTCCACCGAAGCCGCCGTGTAAACAAGCTCGGGCTGACCGTGATCAATATCAGGATTATAAGAAACCTCCTCCGTTTGGAAATCTGTTTCCCCCCAAAAGCCCTCGCGGGCTACCATGAGCGGGCGGGGACGAATATTTTCAGCGATCAGAAGATCGTCCTCGAACAAGACGTCAAGTGACTGCGTTTGCCCCATCAGCTGGGTTGTAAGCGCGGGTAAATCCCGAGTCGGACCGCTCCCAGGCATCAGGGCCACGGCCACGTCATAGGTTTTCTTGGCTGTCATTCCCGGAATACTCAGGACCGACAGCACCCGGTCCCCTCTCGGGCCTGCTCCATGCTCACGGAGAAACGCATTTAGATTCGAGGTCTTAGCCGAAGCGTTGAGATAAAAGACAAGGCCCCCTTTCTCACCTTCCCAATATCGACGGACCACTTCTAATTCGCGTTCGGTCAGATCGAGTGTGTTCCCCGGAAAGAAGAGTGCGTCGGCATCCTCCGGTATTCGCTGCCGCCCTTCCAGAATCAAACTCTCCAAGCGAGCATTCTGAGCATTCGCCAGCGGTTGAAGCTGCTGAGCGATTGGGACGAGCTCATCCGCACGGCGTCCACCTGTGACAAGATAAATTTTTCGCTGCTGTTGCTCGGTGACTTCAAGTAATGCTGCCGTAATGATTTCCTCGCCCTTGAACTCAACTATTCGACCAGTATTAGAGTCTCGATTGACGAGTTCTTCGGCACTAATCACCTTGATCCTTTTATTCTTTCCCACTACGAGAATCTGATCGCCCGCAAACTGGATTTGATATTGATCCTTAAGTTCAGCAATTCGAGCTCTACTTCGGGAAAGGTCAAGATACTCAGCTCTGACCTTCTCCTCTCCCAGGCGATCATACTCCGAGAGGAGCCCCTTTACATCCGCGTGCAGATCGGACGTCCCCAAAAATGCCATGATCAAGCTAACCTCTCCTCCGACGCTTCTCAGGAATCCCTTTGAAGCATCAGACAACGTGAATCGCTGATTTTGGCTGAGATCCCATGTTTGATGCTTGCGGTAGCTCAGGTAGTTGACCTGAAAGAATACGACGACCATCAGAAAAAGCTGAATTGCAACAAGAAGCGCTGCCTTGTAACGCTCAAGTTTGCGTCCCGAAGCAATGAATTTCCAACCCCCGCGTCTGGAACCCTCTTCGATCTCTTTTTCCTTCTTAACCATGAAATTAGTCAATCATACTCGCCACTTTCGTGATTCGAGGACGTGATAGGCAATAGCGAGCAGCAACGCGCTGAAGCTCACATAGTAAATAATAGGGCCGGAATCAATCAGTCCTCCACTGAGGGCATGCATGTGCTCAGTCGTCGAAAAATAGGTCATACCTCCAGTCCAAGCCGATCCTGGAACCACCCCGAAATTGTGAAGGAAGCCGAGAAAGTAATGCAACATCGCGAAGACGTAGGTTAGCATCGCAGCAATGAGCTGATTTGCTGTCAAGGCAGACGCAAGTGTTCCAAGCGCAACATTGAATATCCCGACGAGCACAATTCCAAGGCCAGCTCCCCAAAGTGCTCCCCCCTGAAATGCTGCTTTCTCGCCGGTAATAGCCTGGAAAAGGAAAAAAAACAAATACATCGGAGTGACGATCACAAGAAACCCCAACAAGGCGGCAAAGTATTTTCCGAATAATACCTCGGTGGTTCTTACCGGCGCGGTGAGGAGTCCTTCAATCGTCCCCATCTTTTTCTCCTCCGCAAACAACCGCATCGTAATCAGGGGAAAGAGGATAAAAAACCCCATCCAAAACCATCCTGAATCGAAGAAGTTATAGATGAGACTGCGAGAACTCACTCTCATCTGCATTGCGTTGACCATTGAAGCAAACAACCACCCGTTCAGAAACGTGAACAAAGCCATGACTGTCCATGCCAGTGGAGAAAAGAAGAACGCCCGAAGTTCTTTAAGAAAGATGATAAAGAATGTCCTCATCTTTGATACCTACTCACCATTCCTCTCCTCACCTTTCCCAATTCGCGGCTTATCCTCGACCAAATCAATGAAGGCATCCTCCAATGAGGCGGTCCGACTCGCCAACTCACGGATTTTCCAATTCTCTGACTGCATGAGTGCCGCCACATCTTCACGCACGTCGATGTTGGGATCAGTTGCGATTGAAAAACTTGTCCAATCCGATCGCTTGTCGAGATACTTGACCTCGTTAACTCCATCAAGAACAGCCAATCTCTTTTCCGCCTCAGAAGCGTCGCCCTTCATTTCTAAGAGAACCTCGCCGGGCTTGCGAAGGCGGTGTATCAAATTCTGCGGAGTGTCTGAAGCTTTGATTTTGCCACGGTCGATAATAATGACCCTTCCACAGGTCATTTCAACTTCGGACAGGATGTGAGTTGAGATCAAAATTGTATGGCGTTCTCCCAGCCGCTTTATCAACTCACGCGCCTGGCGGATCTGATTTGGGTCTAAACCATTGGTTGGCTCGTCCAAAATCAGCAAATCGGGCTTATTCACGAGTGCATCCGCAAGCCCCACACGTTGCTTGTAGCCTTTCGAGAGAGTTCCAATCATCTTGCGATCTACCTCATCGAGGCTGCAGATATCCATCGATTCGCTAACCGCTCGCTTTGCTTCGCGATGCCGCATTCCTTTCACCTTGGCCCTGAACGTGAGATACTCCGATACTCGCATGTCAGGATAGAGTGGTACATTTTCAGGCATGTAGCCGAGGTGACGTCGCACCTTTATGGAGTCTTCATAGATATCGTAACCTCCAATCTTCGCCGTGCCGTCGGAAGCTGAAAGGAAACAAGTAAGCATGCGAATGGTCGTGCTCTTTCCCGCCCCGTTCGGACCGAGAAACCCCACTACTTCACCCTTGCCCACCTCGAAGGAAATCGCGTCGACAGCGGTGCGTCCGGCATAACGTTTGGTGAGCTCCTTTACTTCTATCATCAGGCAGGAAAAACCTTTCGGCTGTTCTAAACTGGTTACATAGAAGCGGATAGAATGGGAACTGTCCAGATGAAGTCTCAACCAGTTTCTTAGCATCCATAACCATGCCCTCATCTCATTAAATTCCACTCCGTTTGGTGCCGTTAAAATCAGCATCGATGTTGCAATTAAGGCAAAAGGTAGCCCAGCAATCGATGAAGCTCGCGACCAAGAAAAAAAGCCCTAGAATAATCCAGCACCCATGGCCCCAGCATTTCGCTACGAGGTGATCACCTTCTCTCATCCAGCAGGTGTTGCTGACGCAAGATCGTGAGATTCTTTACCACTACGAAGGGCATGCCTCTTCAACACAGAAATTCACCTCTTAAACATGAAATACTTTTCCTCTCCGATTGAAACTCAAAATCGAGTCGTCTCCTCGAAGTTTTTATTCGATTCCGAATAGATTCTAATCAATGTTTCATCTTAAACCTCTCCACTTCATGAAGGCAGCCCTGTTACCTTACCTTTTCCTTCCGTTCCTCGCGCTGTTGGTCAGCGCGTGTCAGACCGGCGCGGAAAATCGAATCTCACAGAACCCTGCTTTATACAAAAAGCTCAGCGCCAAAGATCGGGGGCTTGTTGCAGCGGGCGATGTCCGTGAAGGAATGTCCAAGGATGCAGTTTACCTTGCTTTGGGCCGACCTGATATGGTCCGAGAACGCAGTAACGCACGGAATATTTCTGAATCATGGGCCTACTTCGTTACCCATCCGGTGCCCACCAGTTCGCTCAGCCACGCAAATATCTATCGCCCGTTCTATGGCCGCTACCAGATTCACCCCCACTTCGGGTATTGTCGGGGAACTGGTTGGCATTATGAATCAGTCGACTATGTTCGTTTCGTGACTAAAACCATCACCTTTTCAGGCAATTACGTCGTCGCATTGGAGCATAACCGCTAAATATTAATGGAAGACCGCTTCGGACACCATATCACTTACCTGCGTGTCTCCATCACTGATCGGTGCAATGAACGCTGTCAGTATTGCATGCCTCTTGAAGAACAGGACTGGTTGGCTCGTGAAGATCTCTTGAGCTACGAGGAAATTCTCCGGGTCGTTCGAGTTGGTGCCAGCGTGGGAATCTCTAAAGTCCGCATCACGGGAGGAGAGCCGCTGACACGTCGTGATGCCATCTGGTTCTTCGAAGAACTGAACCGCATCGAAGGAATCAAAGATATTGGCATCTCCACGAACGGCACCCTTCTGGAGAAAATAACTCCGCAAGGGATAACGACCGCTCAAGCTTTGAAGAATGCAGGAGTACGAACCGTTAATATCTCACTCGACACCCTTGACCGTCGAGCCTATGCCAAAACTACAGGCCGAGATATACTCGATAAAGCTATCAACGGCATCGATACCGCCCGTGCTGCTGGCTTTGAAATGATAAAGCTCAACACCGTCTTAATGCGCCATCACAACGAGCACGAACTGAAAGATTTGATTAAGTTCGCGGGCGACCGCGAGTTGCTTCTTCGCTTCATTGAACTTATGCCTGTGAGCAGCACCCACGTCCTAACCGAGGAAAACTTTCTCCCGTCCGGCGAAGCCAAGAAACTGATCGAATTTCAACTTGGTAAACTTAAACCTAGGTCCGACTTTAAGACGAACGGCCCCTCGAGCTATTACCAGCTTCCTGATTCCGACCAACTGATTGGCTTTATTGGAGCAATGACCAACCTGAATTTCTGTGAGACCTGCAACAAGCTTCGCCTTACAAGCGAAGGCCAGCTGCGCCCTTGTCTTGGGAGTCACCTTGAATTTGATATGCGCGAAGTTCTCCGAAACCCGAATATGGACGATAATGACGTCGCTAAGTTTTTCCTCGAAGTTGTCGACCGAAAACCGCAACAGCATGAATTCCGAGACAACTATCAGCCAGGCCGAAAGATGGTTGCGATTGGCGGATAGAGAATATTGCTAAGGCTTGCGCTTTGCTTCCTCAATTACGCTAAACTCCGGCTCGCCGTCGAACACTAGATAGCGAAACTTTGATACGTATGGCTCGCCCGGCTTGATCTGAAAAGACTTCTCTACGATCGGACTGAAAACAAAATAAGGCTTATTGGGATGTAGACGCACCCATTGAGGATGCCGAAAGTTGCCCTTATCAGGAATGACCGCCACCCCCGCAATCTCGTTCTTTTGCACCGGGCCTGACATTGCCACCCATTCCGGTCGAGAGTGATTCCCCTCGATTCTGCCAAGCCCCTCGCTAGTCAGCATCGTGCCAAGCAGAGTTGTATCTTTTTTATCGATTAACCATGAATCTGGACCACGGATAGCCATGCCTCCATAGTGATGCTGCTCAACGAGCAAAAGTTTGTCACCGATCATTTCTTGAGTCGACTCGATTTCGAACATATTGGGGCCAGCCTCTTCGTTGAAGACACTTACTTTCCAGATTTCTTTTAACACCGGAACTGGACCGTCCGGCGCCGTCAGGTCTTCCCAAAGATGCTCTACCGAAAACGAGCCAAATTTATTACCCGATTTGATGGAACCTTCCACTACCTTTACGAATGAGATGCGCCCCGCTTTGAGCTTCTGATTCCAAAACTCAGGCCCTCGCTTTTCAAACTTGGTTTTGGTCCAGGCAAAAAACAGCGCATGTTGATGCTTGTGGTCTGCCGGGTAATCACCCGTAACAATTCTGCCGGAAGGCGTGTAAAGAGGGTGGATATAGCCGGACCGAATGAAGTGGGGCTCATGATTCAGCGCTTCCTCGGTGGGAACTTTGTTGTAGGTCAGGACAGGACGGCCGGCGATCGTCACTTCGATTGTCTTCTCGCCATCTTCAATTAAAACGCCCTCATCTTGGCTCTGAACGACAAAGTTCAGCCCCAGCACCAGTGTAAGACATACCCAACGACTTCCTAAACATGAAAAGTACATGATATGTTTTAGCTTTCGCATCGCTGAAATTCACTCTTTAGTTTACCATGAACAAGTCTCCTTCGCTTACGCATCTTCGTGAAGACGGCAGCGCCGCCATGGTCGATATCTCTGGCAAACCGATCGTCCGGCGGGGAGCGGTGGCAGAGGGCTTCATCTCGCTTGAATCCTCAACGCTCAGTACCATCACCGACGGCCAATTACCTAAGGGCGACGTACTTGCCGTCTCTCGGGTTGCTGGAATTCAGGCCGCAAAGAAAACTGCGGAACTGATTCCTCTCTGTCACCAACTCCCATTGACAAAAGTCACCGTAGATTTCAACGTTGAAAGTGCCGGGATTCGCATCACAGCCACCGCAAGAACGGATGCCAAAACAGGCGTGGAGATGGAGGCTCTCTCTGCGGTCTCAATCGCTGCCTTGACGATCTACGACATGTGCAAAGCGATCGATAAATCAATGTCGATTCAGGGTATTAAACTGGTCGAAAAAACTAAAGAAGCCGTGACCACTTAATCGAATCTATCGCCCCAAACGGTGAGCAACAAGACGCCCTGCTGCATTTCGAGCGTAGAGGATCCCATTAGCGAAAACCGGAGGAGTCCAGCAACGGCCGTTGAGAACTTGTTTCTTTGCACGAGACATAAAGCCATCCGGAGATGCTGCGCCAATCAGGAGTTCTCCGCCCTCTGTCAAAACTATAAGATCGTCTCCCGCTCCGATAACCGAACCATAACCAAGGCCCTCAAAGTGCCACCGCTTCTCACCGGAAACAGGATCAAGGCAGGTGAATTCTACGGCTCGGCCACGGTGAGCGGTGCCGTCAAATCCGTAAAGCGCTTCCTTCATGAGAACTGAATTCCCCATATGATTGCACATATTCATGTTTTCATAATTCGTCGAAAGGGCCTCGCCGTTGAACACAAAAAGACAACAGCCGCGATCATACCCGGTCGAGATGAAAAACTTTCCCTCGCCGATCTCTAGAGGTGTCGTTGAGTTGGTCTGAAAGCTGGTTCGCCATAGTGAAAAACCTCGAGTCTCACCGGTTTCCGCACACAAAATAACTAGCCCATCTGTCTTCAGCACAGCCACGAAACTCTGCCCGTCGAGTTGGAATCCATGAGGCGTCCCGTAGGCAGGACGATAAGATTCGCTTCGCCAACGCTCTTCGCCTGTCTTCAAGTCATACGCAAACGTCGCCCCTGCTTCGATCAACACTAGGTCACCCATAATTATCGGAGAGGCGGTGAATCCCCATTCAGGAATTTTCCGGAGTCCTGACTCATCCATCATGCTCTTTTCCCAAAGCACTTGGGAGAGATCTTTGGTGAGAACACGCAGTTGGCCGTCTTTGCTCATTACAAGCACCTGCTTATCCGTTACCGCAGGAGTCGCCGCCGGACCTCCTTCGTGAAGTTTCGGCAATAGCTCCGCCCCATAGCTAAAGCTGGCCTCGACCGCGCCGGTCTCAGCACAGAGTTTCCATACGGTCTCTTCACCGTCCCGATGTCCCATCGTGTAGAGCGAACCTCGAGAAACCGAAAAAGAAGAAAACCCGATTCCAATCTGAGCTTCCCAGAGCGGGTCGTCGATTAGAACTTCGCTAGGAAGCAACTCACGACTAACCCCGTTTCGATCAGGCCCCAACCAATTTGGCCAATCTTCTCCTCGAACCGAGATCACGAATGGAAGCACCAGCCAAAGAGCGACTGCAGACCTTCGAAATACCTTCAGTGTCATGTCGTCGCTTTCTACGAGTGAACGTTTCTCCACGGTGACTCTGCGGGGCCTGAATCAAGCACCACGTATCACTGCCCATAGGCTACGGCCACCTGACGGGATTCGCCAAGCCCATCGATACCAAGTTCCACGACATCACCAGCCTTCAGGTAGCGAGGCGGATCGAAGCCAAGCCCAACCCCCGGGGGGGTTCCTGTTGATACAATATCTCCAGGCTCAAGCGTCATGAACTGGCTCAGGTAGCTGACCAAGTGAGCGATGCCGAAGATAAGCTTTTTCGTATTTCCATTTTGAACGGTTTCGCCATTCACCTTGAGCCACATTTTAAGATTTTCAGGATTCTTAATTTCATCGGCAGTAGCGAGAAAAGGACCAAGCGGAGCGAAGGTATCGCAGCTCTTTCCTTTGACCCATTGACCACCGCGTTCGATCTGGAATTCCCGCTCGCTGTAGTCGTTGTGTAAGACGTAGCCGGCCACATGATCAAGAGCTTCCTCTTCAGAAACATAACTAGCTTCCTTCCCAACCACGAAAGCGAGCTCCACTTCCCAATCTGTCTTCTCGCTGTTTTTAGGAATGACAACATTATCGTGTGGGCCACACATCGCACTGGTAGCTTTAAAAAAGACGATAGGCTCTTTTGGAATATCCATTCCCGACTCCTCAGCGTGGTCGGAGAAATTGAGACCAATGCAGATCAGTTTTCCCGGCCTGGCGACCGCTGATCCCAAGCGGGTGCCTTGTTTGACCGCGGGAACAGAGTCAGCATTTACTTTCGCCCAAGCGCGTAAACGTTCAAGATTCGAAGGGTTGGCAAAGAACTTTTGGTCCCAGTCCATACCAAAATCAGACGCGTCAATCCGCCTACCATCCTCCAGCTGGAGGCCTGGCTTTTCGTCACCGGCATGACCAAAGCGAATTAATTTCATGGCGCGACAGTAATAAGAAACCAAGATTCCGTCAACTGAGCGATGGGGGCTCCGCGCTAACAAACTGTTATCTAAGGGAAAGTGTCGCCTCAGGCACATGTGTATCCATGACTCCTTCCATCGGAATGGAAGGCCAGAACTCAGGTGAGAAGTAGTCGTTACCGAATTCATCCGGGCGTGCCGTGGTGAAATACACCTGATCGCGATCGAAGAGGTGCTCAGGTTTATAGAAGGCTGAGGCCTGATTCACTTCCACGAGACTCTCGACGGTAATCTCGCCTTGAAGGGTCGATTCAATCAAATACTGACGTCGTGCCGTTTGTATCACCACCCAAGCGTGCTGGCCTATATTTCCGTTCCAACCGATTGCGACTCGGGCGTCAAAACCTGCCGAAATCAAGACGTCTGCGAGTAGAATCGAGGTATCTTCACAATCACCAGCCTTCTCCGCCCATGTTTCGCGGGGATTCTTCCAGACCTCGCGAGTCTCTGAGATATGGTCCTGATCCAATTGATACTCGCATCGCTCCGCTACCTGACGCCACAGCGCAACAATCCGCTGCTCGGAAGTCAGCTGGGACTCCGCCGCTGAATCCTCCTTCAGCGAGAATCCATCAAAGAAGTCAGTAGCGCGGCGAATGCGACCACCGGTGTCAACTGCTAGCACCTCAAATGGCAGTTCACAATAAGGGCAGGACAAGATCAAAGTCCGAGACTCCTTTTGAATCTCCAGAGCATGAACATCCCCGCAATGAGGACACTTGTTAAAGAAACGCCCTCCCCCGGAATTCGCCTTACGAAGGGAAAACTGGGGAATGCGACAACTCATCACTCCAAGCACTCCGATCTTGTGCCCAACCTGAAATACCGATGTCGTTACCGCATCAAATTCAGAATTCGTGGCCGCTTCCCAGCGTCCCAATTCAGCCAGAAGAGATTTGCGATTAGTCGATATCAACAAATTGGCAGCAAGATACTGGGCCCCGGGGAACTTTGCTTGAATGGCATTGAAAACATCATCCAATTCCAGCGAAGTTGGGTTTGCCTGAGTCTGGACAAAATCGTGTATATAGCCTTGCAAAGCTTCATCCACGCTGACAGATCCAGCTCCTCGATGGAGCCGGGCCTCGTTAATTTCGATCATGGCATCTGACCGAAATCCCCGCTGGTAGCCACCATTCAGATCAGGAGATGGGTGAGGCTGATACCCAAGCCCAAGGCCGCCTGTCGTTGGCAATATGACGGCCAACGAGACCAGCGCGGCGAGAGCAAGCCCGCCGAAGCATAAGAGGCTTCGGAGCATTGAGAGTCTGTCTGTGTATTTGTGTCAAGTGCGGCTGGTGTTTCAGGTCAGACGCACAGAAGAGTTCGTTATGGTAATTATAAACAATTCCAAGAAGAACGCAAATCCAATCTAACTTATCATTCAGAAAATACGATTTTTTTATGCTTCTTGACAAACGCTTGAGGTGAAACAACAGAGTCGGCGCCGCTCCGGATCCATCGCGATGGAATTGGGCATAGAAACGTCGCTACTCCAGAATCAGTTCCAAATTGCTCGCGTTCCTCTGCATGATCTCCAACCAGTCATGCCCTCTTATGCGATTGCTGGATGAAGCGACAACTAGATAGTTCAACCCGAGCGACTCGATCTTTGTCTCGTTATCTTTGCTGGGTTGTTCTTCACAAATAACCCACTTCGAGGAATGCTTGGCGATCAACCGTTCGGCTTCCTGCAATTCCGTGCTGCTAAGGCTCTGCTCCCACTCCCACGCTAAAGACTCAATCGCAAACCCATAGGCTTCGGCCATGTAATGGTATATCGAGTGTGAGGCCAGAATAACGCTCCGATTATTCCACGCCCTTCCAACAGCTTTGAAACGGGTGTCCAAATCGATAAGGTCTTCCTTCAGTTTTTCTAGGTTTCCATAGATGGCCCCCTCATCTGCTGGCACTTCCTCGGCAAATCGCTCCGCAATCGCTTCAGCCTGCTCTGCTGCCAAAGACATATCCAACCACGTGACGATTGCCGTCCCTTCATGCGAGTGAGCGACACCGCTCCCATGCCGATGCACCTCTTCTCCGGATTTAAGGTATTGGTCAGAGAACTCTTTCGAAGTGTCCAATATCGATGTCCTTGGCAAGGTTACCGTTTTCATCCACTTCTCAAAAGTTGCTCCACTCAACAGAATCACATCGGCTTTCTGGAAGGCTCTGAGATCCTGGTCGGTAGGATTCCAGAAGGCTGGATCAATCCCTTCAGGGATTCGGAACTCAACCTCAAAAGAATCGGTCGCAAGCCGCCCAGCGAAGTAAAAGAGCGGATAATTTGAGACCTCAACCTCGATGGGCTTGGCAACAAGACCATGAGCCACATTTGCGAAGGCAAGGATCAGAAGAGCGGCACGACGGACCATGGGGAGAGACATTGCACTGCTAAAGTCCCGCAGCCCAATGCTTTGTCAATCTGGCCGATTGCGCATAAAGTCGGCGACCTGAGCAAAAAACGCGCTCAGCAACTCCTTCGTCTCGCTATCGACCTCAATCTCATCCATGGCCTCTCCCATCAGCTTTTGCCAGCGCTTACTCTCCAGCGACCCGATCGAAAATGGTAGATGACGCATGCGAAGCCTTGGATGCCCTCGCTCTTTGACATATTGCTCGCTCATGCCAAAACGAAATAAGAGGAAATCTCGGAGCCTTGATTCCGCACCATGCCAATCATGCGCTGGATACATAGGAGCAAGTAGGTCATCTTCACGCACCCGCCTGTAGAAGGCGCATACAAGTTCTGTAACTATTTCTGCATCAATTGTTTGTGATATTATATTATCCATTTTATTTAAAAATATAAAGTGGACTCACGTGCCACGTCAGGACAATCTGAACGAAACTCTGCCGCTATCTGACCAACAGTAAGTTCCACGACGTCGCTCTGCCTATGCAATGAGGCCCGCACCCTTACCGCCCATAAGGCCTTAACTCGCCTTGCTAACAGCATCCCGCATGCGAGAAACGCTGCCTCCAAGAGCATCTAAATGCTCTTTAGTAAGCTGCAGAGTCGAATTAAGATCGTGCAGCGCCTCCAGAGCAGCAGTGGTGGGCAAATGGTGCATTTCCAGGTGCTCGGCGGCAAATTCGATCACATTTTCCATCACCTCACCCTCCCCGTCCTTGCCGCTCAGGGAAAGCATGGCACGACAAAACCGGCTCTCAATCTGGTCAACTCGCTCGCTCACCGTTTCTTTGAGATCATCAGCATGAGTGGCCAACTTCGACTCGAGCAAATCCATTCTGATCTCCAGTCGGTCTGTTGTCTGCTCATGAACAATCTCTCCAGCTTTTGTCGTCAAACCAGCAGTCGGTGAACGATGGGCCGGGCCTCCGCTGGAATTTGGGATACGAATCATCAGAAAAAACTATCTCCACCGATTTTATTAGAAATTTCATAAAAATCAATATTTAATTTATCCTTAGTATTCAGATGCTTAAAAATCGACCTAGCTCGCTAGCTTGACATCGTCCCAATTAGGCGGAAGATGCGCCGCTAAAGCCAACCGTATCCCGACCCATATACAATGAGAATCGCATTTCTGACCGCCGGAGGTATCGCCCCTTGTCTCTCAGCATCCATCGGAGGCTTAATCGAGCGCTACAACGAGATCGCCCCCGAAGCTGACCTGATGGGTTACCTCAACGGCTATCAGGGACTACTCTTAGGAAACTCCTACGACTTTCCTCAAATGGTCCGCCAACGTGCGGACGTTTTTTATAACTTTGGCGGGAGTCCCATCGGCAACAGCCGGGTGAAGCTGACAAATGTAACGGACTGTGAAAGCCGCGGACTGGTTAAGCCCGGTGAGGTTCCACTCAAGGTCGCTGCTGATCGCCTTGTAGCGGACAAAGTTGATGTTCTTCATACCATTGGTGGCGACGATACCAACACAACCGCTGCCGACCTTGCTGCCTTCCTCATGGAAAACGACTACCCACTTACGGTGGTTGGAATGCCCAAGACGATTGATAACGATGTCTACCCCATCAAGCAAACGTTGGGAGCCGCAACCGCAGCAGACAACAGCGCACGTTTCTTCCGCAATATCGCCAACGAGAACACGACCAGCAAGCGTCAACTCATTATCCACGAAGTGATGGGACGCCACTGTGGCTGGCTCACCGGTCGCGCGGGGCACCTTTATCATGAGAGCCTATGCAGCTACGACTGGATGCCCGAAGCTCTTCTCAACCAGTTTCGCTGGGACGTCGATGCTATCTGGGTTCCAGAAATGGAGATCACACTCGAGGAGGAGATCGAGCGCCTGAACGAAAAGATGAATGAGCATGACAGTGTTAACATCTTCCTCAGTGAGGGTGCCGGTCTCGACAACATCATCGAAGAATTAAAAGCCGATGGCAAGGAGCCGGCCAAGGATGCCTTCGGCCACTACCGCCTCGACGACGTCAACGTGGGTAAATGGTTCTCTTCAAAGCTCAAAGACAAGCTTGGCGCTGAAAAAGTACTTGTCCAAAAAAGCGGCTATTTCGCTCGCAGCGCCGCCCCCAACAGCGAAGACCTTGAATTGATTAAACGCAGCGCCTCCCATGCGGCCGAGTCCGCAATGCGTGGCGAGAGCGGTGTTGCTGGTTTGGATGAAGAAAATGGCGGGGCAATGACTACCATCGCATTTCCGCGAATAAAGGGTGGCAAACCTTTCGACATTAACGAGACCTGGTTCACCAAAACTTTGGAAGAGATCGGCCAGCCTAAAGGACGGCGCATTGAGTCGCACTGATCCGGTAATTTTGCTGTGACATTTTCGACATGTTATTTTTGCGCTCGCTTTTCAGATCTAAAATCTTGGTTCAAATTGTATAGAATGAAGCTTTTGGGCCTTTGATTAACTGCGGTTGACACCTCAATTGACGCGTTTACATTCCGCGGCCTCGTCGCTCGGGTTGATTTTGATAGCGCTATCCCCGCTACAAGAACACCGTCCCGGTCATCAATCGGTAGCGCCTGAGCACACAAAGCACCGTATCCATCCTCTATAAAACACTTAAGGAACATCGAATCAGTTATGGCGAAGAAGAAAACAGCAAAAAAAGCTGCCCCGAAAAAGGCTGCTAAAAAGGCACCCGCGCGTGCTCCCAAATTGGTCTACTTTTTCGGTGGCGAGAAAGCAGACGGTAACGGCAAGCAGAAAGCACTGCTCGGCGGTAAAGGGGCCAACCTCGCAGAGATGGCCCTCATTGGCCTTCCCGTTCCCGCAGGTTTCACGATCACCACCGAAGTTTGTACACACTACTACGACAACGGTCGCAAGTGGCCTTCTGACCTTCAGCGCCAAATCGAATCCAACATCAAAAAGACTGAAAAAGTCATGGGAGCTAAGTTCGGCGACCTCGAAAACCCGCTTCTTCTCTCTGTCCGCTCCGGTGCTCGCGAGTCGATGCCGGGCATGATGGACACAATCCTTAACCTCGGCATCAACGATGACGTCGTTGAGGCGCTTGCCAAAAAAGCGAATAATGAATCTTTTGCTTACGACAGCTACCGCCGCTTTCTCCAAATGTATGGCGAAGTGGTGATGGGTGTTGAGCAACATACTAACGAGCACCATGATCCGTTCGAGACCATTCTTGACAAGGTGAAGGCGAAAGAAAAAGTTGCCGACGATTCGGAAATTTCTGTCGTCGGACTCAAGAGCATCGTTGCTCAGTTTAAAGCTCTCATCAAAAAGCGCACCGGTAAGGACTTTCCCCAAGAGCCGATGGCGCAGTTGCGCGGAGCGGTGAATGCCGTGTTCTCCTCTTGGCAGAACGACCGAGCCAAGGTTTACCGCCAAAAATATGGTATTCCAGCCGCGTGGGGCACTGCCGTGAACGTCCAAGCGATGGTCTTCGGTAATACTGGAAAGACCTCCGGAACCGGAGTTGCCTTCACTCGCGACCCCGCCACCGGTAACAATGTTTTCTATGGGGAATACCTCATCGACGCGCAGGGCGAAGACGTTGTAGCCGGAGTTCGCACACCCAAGCAGGTCAAGCAGATGGCCAAGGACCTTCCAAAGTCTCACAAAGAGCTACTCAAGGTTCGCTCCATTCTTGAGAAGCACTTCCGTGATGTTCAGGACGTCGAGTTCACCATCGAAAAAGGCAAGCTCTGGATGCTCCAGACCCGGAACGGCAAGCGCACTGGTTTTGCTGCGGTGAACATCGCCGTTGATATGGTGAACGAGCGCCTCATCACCAAGGAGGAAGCGATCAAGCGAATCCCTGCAGATGACCTCAGCCACCTTCTTTCGCCGATCTTCGACTCCACCAAGGAAAAGAGTGCCAAGGTTATCGGTACCGGCCTTCCTGCTGGCCCCGGAGCTGCCTGCGGCAGGATCTACTTCACCGCTGACGCTGCTGTCGCGGCTGCCGCAAAGGGAGAAAACGTTATTCTTGTTCGCAAGACCACTTCCCCGGAAGACCTTCGCGGTATGATCGCTGCCGAGGGCATCCTCACGACTGAAGGCGGCGCTTCCTCTCACGCTGCACTCGTTGCCCGCCAGATGGGCAAGATTTGCGTCTGCGGTGCTCACAACATGTCCATCGACTACGCCAAGGGGACTCTCTCCGGCGAGGGAACGACATTGAAGGAAGGAGATTACCTCTCCATCAACGGTTTCGTTGGCAAAATCTACGCCGGCGAACTCCAGACCGCAGCCAGCCAGGTTATTCAGGCCCTGCTTGAAAACAAGGCATCCGCTAAGCGGAGCGCTACCTACAAAAAGTTCACCCAGCTTATGAGCTGGGCCGACAAGCATCGCAAGCTTGGCGTCCGAACCAACTCAGATACTCCTGGGCAGGTGAAAAACGCGATCGCTTTTGGTGCTGAAGGTATTGGCCTCACACGCACCGAGCATATGTTTTTTGAAGGCAACCGCATCGACGCAGTGCGTCAGATGATTCTTGCCGAAGACGATGCTGGTCGCGCCAAAGCACTCAGAAAACTGCTTCCTTACCAGAAGAAGGACTTCGCCGGCATCTTTGAAGCGCTCGAAGGTCGCCCCGCTACGATCCGCCTTCTCGACCCGCCCTTGCATGAATTCATTGGCACTATGACACCTAAGCAGATTTCCGATCTGGCCAAAAAGCTCAAGGTGACCCCTGCTTTCATCAAGCGACGGATCAGCGAGCTGCACGAAGAAAACCCAATGCTCGGTCATCGCGGTTGCCGTCTGGGCATCGTGTATCCAGAAATCACCAAGATGCAGGCAACTGCGATTCTTGAGGCTGCTGTCGAAGTGTCTAAAAAGAAGAAGGCTGGCAAATTCATCAAAGTGCTCCCGGAGATTATGGTTCCCCTAGTGGCCTACTCGAAGGAACTTGAGCTGCAGAAAGCCGTCATCGACGAGGCTGCCGCTGAAGTCCGCAAGAAGCACGGCCTTAAAAAGAGCCAGCTAAAGTATCAGGTTGGCACCATGATCGAGATCCCTCGCGCCGCTCTTACCGCGGACGAAGTCGCCGAACACGCTGACTTTTTCAGCTTCGGCACTAACGACCTTACCCAGACGGGTCTCGGACTCAGCCGTGACGACTCCAGTTCGTTTCTTCCCGCCTACCAGGACGCCGAAGTGGTGAATAACAATCCGTTTGCTCAGCTTGACCAAACTGGTGTTGGCCAACTCGTTGAAATCGGTGTTGAGAAGGGCCGCTCCACCAAAACCAAGCTCAAGGTGGGTATCTGCGGTGAGCACGGTGGTGATCCTGACTCCGTCAAGTTCTGCCACCGCACTGGCCTCAACTACGTCAGCTGCAGTCCGTTTCGCATTCCGATCGCGAAACTTGCTGCCGCCCAAGCCGCCCTCGAGGAGAAGTAAGCTCAACTCTTGCAGTAAGCTTCCGGCTTTATCAATTCGAAGAAGGCGGCTCGGAAACGGGCCGCTTTTTTTGTGCAGACTAGGTTTGGTGAGACTCGATCACTACATCTCTAAAGAGCTTCAAATAAGCGAAAGACAGGCACGCCTCCGCGTCGCTTCGGGCAAGGTAATGATTAACGGCGTTGATAGCTTTGATCAGCGTTTCAATGTAACACGCTTCGACGAAGTTCGATACAGCAGCACTATTCTTCAGCCCTCACTTGAGCGTCTCTACATTAAACTCCACAAAGCAGTCGGAGTAGTTAGCGCCACAAAAGACGACAAGCACCAAACGGTCCTCGATTTCATTACCCATCCTGACAAACATACCCTGCATCTCGCCGGACGGCTTGATCGAAGCTCAAGTGGCCTCGTTCTTCTCTCCAACGACAGTACTTGGTCAAAGTCTCTCACCCACCCTGATCAAAAAGTCGACAAGGTCTACGTTGTGGAAACCGACCACCCCATTCCAGAGATTGCTGTTGAAAACTTCGCGAATGGGATTGAGTTCACGAGTGAAGGCATAACGACACGGCCCGCCAAACTTGAGATTCTCGATTTGACCCGGGCTCGAATTACCCTGCAGGAAGGCCGTTGGCATCAGATAAAAAGGATGTTTTATCACCTCGATGGCATTCGATTGACCTCTCTGCACCGTGAAAGTATTGGACCCTATGATCTAGATGATCTCCCAGTCGATCAGTGGTCCACTGTGGAGGCTACCCCAAGTAGCAAATAACGAAACTGGCCTCCTGCTCCTCCCACTGAAGGCACTTTCAATGACTCTCGTTTTTGGAAACTTCTAAAAGGCTTTAGTGAAAGTCACTGTCCTTTCCCTACCTAGAAATCCAGAGGGGTCCACAACGGCCAATATTTTTCTCTGGGCCAACCCGTCCGTTACGTCTCCATGGCAGAAGCTATTGAGCAGGGCCCGGTTCATCGAGGACTTAGGACAGGTGATTCTAAGTGGCGCTCAGCGAAGCAAAATTAGCCTCAGTTTGCCCCAATAAATCATTTGCTATTGAGACACGATATCATTAATTCCAAGCGGTTGAGCAAGTCCGGAATTCCAACGGATATTGCTCGATTTTCCTTTGAGCAAAAGTATCGACCACAAATAACTCAGTCCAAAATGCCGGGATTATCAATTCAACAGAAACTGAAAAGCCTGTCTATTTCGCTGAGTATTCTGTCGCTCTCAGTAATTTCGTTGTCTCAGTCATCGTTTGAGACACCTCTGCCGGCCGCATCAGCAACACAGGCCGCGCTCAAAGAGTGGGTTCAAACTCGACAATTAATTAGTCGCGAATCAGCCGCCTGGCAGGAACAGCAAAAAACCCTCGAATTTTTAAACGAGATTCGCCAGCTCGAAATAAAAAATCTTGAAGACTTTATCCAATCAGCAGGAGACAGAGTCAACGAGATAGACAAGCAGCGCTCAGCATACGTTGACGAAGAGGCTGAACTCAAGGCGTGGCGTCGAGAGCTCTCCGGCCGCATCACCAGGTTAGAAGACAAGCTTCGTCCGCACATCCCCTTTTTCCCTCCGCCGCTTCGCGCAAAAATCCAGGAGGCGGTCATTCGATTCGAGGAGGATCAAGCAGAGCGGCCCTTGCAACATCGTGCTCGCGATGTGCTACTGATCATGCAGGCCTACCAAGATTTCCAAAAGGTAATTACGATGGATGCTGACATCAGGCTGATCGACGGAAAAAAGCGTGAAATAGAAGTCCTATATCTCGGTCTGACTCAAGCTTGGTTCGTCGACCCGTCGGACCGTTACGCCGGTTACGGATTGCCCACACCCGAAGGCTGGGATTGGATAGAAGAAACTTCCCTAGCCCCTTCAGTTCGCCAAGCGATCTCGATCCTTTCGCGCGAAGAGGCCCCTGCATTTATCTCACTTCCCATTGCAAACGGGACCGCTCTTAAGCCGTGATGCAAATCCGACTAATTATTTTGGCACTATGTTCTGCCAGCCTGCTCACTTTTGCCCAGGAGGAGGACGCAGAGAAGTATCGCAAAGCCGCTGATTCGGTCGGCCAGGATCTCCGCACCGCCCTCGATGAACTTGTGACACTGCGCAATGACATTTCTAAGAGCAAGCCACAGCTCGCAAAGGAAACCAACGAGATTGCGGCGGAACTTCGAGAAGCCAAACGCCTCGCTGAAATTGCGCGAGTTACTCGTGAGGCGGCCGAGTCAGAGTTCGAGAAAAACGAAAAAGAACTCAAGCTTTGGCGCGAGGAAAGAATGTATCTCGAGGGACTTCTTCTCGACTTTCGAAAGAATTACGAAGCCTCCCAAAGCCTCGCTCAAATCGAACTCGACCGTAACTTGCTCGACCAACCAGACCTAAATTCACGCCTTCGCCTCGTTGAAAACACGATCGACCAGTTAGGTCACGCAGGGAAGGTGAGAGTGTTTGAAGGTGAAGCTATTAATACCGATGGCATTCTCGTTCAGGGGGAATTCGCTGATACCGGCCCTGTTCGGTGGTTTCGTTCCCTAGACGGCAGGGACTCCGGTCTCCTCTCCAAGGGCGAAGATCTGCGCCCTCGCCTCGTCAAGGGAACGGAAGACCCAATGCGTATCGAGTTGCTACTTCGAGGTAAAGCCTCCAATCCTGCTCTCGATCCAACGCTTGGAAATGCTGTTGCCTTAAGCGCATCAGAAGAAGGCTTTATCGAACACATCAGGCAAGGCGGATTCTGGATTTATCCTATTCTTATTCTTGCTTCCTTCTCTTTTCTCGCCGCTTTATCAAAGTGGCTTCAGCTTTTGAGCATTCGTCAATTCCGCCCTCAACTGGTTCAGGATATTATCGATGCTCTGAAACAAGGGAATTCGGACGCTGCCATCCTATCAAATCAAGCCATCATGCATCCCGCCTCCGACATCATCTCCCGCGGGATAGAACTCTATTCTGACAACTCTAATATATCTCGTGATACTCTTGAGGAGTCACTCTATGAGAAGTTTCTCGAATCCTTGCCGTCCCTCAATAAGGGACTCCAAATTATTGCCATAGCGTCCGCGACCGCACCACTCCTCGGCCTACTTGGAACTGTGACAGGAATGATAGAGACCTTTCGCCTGATAAATATCTTTGGTACTGGCGATGCCAAGTCGCTCGCGTCAGGTATTTCCGAAGCGCTAGTAACTACAGAGTTTGGTTTGATCGTTGCAATCCCATCTCTCATTCTCCACGCGCTCCTTTCTCGAAAAGTAAAGGGCATCAAGTCTACCATGGAGATGACGAGTCTGGCGTTTCTGAACGGTTTAGGGAAAGCCCCCCAAGGCAACTAACATTATGCTAATCAAAGAACTGCTGACCGAGTTGCAGATCCTCGCCGTTGACGGCGGGTGGGTATTCTTTGCGCTTATCGCATTGGCTTTTGGAATATCTTTTTCTCTCGTTTCACTTTGGCAGTCAATGAGCCTGCCAGACGCTCCGCTAATCTCACCAAATGAATGGATCAAGCTACTTCGTCATCAACAGGGATCGGAGGGCATCCAAAAACGCCTTCACAAAAAACTGGAGTCTTGCGAGGATCTTCCCCGCCGCCTTCAGGAAACCCAGCAACGCCTCTTTTCCATTCCTGAACGCCGTTTCGCTTTCGTATTCATTATTAGTGGTGCAGCCCCATTGATCGGGCTTCTGGGAACCGTTTCCGGCATGTTTACGACTTTTCGCGGCATGTCAATCGCCTCTGCAAACACTCCCATTGATACCATTTCTCAAGGCATCTCCGAGGCACTGATCACAACCCAGACTGGACTGATCATCGGGATACCAGCCTTTATCGTATGCGCGCTGCTTAAGGGTCGCCATGACAGTTTGACCATGAGCTTTCAGCGACTGTCATCTCAACTTCTTCAGCGGACCGCCAAGCTTTGACATGGCCCGGAAATTCCAACGATTTGGAGAGCCTAACTCCGATGTGACAAGTGAAATAAACATCTCACCTCTCATTGATGTCGTCTTTATTCTTCTTATCTTTTTCATCGTTACGACCGTTTTTGTCGAAGAGACAGGGGTAGCAATTAATAAGCCCAAAGCAGCGACGCAACGAGATCTCGAACGCAACAGTATTCTTATCGGGATTACCCCAGGTGGCCAGGTCTTTTACGGCGGACGAGAGATCGGCGTCGATGGCGTTAGACCAACTGTCAGTCGCCTTCTCTCGCAGGAAAGTATGCCCGTAATCATACAAGCCGATCGCGCAGCTCCTACTGAGTCAACCGTTCAAGTTTTGGATGAAGCCAAAATGGGTGGGGCCCAGCAAGTATTTGTCTCGACCGTCAATGACTAGCACCAGCTCACATCGTTTCAGTCTCGCCATCCGGGTGGGTCTCGCTTTCCTTTTCACGATAGGGCTGCTCGTGTTCCTTGCCGGCGCGCGTCTTGCACGGGATATTTCTGCCGCCCCAACGCTTTCGTTAAGAGCAATGAATACGGCTCCTTCGGTCGCTCTTCCTGCCCCGCCACCTCCCTCTGAACTTGAAGAGCCGCCTCCCCCCGAAATTGTTCCCGACCTGCCTAAACTCGAAATCGATTTTGATTCACTGGCCCCACCAATCAAAGCAAACCCTAATCGGAATCTCGATCTGCAACTAAGCACTAACGCTTTCGCAAAGCAGAATGAGGATATGCGTCGAAGCATGACTTTTGCGGCCTCTGATCTTGATTCTCAACCCAGACTCATTACTCGCCCAAGGGTCCGTTATCCTTCGAGCCAGACCGCACGCGGCATCACTCAAGGCGAAGTCACTCTTGAGGTCCTCATTACCTCGCAAGGCAGGGTCGTGATCCGTCGTATCATTGACAGTAGCCATCCCGAATTTACGGAGATGGCCCGAAGGTTTGCCACAGGCTCCCGATTCACCCCCCCCCAGCTCGACGGGCGTCCCGTCAACGCTCTTTTCAAGTGGCCACTAATCCTCCGTCCCTAATGCTCCGATACCTTAAAGTTATCCTGCTGGCGACCATCTTTTGCCAAGCAACAAAAGCAGCAGACCCTCTGCCTATCGATCCTCTGTGGAAGAGTGTTGAATTCAGGCGGATCGTAACAGGGAGTTTCGGTATCGACAGTCGAATCGAACCTCAAATCACAAACGACGAAGAGAGCTATCTCAACGACTCTGCCAAAAAAATGGCAGACGGTGACCGCGAGGGTGCCATTCAAATTCTTGAAGATTCCTCGATTCTACAGGAAAGCCCCGCTATGATCTTCTCTCTCGCGACGCTCCAGTTTGAGAGTGGGGACGACGAAGCTGCTCAGAAAAGCTTCGGAAACGCGATTGAGAAGTTTCCTAACTTCCGGGATGCCCATCGCAACCTAGCCGTAGTTCTGGTAAGGCTTGAGCTTTACGACGAGGCACTCGAACACCTAGTGCGGGCTATCGAGCTCGGCGCCCGTGATGGACTCACCTTCGGGCTACTGGGATATTGCTATTCTCTCGATGAAAAATTCCAGGCTGCTTTGGATGCTTACCGAATCGCATCATTGACTCAACCCGATCAGCAGCAGTGGAAACTTCGGCAAGCTCAAGCCCTAGACGCGCTGGGCCAATCCGCAGAGGCTGCTTCCCTCTATCAGCACCTACTCTCTGAAGATCCCAGCCAACTTTACCTCTGGCGGTTGAACGCCGACGCCTATATTACCCTTGAAAACAAGATCGACGCAATCGGCAACCTAGAGTTGGCCCACCGTACTGGATCTCTCAGTGGTAATGACACCGTGTTGCTGGGGCATCTTTACCTTGAAAACGATCTTCCGGGAGAGGCCTTACTGCGATACGTAGCAGCCCTTGAAAATGAAAGTAGTCCCTTCCTTGCTCGAATAGTCGAAGCTCTCGAATTACTAATTAATGTGTCTAGCTGGGATGAAGCAATTACCTTGGTGGCGGCGATTGAAGCCTCTGAGGTGACGCAATCACTCATCGAGTCTGAGGAAGCTGATATTCAAATACTTTCTCGCCTTTATCGCCATCGTGCCGTCATTGAGCTAGAAAAGGGAGATCCTGAGGCGGGAGCAAAACTAGTTGCCGACTGGCTTGAGAAGGAACCACTCGATGGACGTGCCATCATAATGCTGGCGCAATTTAAACAGGACGCAGGGCTTCGCGAAGAGGCGGAAATGCTTTTCGAACAAGCGGCCAACCTTCCGGAATACGCGGCTGCCGCACACCTCGCTCACGGAAAGCTTCTTGTTGCAGCTTCAGAATACCGTGAAGCGGTTGTCCAGTTGGAGCAATCTTACCAGCTTCAACCCACCGAATCGCTAGCGAACTACCTTGAAGCAATCAAGGAACTCGCCAATTGACTGATCAGCCATTTTGCCAGCAACGCCCCCACCGATTCACAAGTTGAGTAAAATTGTGTTCGTTTACTTCCTCCCCTTATTTTCACCCATCAGAAGACTGCCAACGTAAGTGGCAGCTCTCGAAAGGGCTATGCTCCCCGCGGACTATGGAATTTTTCAAGTCAAACAAGGGAATCTAATCTTACTCGATGGCAGAGCTGAGATACTTGTAGGAACCATACACTATGACGCTTTGCGAAATTAACTGGTTTGCGGAAACTCTCTCCGTGACCAAGCCGGCAGGTAAATAGTAATTTATGTGTATGTCTTTGCTGATACATCTGCTTATCTCTGGATTACTGACTGTCGGTCTTCCCACTTCTACTCCGGCCAAGGAAGATTCTCCTAACATTCTTCTCATCGTGTCCGATGACCAGGGCTACAACGACTTCGGAAACCTAGGAAACGGGATTATCACACCGAATCTCGATCGAATCGCTTCGGAAGGAACTAGGCTCACTAATTTCTACGTCACTTGGCCCGCCTGCACCCCAAGCCGCTCCGGCCTGCTCACCGGCCGTTACCCTCAGCGTAATGGCATCTACGACATGATCCGAAATGAGGCACCAGACTACGGTCACGATTACGAGCCATCGGCCTATGAGGTTTCGTGGGAGAGAATTGGTGGCATGGACCTCCGCGAGAAGATTATTCCTCAACTACTTCCAGACAACTTCGTCAGCGCAATCTACGGCAAGTGGGACTTGGGCATGCACAAGCGCTTCCTCCCCACTTCGCGGGGCTTCGATGAATTCTATGGCATCGTTAACACCGGTGTCGACTACTACACTCATGAACGATATGGAGTTCCGAGCATGTATCGCAACCTCGAACCCACTACTGAAGACAGAGGTACCTACTGCACCTACCTGTTCGAAAGGGAGGCACTCGGGTTCCTCGAAGAATACGCTGGCAAAAAACCGTTTTTTCTCTACGTGCCGTTCAATGCCCCACACAACTCCTCAGCTCTCGAACCTCACATCCGCACGACCGTTCAGGCTCCGAAAAAATACCAGAACCTCTACCCACCAGTGGCTGAAGAATACCGCAACGTCGAGAACTACAAGTATCACGAACGCTCCGACTTTTATGGTCCAACCAAAGTAGTGACCTCGGAAGCACGAGAGCGTGACTACCGCGCTGCCATCACCTGCATGGACGAGTCCATCGGGAGGATGCTGGACGTTCTCGATCAAAGAGGCATTGCCGAAAATACCATTGTGATCTTCTTCAGTGACAACGGCGGATCGGGTGGTGCTAGCAATTATCCTCTCAAAGGCAAAAAAGGAACGACTTGGGATGGCGGCGTTCGGGTCCAATGCCTCGTGCGTTGGATTGCTGGAGAGGTTCCCGCCGGAGCCGTCAACAATGCTTTCCTCACCAGCCTCGAGTTAGTTCCGAGTCTAGCGGACGTTACGGGCAAGGCTTTGCCGGACGACATCATCTTTGACGGCTACAACTGGTGGCCCACTCTCCGCGGCAAAGCCTACTCCCCACGAGATCGTATGTTTTGGAAACGCCGTAATCTGCTCGGCGCTCGCCTTGGAGACTGGAAATGGGTCGACATGGGAAATGGCCAGGGCGGATTATTCAATCTGAGGGAAGACATCAGCGAATCGCAGGATCTTTCAAAACGCCACCCAGACAAGCTCATTGAAATCAAAAAAGCTTTTGACCAGTGGATGGAAGAGATGAAATCAGCCGAACCAAGAGGGCCTTTCCGTGACTACTAATATCACTCAATAGTCATGGGAGTTGGATCCTCCTTGCTGCTCGCACGAAAGGTAGGGAGCTTATCTTCTCGAAGTGGAGAGATAACTCCTTCCCCAGCTGGCCGGAGGGAGGAGGTCGCCCCGGATTTTTTCTCAAAGCGTGCTACCACTGCATTAACCACGGTTGAAGGAAAGAGGTCTCCTGACATTGTCGCAGGAGGCGCTTCTGCCGGAAGATCGTTTTCATTAATGAACTGAGTTGTACCAAGGTAGGATTTGTCAACAATGACCGGAGGAGCCAGCAAAGCAGCTCTGTAATTTAGCTGCGAATTCAGCCAGTCGATACTGTCGAGCAACATATTGTGCTGCGCCATCATCGCCATTTTGAATTCTTCGGGGCGCTCCGCGATCAGATCATCAAGAAGCACCTTAGTATAATTCAGAGTGTCGAGCGCCTTCTCAAACTGATTATTAAACCGCTCCGATTGTCCTTGCTCGAATGAAGAAACAAAATCGAGGTATTTCGCCATGATATCATGCTCGTTACCCACAAGCTTCTTCTTCACTCGAGTAATCTCATTCGTGAGCCAGCCGAAACGATAGTTGACCATTTCTGGTTCAAAGTTGGGTGCGCTCGCCATCAGAATTTTGAGTTGAACTGCGGCTTCAAGGTAGCTGCCCAACGCCAGAGGCCATTGTTCTATCTCGGCCAATTTCTCCCCAATCTGGACCCACCCATAAACACGCACCCAGCGGGCATCAGGCCCCGAAACTTCCTGTCCCTCGACGACGAGGCTCGTGACGCAAAGACAACACGCGACGCTAACCGATACAAACTTAGGAGCAGGAGGCATCCCTAATAGGTTATCCGCCGAATTAGCGCAATTCTACCTCTTCTTTTAGGAGAATGAATGCCTCTTTCGCATGCCTATGGTTAGGAAACGCACCCCTGTCGACTGCGCACCGCAGGCAGAATAAACTAAATACGCCCTAACTATACAGCCCTCGG